>ENA-OSEO01001157-OSEO01001157.1-sediment-metagenome-genome-assembly--contig:-NODE-1157-length-52412-cov-5.798892_pt1 | contig 52412 bp, 49 predicted proteins | sample MGYA00237883_ERZ534232 | MGnify/ENA metagenome assembly ERZ534232
TCGTTTGGGTGGGAATACCGGCCGGTCGATACCCGAAGGGTTCCTGTCGGGGATGGAAAATAAAATTGGAAAGGAGGGCATCGTCCATTTGCATGCCGGAAAGCCTTCGGTTATCCGTTGTTTTCGTTCCTGGGAGAATCCACACCCGGACACCCGCGCCGGTTAATCCTCGAGCGGCTCGAAGTATTCCTTCTCCGCGCCGCATTCCGGGCAGCACCAATCCTCCGGGAGATCCTCGAAAGGCGTCCCCGGCGGGATGTTCCGCTCATAATCCCCGGACTCGGGATCATAGACGTATTTCGCGCATGGGCTCTGGTAACGGGACATTTTCTTGTCGTCCATGGGTATCCTCCGTTTCATAAAGAAAGAATAGTACTCGCCCGCCCGTTCTTCGGCGATTTGCAAAGATAAACCACAAGGCCGTGTTTGTCGATGCCGTAATCCCTGTTTTCTTTGCCGGAAAAGCGGGGTTCGGGTCATTTTCTTTATTTCCCCAACAATTTTTTTTTCAGGCCGTCGTCTGCGGGCTTTTCCCCGAGCCACACGGAAAAAAGGAGTTTCTTGAAGTCGAGACCGAAAAAGCTTCCCACACGGGCTTCGTTGATGAAAAACGTCACTGTGGAAATCCGTTCCGCCCGGCACGTTCACACCCGAAGAGAACCGATGATCTGTGAAATACGGTCAATCCCTTTTTCGATCATGAACGCTTCGATGCCGTCCAGGATATCCATGGTGGCCCGGGGATTCACGAAGTTGGCCGTCCCCACCTGTACCGCGGAAGCGCCGGCCACGAGAAACTCCAGGGCGTCCGTGGCGGTCATGATCCCTCCGATCCCGATGACCGGTATCGCAACACTGTTGGCGACCTGCCACACCATGCGCAGAGCCACGGGCTTGATGGCCGGTCCCGAAAGGCCGCCGGTGACGTTGGCCAGTTTCGGCGTTCGGGTCTCGATATCCACGGCCATCCCGGTGAGGGTGTTGATGAGGGACACGGCGTCGGCACCGGCGCCTTCCACGCTTTTGGCGATTTCGGTGATATCCGTGACATTGGGGGAAAGTTTGGCGATGACCGGTTTTTCCGTTTCCTTCCGGACCGCCGCGATGACAGCGTGCGCACTCTCAGGGCGCACCCCGAAGGCCACGCCCCCCGCCTTGATGTTGGGACAGGAAATATTGACCTCGATGCCGGTAATACCGTCCACGGCATCCACCACGGCCGCCAATTCGGCGTATTCCTCGATGAAGTGGCCGTAAATATTCACGATAACGGGAACGTGCAACCGCTTCAGATACGGCAGCTTCTCGTCTACAAAGGCCTGGATGCCCACATTTTCCAGGCCGATGGCATTGAGCATGCCGCAGGGGGTTTCCACGATGCGAGGCGGCGGGTTCCCTTTGGACGGATTCAGGTGCAACCCCTTGACAACGACGGCCCCCAGCCGATGCAAATCCACCAGTTCGGCGTATTCCCGTCCGTACCCGAAGGTTCCCGACGCCGTCATCACCGGGTTTTTCATGCGGATTCCGGCGATGAAAACCTGTAGATCGGTTTTTTTTCCCATGCGTCTCCTTGTACTCAAAAATCCTTCCCCAGATCAAGGGGATTTACCCGATACCCCGTCTTTGGGCTTGACTCCCTTTGCCGTGTGGTTCAGGATCCTCCTGAAAAGACCCGAAGCTGCGCTTTGGCAAGGCCCTATCCGTCAGAAGGGAGCAGATTCTTTTATGAAAACCATCCTGGGCATCATCGGTTCCCCGCGAAAGCTGGGTAACTGCGAAATCGCCGTCAAGGCCGTCAGCCGCGCCGTCCATGAACCCCATATCCTCAAACTGCTGCGCATTGCCGACTTCGACATCCGCCCCTGTAGGGGGTGCTATGCCTGTCTGTTCAGGGAAGGAGAATGCGTCATCCCGGACGACCTCTCCCGGATCTGGGAAGCGGTGTTGGGCGCCGACGCCCTGGTGGTGGCCGCCCCGACATATTTTCTGGGCCCCAATGCCTCTTTGAAACACCTTTTGGACCGGGGGCTTTCCCTGCTCCCCCACATTGAAGGAATGTGGGGGAAACCGGCCGTGGGGATCGGGATTGCGGGCATCCCGGAAAAGGAAGGGTACACCCGCTTGGGAATCGAAAGCTTTTTAAAACTGTTGATGACCGAAATCAAAGGATGCGACCTCTTTTACAGCGCCCTCCCCGGAGAGATTTTCCTGGAAAAAGCCCACGAACCGCGCCTGTCCGCCCTGGCAAAAGCCCTGTTCGGGCCTGCCTTGAAACCGGAATCCTCCGTATGCCCGGTTTGCGGGGGGGACACGTTCCGGTTCATGGAAGACGGCCGCATCCGGTGCATGCTTTGCAGCAACCCGGGGATATTCGACATGAAAGACGGCCGTCTGGTTTTTGAGATCCGCCCCGGCGGCCACGAGATGTTCCTTTCCAGGGAGTCGGCGGTGCGGCACCGGGAATGGCTCAAGGGGATGAAGGACCGCTTTTTAAAGCAAAAAAACCAGCTCAAAAAAATCAGCGTCGAGTATCTCAAGGACGGCACGTGGATCCAGCCGCCCGAGAAGAACAACAAGGCAGATACATCATGACCGACACCCTTGAACGTTTGAAAAAACGGCTCCAGGAAGTCGAAACAAAGATCCGGGAAACCGAAGCCCGGCTGCCGGCCCACTCCGTGAAACCCCCCATCATGCACGAACTGTTGGATTTGGAGGACGAGCGGGACCGGCTCCTGGAGGCCTTGAGAAAAGAAACAAAAGCCGATTCCGACGCGTCCTGAAAATGAACGTGCCGGACCTGGACAGGGCCCAGCGGTAACGCCCCCGAAACGCGGGGGCCCGGATACGGCCATTGACTTTTTCGGGAATATGCCTTAATAAATAGATTTTATGACTGCCGTTCCTTAAACCCGTATCGGTTTTTTTCGGGAAAACCCGGTGGTGCACGGCCAAAACATTCGGCAGAGAATTCCTCCAAGGAGGCTTTCATGGAAGACGCCCGCATCCTAAAAGGCAAGCGGATCCTGGTGGTGGATGATGAACCGGACATTCTGGAGACACTCATCGATCTGTTGGAGCTGTGTATCGTGGAAACCGCAGAGGATTTTGAAACCGGGGAGAAAAACCTTCGCCGGGGGGCTTACGATGCCGTCATCCTGGATATCATGGGTGTGGACGGGTACAAGCTTCTCAAAATCGCCAACGAGATGGATATCCCCGCCATCATGCTCACCGCTCATGCCTTGAGCCCCGACAATCTTGTGAAATCCATCAAAGAAGGGGCTTACGCATACCTGCCCAAAGACAAGATGGTCGATATCACCGACTACCTGGCCGATTTGTTCAACGCCCGGCAGAGGGGAAAGAAAAACGGGGCATGGTTCGCCCGGCTCAGGCCCCTGTTCGACGAAAAGTTCGGGCCCGGGTGGCGGAAAAAAGACGAGGCCTTCTGGAAGGATTTCGACCGGAAAATGATTCCCTCCAGGGAAGAGCTCAACCAAATGCTTTGACCGGAACGCGTTCCGGGCGAATGCCCTGTCCCGCGCTCCCGGCAGCGGGAAGCGTCCTTTTCTTGCGGGTTCAACGGGATTCAGATCTGAATCACACTCCCCACCTGATTGAGCTGAAACCGTTTCTGAAATGCGGTCCAGAGGGCCCATATGGCGGGGAACCCGGTGCAGTGCCCCGGCGCCAAAAGCATGGGGGAAAAGGCCTCGACATCTTCGATGAGTCGCTTCAAGACGGTTTCCGTCGCCCCCATCAGGTGCATTCCCCCGGCAATCACGTCTATGCGCGCTTTTCCGGTGAGTGTTCGGACATGCGTGAGAATATTGACCACCCCCCGGTGGGCGCAACCCAACAGGACACCGGTCTTGTCTCGTCCCCTGAGGATCAGGGAAATGTCGTCTTTCAACGGATCGGGCACCCGCGTGCCTTCCCGCCGCATGAACAAGGCGGGATCAATGGTTTCATAGGAAGTGCGCATGGGGACCTCCCCGGTGGTGGCAACGCCGGGGACGATTTCCATGGGGCGCGTATCCAACACCACGCGGATCCCCGCCGCTTCCAGGGCCTTTCGGGTCAGGGAAAAACCGATGCCGCGCGCCTGGCCGTCCCTTACGGCCACCTTTTCAGTGAATACGTCGGGGTGGGCATATAACGTAAACCGGCGGTTGACCGAAAGGAGCGCCCCGATCCCCCCTGTGTGATCATAGTGACCGTGGCTGAGCACCACGGTATCCACGGAAGCCAGGTCGATCCCAAGGCATTCGGCGTTTCTTGTCAGGGCAGATCCTTGGCCGGTGTCGAACAATACGTTTCGATCCCCCGCCTCGATGAAAAAGGACAGGCCGTGCTCTCCTAATAACCCCCTCCCTTTTGGGACGGTGTTTTCCACGAGAGTCGTAATTCTGAATTCCATGAAAAGGTCTTACACCATGGCCGTCATCTTGTCCGCGATATCCGAGAACGCGTTGGACACCGGAGAAGCCCCATGACGATCCTGGAAACAGGTCCCCGTGTCGCCGCAGCTGACCATGGCGGGATCAAAGGGAATTTTTCCCAGAAAAGGCAATCCCGTATCGCAGGCCACTTTCTCACCGCCGCCGGAACCGAAAAGGGGGATCGGTTCTTTACAGTGGGGGCAGGCGAAAGCGCTCATGTTCTCTACGATGCCGAAGATCTCCATTTTAACCGTCTTACAGAAGTTGATGGATTTCCGGACGTCGGCCAGGGCGATTTCCTGGGGGGTCGTAACGATGATGGCCTTGGCCCCCGGAATGATCTGGGCGATGGTGAGGGGCTCGTCGCCGGTCCCCGGCGGGGAATCGATGATGAGAAAATCGAGGGGACCCCAGTCCACCTCTCCGATGAACTGCTGGATGGCCTGGTGCTTCAAGGGGCCCCGCCAGATGACGGCGCTGTCCCGGTCCTGGATAAAGGACTCCACGGACACGGCCCTCAAGTGACTGTTGTAGCTCATGGGGATGAGTTTCCGATCGGCGGTGACCCCCAGCAGCCCCTGGAGGCCCAGCATCCGCAGGACATCGGGTCCGTGCAGATCCACGTCAATGAGCCCCACCTGGTGCTTTTTTCGGGACAGGGCCACGGCCAGGTTCACCGAGACAGAGGTTTTTCCAACCCCCCCTTTTCCGCTCATGACGATGAATTTGTTTTTAATCCCGGAAAGGGCGGCCTTGAGGTGGGCGTCGTGTTGCCGCTGCTGTTCTTTGCGGCTATCGGTTTCAGGCATTTTCTCCATGATCGTCATTTTAAGCACTCCATCATTTGCAGTTCAACATCCGGATCGGGTATGCTATGTATGATATGATTAAGAAAGCAAGATAGTCATCTATTCCTTGAATTGTCAAGGATTGGAAAAATCTCGTCCATAAGGATCGGTAAAATGCAGTTGACCTCCAAACTCCCCGATGTGGGGGTGACGATCTTTTCGGTCATGACGCTTCTGGCCAATGAAAGCGGGGCCATTAATTTGTCCCAGGGGTTCCCCGACTTCGACGTTCCCCCCGAACTCGTGGATCGGGTGTTGCATTACATGCGCAGCGGCCACAACCAGTATGCCCCCATGCAGGGCGCGATGCCCTTGAGAGAGCGGATTGCGGAAAAGATGGAAGCCCTGTACGGTGCCCGTTACGACCCGGCATCGGAAATCACCGTCACCGCAGGCGCCACAGAGGCCCTCTTTGCAGCCCTTTCCGCCGTGGTGCACCCCGGGGACGGGGTGATCGTTTTCGAGCCCGCCTATGACGCCTACGGACCGGTGATTCGCCTCAACGGCGGTATCCCGGTTCCCGTCAAGCTGCAGTTCCCGGATTATCGCATCGACTGGAACGCGGTGAAAGGGGCCATATCCCCCGATATCCGGGCCATCGTCCTGAACTCCCCCCATAACCCCACGGGATCTATCCTGGATGAAACGGATATCCAGGCCCTTGCGCAAATCGTCAGGGATACCGATATGATCATCGTCAGTGACGAGGTTTACGAGCATATCCTTTTCGACAAAGGGCGCCACGAAAGCATGTCCCGGCATCCGGAGCTTTTCCGCAGGAGTTTTGTCATCAGTTCCTTTGGAAAAACATATCACGCCACGGGCTGGAAGGTGGGATACTGTGCAGCACCCCGGTCTCTTTCCCAGGAGTTTCAAAAGATTCACCAGTTTTTGACCTTTGCCGTCAACACCCCTGTTCAACTGGCTTACGCGGACTACCTCCAACACGAAGACGCGTACCTGAACCTTGGCGCTTTTTATGAGAAGAAGCGGAACATCTTTCTTGACGCCGTCAAGGCGTCCCGTTTCAAGGCCATCCCCTGCCGGGGGACGTATTTTCAGATGCTCGACTACCGTGAGATTTCCGATATGCCGGACACCCTCTTTGCCCGGCGCCTCACCATGGAGCACGGGGTGGCCGCCATTCCTCCGTCGGTTTTTTATCACGACCAGGAGGACCACCGGGTCCTTCGGTTCTGTTTTGCCAAAAAAGACGAAACACTCAAAGAAGCGGGAGCGCGGTTATGTCGGATTTGACCCTCACCTTGATCCAGCCCGAGCCGGTATGGGAAGACATTTCGGCGAACCTGGAGTTGTTCGACCGGTTAACGGCACAGATTCAGGATCCCACGGACCTGATCCTGTTGCCGGAGATGTTCACCACCGGGTTCACCATGAACGCCGAAAAGCTGGCCCAGGATATGACGGGCTCCGGGGTGCAATGGCTAAAAGAGACGGCACAGCGAAAAAACGCGGATGTGGCGGGGAGCCTCATCATCCGGGAAAACGGCCGCTTTTACAACCGCCTGGTATGGGCCAAACCCGACGGGTCCCTTTTTTGCTACGATAAGCGCCACCTTTTCCGGATGGCCGGAGAGGATCGATTCTACGCTGCCGGTGAAGACCGGCTCACCGTACAGCTGCAGGGCTGGAGAATCCGCCCCTTTATCTGCTATGATCTGCGATTTCCCGTGTGGTGCCGGAACCGTCAAAACGCGTACGATGCGGCGGTGTTCGTGGCCAATTGGCCCCGGGCCCGGTCCGACCACTGGAAAACCCTCTTGACGGCCCGGGCAATCGAAAACCAATGCTACGTGATGGGGGTCAACCGGGTGGGAAAAGACGGAAACGGGCTCGAGTACTCGGGGGATTCCGCGGTCATCGACCCCGCAGGCAAGCGGCTGTTCCAAAAGGCCGGCAAACCCGCCATCGCGCGGTTGACCCTCTCCCGGGAAGTGTTAACGGCGTACCGGAACGCTTTTCCCGCCTGGATGGACGCCGATTAAGTTCTCGAGGCTCCCGGGAACCTTCCGGCGGCCGTTGCGCCTCCCCTTCACGGCTCGAAGACGTCGGCCATGACGATGCGATCGCTGAAACGACACCAGGGCCCCCTTCGATTTCGGGCATACCGGCAAATGCGGTCCCACCAGGTGCGGCCGCAAAGCACCCGGCAGGCGGAATAATCCCGGGGATCGACCTTTCCGTTCATTTCGATCTGTTCAATGCCGAAATTCCGATATGCCGGCCCCAGAAGGAGACACGCCGCGATAACATCCCGGGCGTGCCCCTTGGCCACATTTTTGGAATACAACTTGGCCAGGGCCACCGGTTTCGAATCGTACCGCAAAGACCGGGCAATGGCGACGAACGCATCGACCCTGAAGTAATGCAGCTCCACCGGTACGGGATAATCCTCCGGCCGGATCCCCACGGGGGGATTGTTCCCCACCAGGATCAAGTCCATGTCGTTGGGAAGAAGATCCACGTCAGGATCCGCCAGGCGCCGGGCCATGGAGCCGAACAAGAGAACCGTCTTCGGATAATACACCGTCAGCTCCGTCCGGATGCGCGGCAGGGTGCGGATCAGAATCCGCCATTTTTCACCCGGTATTGGGACGCAGGCGTCGGTTTTTTCCACGGCCGGCACCTTGGCTTCATCCCGGCGAAAGGGTTTCACGGGGAATGTGGTCTCCGGCCACCTGGCGGGCAGCCGTTTCAGCGGCAACGGCGGCGGCGGCGGGGATGTCGAGTCCCTTGAATCGACGCTGAATCACGTACGTCGCAAAAAAGACGTCTCCCGCACCGGTGGGATCCCACGGATTCGGGATCGGTTCCCCCTTGAAATGATGGGGCTCCCCGCCGTACCGCTGCACCCACCCCCCCTTGTACCCTTCCGTCACCACCGCCTCTTCGATCTGAAATTTGGATAAAAGCCCCTCCATCTTGAAACCGAAAACGTCCAAAGTCAACGCCATTTCTTCCCGATCCCCCTTGATGATCCGAGCCACGCGAAGGGCATCCGCAAGAACCGGGGATACGCCGGGGCGAACACCCGTTCCATCGATCTGCCGAAGGTACCCCTGGAGATCCAGGACGATGAAAAACAAATCCCGGTTCAGATTTCCGATGACCCGGGGATCGATATCCATCGGGTGCAACGGTCCGAGATGAAGGGTGTGCACTCCCTTTGCGGCGGCGATGACAGCATCTTCGGGGATCGGTCGCGCCCGGGACCGGATTTCCTGACGACGGGTATTTCCTTCAACGAAATGGATAAAGCAGGTGGTGGCATCGTCTTTCTCATAAAAGGGGAGGATGCCTTCCGTGTGCAGCCGTTTCATCATCCACGTATCGTTTCCGGAAACCCGGGTGACCACCCGTGTGGGGATTCCGGATTGTGCATACGTCAAACCGGCGTACGTGGTGACCCCTCCCATTTTGACCATGTGCCGTCCGGAAATCCAAACGTCATCCAGGGTCGTGGAACCGATAACCGCCACTCCGGGACCCGGGAGCAAGGACCTCCCTGCCTTTTTTTTAAATTGAAAATCCATTTTCCGGGATCCTAACCACCTGCTTCAGTGGAGATCTTTCCCAAGAGGGCGTTGCTCATCCTGATGAGATCCCGTGGGCGTATCTCCGCCTGGAATCCTCGTTTTCCGGCACTGACGTAGAGGGTTTCATGGTCCAAGGCCTTCTCATCCACTACCACCGGAAGGGGTTTGCGGAGCCCGAAGGGACTGATCCCGCCGACGACAAAGCCCGTGATGCGCTGGGCCGCCGCAGGGGGCGCCAGGGCCGCTTCCTTTGCGCCCAGCAACCGGGCGGCGGCTTTTAAATCCAGGCGCCGGGAGCCCGGCACCAGGGCCAGGGCCGCCTGTTTCCCGTCGAGAAGGACCACCAGGGTTTTGAAGAGACGATCCGGAAAAATCTCCAGCTTCCCGGCGGCTTCCATGGCATGGGCGTGGGTCTTGGAATCATGTCGATACCGATGAAGGGAAAAGGAAATCCCGGAGGCTTCCAGGAATTTCACGGCAGGCGTCATCACAAACTCAAGCCGTCTCGTTTTCGGTTACGCAAAAAACAGTCCGATCGCCATGAGCACCGGGGTGGTGACGTTAATCAATACGTTTAACCCCATGGCAGGAATGAGTCTTTGGATGTTGTCGGCGTGACGATACGCCCCGAGGGCTGCGGGCAAGGCGAGAACAGCGGTCATGAGCCCCAGGAGGGTCAAATCCGGCAGAAGATTCAAAACAACGCCCGCGATGATGGAAAGATACGATAACAAGAGGAAGCTTCCATAAACAATGCTGCTGTTTCGCCTGCCGATGAGGATGGGAAGATGCCGGCGCCCCACCCTTTTGTCGGCATCCACGTCCGGAAATTGGTTCAACAACAACAGGTCGCTGACCAGAAAAAAGGGGACCAGGGAAGCCACAAAAGGCGGCCACTGGTAACTCCCCGCCAGTACGAAATGGGTTCCCATCACCATTAAGGGTCCGAATCCCAGGCCGGGTGCGATCAGGCACCCGATGGGATGCCGGGCGATCCACGGGGTGTAGGCATAAAGGAGAAACAATCCCGGAATTCCGGTGAGCAAAAGCGCCCACCCCCGAACCCACACGAAAAAAAGGCCGATGGCGGCGGTGATACCGAAAGACAAAACCGCGGTGAGCATCGCCCGGCCGGCGAGTTCCGGATGAGCGGGGAGTGTACCGCTTCCCCCGCTGAAGGGGGTGCGGCGGGTGTGGAAGTCCAAACCGCTTTTAAAATCGAAATACTCGTTAAAGGCGTTGACGCTGATATGGGCCGAGACCGCCCCGATGAGGGTCAGGACACCATGAAAAAGGGAGAGTGTCCCCGAGGCCCATACGGCCGTTCCCATTCCCAAAAGGACGCATGCGGGTGTGAGAATGAGAAACGGCACGCGCATGGGACCCAAAATGGCTTTTTGCATGTCCCGCCTTCCGTTCGCCGGGCTCGCTGTTTCGGGAGGCGTGGCCTCCAGTCCATCCGCGGGGCGTTTCCGTTTTTTTATATCCTCCAATTTCATCCTCCTGTCAATGCATGAACTTCCTATCGGTCCATGATACTCGAAAAAAGGACCGGATCCGCATTTGAGTTGAACCTTTTTGTCAACAATGATAGTGGGAGCAAGTGAGCTTTTCTGCTCTGAAAAGCGGGGCTCCCCGGTCAGGAAACGATCTGTTTCAAGATCGCTTCCCTCGACCCCGCCTTGAACGGCGGGGCGTGCGGAAAGCCTTCCGGTCACTCCGGCATCGGGAAGGGGTTTTTCGGACAAAAGGAAAACGTCTGGGCCAAATCAATGGGCTAAGGGAGCGTGGGAAATGGAAAAACCGGTTAAGGTGGTCATCGCCGTTTTTCTCCTTCTGATTGTCGGTTTTTTTGCTTACACCCGGCTGAAATCCTGGCATCGGGAAGATATCAAGGCCAATGTGGAAAGCGAGCGGCAGGCATGGGTCGGCAAAATCGAAGAGCTGGGAAAAGAAGTGGAAAGCCTCAAAGGCATAATCACCCAGGGCAGAGATCTTGCCGCAATCGAACCCGGGACAAAGGATAACATCAAAAAAACCGATTTACCGGCGTTTTCGAAAACACCGACGGTATCCTGCGAAGAACTGGAACGGCGGATGGCCTCTTTCTTCGCGTATCTCGACCAGCGGGAATACATGGCCGCCCATGACCTGGAAGAAGGAGCCTATGAATTCTTCCTTCAAACCGTTGAAACCCTTTCCGAAAATCCCCCCGTGATCACGGGGGAGATGGATGACCTTACCGCTTTGATTCGAAATGTAACGCACTTTTACCGGGTGCTGGGGAAGAACCGCATCCATCTGATCCTCGATATCGTGAAAAACGAGTCGAACCGGATCGAATCGATCATGGAAACATTCTACCAGTGGGTCCGCATGGGCACTCAATGCAACGGAGACGTGATTCCCCCTCCCCCCCTGGAGATCGCCTATCGATATGCCGGCTTTTTTTTGAACACCCTCGGGGGGCGCAGTTACCTCTTGCGGAGGGATTCCAAAACCCGAGTGTTAACCAGTTATTACAGCATTCTTATCCTGGACCTGTCCAACGACAAAGTGAAAAATACGTACGGCATCGATATCCGGCCGTACATCGATTTCAGCTTTTATGATATCAAGAGCCAAAAAAGCCTCGCGTATCAGGAGCAATATCTGGCGACGCTGGAAAAACTTAAGAAGAAATATAAGATGTAAATCCTTTCATTGACAACATCATAAAAATCATGCAGTTTTCAATGAGTTAACATATATGTGAAATTCTGCCCGAAAAACTGGAGCGCCGATTGGCCGAAAATGTAATCCAAAAAAAGCGCCTTCAGGCCGTCAATCTCTTCATGGGCGCAGTGAAGAATCTGCGCTATTATCCGCCCTCCAGTGACATGGCCGTGGGCTCCCTGAAGCGGGCGTACGCGTCTCTCTCGGAGACCCTGGAACAAGCCGGTCCCTTGATATTCAGTACCGTAGATGACCATTTGACCATCAGCGCCTGTGCGCTCACCGCCAAAGAACAGCAATTCCCTCATATCCGCTCTCTGGTGGAAATCATGACCCATTGGGGTATCCGCTGGCTGCGCTTTGAACGGGACCTGGAAAAGGACGAGTTCATCCGGTTTTTAACGGTGTTCAAAAAAACACCGGATGAAATCGAAGCCGACGGCGGAGTCCGGCAATTGCTTCAACGTCTCTTTACTCGCCATATCCATATCAAAACGAAACATATGGAAAGCAGCGCAATACCCTCTGCTCAGGATGCCGCAGATTCGGATGAAAATGCGCCCCCCCATCCCATGGATGCCCTTCATACGGGACAATCGGAGGATTCGAACGGCCGACACCTTCAAGACCCCGGACAGATTCGAGACGCGGCAGCCAAGCTGGCCTTGATGGAAACGACGCTTTTTGACGATCCCAGTCTTTTGTCACAGGCACCCGACGTCCTGGTGCATTGGTTCCTTGAGGGAAAAGACGATTCCGCATACAAACTGATGGAGGCGCTCAGCCTCGGACTTGAAAAGCCGGATCCGGCAATTCAGGATCTGGCTGCCGACACATTGACACGGATCGGAAATCGCCTGGCAACCGAGAATCGACTCGATCAATTCTGGAGTATTGCGCCGCGACTGATCCACTGGGTTCGAAGCCGGAAGACATTTAACCCCACGGTGAAATCCACGGGCCGCCTGCTTCAACTGATCGCGGCGCATTTCATTCAAGCCCGTAAATTTGAAAGCTGTCTTCCCATCCTCGAAGCCGTGCATCACCTCACGGAGACCACGGATCAGGATCCCCTCCTGACGGAATTCGCCGATGAAATGCGCGCGTCCGTCGCGGAAAAAGAAACCCTGAATACTCTTTGCACGTCGATGATGCGCTCGGATCCATCGGAATCCGAGACCGCAAAACAATGTCTGGTGTTTCTAGGAATCCATGCGGGAGAGGCGCTGCTGGATCTGCTCGCCATGACTTCGGATCGATCCGAACGAATCCGCGTCATGGCGGTGCTCAAAGAAATGGGAGATGCTGTTTTGCCCCTTTTACTGGAAAGACTCGCCCAGGGGGGGGCTTGGTATTTTCTGAGGAACCTGGCCGCCCTTTTGGGACACCTTGGAAACGAAACGCATCTTTCGGTTTTAACACCGCTTTTACATCACGAAGACATCCGGGTACAAAAGGAGGCCCTCAACACCCTTTACAATATCGGCGGGAATCAAAGAAGAGACGTTCTTATGTCTCTGCTTGATTCTGCGGACGACGAAATCAAAATCTCGATTGTGATCATGCTGGGCGGTTTACGGCACCCGAATGCCGTGGACCCTTTCCTGGATATTCTGAAAAACCGCCCTTTGATCCCGTCTCAGAACCGCATCCGCCTCGAAGAATCCATTTGCCGGGCGCTGGGCCGCATCGGTGATCCAAAAGCCTTGCCGGTGTTGAAGGAAATCACGGAATCCAAGCGTATCATCCGGGGGACCGGTTCCAATGAGCGCGTCAAGACCGCGGCAAAAGAAGCAATGGAATCCATCGGAAAAAGACGAGAAGAATCGGAAAAAAAGGAATCCATAAATCCGTCTCGGGGGGATTTCAAATCTCCCGAAACAACAAGGTTTCCGGAAAACGACTTTGAAAAGGCTGCCGAAAAAATCGATTCGCTCATCGAGAAAGGAGATACGACCGGCGCGGTTTCCCTCCTTTCCCATCATATCAAGGAAGCCGCTCGGGCCAAAGCGTTTCAAAAAGCCGAAGCATTTTTGGAAAAAATGTCCGAAGCAGACCCCATGGCACTTTCCGAAATTTACAACGCCGGAGAATATATCGAGGGGGAAAAGGAAGCCTCCCTGGATAAAGATCGGATGACCTCATGGGGGGCATTATATGATACCCTAACCCGTGAAGAAACCCATGCGCTCTATTTTGCGCTAAAGGAACGCCGCACGGAAGCCGATGTCGTATTGATTCAACAAGGCCAAAAGAACGACAGCCTGTTTTTCCTGGAACAGGGCGAACTCAAAGTGGTCTTCGAAAAAAAGCAAAAGGAATATTTAATCCGGAATTTAACGGCGGGAAATGTCGCCGGCGCAGAATCTTTTTTTTATCCCACGGTAAGCACCGTTTCCGTTGTTACCCAAACCGCGGCAAAACTCAGCGTACTCGACCTTGCCAGTCTGGAAGAATGCAAAACGAAATCTCCCGCACTTGAAAATAAACTACGCGACTTTTGCATGGAAGAAAACACCGGAATCCAGTCTCTTTTGGAAAAGGCAATGGAAAGAAGGATCCATCCCCGTTTTCCGGCAGAGCGAATCACTACTGTTCAGCTTCTATATACCTCCGGAAAGCCCGTGGGAAAAGTATTTAAGGGAAGACTCATCGACTTGTCCGCCGGAGGTCTTTCCTTTTTCATCAAGCTGCAAAACAAGGAAAGCGCCAGAATGCTGTTAGGTCGAAGGCTGCAGATGCAATTCCCGATTTCGACCGCATTCTCCGAATCGATTTACGAAGGAACCGGAACGGTCGTGGCAGTGCATTATCATCTCTCCCTCGATTATTCGGTCCATGTCCGGTTCGATACGCCCATGGACCCCGCCGTCATCGAAAAGATCACCGGTTAGCGTTGCACCCCGCCTTTGGCGGGAACTTATCGGAAAGCAACAGGGTGTAGTCGCTTGGAAGAAGGCGGCAACCGCCATCCCCTTTATAACTTTTAGGGCTTCAGCTGCTGCGCCAGCTCGGCGACCCTCCGGCCCAGCCTCGCGGCGTTTTCCCGAATCTTTTCATCCGGCTCCCCGACGCAGGCCACGCCGTAATGCCCTGTTGCGGAAAGAGGATCCCCCACCACGATCATCCCATAGATCAACAGCGCCTGCAAAATGGAAATCATGGTGGTTTCCTTTCCCCCGGAAGGGTCCCCGGAAGTGGCGAAAGCCGCCCCTACCTTGTTTTCCATCTTCCGTCTCACCCCCACGAACCGGTCGAGCACTTCCTTGAGTTCCGCGGCCATAAGGCCGAAATAGACGGGGGATCCGGCGATAATTCCATCCGAATCGACGAAATCCTCTTTGGTTACCTCATCGGTCTTCTTGAGCAGCGCGCGTACTCCCGGAACTTCCCGAACCCCTTCGGCCACCGCGTCCGCCAGTTTCCGGGTGCTTCCACCTTTCGAGTAATACAGGACCAAGATTTGCATGATCATACTCCTTCTGCGTTCGCCTTTCTCCTTGCCGGGGAGCGCCTCCCTTGAGGGGGGTCCCCACACCTGTTTTATCCTTTTACACGTTCCACGTACTGGCCCGTGCGGGTGTCGATTCGAATGAATTCTCCTTCTTCAATGAAAGGGGGAACCTGGACCACGTATCCGGTCTCCAGCGCGGCCGGTTTGGTGCTTCCCGACGCCGTGTCCCCTTTGACCCAGGGATCCGCCTGGGTCACCTTCAGCTCCACGAAATTCGGGAGTGTGATGCCGATGGGACGTCTCTCGAAGAGCAACACGCTGCAGACCGTGTTTTCTTTGAGATAATTTTTCGCATCCCCCACTTGATCGGCGGTTAAAAATTCCTGATCGTACGTGCTGGTGTTCATGAAGCAATACCGCTCGCCGTCAAAATACAGATATTCCATCTCGGCTTCCTCCAGGTTCGCCTCGTTGAACTTTTCCCCCGAACGGTAGGTTTTATCGAACTGGACCCCGGTGATCATGTTTTTCAGCCTGCACTTGTACAGGGCCTGTCCCTTGCCGGGCTTCACGAATTCAAACTGCACGATGATATAGGGTTCTCCGTCGATTTCGATCTTCACACCCTTTTTTAAATCCCCGCTTTCGAGCATCCTTTCCTTGCCTCCTTCATGAGTCGATGAATCGGATTTGTGTAACGCCCTCCCGCCCTGACGGGCGGGGCTTTCCGGTAAAGTCAGTTCCTTGTTTGGGAACGCTTCCCTTGACCCCGCCTTAAAAGGCGGGGATTGCGGGCCGCGTTCCGGTCAAAAAACGATCATGAGCTCAAGCGGTATTTTTCATCCCGCAAGGGGAAGCAAGGGCCTTTTCGGCCGATCGCACTTGATCCACGAAACGTCTGACGCGTCTTAAGTCTTTTTGAAAGCGGATCGGCATCCCGTCCGGATCCCGGGCGTTGGTACCGGTGCAAGTGTCCACGCCTGCAGGCCGGACGGCACGAATCGCCTCCATCACGTTTTCCGGCCCCAAGCCGCCGGCCAAAATCACGGGAATACCGGTTTGCCGTACCAGGTCCGCGGCCAGTTCCCAATCGCAGGTCTTCCCGGTGATCCCGGTAAATCCCGCCACCGGCGAATGGGGCACATGGGTGTCGATGAGAAAAAAATCGCTGGCGGGCTCGAATCGCCGGGCCAGCGCCAGAACCTTTTCGCCGACGTCATGAGGTCCCGCCGGAACGGGGATCGTCCGCATCAGCGCGACGGTTGGAAAGGCATCGCGCACGCCTTCTTGTAAATGCCGGAGTCTTTCCAGTTCCTCTGTGCTGCACAAAAGAAGCGATTCACAAAGATGAAGGATATCCGGTCGAAAATGGTCCAAGGCCCGATAAACCGCGCCCGGATCGCTGAATAGCGGGATGAGACTCGACTTGGCAGGCGTTTTTCGCACCGCCCCGATGACGTTTTCGATCCCGGGCGCATTCCACCGGACGTCGTCCTGGATCACGCTTCCGATGTGATCCACGCCCAGTTCCACCAGTGCCCGGGCTTCCTGCGGCGTCTGAATTTCATACATCTGAATGATCATCCGTTTCCGTCCGCTTCCGCCGTAAATTTGAAGCCTCCCCGCTGCCCCGCAAAACGGGATTTCTGCCTGACGGCAGGGCTGCGCGGGCCCGATTCGCTCCAACCCGCGAAGCCCTGCCGTCAGGCAGAACCTGCAGAGCATGCGCGCGCTGTTGCCCTTCACCGGAATCCTTTTTCGAATTGGAGTTGACATTTTTTGCGGTCTCTACCATAGTCACCCTGTTTTCGCAAATTCGATCTTATTATCCTCGATGTGGAACATCGCCCATGATCGTAATCATCGACTTCGGATCCCAGTACAACCAGCTCATCGCCCGCCGGGTGCGGGAATGCCGGGTTTTCTCTCGGATCGAACCCCCCCATATCCCCCTGGACGCCATTCAAAAATTGAACCCCAAAGGGATTATCCTTTCAGGCGGTCCCGCGAGCATTTACGAAAAGAACAGCCCCAAGATGGATCCGGCCGTCTTCCGGTTGGGCATCCCGGTTCTGGGTATCTGTTACGGGTTTCAATTTATGGTGCACGCTTTGGGCGGTTCAGTGGAAGGCTCCGAAAAACGGGAATACGGGTTTGCGCTGCTCCAGGTGGCAAAAAATGAAGGGCTTTTTTCCGGCATTCCGAGACAAACCCGATGCTGGATGAGTCACGGGGATATCATCAAACGCCTGCCCCGGGGCTTTGAACCAACGGGATCCACGGAGAATTCCCCCGTCGCCGCGGCGGCCGATCCGAAAAGAACGTTTTTCGGGCTTCAGTTTCACCCGGAGGTGCACCACACGCCCCTGGGCAAAAAAATGCTGAAAAATTTCCTGTTCGATATTTGCGGGTGCCGTCCCACCTGGACCATGTCCGCCTTTGCCCGGAATACGATCCAGGAGATCCGGGATGCCGTGGATGAACAAAAGGTGATCCTGGGATTGAGCGGTGGTGTCGATTCTTCGGTGACGGCGGTCTTGGTGCACCGGGCGGTGGGGGAAAACCTCACGTGCATCTTTGTCGACAACGGCTTGCTCCGCCAAAATGAGGCCGCGGATCTGAAAAAGACCTTTTCCGAACACCTGCATATCCCCATCCGTTTCGTCCGGGCCGGACAACGTTTCCTGACCGCTCTCAAAGGGATCACGGATCCGGAAAAAAAGCGGAAAATCATCGGCCGCGTATTCATGGAAGTCTTTGAAGCCGAAGCCTCAAAGATCCAAAATGTTCAATTCCTGGCCCAGGGAACCCTGTATCCGGATGTTATTGAGTCCATGTCCGCCTTCGGCGGCCCCACGTCCATTATCAAATCGCATCATAACGTGGGCGGACTGCCGCGAAAGATGAAACTCAAGCTCGTGGAGCCGCTGCGCTACCTGTTCAAAGACGAGGTCCGCATCTTGGGGAAAAAACTGGGACTCCCCGATGCATGGATCTGGCGGCAGCCCTTCCCGGGGCCCGGACTGGCCATTCGCATCATCGGACCCGTGACCCGGGACCGATTGTCCATTCTGCGCCACGTGGATACCCTCCTGGAGGAAGAAATCCGCGCTGCCGGGCTCTACAGGCGGCTCTGGCAATCCTTCGCCGTTTTGCTTCCTCTGAAGAGCGTGGGCATCATGGGAGACCATCGCACCTATGAAAACATCGCCGCCATCCGCGCGGTAACCAGCAAAGACGCCATGACCGCGGACTGGGCCAAGCTCCCGCATGCCCTTTTGGGGAAGATATCCAACCGGATCATCAATGAGGTGCGGGGGGTGAATCGCGTGGTATACGATATCAGCTCGAAACCGCCCAGCACCATCGAGTGGGAATAATCGCCATGGATGAACATGAAAAGGAACCCCGGTTTCAAATCGGCGGGGAAGAACGTCCCGACACGATCCTTCCGATAAGGGAAGACGTTCCTGAAATCAAAAAGGTCAGCCATCGAGTGACGCGGGTGGCCCTTTTGATTCTGCTCCTCGTGGGGGCCGGTTTTGCCGTGGGGTATTTCGAGCTCAAAAAACGATTCAACCAGATCTATAACGAGGGGGCCCAAGGATTCAGCGCCATTTCCCAAAATGTCGAAGTGCGATTTTCCGCACTCATGAAAGAACAGGAAAAACTCAAAGAAACGCTCACCGGGCAGATTCGGACCCTTGAAAAAAACACTTCGGAACTCAAGACCGCCCTAAAACAATCAGAAAAACAACTCGCCGCCCTCGAGGCGGCCAAGGCGGATAAAAAAGAACTGGAAACCATCACTTCCAAAACGGATCAAAACGTGACCGCCATCAAAAAAGACCTCGCGGCATTGTCCGAAAGCGTCCCCCGGCTGGAACAAAAACTCTCTTCAGAAATCACCCAGATCGCGGAAGCCATTCAAAAGATCAACATCAACGTTACCCGGGCCCAGGAAGAGGTCCACGCGCTTTCCGCAAAAAAGATGGACAAGGCCATTTTTGAGGTAAAATGGAAAAACGAACAAAAAATATTCCAAGAAATGCTCGACGAGGCCACAAGAGAGTATCCGTCCCGGATGCGGTTGCTTGAAAAACGCCTGGATCTCCTTGAAAAAAAGACAACTCCCCCCCCGGCCGTGAGCACGCCTCCCGCTCCTCAGCCTGAACCCTCCCCCTCTGCCGTGACACCGGAAAAGCGGGACATCGAAGAAGAGTCCATCAAGGAATAGATCAATTCCGGTTCATCCGCGTCTTTCTTCACGCCGGTACGATTCCCAGTAAAATGCTTCCGGGCCCCAATCCGGCTTGTCCTTGCGTATCCACGTATCTCCAGGAACATATTCTTTGGTGTGCGGTGTTGAGCATGTGCAGACAATGTTTTGGATAACAATTTGCTTCAATTATATATACTTAATGTTAATTAAATATTCATAATTCATTTTTATATTGGCTGATTTTAAGTTAAAAAAGTTCTTGACAAGCATATAATGCGTCTTTATATATCGAGTTACACATAACGATACCACGAAAAGGCAAGGTTGCAAGGCTGTGCAACCGCGCAAAGTCTCGGGTCTTACGCCCCCAACGGGGCCTAGGATGGCCGGACTGCCGAAGGTAGCGGAAAACACGAACGCCTCAGGGGACCTTTGCCCGGGGCGTTTCTTGTTTTCCCGGTCTTTTCAAACGAACAGGAGGTGAACATGAAACCAAAGAAGATACTCGCGTTGATGGCCGCATTCTTTTTCATTGCAATCCTTTTGCCAGCAGGCGCCTGGGCAACCGATTCCGGGAAGGTCAACATCAACACCGCCACCAAGGAACAGCTGACCAGCCTGAATGGGGTCGGCCCGGCCATCGCCGATCGGATCATCGAACATCGCAACACGATCGGTCCCTTCGAAAAACCCGAGGACATTCAACTGGTCAAAGGTGTCGGGGAAAAAATTTACGAAGCCAATAAAGACAGGATCACGGTGGGCTCTTCCCAGTAAAAACCCGTTTTCGGCAGTCGGGCCTTCTCGGCCGCAGGTCTTTCCTGCGGCTGAGTTTTTTTGATCGGCGCTCACAAACGCCTTTTTACGGTCTTTTGGAGCCCTCCCGCCCTGAAGGGCGGGGCTCCCCGGTAAGGAAATGACCTGTTTTTTGAGAGCTTTCCTTGACACCCCCTGAAAAGGCGGGGCTTGCAGGAAGCGGTCCGGTCAAGAATGGCTGTGGGGAACCACTCCCCCGGGATGGACGTGATAATGCGTGTGAAGCAGGGCGGAGTCGCCGCTGTCAATGACTTTGCCGTCCTTCAACGCATAGACGGTCCGGGTGGTCAGGGCCAAAAAATCGTATTCATGGGAAACGATAATGCAGGCAGCTTCGATTTTTTGCAAAATGTCCACGATGCGCCGGTACGTCGCCTCATCCAGGCCCGTGGTGGGTTCGTCGAGAAGGAGGACTTCGGGCTGCATCACCAGGACGGTGGCAAGCGCCACGAGTTTCTTTTCCCCGCCCGAAAGACGGTGCGTGACCCGGTGGGCATGATTTGACAAACCCAACGCCTCCAGGGTTTCCAGCGCCTGCCGCCGGGCTTCCGGAGGTTTCATGCCCATGTTCAAGGGGCCGAAGGCCACGTCTTCGATTACGGTGGGGCTGAAAAGCTGGTCGTCGGCATTTTGAAAAAGCAACCCGATCCGCCTGCGTGCTTTTTGAAATTCATTTTCCGTTTGCGTCTTTTCTCCAAAGAGCCGCAGGGTCCCTGCGGCGGGTTTCAGCAACCCCATGATCATATGCAACAGGGTCGATTTTCCGCTCCCGTTGGGTCCGACCATTCCGACTTTTTCGCCGGGTTTCAATGCAAACGACATGTCACTGAACACCGGTGGATTTCCCGGATAGGAAAATCGGATTTTTTCCAGTTCAACGAGCCCCATCAGAAACCCCATTCCAGTACCGCCAAAGCCGTCACACCGGCGGCCAATGTCACGCTCCACGCCGAATCCATGGGAGTCCATCCGAATTCCCTCAGGGTGAAAAATCTCCCCGAAAACCCCCGGCAGATCATGGCATGTTGCACCCGCTGGGCACGGTCCGCCGCGCGGACGAAAAGAACGGCGACCCAGTACGCATAGGTCCGGTAGGTATGCAAATCGGTTTTGGGCGTAAATCCGCGTATCAAAGCCGCCCGCCTCAGCCGTTGGTATTCCTCCTGGATGACGAAAAGGTACCGGTAAGTCAACAGGAACAAAAGGGTGAGCTTTTCCGGAAACCGGAGCCGGTTCATGGCCGCCCCGAGGGCGCCGATGGAAGACGTGGCGCCCAGCGCCATGAAGGCCATCACGATGCTGTTCGACTTCAGGGTCAGCCGGCCGGCAAGTGCCACCCCTTCCATGCTCACCGAAACCGGCCCCACGGAAAAAAGGGGTGTCCCGAAAACGCTGAGGGGCAACATCACCCAGAAAAGACTCACAAAGGTGTTGATCCCAAGCAGGCGTCTTCCCACGGCCTTTGCCGGCAACCGGGTAATCAGCAACAGAACCAGCGCGCCGGCCAGCGCGGCGGCCAGCGCCGCCCATTGTTTCGACAGGGCGACCACCACGCTGAAGCCCGCCGCCGCCAGCAGCTTCAGCCGGGGATCCAGCCGGTGCATGATGGAATCTCCGAGGGCGAATTCTTCCCGGATCATCGCTTTTCAGATCGTTCCTTTGTACGGTAATAAAAATACATCCCCACGCCCACCAGGCCGAAGATATAGCCGATACCTCCCAAAACGTCTTTCAATGTGATTTGCGGTTGCTGCAATTGCGTCAATTGACGTTTGACCGGAGCGAGTTTCTCATCCAGGACGTCTTCCAAAACCTCTCGCATGGACGGATCGGTCTCGCCGGTCATCCGGAAAGCATTGGTTGAGGCTGTCGATGTCGCTTTTTTCGCTGCATTCCCGGAAGGCGGCAGGCCGAATTCCGTTTCCTTGACGATCCAGTGGTTTTTATGCCCCATCCCGGCATTGAGTTCGATCCGCATCCGGGTCTTTTCGGGCGTCTGAAAAGAAAATTTACCGTCTTCGTCGGTGACGCCTTCCAAAAGGATTCGGCCGGTTTTCTCATCAAATACCTGAATCTTTCCGCTTACCACCGGTTTTCCGCCTGGGAATTGGCTTTCGGTGTGCACCTGATCTCCTTCTACCCATGCAAAAACCGTCACGCGGTGGGCGTGTACGGATCCCGCGGAAAAAAGAATAAACGCCGCAATTCCCATCCAGCGGATGACACGGATCTTTCTCATGAACTCTTCACCTCCTTTTCTGCGCCGTCGAGCCTTTCATGTCGCGGCCGAAACGCGCTTCCCCCCGGCAACATCTCGGGCTGCACCCGTTTTAAAAAGACCACCAGAAAAAGGGTCACGATCCCTTCCACGACCATGACCGGAAGGTGCGCGGCGACCACCAGGGCCGCTACATTGAAAAAAGAGGCTTTGCTGAACACCAACGACGCACCCACAAGGATGCCGCTGAAAAACACGGAAAACGCGCCGGTGGCAAAGGCGCCGATAAGCGGCCAAATTTCGCGCTTTTTTATTAAACCATGGAACAAAAGATAGCAACAGACCGCAGGAAAGGCCATGATGAAGGTGTTGATCCCCAGCGTGGTGATCCCGCCGTACTGGAAAAAGACGGCCTGGAGCATCAACGCCACCAGGATAACGGGAAACGCCCCCCAACCCAGGATCATCCCCACGGCACCGTTAAAAATCAGATGCGCATTCGAAGGCCCGATGGGGACATGAATTAAAGACGCCACGAAAAAACACGCGGACAGCACCCCGGCCCGGGCGATTTTTTCGGTGTCGAGTTTCTTTAACCCGATGCCGGTCCCGGCAACGGTCAGTACGGCGCCCGCGGCCAAAACAGGGCCGGACAGAATTCCTTCCGCGATGTGCATGTCCTTATCCGTAAAGGGGTTGGGATCCCCCGCTTTTCACGGCGGGGGACCCCGGGGATGAAACGGATCCTTTCTTTTTCCCTTTTCATCCATGAAAAGAAGGAAACGGTAAGATCCGTAATGCTCATGATGGCTTGAAGCCTCTAGAACTCCACGGCCAACTGGATAATCGCGGTATCCGTGGTCTTCACGTCGTCTTCGAATTCCCCGTGCAAATACTCGACGGCCAGGTTTGTATTTTCAAAGAATCCCCAGTTGACCACCGCGCCGTACTCGGATTCCGGCAGAAAATCCGCGCCGCCGTCGTCGGCGCCCGCGTAACGCACCGCAAGTTCAAGGTTTTCCACGACCATGCACCCCAGCTCAAGATTGTACGCCCGGGGGCTCCTGGCAAGCGGGTCGGAAGCATCGTAAACTTCCCCTGGGATAAAATCGTCCAGGGCGGCGATGTATTCACCGATCAGTTTAAAACGATCGAGAAATGCATAGGCCACACAGACACCGTACCCGGCCACCAGCGATTCCAAGTTCTCCGGATCCACGATATATTCCTGGAAGGCGTCGGAACCGGCCAGGTTCGAGGTGTAGGAGACTCCCAGCATCAATCCTTGAAACGGATTGAAAGAAATTCCCGCGACAAAACCGTTGACGGTGTCGTCATCGCCGGCTTCCTGCACATCGCTGTTGAACACCCCGACGGAAAGATCCACCATATCCCCCCGGAACCGATGACCCGCCACCAGGGCGCCTTCGTTGGTCTCCCCCAGCGTCAGGGTGGTCGGATCGGTCACGAAGTGGCTCTCGTAACTTCCGAAGGGAATATATTGCCGCCCGGCAATTAGATACGCCGGAAAGGATTCCGGGCCCGTCAACATGATGAACCCTTCATCCACGAAGACTTCATCCTCTTCATACTTGAAAAGGACATGCGCATCCACATATTTCGTAATTTCTGCGTCCACGGCCAGCTCCACGGTGGCCAGATCCATGTCGCTGCTCGTTTCATCCTCTGCATCGGGCGCCTCATAATCGGTTTCAAAAAGGCCGGCTTCGATTTCCACCAATCCGCTGATTTGAATCCGATCGTACCACGGGTTCGGCGCTTGAGCATTTTCATTCGCCTTGTCTTGTCCGAAACACGGAAATGCCCCCAGTATTCCGATGAAAAAGAAAAATCCCAGCATTCGTCGCATATGTTTCATAGACTCCACTCCTTTGATGTATTGAAAAAGAGTTTATTCCCACGGTTCGAATTTGACCCAGAGCACCGCCCCCAGTTCCACGTCCTTTTCTTTGCCTTCGTGGGAAAGTTTAAAGTCGGCGCTGTTCAATGCGGCAAACCCCCACCATCCGGGGCTGGGGGCGGCATAAGTGAAGACACCGTTTCCGTCCGCCTTAAGGGTTTGGGTGATCATGTAATCCGAAGGGGCCTTGGCGCGCTGATCCTTGTTGTAAAATTCCACCTCCACCTCGGCAAAGGGTACCGGTTTCCCGTCCAGCTGGACGATCCCCTGAAACACGTTGCCGGCATACAGGCCGTAAGGCTTGGAAAGGGGAACGATCTCGGTTTTGACGCCCAATGGGGAATCCCAACCGTCGTCTTCTCCGAAAGCAGCGATTACCAACTTGGTGTAGTGGATGATGAAACAGTCCTCGGCGGGTTCCCAGTAGGGCGTCGGCTCCATGAAAAACGCATAAACGCCGGGGCGCTTGACGGGAAAATCGAGCGTCCAGCCGGAATGACCCATCACGCGGGCAGGTTTGAGGGAGCCGGCAAGATCCGTTGTTTTCCCATCGGCAGCGACAAAAAAACGCTTCGGCTTGACCAGTTCCATACCCACCCCTTCGAAGGGATGCGAAAAGGAAAGGGTTAAACGGATCGTCCGATCCTCTTCCTGCATCACCATTGAATCCGAGGGGATGACCATCCCGAAATGAGCGAAAACCGGAGATGAACCAAAGAAAATTCCCAACAAAACCCATCCTAAACTTAAAAAATTCCGCATTGACATCCTCCTTTCCATAAAAAAAGCCACGAAGTTCCATGCCTTCTTGGCACGGATCGCCTTCGTGGCTCCGCTATATCGATGAATTGAATTGCGTCCGGGCGTCAGCCCGTGGATTGAAACGAAAAAACCGCTAAAACCCGGTTGGGCGCCCAACCTTTAACGGCCTTCATGGCGGCGACTGTATTAGGAGAATAATCTGAAATGTGATGCAACGTGCATTTTCATCATGCACTTTGATTATTAGTTAGCTTTTTTCGGGGCAAATTGTCAAGAAGTTTTTTTCGTACGCTCCCCCTTTTTTCATGATTGGACATTTCAATGTATTAATGCTTTAGTATTTAGATTATCTATTTGACTTAATGAATTCTTATATATAAAAGCCCGGTCATGAATCAAAGCGTTACTCTTTTCTTCTATTTCGGCTTTACCTGAGCGAGCGTGTTGGACGCGATCCGGGTGTATTGCGCACAGGTCGACGTCGAAACCCTTTCTTGATCGACTTTTTTCCCTTCAAAACAACGTTTTCGTCGCCGCCTCTCGTAGCCACTCCAAGGACAGGTGTTTCAATGGCGGGATGGATCCGTCTTAGGGATCAAAAGCCCAGGGCATGGGAAATCGTCTTTCTTTTTTTTCAGGGAAACGGGATAGATCTTCACGTATATTGTGGAGAATTTCTGCCCTGAAAGAGGAGCCTCCGCATTGAGGAAGAGGAGAAAATACAATCACAATGAAGATGAAAAATGGGAGGGAAATGTCATGTGGGGCAGGAATGTATTTGCGACTCGACGGGGAATCATCAGCGTGGGGGCTTTCATCGGCATCCTGGCACCTATATTGCAGAAACTGGGCAACCCGGGGAACATGGGCATTTGTGTGGCCTGTTTTGAGCGGGATATCGCCGGTGCCGTCGGACTCCACAGTGCCGCAGTGGTTCAATACATGCGGCCGGAGATCATCGGCTTTGTGCTCGGCTCGCTGATCGCCGCGTATATTTTCAAAGAGTACCGGGCAAGGGTCGGCTCTGCGCCCATCGTCCGATTTGTGTTAGGGGCTTTTGCCATGATTGGCGCATTGGTTTTTCTGGGGTGTCCCTGGCGAGCCGTACTTCGTTTGGCCGGTGGGGACGGCAATGCCATCCTTGGATTGCTCGGTTTGACCTTCGGCATCTGGATCGGGACTCTTTTTCTCAAAAACGGTTATAACCTGGGACGGACACAGGCCACCCATACCACCGTGGGATGGATGCTGCCCCTGATCATGCTGGGATTTCTGGTTCTGTTTATCGTTTTTCCGCAAATTCCCGGAGAAGCCAGAAGCGGCGTGCTGTTTTACAGCCTGAAAGGCCCGGGGGCAATGCGTGCCCCGATCTTGCTGTCGCTGATTGCCGGTCTTGCCATTGGTTTCCTGGCCCAGCGCAGTCGTTTCTGTACCATGGGTGCCGTTCGAGATGCCGTGCTGTTCGGCCAGACCCATCTTTTAAGCGGCTTCATCAGCCTGATTGTCCTTGCCGTTATCACCAATCTGATATTGGGGCAGTTCAAGGCCGGCTTTGCCGGTCAACCCGTGGCCCACACCCAGCATGCCTGGAACTTTTTAGGCATGGCATTAGCAGGCCTCGCCTTTGCCCTGGCCGGCGGATGCCCGGGCCGACAGCTTTTCCTTTCCGGAGAAGGGGACGGGGATGCCGCCGTATTCGTGTTGGGAATGATCGTGGGCGCCGGATTCGCGCACAATTTCGGGCTGGCCAGTTCTCCGGCCGGTGTGGGCCCGTACGGAATCCCGGCGGTGATCATCGGTCTTATGGTTTGCCTGTTCATCGGATTTACGATGAGAAAAAAAACGGCATAGGAGGTGAAAGATGGCAATAACCGTCGATGCAAGAGGGCTTTCCTGTCCCCAGCCCGTGATCATGACGCTGGATGAAATCAAAAGAGGAAAAGACACAAACATTATCGTGCGGGTGGATACGGATACATCCAAGGAAAACGTGATTCGGGCTGCCGAAAGCCAGGGGTATCAGGTCAAGGACGTTTCGCCTGACGTAGAGGGATATCGGATATCCATCATGAAGGGCTGATTCGTGTTTCGATTTTTAAAGAAAGGAAAGGCAGACCCTGGAGAAAGAAAGTCTGCGACATTCTCCGCGGATCTCGGCATCCTGGTCTTTGAAAACACCAGCGACGTTATCCGGGCCGAAACTGTTTTGAAAAAAGCCGGCTGGGCGGTTCGGGTCATGGGTCCTCCCCCGGAGATTCGAAGCGGATGCGACCTGGTGATTGAATTTCCCTTGATCGAAGAACTCAACATCCTTCGCGAGCTTGAGCAAGCCGATATCCATCCCTTGTCCGTGGTTCCGGTTTCGGCTCCTCTATTGGTGCCCGTCGATTTGTTTCATACAAAAGATTTTGGTGAGTATGTGATGGTCCGGGCCGCCAACATGAAAATCACAGTCTCAAAAAAAGATTACAGGATCGTGAATATTTCCGGAGGAGGCTGTCCGGATGTACCGTTTCTGGCGCAACAAATGGTAGGCAAGACCCTTTCCGAATCGCCAAAACCCAGGGATCTCGGGCATACCCTCTGCGGGTATGCCCTTCAACTGGCCTACGAGGAACTGACTCAAAAATGATAGGTGTCGTCGGCACGGTCCCGGATCTGCGATTCCCCTTGACCCATGGATTCGTTCGTCTGGCAAACGGCCACATCGACATTTGCGGATTGAACGTCCCTGTCAATCGGGGTACGCCTGCGCTTCTTGCCGCAGCGTTAACGGCGTCCGAATGGATCAAAGGCCCTCAGATTTACGCCTTTCTCGCCGGCGATATCGGCAGAGGAGACGGGAGCCGTCTTCTGTATCCGTTTCTGGAGCGGCATTTGACCGAATTTGATTTTTCGGTATTGACCTTCCATTACCTTCAACCGGATGTAGACTGGCACAACAGGGTTCTTTTTGCCATTCAGGCAATGAAGAAGCAGCCGCTTCTGATTGCAGATGCCGGATATATGTATGCGGCCAAAATGAGCGGGCAGGCGAAGTCTTATGACTTCTTCACTCCCGATGTCGGCGAATTGGCGTTTCTGGCCGATGAGATGGCCCCCCATCCTTTCTACACCCGAGGATTCATCCTTCACCAAGACAACGACGTTCCGGATCTGATCCGTTGCGCATACGACCATCAAAACGCCGCTCGGTATTTAGTGGTGAAAGGGCAACCGGATTTTATCGCCGATGAAAGAGGCGTCATCGAGACCGTGGATCACCCGTCTTTTGAGGCCATGGAAGCCATCGGGGGCACCGGCGATACCTTGACAGGGCTCCTCTCCGTTCTTTGTTCCACCGGTTTCAGGCTTCCGGATGCCGCCATCCTGGCCGCCAAAATCAATCGTTGGACAGGGTATTTTGCAAACCCCACCCCTGCCATGCAAGTAATGCAACTGGTCATCCATGTTCCGCCGGCGCTGACAGAAGTATTGAATCCGCGAGCGGGAGGACGTTGATCGACGGAAAAGGGTTTATCCCCTCAGGAGCGCTTCAATGCGCGGGATATCTATCGGCAGATCCACTTCCGGAGAGTCGTGATTTGTTACAATAACTTTGATTTTGTCGCCGTGTTCCAGGGCCCGCAGTTGTTCCAGTTTTTCGATGCGTTCAAGGGTTCCTTCTGGAAGCGACCGAAAACGCTTTAAAAAATCAACCGTATAGGCATAAATCCCCAGATGTTTATATGCCGGGTAATTCTTTTCGGGATCCCGCGGGAAGGGGATCAAAGACCTTGAGAAATACAGGGCAAAACCGTCGGCATCGAAAACCACCTTGACATCCTTGGGATCGGTCCGCTCCCGGGGATCCACGATGGCAAAGGCCAGGGTGGCCATGGAAAGTGCCGGGTCTTTCATCAACGGGGCCACCACCTCGGACAATGATTCGGGGTGAATCAGGGGTTGGTCGCCCTGGATGTTCACGACGACATCCTCTCCTCGAAGCCCGAGGATTTCCGCCGCTTCGGCCGAACGGTCCGTCCCGGAACGGTGCGCGGGCGACGTCATGACCACCCGCCCTCCGAACGCGTTCACCGCGCCGGCGATCCGCGGATCATCCGTGGCCACCACCACCTCCCGAACGGTCCGGTTTTTTTTTGCCTGTTCATAGACGCGTTGAATCATCGGCTTTCCGGAAATTTCAGCCAGCGGCTTCCCCTCAAAGCGCGAGGACGCATAACGGGATGGAATCACGGCGACGATGTCCCGTTTTCCGTTTTGACTCATGGATTCCCTTTCATCATCCGATTGGATCGAAACCCGGGGGTCTTTTGGGAGTGAATTTCAATGCTTTAGTCCATCCCGGCAGGATTGTAAAGCCTGAGGACCCGCAGGGGTTAATCTTATTTTCATTTGACAGGATGCCTCGTACTGCATTATTTTTTGTGTTCGGTTGGAGCCCCTTGCCCTGAAGGGCGGGGCTCCCCGGTAAAGAAAATGCCCATTTTAAGATCGTTTCCCTCGACCCCGCCTAAAAAGGCAGGGCTTGCGGGAAGCATTCCGGTCAACCCTAAACGTCATCGGATAAAAGACAACCGACTTCTTCGCATATCCCCCATGAAAAAAAACACCCTTGAATCCGTCCCCGGTATGCCCGCCGGAACCTCCGGGTCGATGCGGACCCTGGGCATTTGTCTCGGGGCCTCCACCATATCCGTCGCAGAACTGGAATGGGATCCAATTCCACCGGAGAACACCCCGGGCAAAGGGCGTCCCGCGCAGCCCAGGATCCTCGGCCACGGCCTTTTCCCTCACGAGGGAAACCCGAAGGAAACCCTCAACCGCGCCCTTGAAACCGTCGATTTGGGCGCCGTTGACCGGCTGGCCGCCACGGGAAGGCGTTTCCGGAAATTCGTCAATCTTTCCTCCATCCCCGAGCCCGAAGCGGTGGAACACGCCTACCGGTTTACGAAACCCCCTCATGTGGATTGTCCGGCCGTCGTTTCTGCGGGAGGCGAAACCTTCATGGTCTACGTCCTCAACAAAAAGGGGGAAATCACCAACGTGATCACCGGGAATAAGTGTGCGTCCGGAACGGGGGAATTCTTCCTCCAACAGTTGCGCCGCATGGATGTCACGCTTGAAGAAGCGGCCCGGTTCGCCGCCACGGAGTCCCCCCACCCGGTTTCCGGCCGATGTTCCGTCTTTTGCAAATCCGACTGCACGCATGCCACCAATAAAGGCATCCCTCGGGCCCAGGTGACCGCCGGCCTGTGCCGCATGATGGCCCATAAGATTTTGGAACTGCTTAAAAAAGTTGAGAAACGAAACATCATGATCACGGGGGGGACCGCCAAAAACCGGATGATGACAACCTACCTTGAAAAGGAAATTCCAGGATTGATCACCCCCGAAGAAGCGCCTTTCTTCGAAGCGCTGGGGGCGGCCCTGTGGGCCGGTGCCCATGAAACCCTCCCCTTTCCGGGTTTTTCGAACTTGATCCGGGAGGAGGTGGGGGTCTTCGACACCCTTCCTCCCCTTTCGGAGTTCACCGATCAGGTCACGTTCAAGACATTGGACATTGCCGTCCCTGAACCTGGAGACGACTGCATATTGGGCCTCGACGTGGGTTCCACCACCACCAAGGCGGTGCTGGTGCGTACCCGGGATCATGCGATCCTGGCTTCCGTTTATCTGCGCACTTCCGGGGATCCGGTGGGAGCCTCCCGCAAGTGCTATCGGCATATTCTGGAACAGATCCAGGAACATATGGATCCGTCCCACCTCCGCATCGAGGGGTTGGGGGTCTGCGGTTCCGGGCGTCAGATCGCCGGGCTGCACGCATTGACGGAAGGGGTCATCAACGAGATCATCGCCCACGCCGCCGCCGCCGTGTATTTCGATCCGGGCGTGGACACCCTCTTCGAAATCGGCGGCCAGGACGCCAAGTACACCTATATCACCAGCGGGGTCCCTTCCGATTACGCCATGAACGAAGCCTGTTCCGCCGGAACCGGCTCTTTTTTGGAGGAATCGGCCCTGGAAACCCTGGGAATCCCCATGGAAGCCATCGCGGACATCGCCCTTTCCGGCCGGCGCCCCCCCAACTTCAACGATCAGTGCGCCGCATTCATCGCCTCGGACATCAAGAACGCCATCCACGAAGGCATCCGGCGGGAGGACATCGTGGCCGGGCTCGTTTATTCCATATGCATGAACTACGCCAACCGGGTGAAGGGAAACCGGCCGGTGGGGGAAAAGATCTTCATGCAAGGCGGCGTCTGTTATAACCGGGCCATCCCTCTGGCCATGGCCGCCCTGGTGGGAAAACCCATCATTGTGCCGCCGGAACCGGGCCTCATGGGCGCCTTCGGAGTGGCCCTGGAAGTCGAAAAGCGGATCCAAAACGGCCTGATGCAAAAAAATCGCGTGGACCTGGCCGCCCTGGCCCGCCGGGAAGTCGTTTATCGCACGCCTTTCACCTGCAACGGCGGGAAAGCAAAGTGCGACCGCCGGTGCCGCATCGCCGTCGTTGAACTGGAAAAAAAGCGCTACCCCTTCGGCGGCGCCTGCAACCGGTATTATAACCTGCGCCATCACATCCGTTACGACGTGGAGAAACTCGACCATGTGCGGTATCGCCAACGGCTCGTATTCAAAAAATACGCCGCCTCTCCCGATCCTGAAAAAACCGGGCCGGTGGCGGGAAGGATCGGTTTTAATCGCAGTTTCCTCGTCAATACCTATTATCCCCTCTACACGGCCTTCTTTTCCAACCTGGGATTTCAGCCCGTGATCCCGAAACACCCTTCCCAGGAAGGCATCGACTTGAGGGGTGCGCCCTTTTGTTACCCGGTGGAACTCGCCCACGGGTTCTTTTACGAACTCATCATGTCCGAAGACGTCCCCGAAATCCTTTTTCTTCCCCATTTTAAAGCCGTACCCCTTCTGGAAGACAACTCCGGCTCCCAGGTCTGCCCCCTGGTCCAAGGAGAGACCTATTATCTTCGCACCACGTTTAAATATCATTTGGCGCGCCTGAAACAAAAAGGGATTCGGCTGTTGACGCCGGTCATCGATCTGACGTCGGGCCTTGACGCCGCCCGAATCCCCCTGGTGGAAAGCGCTTTAAAATTGGGCGTCTCCAGGAGCCGGGCAGAAGGGGCTTTCCAAAGCGCCGTGGAGGTGCAACGGGCCGTTCAAGGAGAAGCCCGATCCATGGGCAACGCCGTGTTGAAGGAACTGGAAGCGGATCCCGACAAGACGGCCGTCGTCCTTTTCGGCCGGCCCTACAACGCCTTTGCCGACGAAGCCCACATGGGGATCCCCCACAAGCTGGCCTCCCGGGGAATCCCGGTGATTCCTCTCGACTTTTTACCCATCGACGAGGAGTTCTCCAAGAAACATATGTACTGGGGAATGGGTCAGCTCATCCTGAAGGCCGCCCGCTTCGTCAAGAACCATCCCCAGTTGTTCGGAACCTACATCACCAACTTCAGCTGCGGCCCGGATTCCTTTGTCATCGGGTATTTCCGGGAAATCATGGGACGGAAGCCCTCCTTGACCCTGGAACTCGACAGCCACACGGCCGACGCGGGTCTGGAAACCCGTGTAGAAGCCTTTCTGGATATCGTGGCCGCCTATCGTCGATTGACGGCGCGACGGCGAATTCCCTCCACCGCCAACGCCTTCATTCCGTCCAGGGTCGTCCTGGAGAACGGAAAACCCCATGTCATTACCTCTGATCAACAAAAGCTTCCCATGACGGACCCGAGGGTATGTCTCCTCTTTCCCTCCATGGGAAACCTGGCCTCCGAATCCATCACCGCCATCTTTCAAGGCAGCGGTTACGCCGCCAAAGCCCATCCCCCCTCCGACGAGGCGGTGCTCAAACTGGGCCGGGCCCACACCACCTGCAAGGAATGCCTTCCGCTGATACTAACCACCGGCACGTTGATCAACTACATCCAAAAAGAAAAAAAAGACGATGAGGTTCTCGTCTATTTCATGCCCACCGGTTCGGGTCCCTGCCGGTTCGGCCAGTATTCGGTCTTCATGGAAGATCTGATCCGCCGGTTTCAAATTCCCAATGTGGCCGTGATGTCCCTTTCCTCCGACAACGCCTATATGGGGATCGAAAACGGGTTTCAGAAACGGGGGTGGTGGTCGGTGGTGATTTCGGACGCCATGGAAGACATCCGGTCCATGCTCCTGGCCAATTCAAAAGACCCGGAACACGCCATGCGCCTGTTTCACGAAGAGTGGAAAAAAATCCTGGAGGCGCTTCGGACCGGAGCATACGCCAGAATCCGGGATCAGCTTGCACAAACGGCCCGGCGCTTGAGTACGATTCCGGTGAAGTTGCCGCCCGAAGACGTTCCGGTCATCGCCCTGTCCGGCGAAATCTTCGTCCGCCGGGATCATTTGTCACGCCAATTCATCACGGAACGCCTTGCCGAAGCCGGGTTCGCCGTGATCTGCGCTCCCATCGCCGAATGGATGCGCTACTCCGATTATACTTTCAAAAAGGGGTACAGCACGTGTATTCCCACATGGAAGGAGCGGCTCGGTCTTTTTATTAAGGAACTCCACATGCGCCGCTATGAGCGGGGAATCAAGAACACCCTTGCCCAGTCCGGGTTCTTGACCCCCACCCTGGTGGATATCGATAAGGTCGTGGCCGCCGCCGCCCCCCACATCGCGCCGGATCTGGCCGGGGAAGCCATTCTCACCGTGGGAAGCGCCATGGTGGATATCGCGGGGCATGCCTGCGGTGTCATCGCCATCGGGCCCTTCGGCTGCATGCCCAACCGGTTGTCCGAGGCCGTCCTCTCGGAGGCCATGACCCGGGAAGAAAAGCTGAAGATCGATCCGAACAATCCGCGGTTGAAGGCGGTCCTGGCGGAGGTGGAAGACCTCCCCTTTTTGGCCATCGAAAGCGACGGTTCCCCCTTTCCCCAGGTCATCACCGCCAAGCTGGAAGCCTTTTGCCTCCGGGCCAAACGGCTTCACGAACGGATGCGCGCGGGATAGACCGATCCCTTTGACGGGCACGGGAGACCCCGGCGGGCCTTTAAAAAAACCCTCTATGAACCTGTTCGGCCGATGGTGCCCCGAATCCGCCTTTTTTCTTCCGGGAAATCAAACCCCGGCCATATGCCGATGGATTTCAGGATGCTCTTTTGGGGATGGTATCGCTGAAAAAGGGTGAAATAATATGCCGCTTCTTTGCTGTTGATGACGGCGTCGGGATGCTCGGCCTGGATCCGTTCGAAATCGTCATCGGACAGTTCGGCTTCGGCGAGACGCTCCCCGAGGGATTCACACCCGGCTCCCTGGGTGTACTGTACCTTATCCCGCCAAAGGATTTCTTCGGGGAGTAAACCCGTCCCTGAAAAGGCCTTGCGCAGAATCCATTTTTCGACCTGTCTGCCGTTTTCTCGCCGGATTTTCAGGTCCGGGGCGATTTTCATCCCCAAGTCGATGAGCGCCGTATCGAAAAAGGGCACCCGCAATTCAAGACTGAACAGCATACCCATGCGGTCCGCCCGTTGCAAATTGATATTGTGAACGCTTTGAATGAGGCGCCGCACTTCACTGTTGATATGGTCCGATTCAAGGTGTTTCATGTACTGATAACCGGCAAAGACTTCGTCGGCCCCTTCCCCGGTCAATACCACCGTGACGTGTTCGGCCGCCGCCTTGCATGTGAAGTAACAGGGGACGGCGCAGCGCACGAGGGAGGGGTCATAGGTTTCCAGCTTCCGGATCACTTCCGGGAGGGCGTCATAATAATCCCCTTCGGTGAAAACGCTTTCATGATGTGTGGACCCGATGTGTGATGCCGCCATGCGCGATGCAATAAGATCGTCGCTCTCATTTCCCGAAGCATCCCGCATGCCCACGGCAAAGGTATGGAGGTGAGGGATTTCTTCGGCGGCCACCGCGGCGATAAGACTGGAGTCGAGACCGCCGCTGCAAAAGGACCCCACGTGAATCTCCCTGTCGGAAAGGAGGCGTTTTCGGATGGCCCGGACGAGGGTGTGCCGGACAAGGGCCGCCGTGTCGTCGATGTCGCTTAGGAAGTAATCCTGGATCCGGGGGACTTCGTAATATTGAACGAAACCCTTATCCGGCGTGTAGTAATGGCCGCACGGAAACTCGTGGACATCCTCGACGCCGGCGCGGCCCATGGCCCCGAGTTCGGAGCTGAAATACAGCCGGTGATCCCGAAATCCATAATACAGCGGTTTGATGCCGATGGGGTCCCGGGCCAGCATGAAATCCTCCCCCCTGAAAACGGCAAAGGCGAACATGCCGTCCAGGTCGAAGACGCATTCCGGCCCCTTATCGCGGTAAAGATGAAGCACCGACTCCGAATCCGACCGCGTGGTGAAGGTGTACCGGGTCGCCAGGCGGTTCCGGATCGCCTCGAAATTGTAGATTTCACCGTTGCAGATGACGCCGCTCTCTTTGTCTTCGGACAGAATCGGCTGGTGACCTTTGGCCACGTCCACGATGGATAAGCGAGTATGTCCCAACACCGACACCCCGTGAACATGGATTCCCCGGTCATCGGGTCCCCGATGAGGCAGGGCGTCCAGCATATGATTCACCGTTTCGATATCACGACCGCCGAAACAACCGGCTATTCCGCACATGGGTCGGGTCCTCCGTTGACAACTCCGTTGTATAAAGGGTTTAAAGGTGTGGAGCCTACCCGGCCCTGAAGGGCGGGGCGCCCCGGTAAGGAAAATGCCCGTTTTAAGATCGCTGCCCTCGACCCTGCCTTAAAACGCGGGGTTTACAAGAAGCATTCCGGTAAAAAACCGCCATTGGGGGGATCAATCCTTCAGGATTTCGAAGATGCCGCAAAGACTGTGCCCCACCCCCATTCCCGACTGCAATTCCATCTCCAGCTTCCGGAGGGAATACCCCAGGTGGGGCTCGATCACGTTGGAACGCACATCCCCCCACGGAAGCCAGCCGACACCCTCGATGATGCGCCGCATGGAATTCATGGTTTCTTTCAGCGGCTCCGGGTAGAAGGGCAATACGGGGGGGGCAAAATGGATGGTATTCTTCTCGGAATCATAATGGGAAAGCAGCGCAATGGTGGCGTCAACCAGGGCGTTGGTGGCCATGAAGAAGCGTTCGAAAAAGTTGTTCAAGTGACCGAAGCCTTCCCGGGGTACGTAATCGACCTTCAGACTCTCCAGGTCCGTGCGGGTATATCCCTCGAACAGGCTGTTGATGGGATAGCGCAGCGGCGGGCAGTTTTTATTGTAATCTCTGGTTTCCAGATGCCGACCCACAAGGATGGATCGATCGAAATATTTGATCGGACGGATGCGGCACCCGGCCGCGGCGGCGGCGGCATGCATGATCGCCTCGATTTCCTCCCGGCATACCAGGCGCAGGGGAAATTCGGCCACATCCACATGGTCGCGTTCCTCCGGCGGGTAGATATAGGAGATGCGATAGTTCATGAAATATTCACGGTCCACGGGAGCATGCCACAGATCCTGCCATTCGTAGGACCAGCGCCCCAGCCAATCCCCCATGAACAGGGCCCCGGACGGCGCGTGCCGGCAGATGTCCGCCACCAGGCGGATCGATTGTTCCTGGTTGAAATGGGAAAAGGTGCCATAAGACGTGAAATAAAGATCAAACGGGTCCAGGGCCTTGATGCTGTCGGGAAACCCTGCGGTCAGGTCCTCCTGGATAAAGTGCATCTTCGGATTTGTGCCGTAATACTCCTTTGCCTGCTTTAAAAGGTCTTCGTTGATATCCACACCCAGATACATCTGCAACATGTCGGGCGTGACCGCGGCGGTGATGTATTCGTAGAGATCCGGATCCTTCGTCGTCACATTCATGATCAAGTCATAGCCGTCGCCGCTCCCGCAACCGATGTCGATAATGCGGATGCGCTCCAGGTTCTCGGATTTTCGATGCACCAGGTCGTTTAAGGCCGGGCGTAAAAACAACCCCGTGAGTTGATCTTCCCAGAACCGCCGGATGTTGTCGTACTTGCCCAGCAACCCGGACGCTTTGTCGTATTTGCCCGTTGTGGCGGCTTGGGTGTACGCCTTTTTTTCTCCCATGGCCCTTCCCCGCTATTTTTTCATTTCGCGCAGGACGTCGATGGCCTGGAACGCGTCCCGGCAATGGGCGTCGGCGCCGATCTCTTGAGCAAAGGATTCGGAAGTGGGGGCGCCGCCGATAAGCACCCGGGTTTGATCACGGATGCCGGCGCTTTTGAGTGCTTCAATCACTTCTTTCATTTCCCACATGGTGGTCGTCAGCAGGGCCGACAACCCCAAATACCTGGCCCCGGTTCTTTCCAGCTCGGCCGCGATCCGTTCGGAAGAAACATCGCTGCCCAGATCCGTCACTTCGAAACCGGCACCTTTGAGCATGATCCCCACGATGTTTTTTCCGATGTCGTGCAGATCCCCTTTCACGGTGGCCAGCACGAATTTTCCTTTGCTTTCAATCCCGGCCTCCACCAGGTGGGGGCCCAGGATATCCATGGCCGCGCCCACGCATTCGGCGGACGCCAGCATGTCGGGGATCAGGTATTCCCCTTTGTCGAACTTTTCGCCGACGGTCTCCATGGACGCCGTCAAGGCCTCCAGCACGATCTTTTTGGGATCGATCTTTTCTTCCAGGGCCTGGGTCACCAGTTCGGTCACGGCGGGCTGTCTCTCGAGTCCTTCGTCAAACCCTTCATCTTCGGCCGTCACACGGCCCTGGATCACGTTGAAGCCGATTTTGTCGATGAGTTCCTGTGCATTCATGGGGCGTTTCTCCTTTTTATCTCTGGGATGAATATGTCGTTTTTCCAACGAGTAAAGAAAGGATCCTCTCAAAGATCGCCGCGCAGTCCCGGCAAAAGACCGGGAACTTCCGCATAGACCGCGTCGATAATCTTTTCGGGCAGGCGGGAAGGCGGCCGTTTTTCAATCTCCGTCATCCGTTCCAGGGCCTTTTCAATGACCCGATCCCGGCGGTCCTTGGATTCAAAGCGAAACGGTTCGGAAACCTCTCCGGCGTGGATGGCCTTCCGTGCATGCCGGGCAAAGAGGCGATGGCTCGACGCCATGACCTTGTTCACCATGGCCACCGCCGCATCCGTTTCTTCACCGCCGACGTTGGCTTCCCGGAGACAGTGCTTCACCTTGCCGATCATCTCGTCGTCGATGACGGCCTGAACCGGACAAAAGGTGTTGGTGCGATCCAAAAGCCCGAATGCGTAATGGATATACTGGGCGCCGCTCATCCCCATGTAAAGGTGTGTAAAAAGCTTTTCAAAAAGGGCCTGGGGCCCGGGGACCTTGGCGTCACCCACGCCGGCGGTGGAATAACAGGGGATCTTGTAAAAACGCGCCAGCTGGGCGCAATCGATGTTATATTGATTGAATTCCGGGCATCCGTATAAATCATGGAGATCATCCATGCGGGCCCGCACCGGGACGCTCCCGTACATCACCGGCGCCCCTTCACGAATCAACTGGGTCAACGTCACGCCCGCCAGGATTTCCGCGTTGATCTGGGCCACCATGCCGACTTCCTGAATGGGGGCCGACGACCCGCCCTGGGGGGAAGACGAGATCACCAGCGGTAGGCCTGCATTGACAATGTCGAATACCTTGTCGGCGGTGTCGTCCACGATCTGTAACGGGCTTTTGAACAGACACGCGATGAAGGAAATGATGGGATTTTCCTCGAGAGCCTTTTTTCCGCCGGCGATGCACTGGGCCATGCGCACCACGTCGGGGAGGCGCTCCCGTTTCGTCAACCCGGCCTGGACGTGCTTGGTGATATTGTTGAGGCTGGCAAAGAACTTGTTGACGTCATGGTTGTCCGCATCGATTTCCGGGTCTTGAATATTCAAGGGGCGGATAAAAAAATCGAGATGCTCCAGGTGTTCGCATAAATGGGCGGCCCGGCTCAGCAGCGCGGCGGTGCCGCGTTTTTCCTCGAAACGCGGGAGCCGTAAACGCACCGTTGGATCCTTTTCGTCCGTAAAAACCGCCAGCCGGGTTTCGAGCCAGACATTGGCTTCGGAACCGGAGCCGAAGTAGACCCGGGGAACCCGTGCATCGAGTTCCAACCGGTTCTCGGGATTTCTGGCCCCCAGCACAAACCGTTTCGGGGCTTTTTGCACGGCTTCTTCCACCAGTCCGGCGGGAAGGCTCACCCGCCAAACGGTCTGCCCGTATTCGACTTCTTCCCAGACCCGGGCGCCGTGGGTATTAAAAAGTTTGGCGGCCCGCGCGTTATGGCACCAAATTCCCGGTTCATTTAAAATCCGCAAAGACGCTTCATGGAGCCTCTGAATTTGGTCCGCGTCCAACCGCTCGTAAGGTTTGACCCGGGTTCCCGGGCGAAAGCGGGTTTCCAACAGAATCCTCCTTTTATGGCTGGTTTTTTCGTCGATACATCCGCGTGTACCGGCGGAAGTGTCGATCTTTCCCCATCAGGGCGACGCCGGTGCGCACCGCGGTCATGAGGGTTTCATCCAGGGGATCCAGAATCACGGCATCGAGCCCGGCGTAGATTGCCATGTGCAAAAATGCGGCATTCAGGTTCGAGCGGGCCGGGAGTCCGAAAGAGACATTGGAAAGTCCCAGGGTGGTCCTGGCTTCGGGAAACGCCGCTTTGACGGCGCTCACGGTGTGGAGGGTGATTTTCCCCTGCCGCCCGTCGGTGCTGACCGGAAGGACCAAAGGATCAAAAAAAATCTTTTTCATGGGGATTCCCTCTGCCCGGCAACGGGCCGCAATCCGCCGGCAGGCATTCAGCCGTCTTTTGACGGTTTTGGGAATGCCGGTTTCATCCATGGCCAGGGCGACCAGAGCGGCATCGTGGCGTCGTGCCAGGGGGATGATCGTTTCGAGGGCTGTTTCATCCGCTTTGACGGAATTCACCATGACCTTTCGATCCTTGCATGCCGCAAGTCCGGCTTCCAGGACCGCCGGATCTGCGCTGTCGATGGTCAACGCTTTGTCGGTGGCGTCTTTGATGACACGCACCGCCCAATCCATGGCGTCGATTTCATCCTCACGGGTGCCGCTCCCCGTCCCCACGTTCACATCGATATAGTGTGCACCGGCACGGGCCTGCTTCCGGGCCAGCCCCGACAGTTCCCGGGTGTTCCGATTTTCGATGATCGATTTGATTTCCGGGATGGTGGCGTTGATCTTTTCTCCGATAACAATCATGACCTGTTTTCTCCAGACGCTTCGGAGGATTCCATGGAAAATGCCTTGAGCCCCGGGATCTCTTTTATGATGCGGCGGCGCACGTCCTCCGGGACAACTGAAGCTGGCGGGCGGTCTAAAATCCGCCGCGCCCTTTCCGCCGCCCGCATGCGGGTGTCTTTTGCCCCGCCTTGAACCCATGCCTGCCGATTTTCGCGGTCGCTGAGTTTGGGGAGGAAATGTTCTTTCCGCATGTGCCGCCGGGTGTGGCGGGACGATACAAAGTGCCCGCCGGGGCCCACCTTTTTCAGCAGGTCAAAAGCCAGTGTCTCCTCATCCACGCGGATGCCTTCCACGGCCCGCATGACCATCCCGATGATCTCATCGTCGATGACCAACTTGTCATAGGATGCGGTCATGCAGAATTCCAGGAATCCGGCGGCGTCATGAATAAAATTGGCGCCTGCCAGGGCCGCCAGGAGGTTGGTGATGGCCGATTCGTAGCCGGCCTGGGCATCGTTTACCTTGGCGTCCGACATGCCGGCGGTGGCATAGATGGGCAGTTGATAAAACCGGGCCATCTGGGCCGCCGCGGCGTTGATCAAGCCCATTTCCACCGCACCGGCCAGATACTTCATATCCCGCAGATCCGTGATGGAAGAGATGCAACCGAACAGCACCGGTGTTCCGGGGTTGACCAATTGGGTCAACATGACACCCGTAAGGGTATCCACGCAATCCACCACCAGGTTCCCGGCTAGAGTGATGGGGGCGGTGGCCCCGCATAAGGGTTCAGCGGGGACCACGAGGGGGATGCCGTTTCGGGCCACCTCGATGGCAAGCCGGCCGTAGTCTTCGTCGATTTTAAAGGGGCTGATGATGCAGGTGACCATGGAAATAAAGGGACGGGCCAATAATTTTTCCCGGGAGCCCGCGATCATCTCGGCCATTTTGATGACATTCCGGATCCCATCCACCGAATAGACGCCGCCCATGACGTGTTTTCGGGTATGGTTCAATGCCGCACCGAAACGGTTGACATCGATGTGGGGGGCGTCCACATCGTGGGGAAACACGTTGAGCATATAAAAATGGATGTTCTCCAACGCATCCACCACCCTTGCCATGTCGATGATGTCTTTGAGTTCCGACGGCCGGGAATCGTTGCTCCCCGGGTCCTGAACATTCAGGGCCGTCCCGCCGGTACCCAGATAAACGCGGGTGCCGCCGATTTCACAATCCAGGGAACCATCCGGGTCCCGCCCGCACAACCAAATCTTGTCGGGGGCTTTTTCAACGAGATCCATGACCATGGCCTCGGGAAATTTGACGATGCGGTTGCCCTCATCCACGTCGGCACCGGCCGCTTTGAAAATTTTTCTCGCCTCGGCGTGATTGACCTGCACCCCGACCTCTTCGAAAACCCGGATGACCGTGGCATGGATATGTTGAATGTCCGCATCGCTCAGGGGATTATACATCCCGCCGTGGAGTCCTTTTCGCATGATCCCTTTTCTCCTGTTATGGTATTTTGATCGGGCCGATTTGTTACCGCCTCGCGATACAGTCCGCTTTCCCACAATGATCGCAGGGGTTATACGCGGCTTCCGGGCTTTCGGCCGGATGATCCAGTACGCCGAATAGACCGGAAACGGATTTTTGAGGCATCATCAGAAATGTTTCACTGAGCGCTACGCCCAGGGTGTTTTTTTTATCGAACTGATCGAAGATCTTTTGCTGCTCGTAAAGGGGCCAATCACAGTATCCCGGGCTGAAACGCCGGGTGACGGATTTTCCGTTCCGCGCAAAACGACCCGCCATCCGCCGGTGGAACTGATCCACCACGTCCTCCACCGCCAGGGAGGCCATCACATCGAGCACATACGCGTCTGCATAACGGTCTTTTTCCATGATCCGCGCGATTTCTTTTTCAAGCCCGGGTCCGATGGTGGCGATGAAGATAAAAACCATGGACGCGTCTTTTAGGGTGCGGGCCAATTTGACGCTGTTAAAGGACGTCCCGTTGACAAGGATCACCTGGTTTTTTGTCACGCAATCCACGCGCTCTGAACGAAAATTCACCCGGGGCGCCGCCAATCTGTCGACACGATCCGTCAAGCCGTCCACACGACGTTCCACCGAATCCGTCATGGCGGATTTTTTCTTTCGTGCCGGCGCACCCATAAAACACGCCAGTCGATGCATATCCAAATCGTGGTGGAAATCGGTGATGACCATACCCTCGGCTCCTTCTTTGTGCAGATCGGTGTCCCCCGACGCATGGATCCTGAAATCGAGTTTGCCACGCGCTTGGGTAACGAAAATCTGACGTCAATATGTCTTGTTTGGAAACAGGTTTTCAGGTGTGCCCCGGTTTGGCGCGGTGCCGGGATCCCCCTGAAATGTCGAAGATGCTGCCCGGTCAAGGTTTATTTTTATATATGACCGTATGCATTGACCCCTATATATATTTTGGGGGATATAAAGTCAAGCATTTTTTGAATCGAATGTTCTTGGTTTAAAAAACAAAAAATTGTTTAAGGGCCATCCCCATGAATAGCGCCTATTTAACCCAATGAAGGCGTTCATTTTACGACCGCCGCCCTTGGGTCCGCCTTAAAAGGCGGGACTTGCGAAAAGGGCTCCGCGAACATATTATTTCATTGTGCTGAATGGTATATTTCGGATCTGTTTGGATTTTATTTATTGTACACGATATATATTTAAGGTATAACAGATTGCGCAGACACACTACAAGCGCTATCATCCGCGTGGTGTCGCCACCTGATTTTTGGGGTCGAAAGGAGAGAGGAATGAAAAGCGAGTGGAACGACATCCCCAACAACATCACCCCCGAACAACGTTGTCGGGAAATTTTGATTTATATCCGAAAAATCATGCAGGCCATCGCCCTTTACTCAAGGGATTTGAGCCGTAAATACGGGCTCACCGGCCCCCAGTTGGTCATCCTCAATGAAATTTCAAGACGCGGTCATGTCCCGGTGACGGAACTGGCCCGCTCCATCAGTTTGAGCCAGGCCACGGTCACGGATATCTTGAACCGCATGGAAAAAAAAGGCCTGGTAGTCAAAAAGCGCAGCGAAAAAGACAAGCGCCTCATTATCATCGAACCCACTGAGACATGTCTTTCCATCCTCGGTAACGCCCCGCCGCCGTTGCAGCAGACGTTCATCGAGCGGTTTTCCGAATTGGCCGAATGGGAACAAATGATGATTCTAAGTGCCTTGCGGCGGGTGGTGGATCTCATGTCCGCCCAAAAAATGGATGCCGCCCCGTTTCTCTCTTCGGACATTGCATGACGGCGTAAGGCCTTCTTTGCCGCTCCGATCCGAAAGGAGGCGGTTTCCTTCGGATGCCACACGCACCGGGGAAGGCGTCACGATGTACATCCGCATGCGGCCCAATGCCGTTCGTCCTATCCCCGCCGTTCCGGCGCACGGCTCCGTTGTCTGAAAACAGGGCGCCGGATGACCCGTTATCAGATGATCAGTTTCTGCTTGCATTTCCCCCTCACCTTTTTTTATAAACCCAAGGCTTATGTCGGTTTTATCCCTTGAAAAGGTGAGTGTCCGGTTCGGCGGGCTCCACGCCCTATCCCAGGTCTCCTTCGATTTGGGACCACGGGAAATCGTGGGCTTGATCGGGCCCAACGGCGCCGGAAAGACCACGGTTTTTAACGTGATCACCGGGGTGTATTCCACCACGGGGGGAAACGTCGCCTATGATCACAAGAACATATTGGGTCTCAGACCGCACCGCATCCTCGCGTTGGGCGTCGCCCGCACCTTTCAAAACATCCGCCTTTTCCAGAAAATGACGGCCATGGAAAATATTATGGTGGCCCAGCACTGCCGCACCAAAGCGGGCGTTGCCGGGGCGATTCTCAGGACACGGGGCCAGAGACACGAAGAGGCCCGGATCATGGATAAGGCCATGGAAGTCCTGGAGTTCATGGGCCTCAAGGACAAAGCGGGTGAAATCGCCTCGAACCTGCCCTATGGCCTCCAGCGCCGGCTCGAAATCGCACGCGCCCTGGGTTCGGAACCCAAAACCCTCTTGCTCGATGAACCCGCCGCCGGGCTCAATCCCCTGGAAAGCCGGGCCTTGATGGGGATCATCGAACGCATTTTGGACCGGGGCGTCAACGTGCTCATGGTGGAACACGACATGAAGGTGGTGATGAGCATCTGCCATCGTATCGTGGTCCTGGATCATGGGGTGAAAATCGCCGAAGGGGGACCCCGGGAAATTCAAAAGGATCCGGAAGTCATCCGGGCGTATTTGGGAAGCTAGCGGTGTTCGGGCGGTTCCGTTGGGCCGCCCGTGGGATTGGGTATGGATCGGCAACAATACTACCAAGAAAAAGGAGGAGTCGTATGAAGCGTTTTGTTCTCACTGTCTCGATTGCGGCCTTGGCGTCGGTCTTTTTGATGGCCGGTCCGGCCATGTCCGAAAACCTGAAAATCGGGAGCATGAGCCCCCTTACCGGACCATATGCGGCCGACGGCAACGACATCGCCAACGGTGTCCGCACCGCCATCGCCGTCGTCACCGAAGAAGGGGGGATTCCCGGCTTCGATAAGATCCAGCTTTCCCCTCAGGACACGGCCTGTGACCCGCGCCAGAGTGTGGCGGCGGCCAACAAGCTCGTCAACGAAGGCGTCAGTGCGGTCATCGGCGCCTATTGCTCCAGCTCCACCATCCCCGCCTCCGAGGTCCTGGACGAGGAAAGGATTCTCATGATCACCCCCGCCTCCACCAATGAGAAAGTCACCGAGCGGGGCTTGAAATACATGTTCCGCACCTGCGGCCGCGATGATGACCAGAGCAAGGCCGCCGGCAAATTCATCAAGGACTACCTCAAGGCCAAAACCCTTTTTTTGGTGGACGACAAGACCACGTATTCCCAGGGACTCGCCGACAACGTGGCCAAAGAAGCCAAAGCCCTGGGGATTCAAGTGGTGGGGCACGAACACGTGAATCAGGGGGATAAGGATTTTTCCGCCGTTCTGACCAAGGTAAAAGCCGTAAACCCCGATGTCTTTTACGTGAGCCTCCAGAATTCCGCCTCCGGGGCGTTGATGCTGATTCAGGCCAAGCGCACGGGCATTCAGGCCGCCATATTGGGCCAGGACGCCGTCTACCATCCCCAGCTCATCGAAATCGGGAAAGACGCGGTGGAAGGGGTTTATCTGACGTTCGGATATGTGGACACAAAACAGCCCTCCTACCAGAAGTTTCTAAAGGCGTATTCCACCGAATACGGCGAACCGGGGGCGTATTCCACCTACGCCTACGACAGCGCCATGGCCTACTTTAAAGCCGTCAAAGCCGCGGGTTCCACGGATCCCGACAAGGTCCGGGCACAGATGCTTAAGCTGAACTTTCCCGGGGCGTCAAAGCAGATCCGCTACAAGGAAAACGGGGATTCCGGATCCAACTACATCGTCCGCCGGGTCAGCGGCGGCACGTTCGTAAACTTCTGGAACCCGGCCACCGGCCAACTCTATTAACGCCTGAAAAAAACCGGACCCCATGGCCTCCCCGAAAACGGAGGGCGCCATGGGGGCCTCTTTTCGGAATGTCCGTCCATGGACTATTTCCTGCAGCAGCTGATCAACGGCCTGACCCTGGGGGGCATCTACGCGCTCATCGCCCTGGGCTACACCATGGTCTATGGGATTATTCAGCTCATTAACTTCGCCCACGGGGAATTTTTTGCCGCCGGCGGATACATGGGCGTCATTCTCCTGAGTTACCTGGCCGCTTCCGGTGCCGGACCCTATGTCTGTCTCGCGGGCGCCCTGGCGCTGACCATGGGATACTGCGCCGTTTTGGCCATGGCGGTGGAAAAAGTGGCCTACAAGCCCCTGCGGCACTCTTCCCGGCTCTCCGTTTTGATATCGGCGCTGGGGATGTCCATCTTTTTACAAAACGGACTCATGTTGACCCAGGGGGTCTATGACAAGGCCTATCCCACCCAGATGACCCAGGGGAGTTTCCAGGTGGCCGGCCTTTACATCAGTTACATGCAGGTCATCATTGTGGTCGTTACGGGGGTCCTGCTGGTGGCCCTCAACGCCCTGGTCTTCAAGACCCGCATCGGGAAGGCCATGCGGGCATCGGCCCAGGACAAGATCATGTCCGGCCTCGTGGGGATCGATTCGGATCGGATCATCTCTTTGACGTTCGCCATCGGCGCCGGCCTGGCCGCCGCCGCCGGCATCATGGTGGGGTTTTACTACGGCTCGGTCCACTACGGCATGGGATTCGTCCCGGGCATCAAAGCCTTTGCCGCGGCCGTTCTGGGGGGCATCGGCAACGTTACCGGCGCCATGATCGGCGGCGCGCTGATCGGAATCATCGAAGTCTTTGCCGCGGGATACCTTTCCAGCGAATACAAGGATGTCTTCGCCTTCGTCATCCTCATCGCCGTATTGTATTTCAGACCCACCGGTATCATGGGAGAAAACGTCGATGACACGCGGGTCTAGTAAAGCATGGATCGCCCTGGGTGTGGGTTTGGTCTGGTTCTACCTGATCCTATGGCCCCTCATGGGCATCACCCCCGAAGGCCTCCGATTCATCCCTTCCCTGGTCGTCTGGCTCAAAGTGGCCGCGGCGGCCTTCGTGCTGGTGAGCCTGCATCAACTCCGGACCGCCGGTGCCCTCGAGTTCATCGGAAAACCCACCACCGCCGCATGGACCGAAATCCGGAAAATCTATAAAAAGGTCCCTGTCCGGGTCTGGATATCGGTGGTCTTTTTTCTCGCTTTGGTCTTTCCTCTGACCACGGGCCGGTATGAAAAGGACGTGGCCATCAATGTGATGATCTATATCTGTCTGGGTCTGGGCCTGAACATCGTCATCGGCCTGGCCGGATTGCTGGATCTCGGGTATATCGCCTTTTACGGGGTGGGTGCATACACCTATGCCCTGCTCTCGGTACACTTCCAGTTGTCCTTTTGGCTCTGCCTCCCTGTGGCGGCGCTCTTCGCCGCCGTTTCGGGCTGTATCATCGGGTATCCCACCCTCCGCATGCGCGGCGACTATTTGGCCATCGTCACCCTGGGGTTCGGGGAAATCGTCCGGTTGATTCTCAACAACTGGATGAGCCTGACCAACGGGCCCAACGGTATCCTCGGCATTCAGCCCCCCGGGCTGTATTGGCCCGGGTTTTCCGGCGGACTGACCCTGGAGTACATCTGGCTCAAGAAGCTCAATTATTTATATTATGTCATTTTGGCCCTGGCGGTCTTTACCATCATCGCGGTTCATCGCCTCAATTATTCCCGCATCGGCCGGGCCTGGGAGGCCATCCGGGAGGATGAAACCGCCGCGGAACTCATGGGGGTCAACACGTTCACCCTAAAGCTTCTGGCATACGCCATGGGAGCGGTCTTCGGGGGATTGGCCGGCGCCTTTTTTGCCGCACGCATGCGTTTCGTGAGTCCGGAATCCTTTACGTTCCTGGAATCGGCCATGGTGTTGAGCATGGTGATCCTGGGCGGCATGGGATCCATTCCCGGCGTGATCCTGGGGGCCTTGGCCCTCATCGCCCTTCCCGAAGCCTTTCGCGGTTTTGAACTCTACCGGATGCTCGCCTTCGGGGGCGCCATGGTACTGATGATGATTTTCCGGCCGTCGGGATTCTGGCCTGCCAAACGCATGGGCCAGCGATCCGAGGAAAGAGGGTGACCGTGGAGCCTGTTTTGGAGTTGAAAAACGTTTCGGCGGGATACGGCCGGATCCAGGTGCTGCGGGATATCTCCTTGAAGGCCTTTCCCGGGGAAATCGTTTGCATGATCGGCGCAAACGGTGCAGGAAAGAGTACGACCCTGATGACCATCTGCAATGTGGTCAAGGCCGACCGCGGGGACATCCTGTACCGCGGGAATCGGATCAACGGCATCAAATTCAGCAAACTTCCGCCCATGGGCCTCTGCCAGGTGCCCGAAGGCCGGCGCATATTTCCGCGGTTGACCGTACGGGAAAACCTCGAACTCGGGGCCTTTTTCCGTAAAGATTCGGCCCGTGTCCAGGAAGACCTGGACATGGTTTTCGATTTTTTCCCCATTCTCCGGGAACGCGCAAACCAGAAAGGGGGAACCCTTTCGGGGGGGGAACAACAGATGCTGGCCATCGGCCGGGCCCTGATGAGCCGTCCCCGTGTCCTTCTGCTCGATGAACCGTCGTTGGGCCTGGCCCCGCTTTTGGTGGGGCAGATCTTCAACAAGATCACGGAAATCAACCGCCAGGAGGGGACCACCATCCTTTTGGTGGAACAAAACGCCAACGTGGCCCTGAAGGTCAGCCGGCGCGGCTATGTCCTGGAAACGGGGAACGTGGTCATGGAAGATAATGTAAAAAACCTGCTGCAAAACCCGGATATCCGCAAAGCATACCTCGGAGAATAACCCGCCCTTTTCACCCACTCTCCGCCGCACGATTGTCGCCTGAACCGAGACAGTGAATGCATTCCCGGCAGCGTGACGGCGCGAAACGGATTCCAGATCCCCTTTTCCTTTGCTTAAAGGAAAAAAGAATTTTAATTGACATCTATATGATCATGGGCTAATATATAAAGGATTTTATGATTTATTATTTAATTGTTTATAGTTCAAATAATCATACCGGGTGAACGGATCGTCACCGAAGGCCGTTAGGCAGGGGCATCGGGCATCCCTCGCCTGTTTCATGCCCTTTTTGATTTCCCGGGTTCCATTGAGAAAGGTCACTGAATGACGGAAAAGGTCGTTGTTAAAAACCTGTATAAAATTTTCGGGGGCGACCCCCAGCCGGCCTTTGAACTCCTGAAAGCCGGCAAAAGCAAAGACGATATCTTCACGCAAACGGGTCTGACCATCGGTGTACAAGATGCCCGGTTCAGCGTGAATGCTGGAGAAGTCTTCGTGGTCATGGGGCTATCCGGATCGGGGAAATCCACATTGGTGCGGATGCTCAATCGATTGATCAAGCCCACGTCCGGGGAAGTCTGGATTAACGGAGAAAACATCACCAAGATCGATGAAAAGCGGATTATCGAACTTCGGCGGAAAAAGATGGGCATGGTTTTCCAGACCTTCGCCCTGATGCCGCACCTGACGGTCCTGGAAAACGCCGCTTACGGCCTTCGGGTGGCCGGGGTTCCGAAAGAAAAGCGCAGCGAGGCCGCTTTGGAAGCCCTGCGCCAGGTGGGGCTGGAGGCGTACACCGAAAGCTACCCCCAGGAACTCTCCGGGGGGATGCAGCAGCGTGTGGGCCTGGCCCGGGCCCTGGCGCAGAACCCCGATATTCTCCTGATGGATGAGGCCTTTTCCGCTTTGGATCCCCTGATCCGCGCTGAAATGCAGGACGAACTCCTCAAACTCCAGGAAGAACACGAACGCACCGTCATTTTCATCTCCCACGACCTTCATGAAGCCATCCGGATCGGGGACCGCATCGCCGTTATGGAGGGCGGGCGCATCGTTCAAATCGGGACTCCCGATGAAATCCTGAAAAACCCCGAAGACGAATATGTACAGGCGTTTTTCCGCGGCGTGGACCCCACGACGGTCTTTACCGCGGGCGATATCGCCCGAAAGAGTCAAAGAACCCTGCTGCGCCACAAAGGAGAGGGGCTCCGGGCCTTCCTCGAGCAACTCCAGGAAGATGACCGCGAGTTCGGCTATGTTTTGGACCGGCAAAGACGGTTTCAAGGGGTCGTTTCCACCCAATCCCTGGTGGAAGCTATTGAAAGCGGCCACGACGGGGTGGAGAAGGCGTATTTGAACGATATCGAAACCGTAAATACGACTGTACCGTTGCGGGAGATGCTGGCCCTGGTGAGAAGAACGCCCTGTCCGGTTCCGGTGGTGGACGAAAAGAACGTTTTTCAGGGCGTGGTTTCAAAAAATACGTTTTTGAGAACCATCGAACAGGGATACGCCGAATACAGCGAATAAGAAAAACGTCTTCATCAATAAATCGGAGGCCATAGATGCTCCTTGATTTCGACAAACATAAAATCCCCATGGAAAAGGTCATTGAAAACGCCGTAAACTGGCTGGTGGACAATTTCAGGCCCCAGTTTCAGGCCATCAAATGGCCGGTGGAAAAAACCCTGCACGGTATCGACGGCATGCTGCAAAGCATTCCGCCCCTTATTCTCATTGCCGCCCTTTTAATCGTGGCCTGGCGTGCGGCCGGATGGAAAATCGGCGTGTTTACCGCATTGACCCTGCTGTTGATCGGATTCTTGGGCTTCTGGGAAGACGCCATGACCACCCTGGCGATGGTGGCCAGCGCCGTCATTTTCTGCACCGTGGTCGGCATTCCGCTGGGGGTCCTCGCGTCAAGGAGCGATCGCTTTACGTCGTATATACGGCCGATTCTCGACGCCATGCAGACCACGCCGGCCTTTGTCTATCTGGTCCCGGTGGTTATGCTCTTCAGCATCGGAACCGTTGCCGGGGTCATCGCCACCATCGTGTTCGCCATGCCGCCCATCATCCGGCTGACCAATCTGGGCATCCGGCAGGTCCCTTCCGACGTGGTGGAAGCGGCCCGGGCGTTCGGGTCAACCCAAAACCAGATCCTTTTCATGGTTCAGTTTCCACTGGCCCTTCCCACCATTATGGCCGGACTCAACCAGACCATCATGCTTTCCTTGTCCATGGTGGTCATCGCCGCCCTCATCGGTGCGGGCGGTCTCGGCGTTCCGGTCTTCGAAGGCCTCAACTCCCTTCGAGTGGGCCTGGCCGGTATCGGCGGGATTTCCATCGTGCTGCTGGCCATGATGCTGGATCGGATTACCCAGGCACTGGGAGAACCGAGACGGAAAATCATGAAAGATTCTGAATGAAAGGAGGCGATAACGAAGTTTATACTGAACCGACCGTACGGTCATCCACTCAACAACAAATACAAAGGAGGAAGTGAACAATGTTAAGATCGAAATGGATTCACATGGTCATCTCTTTGATTGCAATTATCGGTATCGCCGGGTTCTACGGCGTGCCGTCCACGGATGCGGACAGCCGGATGCCGGGAAAAGGCGTCATGGTAAAGCCGGCCCGGGCCACATGGGACACCGGTTTTTTCCTGGAAGCCGTTTACAGCCGGGCGCTGGAACATCTCGGATACACCGTCGAGGATCCCAAAAAGCTGTCCAATCCCATATTTTACCAATCCCTGGTCAACGGAGACGTGGATTTCTGGGCCAATGGGTGGTTTCCGCTGCACAACACCCAGTTGCCGGATAATTTTCACGAAAAGGCGGCCCTTGCGGGAACCGTGGTCAAAGCCGGCGCCCTGCAGGGATACCTGGTGAGCAAACGGGATGTGGAAAAATTCGGCATCAAATCCCTGGACGACTTTAAACGGGAGGATGTCAAAAAAGCCTTCGACAGCAACGGCGACGGCAAGGCCGACCTCGTGGCATGCCCGCCCGGTTGGGGATGTGAAAAGGCCATCACGCAGCACCTGGAGGCGTATGGCCTCAACGATCATATCAACCCGATCAAGGCCAGCTACACCGCCTCCATGGCCGATGCACTGGCGCGGTACAATTCCGGGGATCCTGTATTTTTCTATACGTGGACGCCCAATTGGACCGTGAACCGCCTGAAACCCGGGGAAGACGTCCTTTGGATCAATGTGCCGGATAAAAATGCAAAAGCGGCATCCGGCATCCCGGGGGCCGTCACCGATCCGATCCGCATGGGCTTTCCGCCCAACGACATCAATGTGGTGGCCAACAAGAAGTTTTTGGCTGAAAATCCGGCTGCGGCAAAGATGTTCCAGGTCATGTCCATTCCTCTGGAGGCGATTGCCCGGCAGAACAATCGCATGAACGCCGGCGAAAATACGCAGAAAGACATCGAACGGCATGTGACCGAATGGATCGCTTTGAACCAGGATACCTGGAACGGCTGGCTGGAAGAGGCCCGAAAAGCCGCAAAGTAAGACCACTTCGAAATACGACACCACGAAAAAGGCCCGGTGCATCGCCGGGCCTTTTTTCGTGCAAAATCGAAGGACATACGTCTTTTTCCACCAATCCCCAACCTTGACCGGAACGCTTCCCTCGACCCCGCCTTTTAAGGCGGGGTCGAGGGAAGCTATCTTAAAAGGGACACTTTCCTTACTGTGGAGCCCCGCCCTTCAGGACGGGGCTCCACAAGATCGTAAAAAGGCTTTTGTGAGCGCCGTTCAAGCCTTTTCGGAAAAAGAGAGACAAAGGGTTGAGCGTTAAA
>ENA-OSEO01001158-OSEO01001158.1-sediment-metagenome-genome-assembly--contig:-NODE-1158-length-52291-cov-5.646953_pt1 | contig 52291 bp, 55 predicted proteins | sample MGYA00237883_ERZ534232 | MGnify/ENA metagenome assembly ERZ534232
TACACGGGCGTACCCCTGAGCGTCTTCATCGGGAACGCGCCGGCCGATGCGACCGTTCGCGTCTCCGCTGCCGACGGCTACTCGATGAACTACGCAGCCGGCGTCCTCGCCGATCGCTCCGAAGGAATCTGGATCCTCGCGTACAAGGAGAACGGCGAGTACCTGCCGTTCGACCCCGGCTACTACCGGATTGTCCGGGTCGGGGAGGGGGACCCGCGATTCACGAGCTCCCTCTCGGCGAAGATGGTCGAGCGGATCGAGGTCCTCGGGACGTACGAGCCCTACGTGCTCCGCGCCCTCGGCGCCGTCGAGCGGACGTTCTCCCGCGAGGAGCTCGAGGCCGGGATCGGGTGCCCGTGCCACACGGCGACCGTCAGCGTGACGAGCAAAGGGGAGACGCGCACCTACACCGGCCTCCCGCTCTGGCGGCTGATCGCCTACATCGACGACGACGTCTTCCCGCCGGTCGACAGGGGGATCCACTATGACGACGGGGATTTCAACGATGCGCTCGCGGAGACCGGCTATCCGATCGAACTCGTCGCGTCCGACGGGTACTCGCAGACTGTCTTCTCGGACTGGATTGCGCGGGACGACCGCTTCGTGATCGCGTTCAAGGTCGACGGGGCGTTCCTCGATCCGACCGCGGATGGGTACATGCGGTTCGTCTACGACGATTCGGTTGAGCTTCCCTACGGTGCCTTGCCGAAGAGCGTGAAGTTCCTGGCCGAGATCTGGCTCGATCTCGAGTAGCGGAGGCGGGAGAGTGCGCGGGTCCGCACATCGGCTGGAGGTCCGGGACCTTGTCTTAATCGCGCTCCTCGCTGCGATTGGCGGGGTCCTCTCGACCTACATCGGCTACATCGGGAACCTGATCAATCGGCTGTTCGGCGTCCCGTTCGGGGCCGGGCAGTTGATCGCCGGGCTGCACGTCCTGTGGCCGATCTTCGCCCGGCTCGCGATCGGTCGATTCGGCGCCGGGACGCTCACGGGCGTGCTCAAAGGGGCGGTCGAGCTCTTCTCGGGCGGGACTCACGGAGTCGTCGTCGTCCTCGTCTCGCTCGTCGAGGGCCTCCTCGTCGACCTCGGATTGGGGATTTCACCGAGGCGCTCGCTCGCGCTGACGATGGCCGTCGGTGGGGTTGCTTCCGCGTCGAACGTCTTCGTCTTCCAGACGATCTACTTCTCCGGTGTGCCGCTTCACTTCGTGGCGCTGATGGCCGGGCTCTCCGGGCTCTCCGGCGCGGTCTTCGCCGGGTACCTCGCCTGGGACCTCGAGCGGATGCTCGTCGATGCTCGGATCCTCCGCCGCTCGTCGTCGGCTCGCCCGCCCGCCCGGCGGCGAGGGTGGGCGCGTGCGGCCTCCCTCGCCGCGGTCCTCGGACTGCTGGGCGGGGGGATCCACTTCTACTTGAACGTCTTCGATCCGTTCGCCGATCCCGGCACGGCACGGATCGAGGGGCGAGTCGAGGCGCCGTATCGGTTCGAGCGCAGCGCTTGGGACGATCGCGCCGTCTCGATCGTCGCCGAACTGCGGGGCAGCGTGACCTACGTCCCACCTACGAAGTACACGGGCATCCCGCTCGGCGAGGTGCTCGCCGCCGCCGATCCGGTGACGGGGGCGACGAGCGTCCGGGTGATCGCCGGTGACGGGTATGAGGCGCGCTTCTCGCTCGAAGATGTGCTCGCCGATCCAACGATGTTGATCGCCCGCGATGGCGATCGGCTGCGCCTGATCGCCCCGGGGCGGGACGGCGCGGAGTGGGTGCGGGGGGTGGTCCGGGTTGTCGTCGAATGAAGGGCACCGGCTAGCGATCCGGGACCTCTCCGTCCTCTACCCCGACCGGACCGATCGCGCCCTCGACCGCGTCGACGAGACGATCGAAGAGGGCGAGATCGTCGCCGTCACCGGCCCGTCGGGCTGCGGGAAGTCGACCCTCTGCCGGATGATTGCCGGGTTCGTCCCGTCGCTCGTGCCGGCCGAGGTCTCGGGAGAGGTCCGGATCGCTGATCGTCTCGTCGATCGAATGTCGCCGGAAGCGATCGCCGGGCGGGTCGGGTTTGTGCAGCAGGATCCGGACGCTCAGATCTGTACGCTGCGGGTCCGCCAAGAGGTCGCGTTCGGCCCGGAGAACCTCTGCCTTCCGGCCGACGAGATCCGCTCGCGGGTCGAAGCGTCCCTTGCGGCGATGAGAATCGAGGCGCTCGCCGAGCGTTCGACGCCGACCCTCTCTGGCGGGGAGAAGCAGCGCCTCGCCGTCGCCTCGATCCTGGCGATGCACCCACGGGTCCTCCTGCTCGACGAGCCGAGCGCCAGCCTCGACCCCGAGGGAGCGCGAGACCTATTCTCGCTTCTCAAGGGACTCTCCCGGGACGAGCGCCGAACGCTCGTCGTCGTCGAGCACCGGCTGCGGCCGCTCCTCGGCCTTCGTCCGCGCCTCGTCGTCCTCGACCGGGGGCGGATCGTCGCCCGCCGGGACGGACGCGAGCCGATCGATCTCGTCGCCGCCGGCCTGCGTGACGCATGGCCCGCGGCCCGGCCGGTCCGACGACCAGGGCCGGCCGCGCTCGCGCTCGAACGGATCGCGTTCGGGTACGATCGACCGCTCTTCTCCGGGCTGTCGCTCACCGTCCGGGGAGGGGAGATCCTCGGCGTCATCGGCCCGAACGGCGGCGGGAAGACGAGCCTCCTTCGGCTGATCGCCGGGCTTGAGCGGCCGTGGACCGGGACGATCCGGCGACCCGAGAGCGCACGGGTCGGGTTCGTCTTCCAGCATCCGCACCACCAGATCTTCGAGCGGACGGTCGCGCGGGAACTGCGAATCGACGGACAGGCAAGCGATCGGGAGGTCGCCGCTCGACTCGCGACGGCGCGGCTCGACGGGCTCGCCGCCGCGCCCCCGCTCTCGCTCAGCCTCGGGGAGCAGCGTCGCCTGACCTTGATGACCGCGCTCGCGCGGGACCCCGATTTGGTCCTGCTCGACGAGCCGTTCATCGGACAGGATCGACGAAACGTCGTCTGGATCCTCTCCCGGCTCCTCCGCGTCCGGCACCGAGGAGGGATCGTCGTCCTCGTGTCGCACGATATCGACCTGATCGGCGCTCTCTCCGACCGAGTCCTCTTTCTCGGTGGCGAGGCCATCGCCGGCCGTCCCGGCGAGGTCTTCGCGCAACTCGCGGCCTCGGGTCGGCCGCTCTTCACTCCGCTCTTGAACGGAGGCGGATCATGATCCCACGGCTCAAGGCAGGCGCGCACGATCGCGGCCTCCATCGGGCCGGCCCGGGAGCGAACCTCCTTTTGCTCGGGGCGATGCTCGCTGTCGGGTTTGCGACGCCGAGCGTCGTCCTCAAGATCGCCGCGGTCGCGCTCGTCGTCGTCCTGACCGCGGTATCGGGGGAGGGAGCGCGGCGGTTCCTCGGCAGCCTGCGGTTCGTCATCGTGTTCGCTGTTCTGCTGTTTGCGGTCCAGGCACTGACCGTCGGTGAAGGGAACGTCCTGTTGCCGACGCCCGTGCGGATCACGGACAGGGGACTGATCGCAGGCGCCGGGATGGCGCTTCGGTTCCTCGTCGTGCTTTCGTCGAGCTTCCTGTTCGCGCTTGTCGTCGATCCCGACCGTCTCGCGCGATCGCTGATCCGGCTGCGGATCCCGTATCGATACGGGTACCTCCTGATCCTCTCCCTTCGGTTCGTCCCGTTCTTTCGACGGGAGACGGCGATCGTCCGCGAGGCCCAGCGGATGCGAGGGATCGAGGCGTCCGTTCGGACGCCCCGCTCCCTGGCGCGCGCGATCCGGTTCACGTTCGTCCCCGTCCTCGTCTCCGGGTTGACGCGCGTCGACTCGATCGCGATGTCGATGACGGGGCGTTGTTTCGGCTTACATCGGCGGCGCACAGCTCTCACGGACGATCGATGGACGACGGCCGACGGCGCCGTGGTCGCCCTATCGCTCGCAATGGCTCTTCTCGTATGGGGGTCACGCGCCGGAGGCTGGCCATGAGTCGGGCGGTCCGCCGCGGTCACCTGGCGGCGTTCGTTCTCCTGATCGTTGCTGTCCTCGTCCCCTGGGGAATCCGGCGCGCCCTGCTCGCTCCCGGCCCGGGCGTCGAGCTCGTCCGCGCCGACGGTTCAGTCCGGACGATCCGACTTGCCGAGTTAAGGCGACTGCCGTCGATCGAGCGGATCGGGCGCTATCAGAACCAATACGGCAACTGGCGCGACGAGGGTGTCTACACCGGGGTTCCTCTCATCGTCCTCTTCGAAGGGGAACGGTACGATGCAGCGACCGTCGAGGCGGCTGACGGATATCGCGCTGAGCTTCCCCGCTGGCGGATCGACGACCCGGACTACCCGATCGTCCTGGCGTACGCGCTCGACGGACGGGAGGTACCAGCGTGGGCCGACGGGTACCGGATCGCCGTCCTCCCCGAGGGTGGCGGAGTGAGCAACGCCGAGTACGGACTGGAGTCGGCGGGGAGCGTCTGGGTGAAGAACATCGTGCGGGTGGTTCTGCAATAATCGTGCCCGCCTCAAGGGCATTGAGTATACACAAAGAACGAATCAAACAGACGGGCGGCGCGCCGGGTGAGACAGGCAGAGACCTCGAGACGAAGTCGATCCAAGAGACAGCGCAATCCGGCTCCTCCGCATCGGCGGAGGGCGCCTGGATAGGATTCCGCCGGCCGCCCGCCTAAAATGGTGGCCTCGGAAGGGGGTGTGCGATGTACCGCAGTTCCGCGAAGAAGTTCGTGCAAGGGATCCTCGCTCTCCTCGACGAAGGGCGCGACATCCGGTTCGAGGACGTCGCGAAGCTCGAGGACTACTCGATCGACCGTGTCCTGGCGGCTCTGCGCGTCGACAAGGCGCGGGAGATCCGCGATGGGATGCCGCCCGAAGACTGGCGCGAGATCCTCGCATACGTCGAGCGCTTCACAACGGCCCACGGCCCCGAAGGCCTCCGCTTCTACGATGCGACGATCGAGAAGAGCTTCCTGTGTTGGCTCGCGGCGATCGGCGCGGAGTTGCTCGCCGACCTGTAGACACCGGCTGTTCAGGCACCCGTCTGCGCCGCGTCGGACAGACGTCCCGGTGAGAGAAGGCCTATCGGCTCGATAATCAGTGCGTAGCACCGACAGGAGGGATCCGTGGCGCAACAGACGAACGGACGAACGGGCGCGCGGTCGGAAAGCGGGTCTCCCCGCGTGCGCGGATTGAGGGAACTCTATGAGCACGCGGCGAACGGGATCTTCCAGTGTGCGAGCGACGGGACGTTGCTTACAGCCAATCCCGCAATGGCTCGGATGCTCGGCTACGATGACGCGAGCCGGTTGAGCGGGATGCGGCTTGTGGACGTCATCGCATCGGAACAAGCGGCATCGATCGTCGCTGAGTCTGCTGGGCGGTCCGATCGACTGGAGAGCTTTGAACTTCCGGTTCGCTGTAAGGACGGGCCGCTGGTCGACACGATCCTGAACGCCCGGACGGTCTACGGGCGGCGCGGGCGCGTGCTCTACCGCGAGGGGATCCTGACGAACATCAGCGACCTAAAGCGTCAGGAGGCTCGGCTCCTCCACCTCGCGACGCACGACCCGCTGACCGGGCTCCACAACCGGCGCGAGTTCAACGAGATCCTCGAGCGGCACTTCGCGCACGCCCGACGGTACGCGACACAGGGCGCGCTCCTGTGGATGGATCTCGACGGGTTCAAGGAGATCAACGACGGCCTCGGTCACAAGGCCGGAGACGAGCTGTTGGCGAGCCTGGCGCATCGAATGAGGGCGACCGTTCGTGAGTCGGACGTCCTCGCCCGCCTCGGCGGGGATGAGTTCGCCGTCCTCTACCCGAACGTCGACCGCGATCAGGCGCAGATTGCCGCGTCGCGCCTCCTCGAGGCGATCCGGAAACACCAGGCGGTGATCGAGGGACGGCCACTGCGCACGACGGCGAGCATCGGGATCGTCTTGTTCCCGGAGCACGGGACCGCGGCCGGTGAGCTCCTGATGAAGGCCGACATGGCGATGTACAGAGCCAAGGAAGAAGGACGAAACCGCATCACCGTCTACTCCCCCGATCAAGAACATCCCGAGCACCCAGAGTCGCGAATCGACTGGCTGCGACTGATCCGCGACGCGCTCGAGACCGACGGCTTCGTCCTCTACGCGCAACCGATCCTCGATCTTCGGACGGCCGAGATCGTTCGCTACGAGATCCTCCTTCGTCTCCGCGATCAAAGCGGAAAAATCATCCCGCCGGGTGCGTTTCTCGACGTCGCGGAGCAGTTCGGCCTCAGCAGCGAGATCGACCGGTGGGTTCTCGGGAGAACGATGAGCGTCCTGGCGGACGCGAACCTATCCGGGCGGATCTCGTTCGCGGTCAACCTGTCGCCGAAGTCGCTGAGCGACCGAGCATTGCTGGAGATGATCTCCGACGCCCCCGGGTTGAGCGTCATCGGTCCGGTCCGACTCGTGATGGAGATCACGGAGACCGCCGCGATCTACAACATCCACGTCGCGAAGGACTTCCTCCGGGCTGTACGGGCCGAAGGGTGCGAGGTCGCGCTCGACGACTTCGGGATGGGGTTCTCGTCGTTCTACCAGCTGAAGAACCTGGACATCGATTACCTGAAGATCGACGGCAGCTTCATCCGGAACTTGACTCACGATCCCGTCGATAAGCACCTGGTGTTGGCGATGGTTCACCTCGCGAAGAGCCTCGGGAAGAGAACGATCGCCGAGTTCGTCGAGGATGCCTCGACGCTAGCGCTCCTGCGGGAGATCGGCGTCGATTGCGCGCAAGGGTTTCACATCGGGCGCCCCCAGCCGCTCGCCGAGGTCCTCGATCGATTGAACGACGGGGTGGGAGCGCTCCGCTGAAGCCGCCTCGATCCGCTAGGGTGCCGATGCGTGGGGACGGCGCCGCGCCCGATAGGAGAGGGGAGACGTGCATCGACGACGCGGCGGTCCCATGACACCTCGATCGCGCGGGCGGAGACATTCGCGGCGGGTGGTTCGCTGGGCGTTCGCAGCGTTCCTCCTCGGGTGGCTGCGGATCGCCGCGGCCGGCGTCGGCGTCTCAGTCGCTGAGTTCTACGTGGCGCTCGAGCCCGGCGGGCGAAACGAGGTGTCGTTCTCCATCTACAACGATGAGCCCGGTTCGCTCCTGGTCGAGGTGTCGGTGGTCGACTGGGAGAACACGGCCGACGGGGTGACGTACCTCCGATCGCCCGGGACGCTCCCTCGCTCATGTGCAGACTGGATAAGAATCTCGCCGGACCTCCTGGTCCTCGATCCGAATGTCGAGGGCGATGTCACGATCGGACTCCGTCCTCCGCCGTCCGCTCGCGGGACGTACTGGGCCGCGGTCGTCGTGGAGATCGCAGCGCCGGCGGGCGCGGTCCGAGTCCGGCGGCAGTTCGTTGTCAAGGTGTACGCGACGGTTGGGCGGACAACGCCGGCGGCGGCGGTCTCGTCGGTCGGGCTGAATGGATGGAACCCGATCCGGGTCACGGTCGTTCTTGAGAACCCCGGGGACGTCCTCCTCCGGAGTGTGACCGGAGTGGCTACGGTGGAGGACCGGCGGGGCGAGGTCCTGATGGAGATTCCGATCCCAGCCTTTCACGTGCTGCCGGGCGAGCGGGTCGAGCGGACCGTCCGCGGTCCCTGGCCGCTTCGAACGCCCGGGATCTACTTGATCCGGGCCGTCTTCGACTTCGGTGTGGAGGCGCTCGTCGCCGGGCAGATCGCGGTCCGGATCGATCCGCTCGATCTCGCGCCGGTCGGTGGGGCGGTCGGTCTGCCGGCGGACCGGAACGGGGACGGGTTCTACGAGGATGTCAACGGGGACGGTCGGGGCGACAGAGCGGACGTCGAGCACTTTCGCGCTCACTTGTGGGACCCGGTGATCCAGCGAAACGCGCGGGCATTCGACTTCGACAACGATGGGCGCATCACCCTCTCCGACGTCGAGGCGCTCGAGCGGCGCGTCTCAGGGAGCGGCGAATGAGGCAAGATTGTAAGAGGACCGCGCTGCTTGGGAGATCGAGCGCGGGAAGGGGATCGGACGATGCCGATGAGACGGCCCGGACGGGGGCAACGATGGGCACGGTGGGTGCTCGCCGCCGCGTTGTCCGCTGCGGTGGTCGTCGGTGTGACCGCGGTGGAGCGGTCCGTGACTGTCCAGATCCGATGGAACGTCCTGCCCTATCAAACACTGCGGGTCGAGTGGGGTTCCGGCGATCCGTCCTCAATCTCCTACGTCGTTCGCGGCGCGTCTGCGCTCGACCGGGAGCGGGGATACATCGAGGACGAGAACGCGCTTCGGCTCGACGTGATCAGCAACATCCCCTGGAAAGTCCAGGTCCGGGCGGCCGCTCCCACGGCGGAGGGAATCCTGCTCCGACAACGCGGCGGCGAGTACGCGCGACTGACCGCCGAACCGCACGTTTTGGCTCACGGGCGAAATGGGTCCTACGAGATCGCCGTCGACTATCGCATACCGGTCGACGGCGCGACGGGCGAGGCGGCGGTCGAATCGATCGAAATTGTCTGCACCATCATGCCCGACTGAGAGGGAGCCCCGCCGATCGTCGCCGCCGATCCGATGTGCCGATCCTGCAGACGGAGTCTGGACCTTCGTCGACGCGGTGTGATAGAGTGAAGGCATGAGGCGGAAGCGACGTTGGTTCTGGGCGGCTGGCATCGTGGGTGTCCTCGCGGCGGCGGCCGTCGGCGGGTACCTGTGGGTCCGCGCGCCGGCAGCGGCGATCCCAGCGGACGCACTCCGCGTTCCCGAGGCGTACCCGACGCTCTCCGCGGCGCTCGCGGCAGCGCGCCCCGGCGACACGATCGCGGTCGACGCTCGCGGCGGTCCGTACGTTGAATCGATCACCGTCGATGTCGCCGATCTCTCCATCGTCTCCCGCAACGGGAGGGCGGTCCTCTGCGCCGACGGTCCCGCCCCGGCGATCGCCATTTCTGCGGATCGGGTCCGTGTGGTTGGGCTGGACGTCTCATCGTCCGTGACCGGATTGCGGCTGGAGCGGACGAGCGGGTCCGTCGTCGACCGCGTGGTTGTCTCGGGCACACCGGTGGGCATCGAGCTGATCGAGGCGCGGGACACGCTGCTCGATCGGGTCGTCGTTCGCGACGCCGGTGTCGGAGTCGAGATGGTGAGATCGGCGGGGAACCGGCTCGACGGGATCGAGGTCCGCGGCATCGAGTCGACCGGGATCAAGCTGATCGACGCGCGAGCGAACCGGATTGCGGACGCGGTGATTGTCGACGCGTCGGTCGGCCTGTCGATCGAGGGGGCGAGCGATGAGAACCGGTTGATCGGTCTCCGGATCGAAGAATGCTGCCTCACCGGGCTGGAGATCCTGGGCGCATCACGATGCGTCGTCCTCGATGCGGAGGTTCGGTCGTGCGCGGTGGGGATATTGCTGCGGGGGGGCGAGAAGAACGAGATCCGCGGCGGGATCGTCCTCGGAACGACAAAGGCGGCCGTCGTCCTGCGCGATGCGGCCCAGCACCGAATCGCCGAGTTGACGATCAGTAGAGCGGGCGGGGACGGGATCCGCGTGGGCGACAGCGACGAAATCGCGCTGATGGGGAACCGGATCGAAGGCGCGAGTGGGATCGGCATCGTCATCGAGGCGAGTGACCGCGCGCTTCTCCTCGAGAATCGCGTCCTCGAATGCCGAATTGGAATCGACTGCAGCGACTCGGCCGGAGGGCGTCTCCTACGAAACGAGCTGGCGCGGAACGACGTCGCGGGGATCCTCCTGCGGGGGGGCGGAGACCACCTGATCGCCGACAATCGGGTGCTCGCCTCCGCCGACGGGATCGCCCTCATCGGGTCGATCGACAACCGGCTCGTACGCAACGCGCTGAGCAAGCACCAGCGGGCGGGGATCTCGATCCTCGCGGGAGCGCAGCGAAACGCAATCGTCGAGGCGGACATCTCCGAGTGCGGGGTTGGCGCCCTGCTGGCGGGAGCGCTCCGGACGGAGGTCCGGGGGAATCGCATCGCCGACTGCCGCGTTGGGGTCCACCTCGTCCAGTCGGGGCTCGGGACGCGGATCGAAGGGAACTGGATCGAGCGAAACGCGATCGGTCTCCTGCGGACCGACGGGCTCGACAGCGGAGCGTCCGTCCTCGCTGACATCGGCGGGAGACTCCCCCACGGAGACGACGAGACATCCCCTCTCGTGGAGAACAATCACTTCCTCAGCAACCGGGGATTTGACGTGCAGAACGAGTCGATCTCTCCGCTCTACATCGGCGGGAACTGGTGGGACGCCGCGGAGGGCGGCCGATCGGCCGAGCGCGCCAGCGTCTCGGCCGGGGTGGAACTCCCGGCATCGGCGTGGCGCGGTGTTGTCGCGATCGGGAGCGGACGGGATGCCGTTGAGGTCCTGTTGGGGCGGCTTCTGGAGTGGACGCTTCGCGACGCAGGGTTCCGCGTCGTGGTGCTGATCGGCCTCGAGACGGACGATCTTCTCCGCCGAGCGCTTCTGGCGGGCGATCTGGACCTCGCTTGGGTGAGCGAGCCGGGCGCGTTCTCGAGGGGAGATTTCATCGTGCAATCGATCCCGGCAGTGCGGACGTGGAGCTTGGTGGTTCCCGCGTCGGTCGCCGACAGCCTGGCGGAGCCAACGGTCTCCGCGTGGGTCGAGGCGGTCTCAGGGTCGGGGGAGCAGACGACGATCGCAGCATCGGACCGAGTTCCGCTCGGCGTTGTAGACGGCGTCCTCACAGCCTACGACCTGGGAGCCGCGCAGGTCCTCGTTCGGCGAAGCGCCGCGGCGGAGATCGAAGTTTCGATGAAGATCGGTGTCATCGACGCCGCGATCGTGGACTCCATAGAGGAGACTTTGACGCTCTCCGAATACGTGACCTTGGCGGACGATCGGGCCGCGTTCACCGATCGGTCGCCGACGCTCGTCTTCCGGCCGACGATTCCGGCCGAGGCCCCCGCCGCGGACCGGGCGACGGAGAGACTGGCAGAGCGCCTGACGACGACGACGCTGCGTTCGTTGGTCAATCGAGTTCGGCTTCTTCGGCGGGATCCGTCGGAGGTGGCGAGGGAGTATCTGACTCGTGAGGGCGTGATCGGAGATTGATCGAGGAGGAAGGCTGATGCGCACGTCCAGCGGCAGAGATAGGGCGAGCGGCCGGGGCAGGCGGGCGGGGGACGGATGGTGGGCGCGGCTTCGATCGAGGGTTCACTATGGGACATCGCTCCGGCTCAAGTTGATTGTCCCCGTGATCCTGATCGCGATCCTCGTGGTGGGGGCGCTGACGTGGGCGGCGTTCGTCACGCTGCAGTCCTCGATCGCCTCGATTTACGAGCAGCAGGCTCGGAGCGTCGCTGCCGTGATCTCTAAGTCGATTCAGGAAGCGGAGTACATCCTCTACTACTCCGAAGCACTCGATGCGGATATCGGGCGACTTCTGGAACGGTACGAGTCGATCATTGAGATCACCGTCGCCGGACAGAGCGCTCGTGGGTTTCTGATCATCGCGGGGACGGATCGGTCACTTGTCGGAAACCTCGTATCCGATCGGGATCAGGAGCGGTACGATCGACTGCAGACGGTTGCCGTCGAGCGCGTCCGGGCCGGTGGGCGGACCGTCCTACGGGCGGATCATCCGATCTTCAGCGGATCCGACCTGATCGGAGTGGTCTCGATCGACATGTCCTCGGACGAACAGGCCCGGTACATCGCGCAGCTGTCGTGGCGATTCTCGCTCGGAGCGGGAATTGGCGTCCTCCTCCTCGGAGGGCTCCTCTACCTCGCACTCCGGGCAATCGTCACCCGTCCCGTGCGGCGGCTCGCGGAGGCGATGGGATTCGTCGCTCGCCGGATCTACGATGTGGAGATCGATTCATCCGTGCCGCGGACGCCGGGGACGCGGATCCGCGACGAGATCAGCCGTCTGATCAGCGGGTTCAACCTAATGACCCGGGTCATCCACTCTCACGAACAGGAACTGCGGAAGATGGTCGTCCTCGACGAGGAGACCGGCGCGTACAACCGCGAGCACTTCCGCGTCCAGCTCGACCAGGAGCTGAACAAGGGTCGACGGTACAAGCATCCGACGTCGCTGCTGGTCGTCGATGTCGACGGGCTCGACGGTCAGCCGGAAGAAGAGCGGCGAGCCGCGATGATCGCAGTCACTGGCTTCCTGGTACGCAACCTGAGAAAGGTCGATGTTCTCTTTCGGTTCGAAGAGACCCGGTTCTGCGCCCTTCTGCCGGAGACACCGTCGAGCGGAGCGAAAGTGGCTGCGGACCGCCTGCGGCAATCCGTCCCGGATCTGCAGTCCGAGACGCCGCTCCCCGTCTCGTTGCGGATCGAGCCGATCGGGTGGAGCACGGAGGAGTCGCCGACGGCCGAGTCCGTCCTTGCGCGGCTCGGCAGCTCGTTGGAGAATTTCGTTGAATGAGGCGACACGGGTCCCACCGAGCGATCGTCCTCGTCGCGGCCGTCGTCTGCCTCGCGTCGATCGGGCTGACAGCGCAGCCAGCAGCGCGGATCACCGAGATCGAGATCGTCGACCTCGTCCCGTTTGAGTTCTCGTTCGTCTTCGAGAATCGAGGGGATCGGGCGATCGACCGGATTCGGGGGACCGCTACCCTGCTCGATCGATCCGGTACGCGGGTCGATGGGATTCAGGTCCCCTCGTTCGAGGCGGCGCCGGGCGAACGGCGAGAGATCGTCGTTCGGGGCCGCTGGGAGCTCCAGATCCGCGGGATCTACCTCCTCGAGATCGCGCTCGACCTCGGGGACGACGCGCTGATCTCCGGGACGCTGCCGTTCCGGATCCTGGCGATCCGGCTTCCGCTCGCTCCACAGCCCGCGGCCGAGGGAGAGGGGCTATACACCGTCTACCAGAGACCGGTGAACTGGGGGCTGGAGCGGATCGATGCGCCCTCGGCCTGGGCCCTGTCGCACGGGCGGAGGGAGGTGGTCGTCGCGGTCATCGATTCGGGGATCGACTGGACCGTCCCGCAGTTGGCGGAGAGCCTCTGGGTCAATCCGGGCGAGATCCCGGGGAATGGGATCGACGATGACGGAAACGGATACATCGACGATATTCATGGGTGGGACTTTCGAGACGGTGATAACAGCTCTATGGTCGGATCCCCCCTGCATTGGCACGGGACGTTCGTCGCCGGACTGATCGCCGCCCGCCCCGGCGACCTGCCGATCGTCGGGGTCGCCCCCGGGGTCAAGATCATGGACGTGCGCTTCCTCGATTCGTCCAACAGCTTCCGCACGTCCGATTGGCCGGTCTTCGTGGAAGCGATCGACTACGCCGTGGACAACGGCGCCGACATCATCAACCTCAGCATCTACGCGAACCAACGACCCCCGAGCGCGTTCGAGGACGCGCTTCGTCGGGCGGTCGGGCGCGGGGTGATCGTCGTCGGGATCACCGGCAACCGGGGGGAGGCCCAGGTGATGTATCCCGGGCGCTTCGACACGGTGCATGCAGTCTCCGCGACGACGCGCGACGATCTTCTCGCGCCGTTCAGCAACCACGGCCCCGAAGTCGCGTTCTCCGCGCCGGGGGACGGGGTGACGTCGATCACCGTAGGAGGTCGTCCATCGACCCGATCGGGGACGTCATTTGCCGCGCCCCATGTCACGGGAATCCTTGCGCTCATCCTGTCGCTGGTGCCAGAGTTGTCACCGGCGGAGGCGGTCTCGGTGCTTCAACGGACGGCGACCGACCTCGGCCCACGCGGCCCGGACGATCTGTACGGGTACGGGCTGGTGAACGCGCTCGAAGCGCTCCGGTACTTGGGCGGCCGAGGCGGAGGATGAGGGGTTGCGGCGGATGGACGAGCGGGACAAGTGAAGATATGGAGGAGGGGAACATGAGACGGACACGATCCGGATGGGTATCGCTCGCTGCAGTGGTCGTCGCGTTGTCGGCGGTCTTCGTGGCGCTGTTCGCCGGGCAGGTCGCTCCGACCGCCCCGGTGACAATGCGGGACCTCTACGACCTGCTGGTGACACCGGAGGGGGAGAACCGGCTCGTTCTGATTGGGGCGCGCCTCGATGCGGTGGAGTCGCAGCTTCAAGAGACGGGCGCGAGGATAGACCAGCTCTCGATCCAGGAGAGGACACGGGCGGAGCAGATCAACCGGGAGATGCAGACGCAGAACTGGACGATGACCGATCTGAAATACGCAATCGACGCGGTCAAGCGGCAGCTCGATCAGATCGAGGCGAAGGTCGACAACCTGTAGCACAGACGGGGCTCGACGGTCTCTGATGGCGCAGGACCCAATTGGGTCCTGCGCTTGTCCGTTTTGAGGAGGACGTCGGACACCTCGTACGAGGAGACAGTCGCGCTCTCGACGGCTCACCTGCCGCCGCCCCGCGGGGCGCCTCCACCTACCCTCAGAGGGTATGCACGAGAACAGAACGGGGGTGGGGATGATGGTGAATTGGCGGGCGTTCGGCCTCGCTGCGGCGATCTTTCTCCTGTGGGCGGGAACGACCGCCGGTCAGACGGGGAGTCTCTACGGAGTGAACACCGTGCGGCTCTCACTGAGGAGCTTCGATCCCATCAGCGTCGACCTGACCGAGACGTTCTCGGCGACCTATCGATACGAGCGGTTCTCGATCGCTACCCGCTCGAGCTTCGCCCTGAGCGGACTGACGTCACAGGACCTCCGGGTCGCATTTCCGCTCGGCGATCTCTCGCTTCAGGGGAGTGTGTCGTTCACGCACGTCGCCTTCTCGCGGGCGGGGTTCTCGGTGACGGGGAGCCACACCGGTGTCGGATACGCGGTGAACCTCCTGTTGGCTGACTTGGGGACGCCACAGACGCCTTCGGTCAGCGCAGGGGTGACGCTCCGCGTCTCCGGGACCGTCCCCGACATCGGGCGAATCACCGTCCTGCTTGGGCTCGGAGCGACGCCGTTCGGGCAGGTCGTCGAAGGCTGCTCGCTCTGCTACCAAGGCGCCCGGATCTCGGTCTCGGATCTCCGGATCTGCGGGGGAACCCTCGCAGTCGACCTCACTTTCGGTCAAGGCGGGCTCGAATCCGAGCGGGCGAACTGGACGTTCCCCCTCCCGTGGTGCGACCTCCAACTTCGGGTCCATCTATCGTACGTCGACCTGTTCGAGTTCACGGGAATGATCGCGGGGGTCAACGGGACGCTCTGGGGGCTGCGAACGAACGGGAACTTCTCGTTCGACCAGACGTACGCGTTCACGCAAGGGAGCTGGTCTCTCTCCGGGCCGTTCTTCGGCGGCCAACTCTCCACGTCGATCTCGTTCGACGACACGGACCTGCTTTCACAGAGCATCAGCTGGTCGCGCGGCTTCGATCGGTGGTCGATCGTGCTCACGCCGACGTTCGAGATCGTTTCCATCGTCGGATCCACGATGCAGTTTGACATCCCATCGATCCGAGCGGCGCTCCGCTACGACCTGGTCTGTTGCGATGAGATCCCGCGCCCGATCGACCTCGGAGATCTTGTCCTGGACCTGTTCATCACCCGAGACGGCGGGTTCGAGCAGATCTCGGTCACCTACTCGATGCGGTTCTAGCCCCACCGGCTCGCTCCGGTAGGCGGGCATCCGGTACAATCGGACTCCACAAGCCCCTAGAACTGCCAGGGGTTGGGATTCGTCGAGCGATCGGAGTCGGATCCATGCGAGCATCGATCTCCCGGCAAGCGCTTCGCTGGTTGTTCCTCGGTGCGCTCTTGTCGATTTGGGCGGGTCCTGTCATTCTGCTCCTCCGCATTCCGCCGGGAATCGTCGCGGCGAGTCTCGGCTTCTCCTCGGTCATCCTGTACTCGTGCCGGGGACGGATCCCCCCGCGGCGGCGCGCGGGCGCGACGACGCTTACGGCCGTTCTAGTGATCGGAGCGGCGATCCTGGGGGTCGTTCACGCGTCCGGCCTGCTCGATCCGCTCCTGTCGCTGCGCGGCGATCTCGAGGTCGCTGTCCAGGCGGTCGTTCAGACGTCGGTCGAAGGAGGCGAGCGCGTCCTGTCATACTCGATCCGGGCCGCGAACCTCGACGATCGAGCGGCGAGCGGCCGAACGTTCTCGGTCGACGGTCGACCGCACCGTGGCGTACTGCTGTACGGGATGCTCTCCCGGATCCGCGGGGGAGCGGGAGACGTGCTGCCGGGAGCGATCTCCGCGGTCCGCGGGGGGAATCCGGCGCACCGGATCGTCTACGCGGCCCCGTCGGATATCACGGTCTCGCCGACCGACTGGGCATGGTCGACCGCGTTCCGAGCTGACGCCTCTGTCATCGGTCTCCTCACCGGCGATGGATCCGCTCCCGGTGGGTTCGCCGGCGGCATGACGCTGGAACTCCAGTATCGGGTCGAGTATCCGCCCGCGGTCGACCCGATCTACCACAAGCACGCCGCGCTCAGCTACGAGTTCCGGTGGCTCGGCGTGGCCTCCTATCACGATCCGTGGTTCGGGTTCGTCGATCCGGGCGCCGGCCCGTGATTGCACCCCCCGACTTGCGGCCGACCCTGCGGATCCCCCATACTGATGCGGTCGATCGACCGGGTGAGGGGGAACCGTGATGAGAGAGCTGATCGTCGTTGTCGGCCCGCCGGGAACAGGGCTCGTGGAGCGAGGTCGATTCGGAGATGCTGTGGTCTCGTCCGAGGGGATCCGTCGAGCGCTGTTTGGCGGGTGCACCGAGGGGCTCGTCGAGGAGATCGTCGACCGGATCGTAGCCCGTGCGCTGGTCGAGCTGATCGACTCGGACGTCGGGACGGTCTGCGTCGAAGGACCGACGGCGACCCGGCGCGAGCGATCGATCTTGGTCGAGGCGGGACGGCTTGCCGGGCGACGGGTGATCGCGCGCGTCGCTTCGGACGGCTCGATCGATGCCCGCTACGAGGAGTACCGTCGGCTGTTGGGCGTGTTGGCGGCGGGAGAGCCGCTCTCGCGAGAGCGCTTCGCGGCGGCTGTCGCTCGGATCGAGCGCGTCGAGGGGGACGAGGGGTTCTCGGCGGTGGAGACGATCGCTCCGCCGTCGGGCGAGGCCGACGCAGGTGCCTCTCCGAAGCGGAAGCGAGTGGAGCGCAAGAACCCGATTCCGCTGTTTGCTGGATGAACGCGAACGCCCCGGCGGTAGCCGGGGCGTTCCGGGGCCGATCTACCGGCGATCCCTATGAGAGGCCGAGCAGCTGGTTGATCTTTCCTCGATCGAAGCCGACAATGACCTCGCCGTCGATGTCGACGACCGGCACGCCGTACTGCCCGCTCTTCTCGACCATCTCCCGAGCCCGCTGCATGTCGGCGGAGACGTCGATCTCCTCGAACGAAATACCCCGAGAGCGCAGGTGATCCTTGACCGCCCCGCACCACGAGCACGTCGGGGTCGTGTAGACTGTTACCGTGTGTTCCATTCTACATCCTCCTTCAGCAGAAATCGGAAGAGCTCCTCGAGCGCCGGACGAAGGCGGTAGCAGTTGCGCCCTCCGATGCGCTCCTTCGAGATGATCCCGGCGCGCTCCAACTTCGAGAGGTGATAGGAAATCGCCGGTTGACTGAGGCCGAGACGGTCGAGGATCTCACGGCACGGCACGGTCCCGCGCGCAATCAGCTCGATGATCTGAAGCCGAGGCTCGCTCGCCAGTGCGCCGAAGAGCTGCGCCCATTCGGTTCTCGATTCGCTCGTTGGCATCCGTTGCTCAGATCCACTCATCCGCTTAGGATGATACATTCGGCGGGCCAGGTTGTCAAGTATTTAAATAATTCGATGAATGGAGGGTCAATGGCTCACACGACCGTTGAGTATCGGGGGCGGATGATGTTCGTCGGCCGCGGACCGAGCGGCCATGAGGTGTCGATGGACGCTGCGACGACGTCCGGCGGAGACGATCGCGCCGCCCGCCCCGTGGAGGTCCTGCTCTGTTCACTGGGAGGATGCACAGGGATGGACGTTGTCTCTGTCCTGCGCAAGATGAAGACCGAGCCTCGGGGGTTGCGCGTGGAGATCGACGCCGAGCGCGAGTCCGAGTACCCGAAGGCGATCACGGCGATTCACCTCACGTACGTCGTGTCGGGCGACGTCCCGGCGGAGAACGTGAAGAAGGCGATCGACCTCTCGCTTGCCAAATACTGCCCGATCGCCAACACGCTCGCGGGGTGCGCCAAGATCTCAAGTGACCACCGCATCGAACGTTGAGTCCGCGCCACCTGAGAGCGGAGGGCGAGCCGCTCAGACGTCGACGGCCTTCTCGATGATCCGGTCGATGTCGACGTTGAATCGCACGTAATCGATCGCATATTCGAGCAGCGGTCCCGGCCGGACCCACGTTCTGGCGAGCATCTCCTCGCAGAGCGCCGCTGTCGCCATCGTATTCTGCCCGGCCAGGATCACGGGGACGCCGCGTTGGTTCGCTCGATCGATCACGTCTCGCGACGGGCGCTGGTATCCGGTGAGGATCAGGCAGCGCAGGTTCGCCACGTCGAGGGCGGCCTGTTGGATCTCCTCGCGATCCCCGCCGGTGATGACCGCCAATTCGGGTGTTCGACGAAAACTGCGCAGCGACGCGGTCGGCCCCATGGCGCCGATGACAAAATGCCTCACTTCTTGATCGAGCGGGGCGTCGGTGACGACCCGCCCCCCGAGCCGCTTCGCGATCTCGTCGGTCACGACCGCCCGGAGGTTCGGATCATGCGGGACGATCCCGAGGACCTCTGCTCCGTGGCTGGCGAGAAACGTCACCAGAACCTCGTTGACCAGGGAGAACGAACGGTCCATCGGCACGTCCTTGAGGACGACCCCCAGGACCCGAGGGCCGTCTTCGAACAACCGAAGAGCACACAGAATACGGTCGATCGCCTCCTCCCCGTCGTATCGGGTCAGAAGCAGCACGTCAGACCGCAACAGGTCCGCGAGGTCGAGATCGCTCAAGCCGGCGCTGATCCCGAGACCGAGGTAGTTCCGGCCCTCGATGATCGCGACGTCCCGCCCGCGGGTGAGACGGTCGAACGCCGCGGTGATCCGACGGCGGAACCCTCGGTCTCCGGACTCGATCGACTCCCGGAGGAGGGGACCCTCGAGCGGGACGGGGGCGACGTCGTGCAACGCGTCGTCGAGCGAGAGCAGTTGGCGAATCGCATCGGCATCCCGATCGATCGGCTCGCCGGTCTCGTAGGAGACCTCGTAGCTGATCGGCTTCATGTACGCAATCGGCGTATTGCGTTGCTGCAGTGTCCGCCCGATCCCGAGTGAGAGCAGGCTCTTCCCGGAATGGCGTTCCGTCGAGACGATCAAGATCCGCTTCATTCCCTCCCTCGCTCCCGTCCGCCGTTCGGGCAGCTGCGCTTCGACCGCCCGGGGGCAATGGTAGGCGAGGACCGTACAGAACGCAATTCGATCGAGCGCCCTCACAGGATCTTCACAACGCGGACGGGCATCCTTCATACCCGCCGGCTACGATCGGCGTACCGAGGAGGATCGGCACGCGTTTCAGACCGCCGGCCGACCGGCATATAATGGGCGAGATGAAGCGGATCCTGGTGGTTGATGACGAAGAGATGATTGTCCGGACGGTCAAGGCGTACCTCGATCGCGAGGGGTTCAAGACGTACACCGCGGTGGACGGAGAGGCGGCGCTACAGGCGTTCGAGGAAAAGGGTCCTGATCTGATTATCCTCGATCTAATGATTCCAAAGGTAAGTGGAATTGAAGTGACAAGGACGATCCGCGCCAAATCATCCGTGCCGATCATCATGCTGACCGCCAAGGCTGCGGAGGCGGACCGGGTCGTCGGCCTCGAACTCGGCGCGGACGACTACGTGGTCAAGCCATTCAGCCCTCGTGAGCTCGTCGCGCGGGTCCGCGCCGTTCTCCGCCGGTACGACGGCGAGGGGATGGAATCCGAGAAGATCGTTCACGGGAGCCTGGAGATCGACCCGAAGACCCGAGAGCTGACGGTCGACGGGCAAGCCGTGGAATTGACGCCGACGGAGTTCGACTTGCTGGCGTACCTCGCTCGCCACCCTGGGCAGGTCTTCACGCGGCTTCAGCTCCTTCGCGAAGTGCAAGGATACACATACGACTCGTTCGCCCGGACGATCGATACGCACGTGAAGAACCTGCGGCGGAAGATCGAGCGGGATCCGAAGGCCCCGCAGTACCTCCTGACCGTTCACGGCGTGGGATATCGGTTCGCGCGTGGGGCGTGAGATGAAGCGGCGAATCCCGTTCGCCCTGAAACTCGGGCTCTCGTTTGCCATCGCGATTCTCTCGTCGGTGGCCCTCGTCTACTTCCTGACGGCGCGATCGATCACGAAGCGGTTCGACGAGTACCGGCAGCACAACACGCAACAGGTCGCCGAACAGGTGTGCGATCAGCTCGCATGGTATCGCGACTACTTCGGAACGTGGGTCGGCGTCGATCGTCTCCTGCTCCGGCAGGTCACCGTCCGGATCGGGGAGACCGTCATCGAGGGGCGCACGTCGCTGATCAAGGGCCGCTACTCCCTCGCCAACGAAGAGGGAAAGGTCTTCATTACGACGGAGGGGACAAACATGGGGAAAGTCCTGACGTCCGAGGAGCTGCAGGAGGGGATCCCGATCACGGTTGCCGGCGAGCGGGTCGGGACTCTCTTGCTGGGGGACGTCGGCCCGAATCTCGATCCCTCCGAGCGGGAGTTCCTGTTGTCAGTGAAGCAGTCGGCCCTGCTCGGCGGGGGAATCGCGACCGGCGTGGCGAGCCTCCTGTCGATCCTGTTGATCTCCCAGGTCCTCTCGCCGCTTCGGGTTCTGACGCGCGCGACCGAGCGGATCGCCCACGGGAATCTCCCGAACAAGATCCGGTTTCGGGCGCACGACGAGTTCGGGCAGCTCTCGCAATCGTTCAACCACATGGTCGAGAACCTGCGGCGCTCGGAGACCGTCCGACGGACGATGACGGCCGATATTGCGCACGAGCTCCGGACGCCCGTGACGATCATCCAAGGGACCCTGGAAGCGATCCTCGACGGCATCTACGAGCCGACGGACGATACGATCGCCCCGATCTACGAGGAGACACTCCACCTCGGGCGGTTGATCGACGACCTCCGCGACCTGGCGATGGCCGAAGCAGGCGAGCTCAGCCTCGAGCGGGAGCCGACCGACGTCGACGCGCTGATCCGCCAAGTGGCTGAAACGGCCGTCTCGGCGACGGATAACGCGCCGAACCTTCGAATCCGAATTGATCGGGGACTTCCGACGATCTCGGCCGATCCGAAGCGGCTCCGACAGGTGCTCGTCAACCTGCTCAGCAACGCGTTGCGGTACACGCCGGCGAACGGGTCGATCGCGATCGACGTGAGCCAGGCCGACGACGAGGTCGAAGTCCGCGTCACGGACACCGGTCCCGGCATCTCCGAGGAGGACCTGCCGCACCTGTTCGAGCGATTCTATCGCGGCGACCCGGCGCGAAACCGCGAAGGCGGGACCGGGCTCGGATTGGCGATCGTCAAGCAGTGGGTCGAAGCGCACGGTGGCAGGATCTGGGCCGAGAACGCTTCCGCGGGCGGCGCCCGGTTCACATTCCGAATCCCGATCGCTTGAAGCCGCTCACCGGCATTGGTAGGATGAGCCATGCGCTCGGAGCCGTTCTACAATCCACACCTCGGCGAGATGACGTTCGATGAGGTGATCTCGATCCTCGTCAGCGAGATGAACGCCGCGCGCAACGATCGGTTCGAGATCCTCATCGGGACGGATTCTTCCACCACGCTCGACCGGATCGACTTCGTCAGTGCGATTGTCCTGCACCGCGTCGGTCGCGGTGGCCGGTATTTCTGGACGCGGCACAAGGAACGGCGCGTCCCCTCCCTGAAGCAGCGGATCTGGCGGGAGGCCTGGTTGTCGTTCGAGCTCGCCCAACATGTGATTCAGGGGTTGTCCGTCGACTCGCTCCTTCAGTTCAACCTTGAGATCCACGTCGACATCGGGGAGAACGGCCGAACGAAGGAGATGATCGATGAGGTGGTCGGGATGATCATCGGGAGCGGGCTCGCCGTGCGGATCAAGCCACACGCCTATGCGGCGTCGTCGGTCGCCGATAAGCACACCTAGGGAGCGGGGTCCGCGGGGGATCTCCCCGCCTCCGACGAGTCCATCGCGCTGATCCGATACGCTTGGTTGCGGGGAACGCCCAGGCCTTCGTAGAGGGTCCGGGCGATCGAGCGCCGCGAGAGCCCCTCCCGACGGAGAACGACGGCCAAACGCCCGGCAACATCTTCCCCCACGGCACCCGGCGGGGCAGAGCCGCCGATGAGGATCACCGCCTCCCCGCGGACTCGATTGCGGCTCTCCAACTCTTCGGCGATCGCGCCCGCGGATCCGCGCAGGAACTCCTCGTGGACCTTCGTCAGCTCGCGCGCAACGACCACCGGCCTTCCCGGCAGAATCGCATCGATCATCGATAGGGTACTGCAGATGCGGTGCGAGGATTCGTAGAGCACGATCGTCCGCTCCTCTCGGACGAGCCGCTCGAACAGCGCCCGCCGTGCGCCGTCGGTCCGAGGCGCCATCCCCTCGAAGCAGAATCGATTCGGCGGAAGCCCGGAGGCGACGAGCGCTGCGATGACGGCGCTCGGGCCCGGGATCGGGACCACCAGGATCCCCGCGTCGACGCAGGCTCGGACGAGTGGGTACCCAGGGTCGCTGATCAGCGGAGTGCCGGCGTCGCTGACGAGGGCGAGCCGGCTCCCCGACCGGAGCCGGTCGACGATCGACTCCGTCCGCTGATGCTCCACACCTTCGTAAAGGCTCGAGTAGAACGGCGTCTCGATCCCATGGCGCGCGAGGACGATCCGGGTCGTCCTCGTGTCCTCGGCGAGGATCCCGTCGACCGCACAGAGCGTCTCGATCGCCCGCAGGGTGATGTCGTCGAGGTGGCCGATCGGGAGAGAGACAACGAACAGCGTCCCGGACATCGTTCGATCAGCCGGCCGCCTCGAAGATCGCCGGCAGGAACTGCGGGAGATCGCGCGGTGTCCTCGACGTGACGAGGCGACCGTCGACGACGACCGGCTTGTCGACCCAATCGGCCCCCGCTGCCGTGAGGTCGTCCCGAATCGACCGGTAGGACGTCAATCGGCGGCCACTGACGATCCCGGCCGACACCAGGAGCGATCCCGCGTGACAGATGGCGGCGATCACGACTCCTCGGTCGTTCGCGGCCCGGACGAGGGATACCGCCTCGTCGTGCAGTCGCAGCCGGTCCGGTGCGTGTCCGCCGGGGATCAACAGGACGCGGACGCCCTCAAGCGAAGCCTCACCGAACGACTGCTCCGCGCGGACCGTGATCCCGTGCTTCCCGGGGAAATCCGCTCCGCTCGTCGGGCCGACAACCTCGACCGTCCACCCCGCCTCCAGAAACCGGTAGTAGGGAACCCACAGCTCGAACTCCTCGTATCCGGCCTCGACCAAGATCAACGCGTCGCTCATCTCGCCCTCCTCGGTTCAGGGTTCCGAGACTCTAGACGATCGCAGCAGGGGACGCAATCCGGGCGTGCGTCCCCTGTGATCCGACCGCATGGCGGGCGTCGACGGGACGAACGGGATTCTGCGATCTCTCCGGCGCCCGGTATCCTGTCGAGGGGACGATCCCGGTCGAGCCGGAGGCGTAGCGTTGCCGGATGGGCGGATCCCGCTCGATTCGGGAAGGAGGTTGAACGGATGACCGGAAGCACATCGTTCTGGATTCTGATCGGGGCGGCTGCGGTCGCCTTGGTCGCGTCGCTCCTGCTCGGAGGCGGAGCTGTGCGGACGGGAGAACCCGCGACCGAGGCTGCGGTCGCCGCGTCGACCGCGATTTCGGCGAGATCGGCCCTCGTGTCCCGCCCGCCAACGGTCGATGCGGGAGACGATGTCGTCATCGGGGAACGAGCGCAGGTCCAGCTTGCAGGATCGGTGACCGACCCCGGCGGCGGACCGGTATCCGTCCGATGGAGCGCGGAGGGAGGCCTCGGCTTCTTCGAGAACGTGAACAGCGCGCAGACGACCTACACCGCTCCGTCGAGCTGCGATTGCGAAACGTCGATCACGCTTACGCTGACAGCGACCAATTCCGCAGGGCTCACCGCGAGCGATCGGCTCGTGGTCCGAGTGCGCGACCCCCTGCGCTGTCCGGCCGAGCGATCGAGCGCGTCGGGAGGGTTCCTGGTGAGTTCGATCGACCTGTGCGCGACCGGTCCCGGCTCGCCGTGTCCCGCGGTTCCGTCGATCCCTTGCGACGACCCGTGTGTATCCCAGGCACCTCCGCCCCCCGGCTGTTCTGAGATTCCGGTTCCCTGCCCGTGTGACGGCGACTGCAGCGACGGGAGCACGTCCCCTGGAGGATGGCCGTTTGCGCCCTCAGCGACGGCACACCCGCGGGATCGGGCGACCCCTCGAATCGGGCGGCAATACCCGGCGTCGATCGACGAGGAGGACTGGGTGCGATTGCAGGCGTACGTGACGAATCCGGCTTGCCTGCCGGTGTGCTTCGTCTGGACGGCGGACAAGGGACACTTCGAGGGGGCGGAGACGCTCCAGCCGATCTACCACGCGCCGGCCACCGATCGCCGCGACGGAGAGACGGCGACGATCCGCTTCACCGTGCGCGACGGGCTGGGCGGGATCGCCTACGATCAGATCCGAATTCGAATCGCAAACACCGACGACGGCGGCCCCGCCCGCTGACGCTCGGCGGACACATCCACAAAGACGAGGGCGAGATCCGTTGGAACGAACCTCGCCCCGTCTTCTCTCCTGCGCTCGGAAGCGTCCTTCGGGCTGTCGCACCGTTCAGATTCTACGCTCGGCTTGTGAGCGATCTGTGAAGCGGGGGCAGGGCTTGCGGAAAGCGGAGCAAAGGGGGGAGACCTGGGGAGTCCGCCGATGCCCGACAACATCGCGCACAGACCGTTCGGAAGGTCTCCACGGAGTGCCGCCCGATTCGGGGACATCTCCCTCCCGGAAGGCAGCGGTCCGGGCGATCGAAGATTGACAAGGGACGTCTGGATTGGGCACAGTCTACTCGATGTGCAGTGCAGGAATGGGGAGGTGCACCATGTCAGAGACCGAAAAGAGCGGAATGAAGTGGTTTACGATGTTGATTGCGCTTGTTGCTCTTGTACTGGCGCTCTATGCGCTGCTCGCCGATCCCGCGAAGGGACTGCGCGCGGACGTGAACGATCTCACGGCGAGAGTGACATCGCTGCAGGCGGAGGTCGCCACCCTGAAGACGACCGTCTCGGCGCAGGCGACGCAGCTCGGCCAGCTTTCCGCGAAGGTGACGACCCTCGAGAACGTCACCCGACCGCTCGCCGATCTGATTGCTTTTCTCAAGGAGAGATTCCCCGAGATGGAGATCTGAGCGAAGGCGCGGTGCTCGGTCAGCCGAGCCCAACATCGAGGATCATCATCACGGTGAACCCGAGCATGGCGCCGAAGGTGGCGATGTGGGTGTTCTGCTCGCGCTGCGCCTCGGGGATGAGCTCCTCGACGACGACGTAGATCATCGCGCCGGCAGCGAACGCAAGGGCGTACGGAAGCAGCGGTCGAACTAGGATGACGGCCGCTGCACCGAGCACAGCGGCGACCGGTTCGACGACGCCCGAGAGCTGGCCGTACCAGAAGCTGCGCAGACGGCTCAGTCCGTCCCGGTGTAGCGGGACGGAGACGGCCGCACCCTCCGGGAAGTTCTGAATAGCGATCCCGATTGTCAGCGCGACGGCGCCGGCGAGCGACGCGCCCGGCAGACCGGCCCTCAGCGCTCCGAACGCGACCCCCACCGCGAGACCTTCGGGGATGTTGTGGAGCGTGATTGCCAGGACCAGCAGGACGCTTCGCTGCCAGTGGGTCGGGATCCCCTCCGCCTCGGCGATCGGAAACCCGAGGTGCAGATGTGGGAGGATTCGGTCGACGACCCACAGGAAGGCGCCTCCGAGGATGAATCCCGCCGCAACCGGAACCCAGGGAGGCGGCCCCGCCGCCTCCGCCGACGCGAGTTCGAGGGCCGGGGCGAGGAGGGACCAGTAGCTGGCGGCGATCATGACGCCGGCGGCGAACCCGAGCATGCCGTCGAGGAGCCGCCGATCGATTCGGCGGACAGCGAAGACGACGGCGGCACCGAGCGCCGTGACGCCCCACGTAAGAGACGCGGCAAGCAACGCCTGAACGATCGGCGTCAGTCCGGAGAACCACTGGGCGATCATCGGTCCCCGAGAGTATCCGGACGGGAGGATCGCCGTCGAGCCGCCCGGCGTGCCACTTCATCCGCGCGGATGAACCTTCGGACCGCCTTTCGATCGATCCCATCGGCGTCTTCGAGGGAGCCGTCGGGATGCAGGAGGCCGCGATCGGTCCCCGCAGAAGACGAAAGGCCCTGGGTCGGGCCTCCCGCCTGTCCGATTTGGAGGGTACGTGAGACGATGCCCTTGTGCTGCCTCAGTCTGATCGGGTGATGTGAAGCGGATGTGATCGAGGATTGTGCCTTTGATGGAGCCCTCGTTCGTCCGGCGAGCTGCGCGCTCGTCAGCGTTCGACCCGCTCGATGACGATTCGGCATTCGGTCACCAGTGCGGCGATCGCCCCGACCGCGGCGAGCGTCGGCAGGAGGAGCGCCCCGATGACCCCGAGGGTGAGTGGGATCTCGATCAACGTCCGCCCGTCCCGGTTGACGATCGAGATCCGACGAATGTTCCCCTGACGGACGAGCTCCTTGACCGTCGAGACGAGCCGCTCCCCGTCGATCGTCAGTTCCTCGATCCGCACTCGCTCTTCGCTCACTCGTCGGCGCTCCGCTCCCGGTCCTTCTTGCGTGCGGCGGTCGCGAGCGGCGCGACGGCGATCCAGAGGGCGATCGTGACCAACATAGCGGTCGGATAATCGATCGGATCGGTCCCGAATGTCGGTGCCAACACTCTGGAGAACAGCATCACGAAGAACGAACTGAGGAAGAAGCCGGGGACCGCTGCGAGGATCGCAAAGTAGCCGCTCATGCACGTACCTCCATCGGCGTGGTCCCCCGTTGGTACGGGATAGCCGCGGCCGATGTCAAGTCGGACGAGTTGCGCCGTCGTACCGCGATCATCCCTGCACAAGTGGCCGGGACGATCGTTGGCGCGACGCAGGTCCGGCGCAGTAGGATCGATTCGGAAAGAGAGGTGAAGATGTTCGGCAAACGGATTACGCTCTTCCGGCTCTTGGGGTTTGAGGTGCGGATCGACATCAGTTGGGTGATCGTCGCGCTCTTGATCACCTGGTCGCTCGCCGGTTCGGTCTTCCCCGCGCGGTACGAGGGGCTCGAGGTCGTGACGTATTGGTGGATGGGGATCGCGGGGGCGATCGGCCTCTTCCTGTCGGTCGTCGTTCACGAGTTCTGCCACTCGCTCGTCGCTCGTCGGTTCGGCCTTCCGATGCGCGGGATCACGCTGTTCATCTTTGGCGGCGTCGCCGAGATGGCGGAGGAGCCGCCGAGCGCCAAGGCCGAGTTCTTCATGGCGATTGCAGGACCGCTGGCGAGCGTGGCAATTGCCGGGATCGGATTCGTCGTCGCCCGCCTCGCGGCGGACGGTGGATGGCCCACCCCCCTCCTCGGCGTGCTCGAGTACCTTTGGTCGATCAACTTGCTGCTCGCGGCCTTCAACCTGATCCCGGCGTTCCCGCTCGACGGCGGGCGCGTCCTCCGTTCAGCTCTCTGGGGAATCTCCGGCCGGATCGGCTGGTCGACACGGATCGCATCGATCATCGGAAGCGGGTTCGGGCTTGCGCTCATCTTCTTCGGAGTCTACTTGCTGTTCCGGGGCGACCTGATCGGCGGCATCTGGCTCTTCCTGATCGGGAACTTCCTCCGCGGTGCAGCGCAAGCGGCGTACCAACAGCTGGTGACTCAGCGGGTCCTCACCGGAGAACCCGTTCGTCGGTTCATGGTCGAGGACCCGGTGACCGTGCCGTACGGAATCTCGGTCGAACAGCTGGTGGAAGACTATATCTACCGGCACCATCATCAGATGTACCCCGTACTGCAGGGGGATGAACTCGTCGGGTGCATCGGAGCGCGTGACGTGAAGCGACTGCCGCGCGAGGAATGGGCGCAGACCACGGTCAAGGTGCTCAGTTCGAACTGCTCCGAGGGCAACACGATCCCGCCGGACGCCGACGCCGCGGAGGCGCTTGCACTGATGCGGCGAACCGGGAACAGCCGATTGATGGTTGTCGACGGCGGGCGGCTCGTCGGCGTGCTGACCTTGAGAGACTTGCTCACCTACCTGTCGCTGAAGACGGATCTCGAGGGCGGCGGAATCGATCGACCGTAGTCGTCGCGGGTCCGGCCGGCGGTTCGGGATCTCGTGTTTGTGCTCCCGGCGCCCGGCGCGTATAAACGGGAGACGCCTCGGATGCAGGATGGTGAGTAAACGACGATGCACGAAGAGAGAATCCAAGCGCTCGAAACGATCCTCTCCCGGGTTGGTGATCACCTTTGACCCGGCTCAACTGAGGACCGAGGCCGAGTCGCTCGAACTGCAGACGGCGGCGCCCGGCTTCTGGGACGATCCGCGGACGGCGGCGGACGTTTCGCGCCGCCTCGAGCGGATCCGTTCAACCCTCTCTCGATACGAGAGCGTGCGGGAAGAGCTCGGCGAGATCGAACTGCTGCACGGGATGGCGGTCGAGGCGGGCGACGTCGGGGAACTCGAAGCGTTGGACCGCCGGCTGCGCGGGCTAGAGCAGGAACTGCGGGCGTTTCGAATCGAGCTGACCTTCTCCGGCGAGTACGATGCCGGCGACTGCTACCTGTCGATCAACGCGGGTGCGGGAGGGACCGACTCACAGGATTGGGCCGAGATGCTGTTGCGTATGTACGGGCGGTTCTGCGAGCGGCGCCGTTTTCGCGCCAACCTGATCGAGGCGAGCGCCGGCGAGGAGGCGGGGATCCGGAGCGCGACGCTCGAGGTCTCCGGGACCTACGCGTACGGGAACCTCCGCAGTGAGAAAGGGGTCCACCGGCTCGTCCGGCTGTCGCCGTTCGACGGCGCCCACCGACGTCATACGTCGTTCACTGCGATCACGGTCGTCCCCGTGGTCGAGGAGGCCGAACTCGAGATCGACCCGAAGGACCTTCGAATTGACACGTACCGTTCATCGGGGGCGGGCGGGCAGCACGTAAACGTCACCGATTCCGCTGTCCGGATCACCCACCTTCCGACGGGGGTTGTCGTCTGCTGCCAGAACGAGCGGAGACAGCATCAGAACAAGGAGACCGCGCTCCGAATCCTTCGGGCGCGATTGAGCGAGCTTCTGCGGGCTCAGGAGGCCGAACGGCTGGACCAACTGCAGGGGGAGCTGAAGGAGATCGAGTGGGGAAGCCAGATCCGCTCGTACGTTCTCCATCCCTACCGGATGGTGAAGGATCACCGGACCGGCGCCGAGACTGGCGATGTTGACAGCGTCCTCGACGGGGAACTTGACCCGTTCATCGAAGCCTATCTCGAGGGACGCCGCGATTAAAGCGGAGTTGTCCTCTCCAACCAGAAGCAGTACGCTACCATGTGAAGATCGGTGATTGAGGGGGGTCTCATGCGAAAGCAGTTGATGGACAAGGTGTCGATCTACGTTCCGAGGAACAAGCTCGAGCTCCGACCGGTCGAGCGGTTGATGCGGCTCGCCGAGCGTAAGGATCGCTCGGTCAACTACCTCGTCGTCGAGGCGATCCTCGAGTATCTCGATCGCGCGGAGAAGGCGCGTTAGTCCGTCCGCTCTCGGTCGTTGTCGGTCCTGCAGCGATCAAGGTGTCCCTGCAGGATCAACGTGGCGGCAATTCCGTCCTGCAGTGCAGCGCGGCGCCGCGCGGGGACGCGACCGAGATGCAGAACGCGATCGGCCTCGCGGCTTGTGAGCCGTTCATCGAACCGGCGAACCGGCCGGTCCGTCGCCCGTTCGAGCGCGACGGCGAAGGCATCCACCTCCGCGGCCATCTCGCCGATCGACCCGTCCATCTGCACCGGCCAGCCGATGACGATCTCGGCGACGCCCCGTCGGCGAACAAGGTGGGCGATCGCTGAGAGGTCCTGCTCGATGCGGCGCCCCCGCCGCAGCGGCGGCAACGCACTCGCAAGAACGCGCCCCTCATCGCTCAGTGCCAGCCCGAGCCGTCGCCGCCCGTAGTCGATTCCGAGAATCCGTCCTGTCATCGACCGAGGACCTCGAGCGCCCGGCGGACGAGATCCGCCGCCGGAAGGCCGTCATCCCGTACATGCTCGATCGCCGCCCGCGCCTCGCGCGGCGAGAACCCGAGCGACTTCGACGTGAGGGCGCGGAGGGCTGTCTCCTCGGCGGAGGAGAGGAGGATCGCCTGTGCGGCGGGACCCGCCTCGACGATCTTGTCCCGCAATTCGATCAGGATCCGTTGCGCAGTCTTCCGGCCAATCCCCTTGATGGCGATCAGCCGCTCGACGTTCCCTTCGGAGACGGCGGTGACCAGCTCGTCGGGGGGAAGAGCGGAGAGGATCTGCAGAGCGAGGCGCGGGCCAACCTGCCCGACGGTGAGGAGCTGGCGGAAGAGCTCGCGCCCCTGCCGCGTCGCGAAGCCGTAGAGGTGGATCGCGTCGTCGCGGATGATCAGGTGTGTGTAAATGAGGTTTGTGTCCCCGTCCTGACAGGCGCGGAGGGTTCCGGTTGGACAGAAGACCTGGTAGGCGATTCCGCCGGTATCGATCACCACGTGGTCGGTTCCAATGTGCACGAGATCGCCGCTGATCGAGTCGATCATCTCCGTACCTCCAGCTCGGCGCGACCGCCGGTCACTTCCCGCAGCGCGTCCGCGAAGGCGGCGAAGCGACTGGGGGGGAGGCGGACGCGCGCCCGACCCCGATCGGTGAACGATATCTCCCGAACGGACACGTTGAATCGGTGGATCGTGCTCATGACCCCAGAGTGTACCTCGGCCGGGAAGGAGATCGATGCCTCCACTTCGATCCGGCGAACGACGACATCCGCCCGGTCGAGAGCGGCGCGAACGGCGTCGCCGTACGCGCGGACGAGACCGCCGATCCCGAGTTTTGCCCCGCCGAAGTAGCGGACGACGACGGCGAGTACATCGTACAGATTCGCCCCTTCGAGGTGTTGGAGGATCGGAGCCCCCGCCGATCCGGATGGCTCACCGTCATCGTCCGCTCGCGAGATCGGCCCGGACGGCGAGAACAGCCGAACGGCCGAGCAGTGGTGCGCTGCGTCGTGGTGCGCCCGGCGCAGTACAGCCAGCCGATCGTCGGCCTCGTCGATCGACGCGACCGGCTCGAGGTACGCGAGGAACCGCGATCGCTGCCGGGAGAGTCGCGCAGTCGTTGGCCCGCGCAGGGTCCTGTACGCGTCGGTCATGCGCGGCCTTGGAGCGAGACGTCCGGCTCCGAGCGGAGCGACTCGACCAGGGCGTGCGCCGCCCGTACCTCGGCCTCGTCCCCCTCGATCCACAGGGAGACACTGCCGGCCCCAGCGCCGACACCGGTCGACGCGACGTGCGTCGCCCGCAGGGAGAAGAGGGCCTCGAGGGCATCTGCCTCGGTGATTACGCGGCCGTGCAGGGGATAGAGCCCCGAGGGCAGTCCCATGTGCAGGTCGCAGCGGCCGATCCCCATCTGCCCGGCGAGGTCGACGACCGATGCGTGGACCGACTTGGCGAGACTGATCGGGATGACGATCTCCACACCGCGCGCGAACGCGATCGGCGCGTATCGACCAACGGTCCCGCCGGTCGATTCCGCCGTCAGCACACCGACGACGCCCCACGGGTCGAGGGCGTTCCCTCCCTTGATGAAGAGATCCCCCGCCTTGAGACCGGTGCGGACCTCGTCGGGGACGAGATCGGCCGGGCGTCCTCGGTCGAGAACGACCTCCCGGGCTTCCCCGAGCCGCCGGTTGATGTTCCAGCGATCGTCGATGAAACCCGCTGCGTACGCGCCGCGGTCGATCGTCGTTCGCAGTAGTTCCTCGGCCACGAACGCGTTCGTCGTTCCGAGGGCGATGACGATCCGGCCCTCCACGAGGGCCCGTTGAACGGACGGGAGCGCGGCGACCCCCTTGGCGATCAGCCGCTTCGACGCCCCCGGGAGCAGGACAAGCGATGCATTCATACGAATCTCCTGTTTGCAAACGGATTCGCGAATATGCTATAAGGTGCAGGTCATCAATTCAAAACCGACCCGACAGGTGATTCAACACGATGCGATACGACAAGGTGCTGTATGAGAACGAGCGAAAGACGTTCCGCTGGGAGATCCCGGCCGACTACAACATCGTCGATGTGGTTGAGGGGCACGCGAGACGCCATCCGGACAAGACATCCGTCATCTGGGAGGACGCGAGCGGCGCGGAGCGCGCGGTGAGCTACGCGGAGATGGTCGACGGAATGCGACGGTTCGGGAGCGCGCTGATCCGGCTCGGGGTTCGAAAGGGGGACCCGGTCATGCACGTCCTCCCCCGGCTTCCGGAGGCTCACATGGCGCAGCTCGGGACGTTCGTCGCCGGCGGCGTCGCCATTCCGTGCTCGGAGATGCTCAAGCCGAAGGAGATCGCGTACCGGGCAGAGGCGAGCGGAGCGGCCGTCATCGTCGCTGACGCGTCGACGGTCGATGCCGTCGATGCCGTCCGCGGGAGTTGCCCGTTGCGGACCTTCATCGTGATCGACAGCGCCGCTGACCGCGATGGGTGGCTCCGGTTCGACCGGCTCGTCGCCGACGCCGACCCGTCGGTGAAGAAGGCGAAGATCGGCGCCGATGACCCGATGACGATCAACTTCACTTCGGGGACGACCGGGAACCCGAAGCCGGTCGTGCACAAACACCGATGGATGTTCTGCCACAACCGCGTGACGGGACGGTACTGGTACGATGCGTCGGGCGACGATGTGATCTGGGCGACAACGGCGCCGGGCTGGGCGAAATGGTACTGGAGCCCGATCGGCGTCTCGCTGACGACGGGGGCGATCCAGTTCATGTACAACGGCCGGTTCGACGCGGAGCAGTACCTTCGGCTGCTCGAGAAGCACCGGATCACCAAACTCTGCGCGACCCCGACCGAGTACCGGCTGTTCGCGCAGGTCGCCGATATGGCGAAGCATCGGCTCGTATTGAAGGACGCGCTCTCCGCCGGCGAGCCGTTGAACGTCGAGCCGATCGAGGCGTTCAAGCGGGCCTTCGGAGTGACGATTCGAGATGGATACGGCCAGACCGAGAGCGTCTGCCTCGTCTGTAACCTCCCCGGAATGCCGGTGAAGCCGGGGGCGATGGGGTTGCCGACCCCCGGGCCGGGCGTGGTCCTGATCGACGAGACCGGACAGCCCGTCTCGCAGGGCGAGATCGGCGAGATCGCCCTCAGACCGGACAATCCAGCGATCTTCGACGGATACTGGAAGGCGCCGGAACTCGACCGCGAGGCGTTCTCCGGCGGGTGGTATCGGACGGGGGATCTGGCGCGGATGGACGAGGACGGGTACTTGTTCTTCGAGGGGCGAGCGGACGATGTGATCCTGACTTCGGGGTACCGGATCGGACCCTTCGAGGTGGAGGACGCCCTGGTCGGTCATCCGGCCGTGGTCGAGGCGGCGGCGATCGCCGCTCCCCATCGAGAGCGGGGAGAGATCGTCAAGGCGTTCGTCATTCTTGCCAAGGGGTATCGACCGTCCGACGCGCTGACGAAGGAGCTCCAGGACCACGTGAAGAGCGTGACAGCGCCCTACAAGTACCCTCGGGCGATCGACTACGTCGCCGAGCTCCCGAAGACAACGAGCGGGAAGATTCGGCGCGCCGAACTGAAAAGGAAAGAATGGGAGGGGTGGGATCGACGATGAGACGATCGACGACGATCGGACTGCTGGCGGTCGCGGCGTTGACGCTCGGGGTCTTCGGCGCCGGCCTGTACGTCGGCGTTCCCGGCTACACGCTCGATATCGCCGGGACACTGGGACAGGTGCCGATCGCGCTGGGAGGGGCATTCGATGCTGTCGAGGCCGCGCTCGCCGACGCAGGAGTTCCGCCGTCGGAGCTGGCGGGGATCGCCGAGGAGTTCGATCGAGCACTCGAGGACGTGGAGGCGAACCTCGCCAGTGTGCCGACGCTCGTCCCCGTCCCGTTGATCGGGGGCGCGGTCGAGTTTCCCCTCGCGCTCGGGCCGATCAACGGCCTCCGGATCACGGGGGGCGTCTTGACGGACGGATTGATTCGCGGGTTCGCGGAGATCGCGGACGTCGATCTCCCGGTCCCGCTGTTCGAGGGGACGGTCGAGACTGACGCGGGGACGCTCTCGATCCGGGTCGACCCGGCCGTTTCAACGTGGATGTTTTCTGCCGAACTGGTCGCTCGTCTCGATCTGATCGTCGCGGGGATCTCCGTTGCGGCCGGCGCCGACGTGATCGGCGGGTCGGTCACTCCAGCGATCGACCTCGATGTCCCGCCGGAGTGGACCGATCCGGCGGCCGCCGTGATCGCCGCGCTGCACACGGACGGACTCACTTGGTCGTCGTTCGGCGTCTACGCGGGATTCGGCCTCGAGTTCGGCCTCCCGTTCCTGAGGGTCTACGCCGACGCACGGGTTCGAATGCCGATCGGCAGTGCATCCGGCTGGTGGGATCTCCGCGTCGCATCGTGGTCTGCCCTGGTCGGGCTGGTGATCCGGTTCTGATGGACGATCGGGAGCTGCTGAGGAGTGCAAACCGCGCGCGCGACCGGGCCTACTGCCCGTACTCCCGATTCCCCGTCGGGGCGGCTCTCCTCTGCGCGGATGGGACGGTCATCACCGGTGCGAACATCGAGAGTTCTGTCAATGGGCTGTCGCTCTGCGCGGAGCGCGTCGCCCTCTTCAAGGCGATCTCCGACGGGCGTCGCAGTTTCGTGCGGCTCGCTGTCTCGTGTTCGGGCGATCACTGCCGGCCGTGCGGTGCCTGCCGCCAGGTCCTCTTCGAGCAGGCTCCCGACCTCGAGATCCTGATGGGAAACCCGGACGGAACGTTCGTCCGCACGACGGTCCGCGAGCTTCTTCCCGACGCGTTCTCCCTCGATCCGGATCGAGGCGACCGAAACTAAGCACCGATCCGTTCGATAATCAGCGGCGGCGGCGCGTGTTCCCCGCCGTCCTCGTCGATTTCGTACGCCGATCGAACGAGCGCGGACGCCTCCGACAGCGCCGCTTCGTCGTTCACGTACAGCAACGCGAGCGTCGTACCGGCTTCCACGGGGTCGCCGACCTTCCGAAGCAGTTCGATGCCGACGGCCGGGTCGATTGCGTCGTCCTTCGTCGTGCGCCCCGCGCCGAGCGCGTTCGCAGCGCGGCCGATCGAGAGAGCGTCGAGCCGTGCGATGGTCCCCGAGGACGGGGCATCGATCTCGACCTGTCGTGCGGCACGGGGGAGGATCGAGACGTCGTCGACCACGGCCGGATCTCCGTCCTGGCACTCGATGAGTCGTCGGAAGACCTGCAGCGCGGATCCGTTGGACAAGAGCTGGCGCAGCCGATCGAGCGCTTCGACCCGCGTCTCGGCCGCCTCGGCGGAGAGGAGAAGCTCCGCCCCGAGCTCGCAGCAGAGGTCGGACAAGTCGTTCGGGCCGTCCCCTCGCAGCGTCTCGATCGCCTCTGTGACTTCGAGCGCGTTGCCGACCGCTCGCCCCAACGGCTGGGACATGTCGGTGATCAGGGCCGAGATCCGCCGGCCGAGGGACGTCCCGATCGTGACGAGCGACCGGGCGAGTCGGCGGGAGTCGTCCAGCTTCGGGAGAAACGCGCCCGCGCCGGTCTTGACGTCGATCACAATGCCGCGAGCCCCGCCGGCGATCTTCTTCGACATGATCGAGGCGACGATCAGCGGGAGGGAGTCGACGGTCGAGGTGACGTCGCGCAGCTCGTAGAGGATCCGATCAGCGGGGACCATGTCGTCGGTGTGGTCGGCAAGCGCGAAACCATGCCGACGGACCTGATTGAGAAAGCGACTTCTGGGGAGGCGTGCGTTGAAACCGGGGATCGACTCCAGTTTGTCGATCGTTCCGCCGGTGTGACCGAGGGCCCGCCCCGACAGCTTCGCGATCGTCAAGCCGGCCGCGGCGAGCAGCGGCAGCAGGACGAGCGTCGTCGTGTCGCCGACCCCGCCCGTCGAGTGCTTGTCGACGGCGAACCCCGGCAGATCGTCCGGATCGAACGTCGAACCGGACCGGGCCATCGCGTCGGTCAACAGGGCCGTCTCCCTCTCGTCCATTCCCTGGAAATAAACAGCCATCAGCAGCGCCGAAGTCTGGTAGTCGGGAATCGAGCCGCGGACGATCCCGTCGATCCAGTACTCAATCTCCGCGCCGGAGAACGCACCCCCATCGCGCTTCTTGCGAATCAACTCGACGGTGTTCATCTTTCCATTCTAGGGTGCGCTGCGGGGAGCTTCAATCCGCCTCTGGTAGAGGAGATTCTCGGTGGCGGCGAACCCCCAGCGCTCGTAGCTCGCCCGGGCGGCGGCGTTCTCGGGGCGGGCGAGGAGACGGATGCCCGCGAGGCGATGCGACGAAGCGATCTCGAACGTCCGGTTGATGAGCCGGGTCCCGATCCCACGCCGCCGCCAAGGGGCGAGAACGTGGAGTTCGTCGAGGTAGAGGAAGCCGATCCGATCGTCGAGCTTCGGGATGCGGACCAGGATGGCCAGGCCGGCCGGCAGATCGTCGGCGATCGCGAGCAGAATCCACGTCGTAGGCGAATCGAACGGATTGAACGCGCGGACGCTGCGGCGCAGCCCGGCGGGCGCCCTCGCGGCGACCGCCGGATCATTGGGGGAATCCTCGGCTTCGATCCGGGCGATCAGCGCGGCGAGCGCCTCCAGGTCGTCCTGTCTGGCCTGCACGATTCGCACGTCCATGTCCTGAGGGTACCCGGCCAACGTCCCTCGCGCTGGCGCATGCAGGGTCCCGCGTGCGCGGCTATACTCTCGACGGGAGGCCATCATGCATATTCCTCGGTTTCTGTTCCGAGTCAAGGACCGTCACATCGAAGAGGAAGCGCGCAAGATCGTATCGAGCTTCGGACTCAAAGACATCGAAATCCGCCGGGACGACACGATCAAGGACGCTTGGCTCGAAGACAACGTGGCGCTGAAGACGACCTACGGGCTCGACGATATCCGGACGTACCTCGAGGAGGTGACGTCCAAGTAGGCTACTCGAGGCGCGCCCGAAGCTTGCTCGACAGGTAGTCCATCGCCCAGACGGTCAAGATGATCAGGAACATCAGAAGGCCGGCGCGCCGCCAGTACCAGAGACGCGTGTATTGGTAGAGCATCTGGCCGATCCCGCCCCCTCCGACGACGCCGATGATCGTCGCCATCCGCACGTTGATGTCCCAGCGGTAGAGAGTGAACGATAGATACGGATTCACGATCTGCGGGACGATCCCGTACTGGATGACCTGGAGTCGGTTGGCGCCGGTCGCGGTCACCGCCTCCGCCGGACCGGGGTCGATCGACTCCAGCCGCTCGGAGTACAGCTTCGTCAGATCGGCGATCGAGTGGACCCACAAGGCCAGCACGCCAGCGAACGCCGCCCTCCGCGGCATGACGACGACGAGGAAGACGATCGCCCAGACGATCGGCTCGATCGAGCGGATGATGCTCATTGTGACGCGGAGGAACGTGTAGACCGCACGACCGAGCGGTCCTTTGGCGAGGTTTCTCGCCGCGAGGAAACTGAGGGGCACGGAGATGACGACGGCGAATAGCGTTGCCATCAGCGCCATGAAGATCGTCTCCGTCAGGAGACGGATCCCCTCCCCCAATTCCGACCAATCCGGGTTCAAGAGCCCCCGCCAGACGAGCGCGCTCTTCCCGGCGCCGGTGAACAGAGCGTGCAGATCGATCTTGGTGATGAAGACCCCGGCGATGAAGGTCACGATGAGCAGCAACCCGGCAGCAGCACCCCAACTCGTCCGGTGCCACTTACGATGAATGTCGGCGTCGGGGTCGAACGGACGAAGAGCCGTCCGGCTGATCCGATCGTGCCATGCTTCTCGACGATCGTCCCAAAGGATTCGGAGCGATCCGACGATCGATGCGAGGGAAAGATGCCACGCAAAGTACCGAACGATCCGGCGGCGGATCCGCCCGCCCGCCTCTGTGTCGGCGAGACGAAGGCCCAGCATGCGCATTCCAAGAGAGACGCCGAACGTCTCCCATGCCACAGCTCCTTCAACGATGAGCACAGCGAGGACCCACCACGGCATGATCAGATATGACGGCGCCGTGCTGGGGAGCATTCGTGTAACGCAGAACGTGCCCAGCGTGATCAGGTAGAAGAGCACTAGAACGTCGGTCAGGTACGCCCAGAGCCGGACGCGCAGCGCGCCGAGCGCCTCCATCCATGAAGGCTTCGGGCGGATGAAGTCGGCGTGGTACTTCCGTTCCATGGCTACCCGATCCTCTCTCTCACTCGTGCGCTGATGTAGTCCATCAACCAGACCACAGCGACGATCAGGATGACGGCCGCCCCCATCTCGCTCCACCGGCCGTCGTTCTTGTAATAGAAGAGGATCCGACCGATCCCGCCGCCGCCCACGAGCCCGATAATCGTTGACATTCGGACGTTGATGTCCCAGCGGTACAGCGTGAAAGCGAGGTACGACGGGATGATCTGCGGGACCACGCCGTACAGAACGACTTGCCATCGCCGGGCACCGGACGCGGCGATCGCTTCGAGCGGGCCGGGATCGATCGACTCCACCTGCTCGGAGTAGAGCTTCCCGAGCGCCGCAACGGTGTGAGCGGCGAGCGCCAGAACGCCGGCAAACGGCCCGAACGTCACCCAGACAGCGAAGATCACGGCCCAAACGATCGTCTCAATCGATCTCACGACATTGAAAAACCCGCGCATGATGCTGTAGATCGTCCACCCGATCGGCCCGGTCGCCATGATGTTTCGTGCGCCCAGAAAGCTCAGCGGAAAGGCGAGCACCACACCGAACAGCGTCGCCATCAACGCCATGAAGATGGTCTCCAGCAGTGCGCCGCCGATCGACTGCTGGAGTACGGCCTCCGGTACGATCAGATGGGTGAAATCCGGACGCAGGAGCTCCCTCCAGAGATAGGACGTCACGCCGGCGCGCCGAACGAGGACGGAGAGGTCGATCTTCGTCGTGATCCAACCGACGTACATGGAGAACCCGATCAGAAGCAGGACGACGAGGGCGGATGACGTTCGATACCACTTCATCGGCTGTCCCGCTGCATCCGGAAGGTCGGCGACCCGAGCGAGGTGCGTCCCTGCCGATCGGTCGGTCAGCGACGGCTCCCTCGCTTGCCGGAGCCATGTAACGCGCAGTATGAGAAACCCGATTCCCAAGGCGAGACTGCCGGCGACCGCCAGCAAGGCCAGCGCGCCGGCTACGCGCCCGAGAGTGACCGTCCAGGCCCCGATCTCCCAAAGGACAAGACCGGGGACGATGGAAATTCCTGTCCCCGTGAGCAGCCCGTGAAGCAACGCTCCGAGCGCAGCGGCAGGGACGAGGACGATGGCGCCCGCTAGGACGCCGGCCGGCAGCAGCACAAGGTCAGCGAGGAACCTGAAGATCCCGCGCTTCCAGCCGATCTTCCCCGCGGGCGGGCGGACGACCCTCAGGCCGACCGATCGGAACCCGATCGACAAGCCGACGTTCTCCCAGAGAATGGCGAGGACCAACGTTGCTGCGGCCGTGGCGACCCAGCCCCAGACGGGGAACGGTACGCGATAGGCCGGCGACACGGGAACGAGCGCGCGATACCAGTGGTTGACGAGGGTGAAGACGCAGTACGAGAGGTAGAGGAGCAGGATCCAGTCGATCGCCGCAGCGGCGAACCGCTTCCCGGGGAACCTCAGCGTGCGCAGCCTATCGAACCTCGACCTCCTCGGCATCCTCTCCATAGATCTCCTTGAACCGAGCGTTGTCGATCTCTTCCGGCAAGCCTTCGAAGACGATCTGGCCGTCCTTCAGCGCGATGATCCGAGTCCCGTATCGGCGGGCCAACGACAGGAAGTGCAAAGCGCAGATCACCGTAACACCGTCCTGTTGGTTCATCTGCTCGAGGTGCTGAAGGACGGAGTTCGATGTCGCCGGATCGAGCGCCGAGACCGGCTCATCCGCGAGCAGGATCTTCGGCTCCTGCATCAGCGCACGCGCGATCCCAACCCGCTGTTGCTGACCGCCTGAGAGCTGGTCTGCGCGCGTGTACATCTTCTCGGTCAGCCCCACGCGGTCGAGGCAACGACGCGCGCGATCCAAATCCTCCCGGGGGAATCGTGCCAGTGCACTCCGCCACCTCGGAGTGTAGCCAAGCCGTCCGGACAGGACGTTCGTCAGGACTGACGATCGCTTCACGAGGTTGAACTGCTGAAAGATCATCCCGATTTCCCGACGGATCCGGCGCAGATCCGCGGAAGAAGCGGCTGTCACGTCCGTGTCCTCGAGTCGTACGGACCCAGCGGTCGGGTCGATCAGGCGGTTGATGCAGCGAAGGAGCGTCGACTTTCCGGACCCCGAAAGGCCGATCAGAATCAGGAATTCCCCTCCTTCCACCGAGAAACTGACGTCCTGCAATGCCAGGACTTCGCCTCGTTCATAGACCTTCGTCAAGTTCTTGATCTGCAGCTGAGGATTTGCCATGGGGGAATCCCGCAGAGGGACGGGGGAGCCGAGCTCCCCCGTCCGTCCGGGTTCTCGTGTTCGATTCCGATCTAGTCCCTCTCGGGGATCGGATATCCTAGCAGGACCCGGTTGTAGTCGTAGTACGCGTCGGTGATCGGCGCCATGTCCGACCACTCGTAGAAGTTCGGATCGTTCCAGATCGCCTGACCCTCCGGAGATCGGATGTGATCCTGCAGCGCCTGAACGAGGATCTCCTTCAGATCCACCGGAAAGCCCTCTGCGAACGCAATGCAGTCGTTCGCGAGCGGACCGGCGACGGCGATGACGGCGATGTCCTCCCAGACATTCGGGTAGTCCTTCTGCACAGCCAACCGCAGGTCAGCGCCCGCCCAACGGATCTCCTCGCGGACGAGCTTGCTGTTGAAGCGATCCCAGAGCATCAGTTCCGGATCATCGCCCCATTCCCAGCGGATCCCCATGTCCTTCAGCGCCTGCGGCGCCTGGGTCGGGGACCCGTATCCCGAGCAGAAGTCGCCCTGTCCCTGGAGAAGCGCGATCATCGAAGCGGTATGGCCGCCGGTCTCAACGGTCCCGCCGACTGTGATCCCGTTCTCGTCGAGCAAGATCTTCGCGACTTTGTAGCCGGAGGTGGAGAAGGGGTCGTTGTAGATCCAGATCTTGCCGTTGAGATCCTGAATCGACTCGATCCCGCTGTCGCGCCGGGCGTACAGACTGCTGAAGTAGTAGTTGTAGCCCTGTCGGAGCGAGGCGAGAGCGACTTGGGCGCCTCCCTTCGTCTCGTGGAAGATCTCGATGTACTGCGACGTCGTCGGGATTCCGAACACATCGCCTTCCGCCGTCCGGAACGCCTCGATGAACGCCCGGTAGTCGGATGTCATGACCGCCTCGATGTACAGCCCGGTCATCTCATAGAGGGCCTCGGCGATCGCATCGCCCGCTGCTTGGACCACAGCCGCCTCCGTCGAGGGAACGAGAAGAAGCGTGATCGGGTTCTGCCGGGTTCCGAGTTGCTGCGCGAACCCGACGGTGCTGACCGCGAAGACCGCGACGAGCGCCAGAGCCAGCCACCTACGCATGCTGCACCTCCTTGGTACGCCTGTTGAGGGTCCCTTCCGCCGGCCGCCCACGCGACCGCGGACAAATCGACAATCTCGATTCCATCGAGATTCTATGATCCCGCTCTCTCCCTGTCAACGCGGGATTACTCGCGCTTGTACGGCTCTCCGAGCGCTTTCGGGAACCGCACCCTTCCGATCGCGCCGGAGACTACGAGAAGGGTCACGATGTAGGGAAGCATCGAGACGAACTGGCTCGGGATCGGCTTCGACGGGAGGGTCTTCATCCACTCGGCGAGCCCTTGGAAGAATCCGAAGATGAAACCCCCGAGCAGCGCGAGGAGCGGGTTGAGGCCGCTGAAGACGACGGTCGCCAGCGCGATGAACCCCCGACCGGCCGAGAACTCCTTCGTCACCAGCCCCATCCAAGCGACACTCATGTACGCCCCCGCCAACCCGGCGAGGAGTCCACCGAACGTTGTCGCCAGCAACCGCACGCGGTTGACGCGAATTCCGGCGACGTCGGCCGCCTCGGGCGCCTCTCCGACCGCCTTGAGAATCAGGCCGGCCCGCGTTCGCTTCAGGAACCAGTAGACGACGAACGGGAGGATCAGCGCGACGAGGATCAGCGGGCTCATCGCGCCCATCGGCGTGCGCCACTTGGCGAGCTGCGCCGCGCGCGGCACTGCGTGGAATCCGGGCGCGCCGAGCTTGATCAACCCGAACGCGACAAACCCCATTGCGAACAGGTTGATCCCGATCCCCGTCACCATCTGGGTCCCCTTCCAGTATGTGTTGATGATCGAGAAGACCAGGCCGATCGCCGCCCCGATCCCCATTCCGACGAGGAGCCCGACGGTTGGTCCAGCGGCCCCGGCGGCGATGGCGGCGGCGAACGCGCTGATCAAGAGCGTCCCTTCGAGCCCGATGTTGAACAGCCCGGCGGTCTCACCGACGATCTCCCCGACCGCCGTGAGCGTGATTGGCACCATGGCGTGCAGAGAGATCCGCAGCAATGCGAGTATGTCGTTCCAGCTCACGCAGACCTCCTTGGACTCCGTTGCGCCGCTCGTCTCCAGAACCCGACGAACCGTTCACCCTGTTTCTTGATCGCCGGGAACAGACGGAACAGCTCGGGAATCGACATGGTGAGCACGATCGCTCCCATGACCACACGGACCATCTCCAGCGGGACGGGATTCGAGCCGTAGAACTGCATAACCCGGCCACCGGCGTTCAACCCTCCGAAGAAGAGCGCAGCCAGGATGATCCCGATCGGATGGTTTCGCCCGACCATCGCGACCGCCATTCCGTCGAACCCGATGTTCGTCAACTGAGGCATCGCGCCGCCGCCGAAGATCGCGTACGTCGGCGGGAGCCCCATGACGATCGCTGCGCCGGCGAGGCCGGCGGCCATTCCGCCGAGGATGAAACTCAGGAACATCGTCCGCTTGTTCCGGATCCCGCCGTATCGAGCCGCGGTCGGGTTCAGGCCGGCGGCACGAACCTCATAGCCGACCGCGGTGTGCCAGAGGACGAAGTAGATCACCAGCGCCACGGCGACCGCGAGGAAGACGGAGTAGGAGAGGTCCGTCCCGCGGACGAGGATCGGGAACCGAGCGCCGACCGGGATGCTGAGCGTCTTCTCGGCCCGGGCAGGGTCGACGAGGACGTAGATTGCCAGATAGAGCGCGAACCACCGGCCGATCCAGTTGAACATGATCGTCGAGATAACTTCATGGACACCGCGCGTCAGCTTGAGAAAGGCGGGAACGAGGCTCCACGCCGCGCCGGCCAACGCCGCGAAGACCAGACCGACGATCGTATGGAGCCCGGCCGGTAACGCGAACAGAGCGATCATGACGGACGCGATCGCCCCCATGTACATCTGCCCTTCCGCCCCGATGTTGAACATCCCGGCGCGAAGGCAGATCGAGAAGGTCAACGCCGTCAGGACGAGCGGCGTTCCACGGGCGATCGAACTAGCCCACTCGTACGATCCCCCGTAGGCGCCGCGGAACAAGGCGATGTACGCTCGCCAGGGATCATATCCCCAGATGTACATCAGGACGGCCCCGACGAGCAATCCAACCACCCCGGCGAGGAGCGACTCGAGCGCGGGGTGCAGACCGGTGAGCGTGCGGTGCGCGCCGCGGAGCAGCCTGGACGAGAGCGGTTGAGTCCGGTCGCTCATGCGACCTCCTTTGTGGTGACGCCCCCCATCAGTAGTCCGATCGTCTCCCGATCGAGCTCATCAGGGGTGCGGATCGTCATGAACTTCCCCTCGTACATGATCGCGATGCGGTCAGCCCGCGCGAGGGCCTCATCCAGATCGGCGGATACGAGGAGGATCGCGCGGCCGTTGTCCCGCATTTCGCTCAACAGGTCGCGGATGTACTTCGCTGCGCCGATGTCCAGGCCGCGGGTCGGCTGCGAGGCGACGATGATCGCTGGATCCTTGGCGAGTTCGCGGCCGACGATCAGCTTCTGCTGGTTTCCGCCGGAGAGGCTTCTCGCCGGAGCGCTCGGACCGGTCGCCTGGATCTCGAAACGATCGATCAATCCCCGGACGTGGCGGTTGATCCTTCCCCAACGAAGGAACGACAAGGGCCCGCGGAACTCGTCCCATCGATGGATCCCGAGGATCGCGTTCTCAGCGAGCGTGAACGGGAGGACCAGCCCGAGCTCCCAGCGATCCTCGGGGATGTGAGCGACCCCAAGCTGGTAGATCGCCCGCGGATCGACCCCCAGAATGTCCGTCCCGTTGATCGTCGCGGTCCCCGAGACCGCCTTGCGCAATCCCGTCAGCGCCTCGACGAGCTCCGACTGGCCGTTTCCCTCGACGCCGGCGATTCCGAGGATCTCGTTGGCATGAACGTCGAACGATACGTGATCGACGACGATCTCGCCGGTATCGCTGCGGACGACGAGGTCCTCGACGTGGAGGACGACCCGTCCGTCGTCAGCACGCCGCGCTTCGCGACGCGTGGGGAGATCCTCGTCGCTCAACTCGACCGTTCGCGACGCATCGTCGAGAGCTCGACCGACCATCAACTGCGCCAGCTGCTCGGCCGATGTCTCCTTAGTGCGGACGTCGCCGACGAGCTCTCCTTGGCGGAGGACGACGATCCGGTCAGTGACCGATCGCACCTCTTTGAGTTTGTGAGTAATCAGGATGATCGACGTTCCCTTGTCTCGCAGCCGACGGAGCAAGGCGAACAACTCGTCGACTTCGAGCGGAGTGAGAACCGACGTCGGCTCATCGAGGATCAGCAGATCGACATCGCGGGAAAGCACCTTCAGGATCTCGACTCGCTGTTGCTCGCCGACCGCGAGCTGAGAGACCGGCACGTCGAGCGGAACGCGCAGGCCGCTCTCGGCCATCAACCGCTCGAGCTGCTCCTTCGTCTTGCCAAGCTGGACGAACGAGAACGGCCGCTCGTGGCTGAGCGCGACGTTCTCCGCCGCAGTGAACGTGCCGACGAGAGCGAAGTGCTGGTGCACCATGCCGATGCCGAAATCCAGTGCCTCTCGCGGACTCGAGAATCGCACGGGTCCTCGGGGCGAGACCACCCGACCCTTCGTCGGCGGAAGGAGACCGGAGAGGATCTTCGTCAGCGTCGTCTTTCCCGCGCCGTTCTCACCGAGCAGGCCGAGGATCTCCCGCGGGCGGATCTCAAGCGTCGCTTGCCTGAGGGCGACGGTCCCATCGGCGTAGATCTTCGTGATGCCATCGGCTCGGAGGAAGTAACCGTCCGTCGCTTCGGATGCTGCGTTCGTCCGTTCCTCGTTCATCGCACCCCTTCGTTCCCCGGATCTTCCGGGCGATCGGCCCGATCTGCGATGATGAAAAACGGGAGGAAGGATATCGTCCCCTTCCTCCCGTTGCTGATTACGGATGCGTCACGGTTTACGGTGCGCCGAGCGTGTAGTCCGCGCGCACAGCGTTCATCTCGGTGAGCGTGTCCGCTGTCGGGACAGCGACCGAACCGGCGAGAATCGCGATCTCGAGCTCGTCGATTGCGTTCCAGATCCAGGCCGGAACGGTGGCGCGGTTGAATGCCCAGTTCCCGACAATCTTGTAGAAATCGTCTTCGCTGATCGCACCGCCCGCGACGCCGAAGTCGATGAAATCGACGAGATCCATCAACTTGCTGATGCCGACGCCGCCCTCGGCGAGCCCGAGGCTGGTGATCCCGCCTTGGAAGGTCCCGTCAACAACTGCTTCGACGGACATGTAGGCGGCGGTATCGACGCGCTTCATCCCGCTCGCCAGGCCGTGGTACCCGTTGCCGAGCCAGTCCTGGTTCGCATCGACCCCGAAGTAGTAAGGAGGGCCGTACGTCGTCCGGGCGTTTTCGTGGTGCTCGGTGATCGCCTCGAGGTCTCCGACCCCGAGCGGACCGGCGACGTTGTAGACCCCGACCGCACCCTGAGCGAGCATCGCTTCGGTTGCCGCCTTGCCGAGCGCGATATCGCTGAACGTCCCCGTGTAGGTGTAGAGCATTCCGACGTTCGGGGTCGTTCCCGTGACGGCCGCGTACTTCTTCAATCCCCAATCCATCCCGTAGCGGAAACCGGCCTCAAAGTGATAGAGGACGGGGATCTCGATCCCGAGTACGACGCCGGCGCTCTTGTACCCGTGATGAGCGGCGCTCATCGCGGCGAGCGCGCCGATGAGCGCGGACATCTCGTTCTCGCGGAACACGATGCTCATGACGTTCGAGGCGTCCACGACCGAATCGATGATCGCCCACTTCTGGTTCGGGAACTCGGACGAGGCCTGTGTAAGCGCATCGCCGAGCAGGAACCCGACGCAGATGATCAGGTCGTACTGGCCCGTGCGGGCGAGATTGCGCAGGTTCGGCAAATAGTCCGCCGCGGTCGCGCTTTGAACCTCCACCATTTCGAGGCCGAAGTCGTCGGCCGCCTGATCCGTCCCCTTGAACCCCATGTCGTTGAACGAGAGGTCTCCCCGTCCGCCGACGTCGAGGACCACCGCAACCCGACCCTTCAGCTCATCGGCTGCCATGCCGACGAGCGACAGGCCCAAGATCAGCACGAGGGTGAGGATGAACACTTTCTTCACTGTGACCTCCTTGTGGCCGTTACTCCGCGTTCCTCACCGGGCGCGAAGCGCGCCCGGCACCGGACGTCTCCTCAGCCACATTCTATCTAGCGCGATCTTGCCTGCCAATGGGGTGGCGGACGCCGCCCGATCGACGTACGATGGGAGCACGATGGTCCGATGGCTTGCGGTGTTGGTGATCGGTTGTCTCACGTGGGCGGCATCGGCCATGCCCGCCCACGTGGCCCTCGGGTTCCGCTTCGCCGATACGTATAGCGCGTACGCACCGCTGTTCGCCCTCTACCGATCGTACGCCGACCACCTGTTTGAGGGAACCGACGTGTCCGTCCCTCCCGAAATCGGCGATGCGTGTCAGTCGTTCGCGCAGGAGCTCGGTGCGCTCTACATCGATCTCGTCGTGCAAACACCTCCGGCGACCGCGGAGACGATGATGCGCCTCGTCCATTTGCGGGGCGATCTGGCCGGGTTCTGCGCCGATTATGGAGAAACCCTCGAGGCGATTGCCGCGACGGATCCGGTCGATCTCGATCTCCTCCGGCAGGCGAGCCGCGACCGCCTCTTCGCAACGATCAGGGCCCTGAACGAACGGCTCGAAGCGGTGTTCGCGACGGCGGTCGAAGGGATCGGCGAAGGGATCGAGCGGTGGTGGTTCGCGGTTGCGTTCTCCATGCGATCGATCCTGCGGCGCGGAGATCCTGAGCGGATCGACTCGAACATCGCCGAGATCCTCTACGGCGAGGCGGATGGGGCGGGTCCGCCGATCGAGGTTCCGCCCGAAGTCTCCGACGCGATGGCCGGCCTGATCGACCGAAGCGGGCGGACCCTCCTCCCCGATGAGGTGGAGGCGGTCGTTGAGTGGGCTTCGGTGATCGCGGACTTCATCTCGAATGCGGAGACCGGCGAACGCGATGGAGCACCCTGAGCGGGCGGGCGCTGCAGATGTGCCGTTTCGAGGATGGGGGTGGGAAGGCGAGCCTGCTGCCGCCGCTCGCCTTCCCGGGGTAAGAACCGTTGGCTGTCTACCCGTATTTCTTCGCGGTTGACCGGTCAGCCTCCGGGTCGAGGTGCCCCCTGTGCGCGGGGGAGGATCACCGTGCTCTCGATACGGTGAGGAAGTGGGTAAGGAGGTACGATGGAGGCGCCATCCGTCTCCATCGATTTTTCTCTCCCCGTTGCACGCACCTCGCACGCTCCTTGTCCAGAGCTTGACAAGAGGCTACTCGGTGCACGCTCGGCGCGCGCGGGCAACGACGTCGTCACGAGGAGGCGTCGGTCCCCCGGTCGGCGAACCGGGATCCGGCGGGCGGGGGACGGATGTCCGCTAGCTACTCGGGAACGATCCGCGCGATCCGCCAGTAGTCCTGGACCGTCTGGATCAGCCGCTCGAAGTCCCTGGAATCGACGGGCTTGGTCATATAGCTGGCCGCCCCACTGTCGTACGCTTTGACCATGTCCTCTTCGCGTTCGGAGATCGTTAGCACAATGACCGGGATCCGCCGAAGGCGCTCGTCCTCCTTGATCTTGGCGAGGACCTCGAGTCCGTTGATCTTCGGCAGGTTGATGTCGAGCAGGATCAGATCGGGGCGCGGTGTGTCCTCGAACTCGCCCTTCTGGTAGAGGGCGTCGAGCGCCTCCTCGCCGTCCCGGGCGAAGTACAACTCGCACTTGACGTCGCTCTTGCGCATCGCGCGCTTGATAATCGTTACGTCGTTGGGGTTGTCCTCAACCACCAAGACTTTCATCTTGTCCAGGCTATGCATGGATCTCCACCTCTCTCCTGGCGTCTGCCTTCGGGATGGTAAAGTAGAACGTGCTCCCTTTGCCAACCTCCGACTTTACCCATATTTTGCCGCCGTGTTCCTCGACGATTCGCCTACAGATTGCGAGCCCCGCACCGGTTCCCTCGATGTCCTCTCTGGGGTTCAGTTTCTCGAAGATCCCGAAGATCCGTTCCTGATACCTCGACTCGATACCGATGCCGTTGTCCTCGACGAAGAACGTCGCCATCCCGTTGGCGCGAGACTCGGGGATCCATCCGACCCGCACCGCCGGGAGAGCCTTATCGTTGTACTTGATCGCGTTGACGATCAGATTACTGAACAGCTCGCCGATCCGCACTTTGCTCCCGCGCACGGGCGGCAAGTCGTCGGCGACTTGGAGGTTGACGCCGCGAAGGCGAGCATCGAGATCCTCCCGGACCTCTTCGATCATCCGCTGGGTGTTGATTCGCTCCGAGGACGCAGTATCGACGTGGATGCTCGCCAACGACAACAGGTCGTTGATCAACTGCCGCATCCGGGATGACGTCCGCTTCAGGGTGTTTAGGTACTCGACTCCCTCCTCGTCGAGACGCTCGGTGTAGTCCTCCAGCAGGAACCCGCTGAACGTCTCGACCGTGCGGAGCGGTTCCTTCAAGTCGTGGGATACGACGTGAGAGAACTCCTCGAGCTTCTGATTGCTTCGCTCGAGGTTCCGCGTCTTCTCGCGCAGACTCTCCTCCAAGCGCTTCATCTCGGTCACATCGATGTAGTGGTCGATGCGTCCGCCTTTGTAACGCTCGGTCTCGATCGGGATCGAGCGATACTCGAGGATCCGTTCCTCGCGGCCGAGCGTTGGCCGAACGTGGCACGTCATCGAATCGATCCGCTTCCCCTTATCAATCGCCTCTCCGATCACCGTCGAGAGCGCCTGTGCCTCCTCGAACGCGCCGACGTACCGCGAAAGGGCGTGCTTCGCGTCGATTCCGATCAACCGATCCCGGTCGATTGCGAAGAACCGCCCGATCGTTGCGTTCGCCCAGATCACTTCGCGCTTTCGGTCGGTGATGATGATTCCCGAATCGAGCATGTCGACGGCTTCTTCAATCAAGTATCGATATCGGGCCTCGGCCTCCATGACCCGACGTTCGAGCTCGGCCTGTTGGCTGAGGTCCCTCGCCTCGACGACGGCGAGCCGCTCGGTGATCCGTGTTCCCCGCAGTTCTACCGGGAACGTCCTCCGGTTCTGGGAGATGAACCGCAACTTGACGTCACGGAGATCTCCGCGTTCGAACAGCCGGATCAGTTCCGTCTTCATCGTGTCGAGGTCGTCCGGATGAACGTACTCGGCGAGCTGGACCGCTCGCTTGGTCGAGTATCCCAACGTCGAACGGGACGCCTCGTTTCGGCGGAGGATCGTCCCCTCTCGGTCGATGAAGTGGAAAACGTTGAGGGCGGTCTCGAAGATCTCTTCGTCGTATCGCTCCTTCAGCGCCCGCGCGCGGTGCCAGCGTGCGCGCTTGTGAGCGCGCCGCTCGTTGACCCACCCGACGGCGCCGCCGACAGCGAGGTTTCCCGCGACCGGGAGAGTGAGAGAGACGGCGGAGCGAACGCCGAGGAAGGCGGAGAGAACCAGCCCGACAAGCCCGAACCCCGCCGCGAGAACGGCTGCCCCGCGAAGACGCAACGCACTCGCCCCGAACAGCAATGGCACAAGGAGCGTCGCGAAGACCACCGGGGTGGGAGGGACCCCGATCCGGTGGAGAATGACGCTCGTCACCACGGCGATGATCGTCGAGATGCCGACGATGATCGCCCGCTCGGTCGGATTCAGTCCGTTCGCCAACGGTCGCCCATCCTTAGCTCGGTCGATCAGACATGAGAGACGCGCAGACAGATGCCCACAACGACGATACGAACCGCCACGACCCAAATAAAGGACAGCCGTCACCTCGGTCGGGGACGTTCTTCAGATGATGAGGCTGGGGTTCAGCGACGCGGAGAACGGCTCCACGATCTTCTGTAGGTACTCCTCCCGGAGAATTCGAATCCTCCGGCTCTCGATGGCGATGATCCCGCGGCTCTCGAGCTCGCTCAGCGTGCGGATCGCCGTCTTCGACGAGACGCCCGCCATCTCGGCCAACTCCGCCCGCGAGAGCTCAACGCCGCTCTTTCCCAGGTGGAGAATCAACCGAGCGAGGCGCTCCTTGCTCGACGAATAGGAGCGTTCTGCAAGCTTGTTCTGAAACGCCTTCAGCTCCTCGGAGAGCTTCTCGTACAGTCGAAAGATCGTCTTCGGATGCCGTTCGAGGAAGTAGAAGAAGTCGCCGCGCTCGATGAACCCGACCGTCACGGAGTCGAGCGTCTTCGCGTACGCGTTGTGGCTGCCCTTGTCGAACAACGTCGTCTCGCCGAGGATCTCGCCGGGGCCCGCGATCTTGAGAATCTGGCTCTTGGCGCGCATGCTCCGCTTGACGAGTTTCACCATTCCTTCGAAGATCAGGTAGAAGCCGAACGCGGGAGCCCCTTCCTGGAAGATGATCTCGCCCCGGCCGTACTTGATTCTTCGGACGCTCTCTCGGAGCTTCTCGAGCTCCTTGTCCTTCAGATCGCAGAAGATGCGGAACTCATTGAGATCGACCATCGCCTACCCCCTCTGTCGCTTGTACCGTCCGAAGAACAAAGCACCCGTCCCCTCGTCTCCGTCCTCTCATCACCCAGCCAGCGGGGTCAAACGTCCACAATTGTAACCGATATCACATTCGACGCCAAGGCCCCACGCACGTCCGGCCCGCGCGGAGCGCTCGGGTAGAATGACAGCATGAGGAAACGTGCGGTCCGAATGCAAGTCGTCGTCGTACAGCCCGAGATCGCCGACGAACCGGACGGCGATCGCATCGAGCGGATCGCTGGATTGCTCCGCAGGACCGCCGGCGCTGACCTCATCGTCCTCCCCGAGCTATGGCGGATCGGAGTCTTTCGAGCGGACGCAGTGAAACGGGGCGCGGAACCGCTCGACGGGCCGTCGATCGCGGCGATCCGCGCCGCCGCACCCCGCTCTGCCTACGTTCTCGTCGGGAGCGTGCTGGAGCGCCGGGACCACGGAATCTGCAATTCGGCCATCCTCCTCGACCCCGGCGGGGACATCGTCGCCGTCTACCGGAAGCAGCACCTGCTCGCTTACCGATCCCGCGAGCGCGCCTTACTGACTCCCGGGCAGGAGGACGTCGTTGTCCGAACCCGATGGGGCGCTTGGGGAATCGCGCTCTGCTACGATCTGCGGTTCCCGGAAGCGTTTCGCCGGATGACGGAGCGGGGGGCGGAGGTCTTCCTCGTCCCGGCGGCGTGGCCGCTTGATCGGGCCGAAGCGTGGGATGCGTTGACCCGCGCGCGGGCGGTCGAGAATCAAGCTGCGCTCGTCGCCGCAGGGAGTGCCGGATGCTCGCTCCTCGGCCGCAGTCGCATCGTCGATCCCTGGGGCGTGGTCACCGCGTCGCTCGGAGGGGAGGAGGGTCTCCTGTTCGGCGAGGTCGATCTCGCCGCGTTGCGACGCTTTCGCGGGGAGTTTACAGCGTGGCAGGACCGATAGTGCAGGTGCGGCCCGTGTTGCCTCACGTAGGAATCTACTCGAGCGACCCGGCCTTGACACCCCATCGGGGGCTCCATACACTTCCGATCGCGCGCGCCGGAGTGGCGGAATTGGCAGACGCGCAGGATTCAGGATCCTGTGAGGTTC
>ENA-OSEO01001169-OSEO01001169.1-sediment-metagenome-genome-assembly--contig:-NODE-1169-length-51976-cov-4.496888_pt1 | contig 51976 bp, 53 predicted proteins | sample MGYA00237883_ERZ534232 | MGnify/ENA metagenome assembly ERZ534232
GCCCAGAAGGGACTGAATCCACTCCTCGGGAATCAAGGCCGGATGACCCGGCCGCCCCAGCATGAAACCGGCCACCAGGACGCCGCCTGCCAACAGCGGAAAAATCTGCTTCATGAATCCCCAGGTGGATTCCACCCAGCTTTTGCGTTCATCTCCGGTAAACCAGGTTTTCAGCATAAAGCCCAGAACGATCAGGAGGGCAATCGTAATATACCACTTAACTGCAAAAATGGCGGGCCACAGCCCGGTGGAACCTTCAACCGGTTTTGCAAATGCCGCAAACACAAGGATCAACACCATCGTACCGATATAGAGCGTATCCTGAGAAAGTGTTCGTTCCTTGGCCCCGGCTTCCGGCACATAAATGGGGCCCATGGTGCGGGCCGCATCGTCTTTTCGAAAAATAAACGCCATCAACAGACCGGTGATTACGGCAAAAACCACCGCTCCGATGGCGCGCGCCAGCCCCAGCTGCCAGCCCAGTATCTTGGCCGTCAGGCTGATCGCCAAGACATTGATGGCCGGGCCGGAGTAAAGAAAAGCGGTTGCCGGTCCTATACCGGCGCCGCGGGTGTAGATGCCGGCAAAAAGCGGCAAGACCGTGCAGGAACATACCGCCAGGATGGTTCCGGAAATACTGGCTACGGAATAAGAAAGTATTTTCTTAGCCTGGGCGCCGAAATATCTTAAAACCGATGCCTGGGACACGAATACCGCAATAGCCCCGGCAATAAAAAAAGCCGGTATCAGACAGGTCAACACATGCTCCCGGGCATATTCCTGCAGCATCATGAATGCTTCCAGCCCGGACTGCCGGATGACCGGATGATTCCAGGGGATATAATAAGCAATCAGAAATACCACGAAGATCAGAATGAATTTATAACGCTCTTTCATCATATCTATTGCACCTTTTCACCGGATTCCGTCTCTATGCCGGTGTGACAATTTCCCCGGCTAAAATACGCTAACGACCTCTCCCGATGTGAAGTTTTTCATCTCTCAAAGGGGATTTGAATAATTATATATCGCGATAATACAATTTTACGAGAGACAGATCCTTTAGCTTTTACAAATTTCCTCTCTGCGGATGTCCGGCAGTTTTTTTATCAAATCCCTGATTTCCGGTTCTCCATCGAGCCAGTGTTTGATATTGCCGATCAGGCTGGCGGCATAAGGACTTTGGGAACCGTCTGAGAGACAGTAATTTACCCACGTACCGTCTTTAAAAGACATGATAAGCCCGGATTCTTCCAGAATCTTCAGGTGCTTGCTGGCTGTCGACTGCGCCGTTCCCAAAGCCGCCTGGACTTCACAGACGCACATGCGGCGACGCTGCAGCATCTTAAGTATCTTGACCCGGGTAGGGTCCGAAAGCGCTTTCATTACCTTTATAAATTTTTTCATAATCCGTCTCCCTGCCATAAATCGTATTTTTGGAATATAGTAATATGCCGGGAAGGTGTCAAGCTATTTTCACGGCAGATTGAAGAACGTTCTGCGACAAGTGGGCACGAAAGCGCTTTAAAATATTTTCGAAAACCAATTTAAAATCCATGTAGTTTTATCCGATGTTGACATGCCAGGGCCATTTCTTTATATTTCGATCGTTTAAAAAATTTGTAATAGTTTAGCTTTTTGAAAAAAGAGGATAAGCCTGATTGGGTTTGAGCCGCAGCGCACCGCAACACATGCAACCGTGCTTTCGCCCAACCCCCCAAACTTTTAAGAGAATTTTAACAGGCATGCTTTCATAGCAGACGGGAAAAGATGAATGGATGTAAAAACGGCGTTTGACAATGAGAAATATATCACGGAACAAACTTCCGAAATCCTCGAAAGAACTGTAAAGTTTGACAACAAACTGTACCTTGAATTCGGGGGCAAGCTGTTATACGACTACCATGCTTCCCGGGTGTTGCCGGGCTATGATCCCAATATAAAGATGCGGCTTCTTAAGGCATTAAAAGACAAGGCGGACATTCTGCTGTGTATTTATGCCGGCGATATCGAAAGAAAAAAAATGCGGGCGGATTTCGGCATCACCTACGATTCCGATGCCCTCAAGCTGATCGACGATCTAAGGGGCTGGGGCATTGATGTCCTGGGCGTCGTCATTACCCGTTTTGAAAATCAGCCGGCGGCCGAGCAGTTTAAAAATAAATTGGAAAGAAGAAAGATCAAGGTCTATACCCACAAATATACCAGGGGATACCCTACGGATATCGACCTGATCGTCAGCGATCAGGGTTATGGGGCCAACGAATACATTGAAACTGAAAAACCCCTGATCATCGTCACCGGACCGGGCCCGGGAAGCGGGAAACTGGCAACCTGTCTTTCGCAGATTTATCATGAACACAACAGGGGAATCTATGCGGGCTATGCCAAGTTTGAAACCTTTCCCATTTGGAATCTGCCCCTCAAACACCCGGTGAATGCGGCCTATGAAGCCGCCACCGCGGATATCAGGGATTTTAATATGATCGATCCCTTCCATCTTGAAATGTACAATCAACAGGCGGTCAACTACAATCGCGACATTGAAGTTTTTCCTATCCTGAAAAGAATATTAAAAAAGATTATGGACGGGGACTCATTTTATAAATCACCGACGGACATGGGTGTGAATCGTGTCGGCTTTGCCGTAACCGACGACGCGGCGACAAAAGAAGCTGCCAAACAGGAAATCATCCGGCGGTATTTCCGGTATCGCTGTGAATATGTGATGGGGCTGACCGATAAGGAAACGGTCCAGCGGGTTGAACTTCTCATAAATAACTTCAACCTGGACCTGGAATACCGGGGTGTGGTAGAACCGGCCCGAAAAGCGGCCATAAGTGCCCAGGAAAGAAATAGAGGCAATGAAGGCATTTACTGCGGCGCGGCCATCGCCCTTAAAAACGGCGCCGTCGTAACCGGCAGCAACTCTCCCCTTCTGCATGCCGCCTCAAGCCTCGTTCTTCACGCAGTCAAGCATTTGGCCGGAATCCCGGAGAAGATCAAGCTGCTTCCACCCAATATTATCGAATCGGTCAGAAACCTTAAAACAGAAGTCTTAAATGAAAAAAACCTCAGCCTGGACCTGGTGGAAACGCTGATTGCGTTAAGCATCAGCGCAACGGCAAATCCTGCCGCCCAGCTGGCCATGGAAGCGTTGAAAGATCTCCGGGGGTGTGAAGTGCATATGACCCACATCCCCACCCCCGGAGATGAAGCCGGCTTAAGACGTCTTGGCGTGAACCTTACGAGCGACCCCAATTTTTCCAGTAAGGACCTTTTTATTTCTTAAGTTTAGAGGGAGGTAAAAATGAAGATTAAAACCAGCGACCTGCCGGGAATTGGAAAACGCTATTCCTTTGTTACGGCGGAAGGGGATAATTTTGTAACGATTCTGCATCAAAGCGGATACCGGGAATTATATCATTTTCATAAATCCGATGAGGATGAACCGGATTTTACGATAAAATTTACCGACGAAGAAGCCCGCCAGTTGGGGGCCATTCTGTTGGGGGCCGATTATCAGCCAGTGGCCGACGACCGGGTGGAACTGCTGTTGAAAAGCATCCGGATCGAATGGCTCAACATTTTGCCGGGCAGCGAACTGGCCAATAAAAAAATCATCGACACCAAAATCAGGACTAAAACCGGAGCAACCATCATCGGCATCCAGAGAGGTGAAAAAATGATCGGCAGTCCGGATGTCGAGGAAGTCATTTTACCGGGTGATGTTCTCATGGTCATCGGCAATCGGGAACAGACCCAAAAACTGGATTCTCTTTGCAAGTCTTGCATCCTGACATCGTATGCTCCTGATCCGGACCATGATTCGAATCAATAGGAAAGACTGACGTATGGAAAACCTGCCCTTCCTGCTGCTGGCCGGGCTGATGCTATGTTCATTTTTTGCCGTAAGCTTCACCTCGCAAAAATTCAGGCTTCCATCAGTGCTGATTTATATCGTGCTGGGAGCCACCGTTTCTTCGTTATTTTTTAAAAATGAATTGATCCATATCGTTGCCGAAATCGGCATCGTTTTGCTGTTTTTTATACTGGGGCTTGAATTCCCTCTGGCCCGCATGATTGCCATATCCAAAAGAATTTGGCCGGCCGGATTTCTGGATATCGGCCTAAATCTCGGCGGCGCCATGATCATCGCGCTGATTTTCGGCCTTGACATCGTCGCGGCGTTCATCATCGGGTCGGTTGCCTATGCCACGAGTTCATCGATATCAGCCAAAATGCTGGAAGAAAAGAAACGGCTGGCCAGCCCCGAGGCGGAGTTTATCCTGGCGCTGCTCATATTTGAAGACCTGGCAGCCCCTGTTCTGGTCTCATTCATCGCCGGCATTCATGGCGGCGAAGCCGTCTCGATGCCTTTCATGTTAATTTTGTTTTTAAAAATCGTCGGGCTGGCGGCGGGAGCCGTCCTCATGGGGCATTACGGATTTAAACGATTGAATCATTTCGTCGCCCGATACATCGAGAACGATTTTATGCCCCTTCTGGCAGTGGGTTTGGCGCTGGGCTATGCCGGCCTGGCGATCGCCATGGGTTTATCCGAAATCCTGGGGGCATTTATGGCCGGCGTCATGTTGTCCGAAACGGGCAGATCCACTGAAATCGAACACCTGCTGCTGCCGATCCGGGATCTTTCCCTGCCGTTTTTTTTCTTCTGGTTCGGAACGACCCTCCATTTCGGAGAAGGCATTCCGTTTATCGGCCTGATGATCGCGCTCATTCTCCTGGCGATTATCGGCAAGATCGTTACCGCCTACGCCGGCAGTCGCTGGTTCGGATTGAGTCCGAAAGTCGCCTGTCGCGCCGCATTTTCAATGATCCACCGCGGTGAGTTCTCCGCGATTATCGCCGGTTTGGCCCTGCCGCAACTCAGGATTTTCAGCGGGGTCTATATTTTAATCACGGCCTTTGTCGGGGTGTATTTATTTGGCCGGGCGTCGGATATCGCCAATTGGTACCATAAAGCTATCCCGAATAAAGATCCGGGATAGATTTATGGCTTCTATCAGGCTTTTGAAAAACAAGGATCAGGCCGTTATGCAAGGCGCGCGGCGATTCGACAAGCGCAGCCTATTCAAGTAGATGTGAGCATTGGCGAGAGCCGCGCAACGCCGCGTGGCGGCCTCAGACGAAGTTTTTCATCAGCTTGTTAAAAATAATACCTGATCCGCAGCTCCAGTCTGTAATCATTCTGTTTTTCACCAAACTCGGTATCACCTGACCCTATCAGGAAAGCGCAACGCAGGCGCATATCCAGGTTGGTGATGGGAGTGTAAGCGAGTTCCGGCGTCAAGGACAGGCTCTCATCGTTGAGATTGATTATTGTCGTAATGGCGGGTGTAAAATATAGGATGTCAAAGGGCTCTTTGATGCTTGCCCGAAAATATAGGTAATCCTTCATCGGTTTGGTAGTGGCCAGGGTGCCCCGGGAAAGCTGCGCTGCCCGGGCAAGCTGCGAACTGTCGCCGGTATTAAGATAACTGTCATAGGCACGGTCGACAAATTGATAAAAATTTTCGGCGTCGTCCACTTCAATGCCGCCCCCGTTGTGATAATATTCAACGATGTAAGTGATGTCGTCGGCGGTCAGGTAGCGGATTCCCAGCAGGGTCTGCAGGACATCCTCCGTTTTCGTGGAAAGCCGGCCCTGGCTGTCGATAGATTTTTTTTGAAAATCGGTAATCCAGGCCGCTTCCCCGTGGATTTCAAAGTTTGTGCCGATATTGCGGGAGAAATCAAACCCATAGCGGGTGGTGCGGCTGTCGCCCGTAAAAAACATCACATCCAGATCCGTATCCCAGAGGAGCAGATAGAGTTTGGCCGCAAAATTGAGGTGATCGACTTCGCCGAAATCATCGTTGATATCGTCCGTCACCGGCAGGAACATCGGGGTAAAGGCCAGGGTTTTCAGCGGCCCGTCATAGCTTTTAATAAAATCGGCTTCGATGATGTAATACCCTTCCAAGGCTTCGTTCGGATCGTCCGCATCTTTGGGGCGTGATACAAATGCCACCGGATTAAAGGCATACCCTTTTCCCCACGGGACCACCCTTTTCCCGACATTAATGGAAAATCCTGTAGATGGCTTCAGGGACAGATAGCCTTCCAGCAGTTTGAAATCATCGTCCCATTCATCCTCAATATAATTCAGCAGCGCGTCGCTTCTGAAAAAGAATCCGGCCGCCCCTTTCTCGTAGCTTCCCTCCAGCCGAAGACCCAGGTTGTATTCGTCCCGGATGCTTTCCTGATCCTGATCGAAGTATCTGAGCTTGTAGAAGGTCGCATCGTTGTCCAGACCGAAAAGCACCGGTCTGAATTCCAAAAAACCCCCGAGACTGTATGGTTTTTTTTCAATTTCCGAAAGATCGAAGGTATACTCCTGGGCCGATAAAACACCGTCGTGAAGGATGATCAAGAAAGATAAAAGCAGCAGCCACAATGAAAATGTTTTGGAAATCATATTAATTTGAATTTGTTTCGAATTTCGAGCTTTGAAATTCGGATTTTACAAGAGTTTGTTCTACTGCCCTTGCCGCAACGTGTCCAGCTTGGGCATAAACGTCAGCGTAAAAACTTCGTCGGCAAAATCACGGGCGCGCACATTTGCAAACATCATGACCGACTTGTACCCTTTGTAAAGCGGGCTGTCGGTTTCAGTCACCGCCGGTCTGACAATGCCACTGCCAAACTCTTTGATATCTTTAAAATAAAGGGTCTTGATCAGCATGGACGCTTCCGTCAGGCATTCAACTTTGGTGGGCAACGTTAACTTCTTATCCACCCACATGTTGAGCTGATCATAGGCCACGGTTTTGGTCCTGGCCTTTAGATGCAGCAAATACGCTTTGCCCTGATCCTCGTGTTTTAAAACATCATATTCGTCTGCATAATCAAGCTGCATGATATCGGAATTATTGAACACGCCGCCCACAACGGACTGCAGGCTGGTGATGCGCACCGGCTTGGCGACATTCGGTATGTAAAGCCACATATTGTCCTCCAGCCGCAGGGTGCTGCGGCCCTTGTCACTGGCTGGAGATAAAAAAAGGCTGGCCATCTTGTCCTTGCCTTTTTTAGCGGTAAATAGGACAAATTCTTTTTTACGCCCGCTGGGCTCGATATTTATCAGCTTCCGGTATGACTCATAAGAAACGGGCGTCAGGTTCCGGTCCACTTTTTTAAGCAGTTCGTTCGCATCCATGGCCGCCGCAGGGGCGGCCAATATCAGTGCCAGAAAAAAATATAGGCTAATCACTTTTTATCTCTCCTTTTTATTATTCAATGTGTATTCCCGCCCATCTCTAACAGCGGTTGAAAAACAAGAATGATATCGCCAGGCAAGGCGCGCGGCGATTCGACAAGCGCAGCATATCAGGCATATGTGAGCATGGGCGAGAGCCGCGCAACACTGCCTGGCGACATCAGGCGCAGTTTTTCAACCGCCTGTTAAATATGTCCCAAGGCTTCGATCGGATCCATCCGCGAGGCCTTGAACGCCGGCTGCAGGCTTGCCAGGATGGATACAATGATCACGATTCCCGATAAAATCAATAACTCGACCGGGCTGATTGCGGCTGAAAGGAGCATCCCCTTCTGCTGGCCGAAATTAAACGTAATTTTCGACAGATTGACAATATAAATAACGGCGCAGCTGACCAAGCTGCCGCCCGCAGCGCCGACCAGGCCGAGCCCGAACCCTTCCACAACGAAAAGAGACAGGATTTTCCCGGGCAGGGTGCCGATGGCCGCCATGGTGCCGATCTCACGCACGCGTTCATACACCGCCATGATCATCACGTTCATGATGCTGATCAGAACAATAGCAATCAACATCAGCTTGATAAAGAACGTCATGATGTCGATCATTCGGGCGATGTTGTAAAATGGTGAAAGTTTCTCCCAGGTATGCACCTCAAAAGCCGGTTGGCCCATTTTGTTCTTTTCTCCGGAAAGCGTCTTTTCCAGGTCGGCATATACCGACGGCAGACGGTTAAAGTCTTTTAAACGCAAGGCGATTTCGCTGATCTCCATCTCGTCCATTCTGAGAACTTCCCTGGCATCCTCGATGTGGATGTAGCCGTCGCGGCCGCCGGGTCCGGTGGCGCTCTCAATGATGCCTCCCACGGTGAATTGTTTGCCGTTTACGGAGCCATCCTGATTGGTAGCGATGATAACCACTGCATCCCCCACCTTAACCTTCATTCCTCTGGCCAAAAGTTCCGGGATCAGGATTTCTCCCCTGTTGAGGTTTGCACTCCCCGCTTTGATCCTCGACACAAAAAGAGGCATCGCCGCCATTTCTTTTTCAGGAAAGACGCCGTTAAGCCGGACATTGCTGGTTTCGACAAAATTACTGAACATGCCGCTGAATTTAATCCGGGGTGAAACCGCTTCTATCCCGGCAGTCTTCTGCAGCAGGCTTTCCACTTTTCTGGCGGCATTGGGCTTTAAATTCATGGTCAGCGGCAGGGTTTCTATCGACGATAGATATCCTTTACGGTGAATCTGCATGTGTCCCACAAAGGAATCGGTAATCTGCCCGATCATCATGGCCTTAAAAGAACCGGTAACCGCCACAAAAAGCGCCACAAACACCACTCCAAGGGCGATCAAGCCCAATGTCAGCAGGGTTCGCCGCTTGTATCGAAGCAGATTTCGCATAGCGATCTTAAATAGATTCAACATGGGCGCCCCCTTTCATGTTTTCGTTTTTCAAAACGCCGTCTTCGATCCGGTAGATGATTTCGGCCTCATCGATAATACGGGTGTCGTGGGTGGAAAAAACAAAAGTCGTCTGAAAATCTTTTTGTATTTTTTTCATCAACCGGAGAATCCCATAAGCGGTATCGTGATCCAGGTTGGCGGTGGGCTCGTCGGCCAGAACCAGAACCGGATGTGTCACCAGCGCCCGGGCAATGGCTACGCGCTGCTTCTGACCGCCGGAAAGCTGATCCGGCTGTTGATGTTGCCGGTCGATCATGCCGACAGCCTCAAGGAGTGCCGTCACCCGTTTTTTGCGCTCGGCCGCCGCAACACTTTGAACCATGATCAGCGGATATTCCACATTTTCATAGGCCGTCAGAACCGGAATCAGGTTGAAACCCTGAAAGATGAAACCGATGTTTTTACCACGAAACATAGCGGCGTCTTTTCGCGTAAATTCCGACACCTCCATGTCAGCTACCAGCAGACGTCCCTGTGTCGGCCGGTCCAGGCATCCGATGAGATTCAGCAGCGTGGTCTTGCCGCTCCCCGAAGGCCCCACAAAAGAGACAAAGGCCCCTTTTTCAATGGAAAAGTAGAGGCCCTTTAAAGCCTGGACCGCCACCTCGCCGGTTTGATAGGTTTTAGAAAGACCTTCTCCCATAATCATGTGCATATCGACTCCTTTTTTTCTATCGGATTTTCTATGGCTTTTTCGACGCAACTGGATTCAGATATTTCTTGACGGCATCGTCCGCACTCCCTTTGGATTCAAAATACTCAATCCCTTTTGTCTTCAGAGCGCTAACCATTTTCCCGCCAAAATCCTGAGAGATGATTACGTTGACCCCTTGCTGCACCAGCAAATTTACGACCAGAGAACTTGCTCCCGAGCGGGCCTTTTGATGCGGATTGCTGATTGTCTCGATGAACTTACCACTGCCGTCAAAAATTAAAAAGTATAAACTGCGGGCAGCGGCGCTGCCTACATCCGCAGATGCAGTTTGTCCGTCTGCCGCCACGGCAATTTTTGATACATTTGCAGCAGTTGCCGGTGCTGCACCAGAGAGGCTGAAAACAAACAGCAGGCAAAACACACTTATCTTTTTTATAAAATTTTTTCCCGGCATATACGCACCCCCTTTTGTTTTCTTATTATTTACGCAAAAAATATGCCGGACAATCGTATCTTATTTTTTTTCTCGCAGCGATTGCCCGGATTGATACCTTTTATGTATTCTGCATGCCCTCTTACCGTGGGAAGGCCGGCGGCATTTCTACTCCCTGTCGGTGTCATTATAAGAATGCCGAAAATCATAGGGTTTGGTTAATAACGAAACAGAAAATTTTACACACTAAGTGAGTATATTATATCCACCGAGCGGTAACCCTATGATTAAAAAATATCCAATGACTGTAAAAATCAATACTGCTCTCTTAAACTTTTCCTGAAAGCTGCGGTGATCCAGAAAAAGAGCAGAAGGTTGAAACCCATCAATGCCGCCAGGTCAAGATACGGGTTCAAAAATGATCCCTGATTCAACAAACAGTATCGCAAGATATCAACGCTGTATGTCATGGGCAGGAAGAACCCAGCGATCTGCAGGGCCTTGGGCAGACTTTCAAACGGAAAGAACACACCGCAGATAAACACCATGGGAAGACGGAAAAAATTGGATAGCGTCATGGCCTCAAAAACTTCCTTCACGGCAACGGAAATAAGGAGCCCCATACATGCAAAGGAAAACGTTGACAGGACGATGCAAAGCAAAAGTAATATCCAGTGGGATACGGATAGGCCAAAGGCCACTATGCTGATAAAAAGGATAAACAGGCCCACCGAAGCGCCGATGGCCGAACTACCGATACCCTTTCCGAAAATAAGCGTTTTCATCCCCAGCGGCGCCAACAGCAGCCTTTCCAAAGCATCGATCCGTTTTTCAAAGGTAATCACGATAGCCGCCATGGAGGTGGTCGAAAAAAGGAGCGTCAGGGCCACCAGGCCGGGAACAACCTCGGCAACCTTTTCCGGGTTTCTCAAGTAAAACGCCAGCAGAAAAACCACCGGCAGCATCAACCCCCAACTGATCAGGGGTGGTTTCAGGTAATAGGCTTTCAGATCTTTTCGGGCGATATAGTAGGACTGTTTCCATGCGAGAATCATATGCTGCCCCCCGGGGGTTTCTGAGGTTTATTGATCTTCATGACTTCTGCTTCCACACCCGTTAATTGAACAAACGCATCTTCCAGGGTCGGATTCATGCTCTGGATCGATAAGATATCGATACGGCTTTTAGCAAGAAACCCGGTGATGGCCGGAAGCTGTTTCAGGATGTCATTTCCGTAAAGCCGCAAATGGGAATTGACCTTGGCAGCTGTTTCGACGCCGGTGATCTCTTTGATTTGATCAATGACCGCTTCCGAAAATGGTGAAATCGAAATATCAAGGATTTCGGTTTCTTTGACCCGATCCCGGATGCCGCTGACCGTATCGGTCGCCAGGATCTTGCCCATGACGATGATGGCAACTCGATCGCAGAGTTCTTCAGCTTCGGGTATCAAATGCGTAGTCAGCAGAATGGTCACCCCGCTCTTTTTGAGCTCCCGGATCATTTTCCGCAGCCCCCGGGCGCTCATGATGTCCAGAGCCGTAGTGGGCTCGTCCAAAAAAACGATCCGGGGCCGATGCACAAGTGCAGCCGCAATGGTCAGCCGCCGCTTCATTCCCCTTGAAAATCCCTGGAATCGGCTGTCTTTGCGTTCATACAGTCCGAATTGCCGCAGAAGCTCCTCGGCTCTTCTCTTCCAGTCTGTTTTGGGCATGCCGTAAAGCTGGGCCATATAGATCAGGTTTTCCGTTGCGGAGAGCTCCATGTAAAGGTTTGAGCTTTCGGGCACCACCCCCAATCGGAGTTTGGCGCCTACGGGATCTTGGATGACATCGCACCCGTCCACCACGGCCTGCCCGCCGTCGGGAACCGTCAGGCCGGAAAGCATCCGGATGGTGGTGGTTTTTCCGGCCCCATTCGGGCCCAGCAGGCCGAAAATTTCTCCCGTTTCAATTGAGAAACTGACATCTTCTACGGCCCGGAGCTTGCCATAGGACTTCTGAAGATTTCGTGCCTCAACGATTGCGGTCATCAATTATGCCTCCTTTGATGCAGGGGTGATCTTTAACATCCCCGTGACACTTCTTGATCTGTGCGGGCGAGCATTCCTCGGGTTTACCTTTCAATTGATCGGGCTCCCGGCAGCAATCATTGCACATGGCTGTATCCTTAATTTCATTGTGGTTAATGGTGGAATCCAAAACGGTCTTTTGGCATCCCGCCATGGGGAAAAAGACCTGATCGGCCTTGCTTTTGATTGCGCCGGCGAGCTCACGCAAGGCTCTTCGTTCAACGGTATAATGGGTCCAGTAACCGCGCTTTTCCCCTTTGACCAGTCCGGCCCGGCGCAATATCTGCAGGTGCTGGGAAATCGCCGGCTTGGAAATTCCCAGGCGGCTCGCCAAAGCGCCCACGCACAGATCGTGGGTCAGGAGAAGGTCGAGCAGTTTGAGGCGATTCTGATCGGCGACGGCCTTAAACATATTGATATATTTATCCATTTATGCCTTGTCTTTTTTGGCTTCCGATACGCAGGGATGAATTTGAACATCCCCGTGACACTTCCGAATCTGTTCCGGCGAGCATGCTTCCGGTTTTCCCTTGAGTTTTTCAGGTTTTTGACAATCACATTTAGACATTTTAAAAAACCTCCTTTTTATTTAATTAAGTTAATACTGAAATGATTCTTAAGATTCTTAATTGAACTTGTCAAGCAAAATATCATAACTCAAGAAATGAACTCGTCTAAACAACATGGCACCCATTGACTCCATTCTTCGAATGCACCCGGGGTTGAATCCTCATTCAGAATCATTTTTTCAGCAGCTTGTTAAAGGGACGTGTTTGGGTGTCAATTCAACGGCTGTTACCGCCACAAAGTGTTCGCCAGCCCTGCCAGGCCTCCGCCGGCAATCAGCCAGGTCGAATTGACCTTGAACCGTATCAATAAAACAAAAGAGACAATCGCAATGAGAATAGGAAGAGGACCGGTCAACGACGCCCGCCCCAGTTGCCAGGTCACAGCGGCCATCAAACCGAGCGAAGCCACATTTACGCCGTCCAGCAGGCTGCTGACCCACTTTGACTTTCGCATCTGGGGAATCAGCGGGTTAGAAATGGCGACAAAAATGAAGGATGGCAGAAAGATGCCTAGCGTCGCGACAAAGCCCCCCGGCAGGCCGCCCATGACATAGCCGATGAAAGTGGCCGTTGTGAAAACGGGACCGGGCGTTACCTGTCCGATGGCAATGGCGTCAATCAGCTGCTGGTCCGTGAGCCAGGCAAAACGTTCGACCAAATCAGCGCGTAAAAAAGCCAGCAGAACATATCCGCTTCCATACAGGACCGAACCGATCTTCAGAAAGGTAAGGAATAATTTGGAAAGACTGAAAGGAATGCCGCCGTGGGTCAGTGCGCCGATGCCACCCAGGGGAATAATCATTGCTCCCAATTGCCGGTTTTTAAGGCGCCGGTAATTCATGGCCAACATGACTGCCGATCCTCCGGCAAATAGCAGGGCGATTTCATTGATTCCCGCAAAATAAAGAACAATAACAACGACGCCGACAGCCGCCGTCAGCGGGCCTTTCACCGCCTTTTGCCCCAGACTCCAAAGAGCCTGAGCGATAATGGCTATGACCACAGGCTTGATCCCGTAAAGCAGCCATTCGGCTTGCGGAGTAGCGCCGAAGCGCACATACACCCATGCCAGTAACAGCACGATCAGCATGGCCGGCAGGATGAAACATGTCCCGGCAATGATCAGCCCAGGCCAGCGCGCTCGCAAAAAGCCGATGTGAATCGCCATTTCGGTTGAATTCGGCCCGGGAATAAGGTTGGTGGCGCCAACCAGGTCCATAAATTCCTGCTCGTCCAGCCAACCCCGCCGCTTTACGAACTCAGCGTGCATCATAGCGATATGGGCGGCAGGCCCGCCAAAGGCGACCATGCCCAATTTAAAAAATAATGCGGCAATTTCAGTTAACTTTTTTTGCAACGGAGGGTTCATTGAATCTTTTCCGTTAACATACACTTACTTGCGTGGTTCTTTGAGGTTGTATTTTCAGAATCCGAATATCGAAATTTGAAACAAGCCCGAAATCCAAATGACTCCATGTACAAAGCGGGCGGAGCAAATGGGGTGAATATGATTTCGGCGCTGTCAAGACTTCCTGGCTTCAAAAATGCCCGGATCCAGCGTTCCCCGGGCTGTAAAATTGTTGAAAGCGGTCAGCCGGATGGCAAGGATGACCGTCAGCGCCGTTCCGGCAAATATGGCAATCATGATGGCGATCTGGTACTTGATGGCCGTCATGGGATTGCCGCCGCCCAGAATCACGCCGGTCATCATGCCGGGAAGCGAAACCAGACCGATGGTCGCAATGGTAGCCACCGTCGGAGCCAGTGCGGTCTGGCAGGCATCGCGCACAAATGGATGCAGCGCTTCCTTCAGGCTGGCTCCCTGAGCCAGGCTGAGCAGGTAGGCCTTCTCACTCTTCTGCAACGACTCGTAAAAGTCGCGTATGCCGATAATGTCCGCACGAAGGCAGTTGCCAAGGATCATACCGCAAATCGGAATAACGTACTGCGCATTTAGCCCTGCTTTACCCTGCAGCACCACCACGAAAATCAGCAGTGGAACGACGGTCCCTGCCAGCAGCGCAATGAACAGCCCCCCGCCGAGCCTGCTCATGCGCAAGCGGCAGCCTCTCACAATCGAGACGTCAGCCACCCCGATCATGATCAGAACCCAGGCGCCCGTGACCCAGAAATTGTTCAGATCGAAGATAAACTGAAGATAAAAGCCGACAAACAGCAGCTGCAGGGTCATGCGTACTACGGCGCTTATCGTCTGCCCCAGCATCGGCATCCGCAGCCAGAAGATGATTCCAAGAGGAATCGCCAGCATTAGATAGCCGGCTGCCAAGCGCCACGGGCTGATATCGATAATGGTCATGCTTCTGCTCCATGCTGCGCCTTGCACAGATCAACCGAGTGATCGGAAAAGCCGATCCAGTCCTGATCGTGAGAGACTGAGAGGACGGTTAGCGCAGTGCTCGATTTCAGCAAATCAATGACGGCATGCTTGGCAACCCGGTCCAGCGCCGAAGACGCCTCGTCCAACAAGAGAATTTCGCGATCGAGCAGCAAGGCGGAGATCAGTGCGAGGCGCTGTTTTTCGCCCCCTGAAAGCGTCGAAATGTCTTTGTCAAGCAGGGATGTAGGCAAATGGAGACGCTGCATAAGTTCCGGTATGCGGACCACGTTTTTTCGCAATTGCCGGTTGCTTTTGAAAGTGAAAGGACGTTCGAGGAAGTCCCGGACCGTGCCTGCCCCCAACTGAGGCTCCTGGGCCACGTAAGCCATGCGGGTCCGCAGCTTCCAGACGGAATCGCCGGTAAGTTCCCTGCCGAAAATCCGGATGGCACCCGCTTCCGGATTTATAAAACCCAGAAGGCTGTATAGCACGGTCGATTTACCGCAGCCCGACCTGCCTACCAGGGTGACTTTCTGGCCGGAAAAGAGGCGTAGGCTAAGCCTTGAGATGATCGTCTGCCCGCCCATATGGACGCTCAGGTCATCTATTTCAATTTCCGGCATTTGCACGGTTGCGCCCTTGTGACTGTTCTGATTGGAGTTCGTCATGACAACTGCCCACCGCTGCCGTTAGAAGCCTTCTTTCAATTCGCGCTGCAGCTCAACCAACCGAGCCACGGCGATGTCCAGCACCTTTCGCCCCCTGTCGGTGAGATAGTAGCCGCGCGGGGCCTTCGACCCGCGCGCCCGATCCGCCTCGCTGCGCAGCCAGCCGTGGCGTTCCATGCGTTTGAGCATCGGGTAGAGAGTTCCCGGACTGATGTCGTAGCCATGGCGCCTCAGCTCCTTCAGCATCCATTGCCCCACCACCGGTCCTTGGGCTGCGTGGTGCAGGATGTGGATCTTCCAGAAACCCAGCAGGATTTCCTTGTTGACAGTCGTTGACAGATCGCGTTGGGCTTTCATTACGAAAAACGTAATACAACCCCGCGATTCTGTCAAGCCGATTTTTCGACAACTCCCGATTCGGAGGTTTCTTCGGCGCAGTTCCCGAATGCATATCCATACGTATCGGCTTTGGAGGACCCGATAAATAGATCCCATTATCCATGCTGAAAATTTAATTTAAAAATACCCTTGATTAAATATAACTTATCGATATAATTCTTTTTAAAAACTTAGAATCGGCATGATCGCTCTATCTCGGCGGGTACGGTAACCCGCCCTACAAAAAAAAGAGTGTCGGACAGCCTCGCGGGAGGGTTTTAAGAACGTCACGGAAATTATATATCGCAGCCCTTAGGAGAAAAGAATGGATCCACATATCAACAAGACATTGCCCAATTTTCTGGAGGTGTTAGGCCTTGACGAAGAACCCATGGGTCTCTTTTATGCCGATGATCGGCCGGCCGAAGGTTTTTCCCCTGTGCCGATCGATCTCCCGACCCGGGAAAAAGAAATCAAATTTTTCAAAACCGATGAACTTTCGTTCACGGTCCCTTTTCCATGTTTAGCTCCATGCTTTACCGCTACGGCGAATCTTTCCTGACCACAAAAACCTGGAAAACGGTTCAAAAAAAGATTACGCGCAGCAAAAAAGCCTGGAATGAAAATTCGTTGGACGGATAAATAAGAACATTGGTTCATAAACAGGAGGATTTTTCGGGAAGCGATATTTAAATTGAAGCTAAACAACTACCGAACGGATGTAAGGAGGAATCTAACATGCCCAAGCTGATCGTTTTTCACAGCGGAAACCCCGGCTGAGTTTCATGCCGTAAGGCTATAGGCGTAGCCAATGACATGAAGGAAAAATTCGATGGAAGACTGGATGTGAAAATATTCACGCTGGATTCGCAAGAAGCGAAACCGTACGCTATATAATTCAAAGGGTCAACCAATGTCCTTTTGGATAACAAGTGGGTACCCCTTAACATCGCCATAGAAAAAAGCAAAATGGAGGAGTTTTTGGCTCAACACCTGTAATCTGAGGGAAAAATGAAAGTTCTGTTTATCATCTCCACCGATGACAGCGAAACCATTTTCAATGCCATGCGGTTGGCGAATGTGGGTGTGAAAAAAGGGGATGGCGTCAGCGTATTCATGCTCGGCAAAGGCGTTTGTTTTGAACAGGCCGGCAATGAGCAGTTCGATGTAATGGGCCAGATAAATCAATTCGAAGGTGATTTTTATGTCTGAGGAGTCTGCATGAAGTCTCACGGTCTGGTGGGATCCGGAACATGCCCGATCGGCTGGATGGATGATTTATACGAAATCGCCATGGATACCGATAAGATTTTGACTTTTTGAAGAAGTTAGGAGTCACTTCCCGAAGACTGCTCGTTACCAGGTGATGGCTGAGCTCCGGGTGACTTCATTCGATAGCGTCGATTTACAGAAAACAACATCCGCCTCCCGGAAAACCTGGACCGGAGGCTCCGACTGCTCTTGGTCACGCCGGACATGCACGGGGTCCATCATTCCGTGATTATTTTGGAGACCAACAGCAACTATGGTTTTAATCTTCCCTAGTGGGACCACCTGTTCGGCACCTACAAAGCTCAGCCGGACAAGGGGCACCTGGATATGACGATCGGGCTGGCCCAATTCCGCAACCCGAAAAAGCTGACTTTGACGCGTCTTTTAATCCTACCGTTCGTGGGCGACCCCGGACGGGTGCCCATCACCCGGCATTGAGAAAACGTGCACCGAAGCCGTTCCAAAACATCAAGACAGGAGAAGACACTTATGCCTGTAAAAATTGTCATACTAGGCGCCGGACCGGGGGGCTATATTGCCGCCGTCCGGTCGGCCCAGCTTGGAGCCGATGTCACCGTTATCGAAGCGGATAACGTAGGAGGCACTTGCCTGAATTGGGGCTGCATTCCCTCCAAGGTCATGATCACGACGGCGGAACTGCTGGAAAAAGTCAGAAACGCAGACGCCTTCGGCATCACCATCGAAGGCAACATTCTCCCAAACATGCCGAGGCTGATGGAAAGAAAAAACAAGGTCGTCGAAACTCAGCGAAAAGGGATTCTCGATTTACTGCAACATCATCGGATTCGATATTTTAAAGGGACCGGCGTTCTTAAAGGAAGAAATCTGGCTGCGGTGCGGATGCCGGAAGGAGAAGAAAGAGAGGTGCCCTGGGACAAACTCATCCTCGCAACGGGGACCAAGCCATTAGAGCTGCCATCCCTGCTCTTTAACGGCGACAAGATCCTTTCCAGCAATCATGCCCTGAACCTGGAGACGGTCCCCGAATCCCTATTGATTGTCGGCGGCGGTGTTATCGGCTGCGAGTTCGCCTGCCTGTTTGCAGCGCTGGGAACCAAGGTTACCATTGTGGAAGCCTTAGCCCGCATCCTGCCGATCCCCTCGGTGGATGAGGACTGCAGCAAGGTGCTCCAGCGTGAAATGAAAAAGCGCAAAATGAATGTCATTGTAAATCGAACTGTGGAGAGTTTTTGCCAAGAAGACGGCAGGCTGCAGGTGACCATCGTCCCCTCACCATTTCTGGAAAGTCCGGATGAGAAAAACCAGAAACCCTTCGTCGAAACCGTGGATAAAATCCTGGTTTGCATCGGACGCAGCCCTAACACCTCAACCATACAGGGTTTTGGGCTTCTGGAGATACAAGTGGATCAAAAAGGATGGGTGCTGGCCAATGGGCGCATGGAAACAAGCGATCCCGATGTCTATGCCGTCGGTGATCTGTTAGGACCTTCCAAAATCATGCTCGCTCACGCAGCATCCGCCGAAGGTATAGTAGCTGCTGAAAACGCCATGGGCGGCCGATGCGAGATGGATTACCGCACCGTGCCAAGCGCCATCTTTACTTCTCCGGAAATCGCCGCCGTCGGATGGACCGAAGCCCAGGCCCGAGAGCAGGGCTTGCGGGTACGATCGGACAGCGTACTGTTCCGAACGCTGGGAAAGGCCCAGGTTATCGGCAATATTGCCGGACAGGCCAAAATCGTTTCCGAAAGCGGCACCGGCAAAATTTTAGGAGTTCACCTCATTGGCCCCCGCGCCACCGATCTCATTGCCGAAGCGGCGCTGGCCATTAAACTGGAAGCTACACTGGAGGATCTGGCCCACACCATCCACGCCCATCCGACCCTGGCGGAAATCATGCCGGAGACGGCTTTAAAAGCGATGGACCGACCGCTTCACGGATAGATCGGTGGAGAGGCAGAGGAATAATGAGTTATATCGTGATTTGTGCATCCGCGCTGCTGATTTCGGCCCTGACCATAGTTTTGAGTTCCGGTCTTGGCACGATTTTAATGCCGGCCATTGCGCTCATTTTCCGGTGGAAGTGGAGGTGTCGACGACCGCCGTCGTCCACAGCGCCAACAACACCTTTAAAATTCTGGTTGTGGAAAAAAATGCGGATCGCTCCCTTGTCATCAAATTCGGCACCCCCGCTATCATAGCCGCATTTGCAGGCGACCTGCTCGGCAAACGCTTCCTTCACAAAATAACCATGAAAACGGTCCAGACTTTGACCGGCATGTTGCTGCGGCCATAGCATTGGCTCTGGGCGCCGGAATCATCTGGTCAGGCTGTCAAACCTGAGCCTTGTAAACCACGCTCCAACTATAGGGTTATCGCGGTTCTTGAGTGGTCTCTTCTAATGCCTTGGCCAACGCTTCACTAACTAATGAATTGATACTTGCACCTTTTTTCCTGGCTTCTATTGCGATGCTCTTGTGCAGTTCAGGTTCAACACGGACCACAAACCTTCCGGAGTATGGTTTATCAGGCTCTTCCCCTCGTTTGGCACAAAACTCTAAATAATCATCAACTGAGTCCTGAAAAGCATTTCTCAATTGATCAACAGTTGCGCCCTCAAAAGTAATAACATCTCTTAAATTGATGACTTCGCCGTGAAAAATGTTAGCTTCATCATCAAATTCCACTTTTGCATAATAGCCCTTATATTCCATTATGGTTTCACCCCCGTTCCTATGAGGAATCTACGGACAGACCGAATTGTTGATTTGTTGGTCACGCGCTGCGGATGAGGTCTATGGAAAACAGCTCTTACATCCTTTAGCGCCACCCTAACCCGGGAACCTCGGCCTTTTGATACTTCGGCTCCCAGGGCCTTGAATAATGCTTCGATATCATACCAGGAAATATCTGCACGCACAGGTTTTTCGAATATTTTCGCCAGGGTCTGCCGTTGCTTTTTATTCATAAAGATATAGTACCACAAACTGATATCATGTCAAGGGGTGGTATTAAACATTATTATTAAACATAAAGTAAAATTGGGTTGACATTTAAACACGCATGGATATAGACAGAATCCTTTATATCAGGGGATGGAGTCCCCCTCATAACCGCTCGAATCGGGCTGATGACTCCTGCCGCAGAGGCCGTTGCGGTGGGGGAAGGATCATCTCGCACGACAGCGGATACCGTTGCTGCCTGTTAAAATTCTCTTAAAAGTTTGGGTTGAGGCGGCCCGAAGCATCACCGGGCCATTTCTTGCCTTTCTTGGCGCAGGCGCAGTCTTAGCGGATTTCTCGGCAGTCTCCTCATGGGTATGCGCTATGAATTGAAAAGCATCAATGAGTTGCGGGTCTTGGAAAATGACGCAGTTCCCTCATGCGCGGAACTGCGAGAAAAGATCGAGACCAATGCGTTTAATCTGGTCGTGGTCGGACAGTTCAAGCGGGATAAAACCAGTCTCATCAACGCCCTGCTCAGCGCCGACATCCTGCCGGTTTCAGTTGTGCCGCTGACGTTCTTCTCTACAAGCACTTGCCAAAAATCAGAGACAGGCTCATAGCCTTAAAAAACACCTAAGACCCCATACAGGTTTGCAAATTTAATATGATGATCTCCGAGATAGCGCATACGCAGTAGAATTGACACCTGCAACCCGCCCCAGGGTCAACGACAATTCGAGCCCGCTGACCATTTCGGTTATGTGGTAGAGCCCATCCATAAAGCCAAAGGCCAGTGCGCCGACCGCATATAACCCGGGAATAACCCTGTCTTCATTATTCAGAATTTCACATTTCTCGTTTATCAGGGGTCCGCCGGTCGAATGATTCAAAGCCGGGTGCATCGGGTAGAAAAAATAGTAGGGAGGCGTTTCAATTCTATAAGCAGTAGCCCGGTCTTTTCCCTTGGGCGGATCGGCGTTCAGCGCCCTGAGTGCTTTCGGATTAACGTTTGCGTTGAATTCCTCTACCGTTTTTTTCAAGATTTCAGCTTTTACGCCAATCTTCTCGGCAACCTCATCGAGTGAGGCCGCCCTTATCAATTCGCCTTTTTCAAACTTTCCGGCCTTGATGGCGTCTGAAACAATTTTTAAATCTTTTATCTTCGAATCTATCAATAATGCGCAAATAGACTCCGGCTGATATACGGTGGTCAGAGAGGTTTCATTGCTGGACCCGGATTCATCCACGAATCTTTTGCCGTTTTGATTGATATAGATGCCATAAACGCCGATGTTTCGATGGGGATTATCCCTTATGGTATGTGTACACCAGCGGGTATGAACCGCATCCATATTTACCATCTTCGCTCCAACCTCCATGGCCATCTGATGGCCTTCACCCGTATTCCAGGGTGAACCGGACAAAAAAGCGCCGACTGCAAGTTCTTTTCCTAGATACTTCAATTTCATTTCATGGTTCCCCTGAAACCCCCCGGTGGCCAGGATAACCGCTTTCGCCATTATGTCCGTCATACCATTCGGGGTCATCGATTGAACACCGCTTATTTCTCCTTTAGGGTTGCAGAGGAGCCGGAGGGCCTTGTGGTTGTATAAAATATGGACGCCCCTTTTGCTTGCATAAGACATCCCAATCCGAGCGGTGCGCGGACCTTTTCCGATGGTGGCGTAGGAATGGGGCCGCAATGCCGTCGAGCGGTCTTTCAAAGGCAGATTTAAAGTTTCTTTGAACCAAAAAAAATCTTCATTCAGGCGTGACCAAAAAACCGCGCATAGCTCCGGAAAGGCCGTGCCCTTGGATTTTGCCATACCGGCCTTAATAATATCCGCTATCGGCGTATCTTGGGGAAAAGGATAAGGGAAAAGCGCGCCCCACCCACCTCCGGACTTGGCCGTATCGTTGCCCTTTGCCTTTGTAGCGCTAGCGGGCGCTTCTAAAACACTTTTCATCTTCTCCAGCAGGGTAACCGTTGCGCCGGCGTTCACCGCTTCTATGGCGGCCGTATAACCTCCGATGCCGCCTCCGACAACCAGTACATCTGCATCCATTTGTGGATTTTTTTTATCTTTGGCTACAGTTTTTGGATTTACTTGATTTGACATATTACATGTCCTTCATATTTATTTTTGTCCATACGCCTCTTTGATCAGCGCGACGACTTCGGGGGGTTGATTCATTGCATTCTTGATCAGTTTTTCTCCCTCGGCGTATCCGATGTAGTTGATCGGTCGTTTCATCATCTCAGCCTTTTTCAGCATTTCCGGATCATGCCATGATTTTTTGAAGGCATCTCTTATAACCGCAAGACGATCCGGCGGTATTCCGGGCGGGCCGGCAAAGGGTCGATTAAACATCACCATAAAGAGCAGAAGGTCGATCAGCGGCTGATATTTTTTGTCAACGAGGTCTTTCAACAGCGGATACTGCTCATAGCCTTTTACGGGTGCGTCGTTGTTGAACATTAAAACTCTTCCTTCCCCGTTTTCAACGAAGCTTTGACCGTTGCTCCACGAGGTAAAAACCGCATCGCTCTCGCCCCGGATCATGGCCATTTCACCTTCCTGGCCGGCATATCCGGTAACTATTTTCCAGTTTTCAGCCCCCAGCATTTTTGCAATCAAAACCGGATCCAAATAATCCGTCGTGCCGATGCCGGATGTCGCAAATCGAACCGGATCCTTTGACTTTATGGCGTCTTCATAAGTCCGATAAGGCGTGTGTTTGGCAACAACAAAGGCGCGCGGATCGGAAGACGGCGATCCCAACCAGCTCATTTTACTCAGATCAAATTTAACCCCTTTTAAACCTGCAACTTGTGTGGCAACCAGTGATCGTTCAAATGCCCCAAAGGTCAGGCCGTCCGGTTTGGCCGCATAGATTTTGTTTGTACCGATGATGTGACCGGCGCCGGGGACATTTTTAACGATAATCGTGCTGCCCGGCAAATATTTTACTATTTTTTCGGCCAGTAAACGCGCGTAGGCGTCAAACCCACCGCCTGGCTTTGTCGACACGATCAACTGAATAACTTTCCCTTCATAGAAAGGCTTGGCGTGTCCGATAACAGCAGGCATCCATACAGCTACACTTACCATGATGAATAGAAAAAGTTTCCGTTTCATTCTAGCACCTCCTTAAAATTAGTTGCCGCGTCCGGTTTGTTTAACAAACCTTTCGAGGGTAATAATCGGTTGACAATTCATTTTTGACGGTTGATTTTATATGTTATTTTATTGCAACTTTATGATGTAATTACAAGAAAAATCTTTATGATGTCAGATTACAGATTCGCTATCAATTTATCTGTTTCTCAAATTATCGAGCCTGATTGGGATTGGGCCGCAGCGCACCGCAACAATAGGACTCAGGATTCTGCAACGGCAGCATAACCCGCTCAGATCGTTCCGGCAGCCCCATAGGATCATCTCGCACGACAGCGGATACAGTTGCTGCCTGTTAAAATTCTCTTAAAAGTTTGGGGGCGTTGGACGAAAGCACGGTTGCGTGTGTTGCGGTGCGCTGCGGCCAATCCCAATCAGGCTTATCCTCTTTTTTCAAAAAGCTAAACGATTACCAGATTCGTTGTTCTTCTCAATCGATTTGCAGCACCACCGAAAAACTGCTGAAAACAACCCATACCGGATCGTTCACGTGAAGGTTGAGCCGACGGCTGCTCGCGCTGGTGACCAGCGAACACAGTTCGGTTCCGTCGGCAATCCGCACCACGAATTCGGTGTTGACAGCGCCGGAAACAATATGCTCGATGGTCCCGGGAAACCGGTTGTCAGCCGATGTGTCCGGCTCCGCCGCCCCCTTAAACAAAACCACCCAGGGGGCTTTTACCTCGGCCGAGATCAAGGTCCCTTCCCTCAGACCAAGCCGTGTAAGACTGCCATTGGTAATAACCGTCCGGATGAGATCCCCGCCGATGGTGGCCAGTTCCACCATGGCCTGAATATCGCCCCGGCGGATGGCGTGGATTTTGCCGAAAAACGTGTTGCGGGCGCTGGTTTTCCGGCTGGATTCCTTTTCCATGAAGTGTCGGGTTACCGCGCGAATATCGTCATCGGAAAACGATACGTAGGAAGTTGTCAGGTTCGGGGTTGAATGGCCTAAAATCTTCTGCACCGCCGGCAGCGGCAGGTTGCTCTGCATCAATTCCACTGCGCGGGATTTTCGAATGGCATCCGGAGCGCCCAACGCCTTTGGAAAGCCGCAGGCCGCGGCGCGTTCATAGAATTTGCGACGGACATGACCGGGGTCCACGTTGAATAGATTGCTTAAGGACCTTTTGAATGAGGGTTCATCCAGTGCGGTCTGAAGAGCTTCGGAAAGTTTTTTCGATATCTGAACTTCGCGTTTGCTGCGATCACGATCGGCGGCCGGAGTCCTCAGTGCGATCATATGCCGGCTGAAATCGATGTCCTGAAACGGATTGAGGGCCAGCACCTCGTTCAGCTTGGCCCCCGTGTAGCGAATCAGCAGAAAAAGAAGTAAAATCCGCTTACGAGACCCGCGCACATCTACCCGTTTTGGACTTTCCGCCCAGTCACGAAAAGACTGCTCCAGCCGACTGAGTTGAAGGGTATCCAAGAACCGACCGTCTTTCGACACGGTCAGGATGCGGGTATGGCTGGAACGCTCCGATATCGAAACGGCGTCAGGCTGTCGCCTGCTTGACATTTTTGTCATGCCTTTTTTGACCCTCTTCTTGCTTCCGAACCGTTCGGTCCAAGGTCCGATTGACACATTTTTTAAAATCTCTACCGCCCGTCAGGCTTGCCCCGCAACAAATGCGGGGCGGGAACGACGATTCACATGCACTTTCGGCTTTTAACGAAACCCTTCCGATTGGTTGAGTCCATTTTTTAACATATTCGGAAATAATTGGAAAGCGACACATTCACCTTGACAAATTTTTAACCATCCTGCTATAGTAACACGAATTATATTTTATTCGTGCTACTAATTTGCATTTAATCGATCTTTATTGAACACAGAAGACTGACCATGTTTTTCGAAACCGCCGGAATCGAAGTATCCATATGGCTCCCCCCTCTGGTGGCTTTTGTGATTTCATTTTTCACATCCATGGGGGGTGTATCCGGGGCATTTCTGCTGCTGCCGTTTCAGGTGTCTTTTCTCGGATACACCAACCCTTCCGTCAGCGCTACCAACCAACTTTTCAATATCGTTGCCATCCCCGGCGGAGTTTATCGTTACTATCGGGAAGGCCGCATGGTCTGGCCGCTGACCTGGGTGGTGGTGGCCGGTACCCTTCCGGGTGTCTTCATCGGCGCGTTCGTGCGAATTGCCTATCTCCCCGATCCGAAGCATTTCAAACTGTTCGCGGCCGGTGTGCTGCTGTATATCGGCCTTAAGATGATCCGCGACCTGCTGCAAAAAAGTTCGGGCGGCAAGGACAAAGCCGCCAGTGAAAAACGCTTCCAGGAAATGGTGCGCAGCTTTCGCCGTAAGACCAGCGGCCCGGATAATGTTCAAGAAGCGTTGCCGGCCGTGAGAGTTACCCATTTTAACCGGAAACGGCTCGGCTATACCTTTTACGACGAGCAGTTTGACATTCCCTTCTGGGGCTTCTTCGCGCTCAGTTTGATCGTGGGCATTATCGGCGGCATTTACGGCATCGGCGGGGGCGCGATCATTGCGCCCTTTTTCGTGACATTCTTCCATCTGCCGGTTTATACCGTAGCCGGCGCTGCGCTCATGGGAACTTTCGTTACCTCGGTGGCAGGCGTCATCTTCTATCAGGCAATCGCCCCTCTATTCCCCGACATGTCGGTAGCGCCGGACTGGCTTCTGGGAGTCCTTTTCGGAGTCGGCGGAATGGCCGGCATGTATCTGGGCGCCCGCTGCCAGAAATTTGTTCCGGCCGGCATTATCAAATGGATGCTCGCCGGCATCATCGTCATTACGGGGGTAAAATATATTGCAGCCTTTTTTTAGAATATCCAATTGATTGTAAACAAAATGAAAAAGTGTTGGTCTTTAACCGGATACGGATTGCACTGCAAACGGCAAACCCTGCAAGCTTTACAAAAAACATGACAAGGGAATGACCATAGGAGGATAAAAATGAACTGGAGCGCCTATAAATTTAACCGTATGGAGGTTGCCGGTTCTCTGGGCGACCTGGGAACACTGTTGCCTCTGGCCATTGGGATGATTCTTATAAACGGGCTCAATACCATGGGGATATTTATCTCCATCGGCTTATACTACATTTTTTCCGGGATTTATTTCAGGGTGACGGCTCCAGTCCAGCCCATGAAGGTGATCGGCGCTTATGCCATCGCAACAGCTATGACTCCGAACCAAATCGCCGCCTCAGTCCTGTTAATGGGATTGTTCCTGTTCGTCGTCGGAGCCACCAACCTTATTACCGTAATTGGAAAATACATACCGAAACCGGTCATCAGAGGGGTGCAGCTTTCAACCGGCGCCCTGCTCATGGCTCAGGGTGTAAAATTCATCATGGGCACCTCGAATTTTCAGGTGCTCCGGCAACTGGTCGAACCCTATTTGCGGTTTCAGCAGGCAGCCGGAATTCCAATTGTTGTTATCATTGGAATAGCCGGCGGTATTCTGACGCTGTTTCTCCTTGAAAACAAAAAGTTTCCGGCCGGTCTTGTTATTGTCGCCGGCGGTATGATGCTGGGGGTCATCATCGGAACACACGAAGGATTCGATCAGATCAAAATCGGTTTCTATCTCCCCGAAATATTACCGTTCGGCCTTCCGGCAGGCATTGATTTTACCTTTGCTCTTTTTGCACTGGCCCTTCCGCAGCTCCCCATGACCTTGGGAAATGCCGTTATCGCCAATGCGGATCTATCAGCCGAATATTTCGGCTCCGATTCAAACAAGGTGACCTACCGGGCATTGACCCTCAGCATGGCCCTGGCCAACGTGTTCAGCTTCATCGTAGGCGGCATGCCCCTGTGCCACGGCGCGGGCGGCCTGGCAGCGCATTACCGATTCGGGGCAAGGACCGCCGGTTCAAATCTGATTATCGGCGGTCTTTTCCTTGCCCTGGCCGTCCTTTTAGGCACGCAAGCACTGGCAATTGTTTACCTGATACCGATGGCAGTCCTGGGGGTTCTGCTCATATTTGCCGGCAGCCAGCTCGCCCTGACGATTTTGGATATACGCGTGCGCAAAGATCTCTTTGTAACCCTGTTCATTCTGGGGATCACCCTGGCTTCTAACCTTGCCTACGGCTTCGTTGCCGGAATCGCCTTGAGCTATGCAATCAAGTCGGACCGATTAAACATTTAAATAATTGCTTTATTTTACCTTCAGAAGCTCCACAGCGCCTTCCAGCCCGTCGATGGACAGTTCGAACATGGGGAAAATCTGGCGGATAAGCCGGATGGTATGGGTGTAATCCCACCGCTGGATGGAAACGGGGTTCAACCAGACGCTGTGTTTAAATGTTCTGGCAAGAAAATGCAGCCGTTCAATGCTGGGCATGGAACTGCGATCACCCACATAGATGGACCCCTCGGTGGACATCAGTTCATACGGCGCCATGCTGGCATCGCCCAATATGACCAGGCGCGTTTCCGGGTCCATGCGGGTGAATTCTTCCAGCATCTTCGGCTTTACACGCCTGGCAGGATCTTCCCACAGAAAGTCATAGATGGTATTGTGGAAATAATACGTTTTCAGGTCCTTGAACTGGGCCCGGGCATAATCAAAAAGGGTTTGCACCACCCGAATGTAGGGATCCATGGACCAGCCCCCATTATCGATGGCGAGAATGACCTTCAGCCGGTCCCGCAAACTGCGGTCAAAAACAATTTCAATTTCACCGGCGTTCTTCATGGTCTGATAAATCGTGGCATCAATGTTGAGCTGATCTCTCGGTCCGGTCGGCATCATGTGGCGCAGCCGTTTTAAAGCCTCCCCCACCATGGCCTGGGTCAGCGGCCCGCTCAGGGAATAATCCTTATAGCGCCGTTCCAGAGCGACCTTGACGGCCGACTTGTTGCGCGACACACCCCCCACGCGCATTCCGCCCGGATGATACCCGGAGTGACCCACCGGCGAGGTGCCCCCGGTTCCGATCCACTTTGCGCCGCCGTCATGGCGCCCTTTCTGTTCCTTGAGTCGTTCCTTGAAATAATCGATCAGCTCTTCCGGGTTGAGTCTGTTCAAAGTGGATTCATCCACGCCCAGGGCATCGGCCAGACCCCGCGGGTTCCGCAGCCACTCTTCGAGCATGATCCGGGTCATCTCATCGAAATCAATTTCTTCATAGGCCGGCATGTCCGCCCCTTCAAAGTAGTGGGCAAACACCTGGTCGAAGCGGTCAAAAAAGCGTTCGCTTTTAATCAATATCGTCCGGGAAGCCCGGTAAAACTCATCCAGAGAGTTCACCAGACCGCAACCCAGCGCCTTTTGCAGCGTTAAAAAGGAAGTGGGGCTGACCTGAATCCCCGCCTCCCGCAGTTTATAGAAGAAATCAATGAACATGTGTCGGGTTAAAATCTTCCTCTATTTTATGCCTGAACGAAAAACACCTGTTCGGGTTAAATCCAAATTCGGATTTATTCAGCAAATAATCATACTTTTCAGCTAAGCTCTATTTAGTCAAAAATTCTTGCGGTAGCTGACAATATGTGCGGCCCTTTCGTAGTCCTGGCTCTTTTTAAACAGAACTCCCAGAAACGGCAGCTCCCCCTTGGGCAGCTGTTTGGGTTTAAAATCCGGGTCTGCTTCCAGCGCCCGGATCCAGTTGATCAACTCACGGGTGGCCGGCTTTTTCTCAATGCCCTCTATCTGCCGCAGCTTATAAAAGGCATTGACGGCATTCTCCGCCAGATCGGAGTCGATATCCGGAAAATGGACCGAAATAATTTTGCGCATCATTTTAGGATCCGGAAAGGCAATATGATGAAAATTGCAGCGTCCCAGGAACGGGTCGGATAAATCTTTCTTGGCGTTGGAAGTAATAATGATCACCGGCCGCTTTTTGGACCGGATACGCTTGTCGATTTCGATAATATCGAATTCCATCTGGTCCAGCACGTCCAGCATGTCATCCTGAAAATCGGTGTCGGCCTTGTCGATTTCATCAATGAGCAGGACGGTGCGTTCTTCCGCAGTAAACGCCTGACCGATCTTACCCATCTTGATATATTCCTCGATATTGCTGACGTCTCTTTTGGAGTCGCAGAAACGACTGTCATTCAGACGCGTCAGGGTATCATACTGATAGAGCGCATCAATCAGCTTCATACTGGATTTTACGTTCAGCACAATCAGGGGCATTTTCAGGCTTTCGGCAATGGAGTGCGCCAGCATGGTTTTGCCGGTGCCCGGTTCACCTTTCAGAAGCAGCGGCATCTCCAGCGCCATGGAAATATTGACAATACCGGCCAGTTCTTCGTCCAGCACATAGCGGGTTGCGCCTTGAAAATTCCGTCGTGTTCTTGTGTTCACCATAAATAAACCTCACCTTTCAACATTAAATTTTGAGACTTTTGCAAAATGTTTACAGTTGGCGTCTGATCCGATCCGACAACTGCTTCGTCAGCCGGAGCACCTTCCGGGCCGATGCAAGATTCAGCGAGCCGGCGCCGCAGCTCGGTGTTATGATCGATTGCGCCAGGACCGCCTTTCGGTCAATGCCGAGAGATTCGATTTGCTCGGTTTTTTCACGCCAGGCGTTCATCAAGGACGCAACGGTTTCTTTTTCGATGTCCTGCTGGTTTAACGTCGGTACAATCCCCCAAGCCAGAATACGGCCGGAGGCGATAAACCGCCTGATTTGCTGTGCATACAGGATAAAGCGATCAAAGTAAGCATACGCGTCAAAATTTATGATATCAACATCCGACTCCAGCAGCAGGGACCAGTCCGTATTGGCGCAGACATGTACCCCGGCAAGTCCCCCTTCAGCGTGAACGGCAGCGATGACCCCGGTCAAACAGGCAGTGATATCTTCCCGTGAAATGCTGATAAATTCAGAAGAGCCGAACCCGGCCAGCGACGGTTCGTCAAAAAACATGATCACCGGACACCCCAGCGGCTTAAGCTCCCGGACCTGCCATTGGGCTTTGAGCGCCAGCAGTTTCACGGCGGCATCCCGCAGCTGGTCGTCATAAAAGACAGCCCGTCCATCCTGGTCGCTGACGCCGGTAGTGAAGGTAATGGGTCCCGTGATCTGGCCTTTGACGGCCTTCGGCCTTTCTTCAAGGCATTTCAGCCGGCATAGCAGTGTAAAAAAACCTTTTGCCGTTTCAGGCGTCAATTTAAATCGGGATTCCGAAAGGGTTTTCTCACCGGTCTCTACGGCCACATAATCTTCATAAAACGCAAGTATTTCGGCATCAAAATTTTCACCGGTCGTGTTGATATAAACCTTTTCCTGCTCTAAGGTCAGCCCCGGCATTCCCGGCAGAAACTGCCGCAGCATGCCCTCTTCTTTAAAAACCGGCAGCTGCGCCCAGATGGGAATATCCGGAACATGTTCAAAAACAAGCTCGCAGGCCTCTTTGTGATCCGCCAACGGAAGGCTGCCGATCAGTGTCGGCAGGCAGTATGGCTTAAAACGGTTCGTCATAAAAATTTGATCTAAATTCTTTTTTTGGCATCGTTCTGCCGTTTCTTTTCCTTCAGTGCGGCACACACCTTTTCCGCGGTCAGCGGAAGTTCCGTCAGCCGCACGCCCACCGCATCCTCGACGGCATTGCCGATAGCCGCCATTGCGGAGTTGGTCACGACCTCGCCCATGCCCTTGGCGCCGTATGGCCCCTCCCGATGGTAAGCTTCCACGAACGAAGGCAGGATTTCCGGCGCATCCATAGCCGTGGGCATCTTGTAGTCATGCAGATTCGGGTTGAGCAGCCGGCCGTTTTCGTCCACCACCATATCCTCCAGAAGCGTCGTTCCGACAGCATGTACCACGCCGCTTTCAATCTGTTGCAGGCAATTGGTGGGATTGATCGCCCGGCCGACGTCGATCGCTGCGGCCAGGCGTGTCACTTCCACGCGGCCTGTTTCCGTGTCGACTTCCACCTCGGCCGCATGGGCGCCATACATCCAGAAAAGACTGGGAGATCCATGAAACGCCTTGCCGCGGGCCTCCGGGGGATAGTAGAATCCCCGGCCGATGACGCATGCTCCCGCAGCGAACTGGCGGCGCAACGCCTCCACATAGGTTAGCGCTTCCCCGGGTCGACCGGCCGGGCCCACACGCCCGCCGGCCGCTTCAATCTCCTGCGGCGTACAATTAAAAATCTCCGCCGCCAACTGCACAAACTGTTCCTTCACATCCTCTGCCGCCATTTTCAAGGCATTGCCCATATGAAAGGTGGTGCGGCTCGAGGTCGTCGAGGCGTCAAAGGGGGTAAAGTCGGTATCGGGGGCCGAATAGCTGATGGACTCAACCGGAACTTCCAGAGCCTCGGCGACAATCTGAGCAAGAACGGTCCGGGCTCCCTGGCCCACTTCCACGCTCGCTGTTGCAATCATGATCCGGCCGTCCTGATGGAAGTAAATAACGGCGCCGGAGCCCGAGGGCGTCTTGGTGTTCTTCGTTGAACACCCCATGCCGAACCCGCGGTAGCGGCCCTCCGGGGTCACCCGCGACAATTCTTTACGTTCTTTCCAGCCGACATCCCGGGCGGCCTGCAGCAGACAATCTGCCACACCGACGCTGTGCACCGGATTTCCGATCGGATTCACATCCCCTTCCCTCAGCACGTTCTTTAGCCGGATTTCCAGCGGATCTAAGCCGAGCTTCCGGGAAATAATATCCATCTGTGATTCGTGCGCCCATGCCAGCTGCGGGGTGCCATATCCCCGATACGCACCGGCCACCATCCGGTTGGTGTAAACACAGGATCCTTTCAGATGAATATGCGGGATGCGATACGGACCGGCAGCTGCTGCCGTGGCCTGACTGCAAACCACCGGACCCTTTTCGGCATACGCCCCCGTATCCCAAACAATCTCGACTTGGCGCGCCACGAGGACGCCATCGCGTTTGACTCCCGTTTTGATTTTGATCACCGTTGCATGCTTAACGAGTGAGGCCAGAAATACTTCTGCCCGGTTGTAAACCACCTTAACGGGTCGCGGGCATGTTTTCAGCGCCAGTGCAATGGCAATCGCTTCTGCTTTTACGCCGCCTTTTCCGCCGAACCCGCCGCCCACAAATGTGCTGATGACCCGGATGTGGCTGCACGCCGCGCCCAGCGAGTCCAGCAGGTCCTTGCGAAGGCGATGGGGCGAGTCGTTCGGCGTCCATACGGTCAGCTTTCGGGCGGCGTCCATTTGCGCCACTGCACAATGGGGTTCGATGGCCCCATGCTGGACCATCTGTGTCTGAAATTCGTTCTCGAAAACATAGTCGGATTCCTGAAATCCCTGTTCGATATTCCCCTGCCGGTACTCATTAACGGTTACAATATTGCTGTCGGAAACAGGGTTCAGGATGCCGATCCGGGCGTAGGTCATCATTTCCGGGTGAATCAGCGGCGCATCCGCTGTCATGGCCTTCACCGCATTTACAACGGACGGCAAGGGTTCATAAACCACCTTGATCTTATCAAGCGCCTGCAGGGCTGTCGCCTCATCTTCCGCCGCCACGGCCGCCACCGGTTCCCCCACAAACCGCACCCGCCCCCGGGCGATAAACGGCATATCCCGGATGGCTTCGCCGGTGAGCACGCCGGGAAGGTTTTCCCCGATCACAACGGCCCGCACTCCCGGCAATGCTTCAGCGCCGGACACGTCGACAGATACAATTCGAGCATGCGCGTGCGGACTGCGCAAGACCGCCCCATGCAGCATCTCCGGCAGCTTCACGTCGGCTCCATAAACGGCTGCGCCCCTGACTTTATCAACCACATCCACCCGGGTAATCGGCTTCCCGACAATTTTTTCCATATCCCTCTCATCTCCCCTTTGTTCTGCTTATCTAACGATGGCCTCTTTCCGTCTCAGCGGCTTTCTGAATGGCCTTGACGATTCGAACATAGCCGGTACACCGGCAGAGATTGCCGGCGATGCCTCTGCGGACATCCGCTTCGGTGGGCGCGGGATTTTCGTCGAGCAGACCTTTGGCGGACATCAACATCCCCGGCGTGCAGAACCCGCATTGCACCGCGCCCTCTTCAATAAAAGTCTGTTGAAGAGAATCCAGCTTTCCATTCTTTTCAAGACCCTCAACCGTTATCACTTCGCATCCGTCTGCCTGGACCGCCAGTACCAAACAGGAGTTGACCGGCTTGCCGTTGAGGAGCACCGTACAGGATCCGCAGTCTCCCGACTCACATCCGACTTTCGTTCCCATCAGTCCAAGCTCGTCCCTGAGTACTTCCAGCAGGGTCTGTCTGGTTTTAACCTCGCGGGTGTATGAAACGCCGTTGAGCCTAAAATCGATTGTTTTTTTTCTGAAACGTGCCGCCATCGCTCCCTCCCTTACGCTTCTCGGATAATCTTTGAGCGGTGCAGGTCAACCGCTTTCTCAAGTGCCCGTTTGACCAGAACCTGCGCAACATGGCGCCGGTATCCGGCGCTGGCGCGCACGTCGTCGATCGGCTGGACCTCGGTGCCCGCCGCTTCCGCTACCGCCTTAAGTTTCTGCGGGGTTATGTCGCCACCCGCCAGCAGCCTCTCCGCCTGTTGCGCCCGCATGGGTATCGGTGAAACCGCTCCCAGTGAAATCTTCGCCGACCGGCAGGTCCCTGACGGATCGAAGGTCAAGGCGACCGCCACGCTGACGACGGCGCAATCCATCGCCCGGCGCGGGCCGTATTTAAGAGATACCGTCCGGGTCATGGGATTCAGCGCCGGAACAATGATCCGCCGGAGAATCTCCCCTTGCCGGAGCGCCGTCTGGCCGGGCCCGACAAAAAACGATTCAATCGGGACGGTACGCCGGCCGGAAACCGATTCTATTTCCAGCTCGGCATCGAGGATGAGAAGTGCGCGTGCGGTATCGCCGGCCGGAGAGGCGTTTGCCAGGTTTCCGCCGATGGTGCCCCGGTTTCGAACCTGAACAGATCCGATCTGACCGACCGTTTCGGCCAATACCGGACAAGCTTCTTTCACCAGACGGCTGGTCTCCACCTCGTGCAAAGTCGTTGTCGCCCCGATACTCACCCGGCGATCGCCGGACGGTTCGATCCCCTTCAGTGCGTCAATCCTCCCCAAGTCAACCAGGTACTCCGGCCGAAAGCCCTTTTCCCTCATCGAAATGAACACATCGGTACCCCCGGCCAGCAGGGCGCCCTGGCCACCGAGCTCAAGCAAAATTTCTGTCGCTTCCTTAAGGTTTTCGGGTTGAATCAATTCAAAATCGGGCAGCATCTTTCAACTCCTCTTTTCTTAGGCCAAAATAACAAAATAAACCGATCGGTTGCGTGACTTCCCTCCGGGCTTGATAAGTGAAAGTTTATCAAACAGCTCAACCGCGTCACCGACTTGACAGCCGGAAATGCCTTTCTGATCTATCGGGACCACTGGATCTTCCGCGCGTCTATCTGTCCGATTATATTAAACAGCTTCCAAAATCAATAAAAAAGACGGGTATTGCGAGTTTCCCCAAAATTATCCGGGACCGGCTTTAAGCACACTTTTAACGAGTTCTTGCCAGCAGCAGGCGCGCCTCCCGCATCTTGCTGCAGGGTTCTCCATTTCTGGAACCCTTAGTCGCGTGTTTCTTCATTGGGTCAATAGTCGTTGCGCATCTGCTCCGCGAATCGCCGAAAATGGTGATTTCTCCTTGACATTCTCAACGCGTATAGCTAAACAATATCAGTATTCAAAGATCTTCATCATCAAATTACTTTAATAGATTATTTTATTATTAATGTTCTTTCTATCCCCTTATGACGGACTGAAAAACCGTTGCGTTGAGCGCAGTAATTCCGGTTCTGTCGAAAATTGTCCCACTTGTTTCTTTCAAAGGATTTATAACCATACAATGTCCTAACCCGGCAATATTGGACAGGGGATGAGGAATAAAAGTTAGTCCCTGATTCTGGCAAATTGGCTCAATTTTTTGATTTGTTCGCAAAAGGACCTTTTGAAGACGGCAGCCAGGTTCAGGCTGCGCTGCGAAGAGCGGTTCAGTATATATAGAAAGAAGGTAAACCGGCGCTAATCGATACCTTAACCCAACCTGTATAAGCAGCTGTTGATATACAGTCGCGATCTTATCAATTGTTTTCTGAAACAAGTAAAGAAAGGAGACCCATCATGAAAAAAATGATCCTTATGGCCCTGTATGTTTATTTGACCGTTCACTTTACAGGCAGTTTCTGCAACACTCCGATCGCATTTGGTGAAGATGCCGCTCAGTTTTATAAGGGCAAGGTTGTTACCTTTCTGGTGCCCTATACCCCGGGTGGCGGTACGGACGCGTTTGCCCGGATGATGGCTCCCTTTTTGGGAAAATATTTAGATGCCACCATCGTTGTACAAAACCAGCCCGGTGCAGGTGGAATCTATGCCTATAATCATTTATACAATATGAAACCCGATGGCTTGACCATGTCGATAACGGATTCGGCTGCGCTGATCCTTGCCTCTATTTTAGACGAAAAAGGCGTCGACTATGATTTCCGTAAATTTAACTGGCTGGGCCGTCTATCCTGGTCCAGCCGTGTAATTCTGGTCGCAAAGAACTCACCCTTCCGAACGCTGGAAGACCTGATGAAGGCCGATAAGATAAAAATCGCGGGCACCGGCAAAACCGATGCCACCAGCCAGACGATACAGCTCCTTTTCCATTCCCTGAATATACCCCCAGAAAAGGTTACAACTGTTTTGGGATACAGCGGCGGTAAAGAAGCCATGATGTCCGTCATGCAGGGTGAAACCGACATGACCAGTCTTACCGAGGACACCTCCTACGGGTTTACCAAAGGAGGACTTGTAAAAGCATTTCTTACGGTAGATACTAAACGGTCTAAGTTTTTCCCCGAAATCCCCGCATTCTACGAACTGACGAGCCCGCCCGAGGAACGGGACTGGCCACTGGCGGCCTTTTTAGACCTGCAGCGGCTCAGACGCGGCATGATCACCTCCCCCAACGTACCCGCAGACCGGGTTGCCTTTTTGAGGAACGCCCTCGCCAAGAGCCTTAAAGATCAAAAACTGCTGGATGCCGCCGCCAAGAAAAAAACACTGATCGACCCGCTGACAGGTGAAGAAATGGAAGCGCTTATCAAGAAGAAAGTGGGGAAGCTGTCGGATCAGCAAATCGCGGAATTCAGAGATATCTCCCTAAAAAAATATCAATGATGACGAAGGGGTCTCCATGCTCGATCAACTCCACCTGGTTTCAGGAAGTCTGTTCGGCTTATTCACATTTTATAATCTTGTTTTAATGCTGATTGGTATTGCCATCGGATTGGTTTTCGGCATCATCCCCGGTCTCAGTGGCCTGGTCGCGTTAACCCTGATGCTGCCCTTGATCTATGATATGGACCCGAATTCAGCCCTTATTTTTTTGCTCTCCAGCCATGCAGTTGTTACAACCGGAGGGTCCATCAGCGCCATATTGCTGGGCATTCCCGGCACGGAACCCAATGCCGCCACCATTATCGATGGATTTCCCATGACACAACAGGGAAAAGGCGGACGCGCATTGGGTGCCGGCCTGATGGCATCCATGCTGGGTGGATTTTTTGGCGCATTGGTGCTGGTTTTCTTTATTCCGATTTTACTTCCCATCGCATTGGCATTTAAGTCCCCTGAGTTGTTTCTGCTGATCATCCTGGGGCTTTTGTGTATCGTCATTCTCAGTAAAGGGCATCTGCTCAAGGGCATCCTTTCCGGCGTCCTGGGGCTGATCATCTCGTTTGTCGGATATCAGGGCTTAACGGCGATGCACCGCTTTACATTCGGCTCACTGTATCTCTATGACGGCATTAAGCTGGTTCCCCTCGGACTGGGCCTGTTTGCCATACCGGTTATCATTGATCTTACCGCTAAAGGGACAATTATCACCGACAAAAGTGAAAAAAACACGGTCAGACAATCTGAAGTGTGGGAAGGCGTTAAAGATGTGTTTCGTCATTTTTGGCTCTTTCTACGCTGCTCGGCCATCGGCGCCTGGATGGGCATTTTGCCGGGTGTCGGCGGCACCGTAGCTACTTTTATCGCCTATGGGCATGCCCGGGCGACATCGAAGAATCGGGACAACTTTGGTAACGGAGAGGTTGAAGGCGTCATTGGTCCGGAAGCCGCCAACAATTCCAAAGAGGGCGGCGCCTTATTGCCCACCCTGGTTCTGGGTCTTCCCGGAAGCGGGGCTATGGCGCTGCTCTTGGGAGCATTCATGCTGGTCGGCTTAGACCCGGGGCCGCTATTCCTTGTGACGCATATGGATATAGCCCTCAGCATGATCTGGACGCTGGTTATTGCCAATATCATTGCAGCCGGCATCGCATTGCTCTATTGCAGACAGCTCGCGAAAATTGCCTACCTACCAGGGCATATTGTCGCGTCCTTCCTGCTGACGCTCGTATTTTTCGGCGCTTACTGCAGCAGGGCGATGTTTCTTGATATTGTCATGGTTCTGGTTTTCGGCGCCATCGGTTACGGTATGCGGGCGTTTAACTACAACCGCCCCGCCGTTTTGCTGGGTTTTATTCTGGGCCGCTTGGCTGAGAAGTACTTTTTCATTGCTTTAAAAGCACACGGCTCCTTGTTTTTATTCAGCAGTCCCATCGCTGTTGCATTAGACGTCCTGATCGTTTTGGTTTTATTTTCCGATAAATTGCTCGACTGGATTAAAAAAAAGAGGCGCAGATATGAAGGTTAGCACGGTATTTGACGGTTTAATTCTACTGGTACTGATATCACTTTTAATCATTTCAAAAGATTATCCCTTTCAGCTTAAACTTTTGCCATGGATATTCATACCACTGGCAATTATCTTGCTTTCCATACAAATGGTGACGGATCTCAGAAACAAAACTGCTGGAACCCACTTAATTGAATGGGTTAAGGCAGCAAAAGACAGCGAAGGTAAATATTTAAAGACCGTACTCTGGATTCTGGGGCTTTTTGTGTTTCTATTCATAGCGGGCTTCATGGTGGCAGCCCCTGTCTTTACTGTTCTTTTTCTCAGAGCTAACGGTGAAAGCTGGCGATATTCAGTCTGTCTATCTGCAATCGGTTGGGGAATATTTTTTGCAACTTTTATTTATGCCTTAAACGTCCGGTTGTATGAAGGCAAGATATATCTATACCTTTTTTCTTAGATTTTTTCATAGATTGACACGCCATTTCCCTGATGTTATATTAACCCTAACTTAAAAATATAATTTAATATACTACGGATACTATGGCTGCTCGGGCTTAAATCCGTCATTGCAGAGAGTGTAACCATCAGGGAAACATGGCTGATATTATATCCATTGAAGATAAGCTGCGGCTTACCAACGACAAGAAGGCTGATTTAATCAGAAGAAGAAAAATTTCAGCTGTTCAGAAAATTTTCCAGTGTACCCACTGCGCGTATAAGTGTGAGAAATGCGGCACCCAGATAAATACCACCCGACAAGGTACATTAATCAGAGATCCCAATCCAAGAATTCCTTACCGCTTTTGTGAAAGCTGCACAGAAGAATATCTTGACTTTATCGAACGGCTCAAAGGAGGGGGTGATCCGGACCGTTATTGGCACAACGATGCCTGGCTGGCTGTCTGGAAGTCATGGATTGACTATCAAAGTTCCCTTGACAATTTTCTAAAATCAAAAGAGTTTTTAAAGCTTCTGCGAGAAATGAAGCAACCCACCCCCGATCCATAGGAGGCTATCATGTTTGGAATTGGAATGCCTGAATTGATAATCATTCTGGTAATTATACTGATCATTTTCGGGGCCGGCAAGCTCCCCGAAATCGGCGCCGGCATGGGCAAGGCCATCCGAAATTTTAAAGGCGCCACATCAGAACCGGAAAAAAAGGACTCTGAAAAAATAAAAGATGAAAAGAAACCAATAGAACCAACCTGATCTCTCAGCATTATTTTACAGCAATCGGGCAAAGGGGGTACGATGAAAGATTACCCCGGAGCGTGCTGCATGTGTGCAATCTCTTGTCAGAGTCCCCCTCAACCCATCAGCATTTTTGACAGCTTCGCAGATTTAAAATGGAATATCGTCATCCTGCGGCCCGGAACCGGATGGCCCGCTTGCATCCGCTTCCCTGGACCCGTAGGGGTTCTGCGCGCTTGCAGTCCCTGAGTCGCGACCGCCTAAAAACTGGACATCGGATGCGACTATTTCGGTTGTATACCGGGTAATCCCATCTTTTTCCCACGACCGCGTCTGAAGTTTCCCTTCGATATAGACCTGACGTCCTTTTGAAAGATATTCACCACAAATTTCACCCAGCTTGCGCCAGGCAACGATCCGGTGCCATTCTGTCCGCTCTTTTTTATCCCCGGTTTCTTTGTCCTTCCACTCGTCAGAGGTCGCTATACTGAAGCTGGCGACCGCGCTCCCGTCTTGGGTGTATCGGACTTCAGGATCACTGCCCAGCCTACCGACCAAAATAACCTTGTTAACGCCTGCCATAATTCACCTCATTTATTGTTTTAATTCCAGATCACGGTTCTTCTCCCAATCGGTCCGCTCTCCGCTGCAGCCTGCTGCAGCGGACGGGTTGGGAGAAAGCATGCCTGCCGCCGGGCTATCGCAGCTTTGACAAACCCCGTATAATTTTGCCCGGCAGGGTTTCCAGCGCCCGAATCGCTCCGTCGGGACAGATTTCCGCACAGCAGTAACAGCGGATACAGCGGTCATAATCAAAAACCATTCTGCCTCTCTTAAATGATATGGCCTGGGCCGGGCAGTACTGCCTGCATTCCGCACAGCGTTTGCAAAGCTTATCATCCACAACCGGTCTCTGGATCAGATGCTTGCGTATGATCTTTTGCAGCAGGCGGGGACCGAATGTCATCGACCCCGGAACCGGCAGCTTGAAGTCATGGGTGATGTGAAAGTCACCGTTGATATAGACCTCTTGACTGAGCAGTCCCATTTTAGCGGCGGCCTGGTTCGTCAGAAGCATGTCCGGTTCCATGCCCAGCATCCGGCATATCGCCCGGTCCGTTTCAATGCCGCTGCGGCTGCCAACCAACACACCCAGCCGTCGCGGCGTTCCGCTTTTACCCGGCCCCTGACCTTCCAATGCCAGAATTCCATCGACCATGGTCACCGCCGGTTGAATAACATTGTATATCTGAACCAGCAGCCGTGCAAACATTTCCCGGTCCACACCCGCCCGCAGGTGCCACTCCGGTTTGCGCAACCCCACGATGCAGCCGAACAGATTCTTGACTCCCAGCGTCAGCAGCATCTGCGAATGCGTCTTTAATTTGGCAAGATTCACCACCACATCGGCTTCCATGACGTCCCTGGCGATTTCAATGCGGCCAAAGGGCTCGCCGATATCCACCCAGACGGATTCTTCCAGCGGTTTAAAAGTAACGTCAACTCCTTGAAATGCCGTTAAATAACCGCTTTCCTTGAGAAGCTTTTCAAAGGACCCCAGGGCCGGGCTGTCCGATATTTGCGGCCGCCCCCCCTTGGAAAGCACATATTCAGCAACCGCCCGTACCACCAGCGGATGGGTCAGTATCGCCCGTTCGGGTCCGGCGGAAGATAACAGGTTGGGCTTGATCAACACCCGGGGTTTTCCGGCAAAGAGATCACCGCCCAGGGAATCCATCACCTCATAAATCCTGGGTTTTAAAATATCATATTGATAGGTAGATTGTTTAAAGATAACTTTTGTCATATATAGGATGCTACAAAACCGATTTACAAACTTGCCTGCGGCTGTTAAATACTCGCATTCATATTATCTTTACCGGACTTAATCAAGACAAACCCTAAGTTTTTTTTGGTACCGGGAAACATAGTATTTAAGGATCACCTTCAAAAAGATGGCGATTATGTGAGGATTCAAGTGAAATGCGATCGCAATCGCTTCCGAACTCCCAGAAACGGGGATATCTGTATGTAGTTATGGCGGCGCTGCTGTGGGCTGCCTCAGGGTCGGCAGCCAAGTTTCTGTTCAGCACCGGGGTATCCCCCTTTGAACTGGTGCAGCTTCGCCTGACGATAACCGCCGTCGTTTTGCTGACCTGGCTTTTATGCAGCTGTCCCGCACGTCTTAAAATAGCTCCCCGCGACATCGGCTATTTTATTATTCTGGGTAGCGGCGCCATGGCTGCCGTTCAATTTACCTATCTGTTCAGCATCAGTAAAATTCACGTTGCCGCCGCCATTTTGCTGCAGTATCTCGCACCAAGCTTTATTGCGCTTTACACGGTTGCCATTAACCGCGAGCCCTTGAGCCGGACGACGCTACTGGCACTTGCGGGGGCCTTCTGCGGCTGCTACCTCGTGGTGGGCGCCTATCATTTTAATGTGTTCACCCTGAACGCACTGGGCGTTATCAGCGGCTTTCTTTCAGCCCTTGCCTTTGCCTGGTATTCGCTCCAGGGCGAATATGGCATGCGCCGGTACCATCCTTTGACAGTGCTGTTTTTCGCCATGCTGTTCGGCGCCGTCACCTGGAATATCCTGCTGCCGCCGTTTAGCGCCTTTTTAGGCCGCTACTCCCCGCTGCAATGGGGCTGGATCGGTTATATCAGCCTCCTGGGAACGCTTCTGCCTTTTGGATTTTATTTCAAAGGCATCAATCTGATTCGGTCCACCCGCGCCAGTATTGCCGCCACTCTGGAGCCGATAACCGCTGGCGTACTGTCCTTTGTTTTTCTAAAAGAAATCCTGACGCCGCTGCAAATCATCGGCGGTATCCTGGTCATTGCAGCGGTCGTCCTGCTGCAGATAGAACAAGAATTTGATGAAAACGCGCCCGATGTAATTCGCAGGCGCAGAGGATCGATAAACAGTGACACGATCAACGCCACTGCAAAAACGGATTAAACGGCATTTAGGCGGGCGGGAGCACCGTTTTTTTGCAGCGACTGCGCCGGGACTCGAGATGATTTGTCAGGACGAACTGAAGGCTTTTATGCCTGCCGCTATCCATATCGAGAGTGTCGCAGGCGGCGTTGAGTTTGATGGCCGACTTACGGATTGTTACCTGGCCAATCTGAACCTGCGCACCGCCAATCGCGTCCTGCTGCGCATCCGATCTTTTTATGCCGCCGACTTCCGGCAGCTTGAAAAAAGCCTGCGAGATGTCCCCTGGGAACTTTATCTACCGGCCGGCGCCAAAACTCGAATTCATGCAACATCACGACAATCCCGGCTGTATCACAAAGATGCCGTTGCCGAGCGCATCCGGAAAAGCATTTCTTCCCGTTTTGCGCAAAACAGATTCCCGCAAGCACCCGATCCGGCCCCGGCCGATACCCTGCAAATATTTGTGAGGATGTCCCAAAACGATGTGATCCTGTCGGTTGACAGCAGTGGGGAACTGCTCCACAAACGGGGCACCAAACCCCACAGCGCCAAGGCGCCCCTTCGCGAAACCATTGCCGCCGCCGCTTTGATGCTGGCCGGTTACACCGGTGCTGAACCCCTTATTGACCCCATGTGCGGGTCCGGATCGTTTTCACTTGAAGCCGCCCTGATGGCGCAACAGATTCCCCCGGGCTGGAACCGAAAATTTGCATTCATGCACTGGCCGTCGTTTCAGCCCGGGCGCTGGAAGCATATTCGACGCCGGGCCGAAATGAAGATAGCGCCTGTAAACACCCCTGCCATCTACGCCTCGGACAGGGATGAACAGGCGGTAAATGCCCTCAAAGAAAACCTGTTCCGACAGAATCTCAGCGGCGTCGTTTCCACATCCACCCGGAATTTTTTTGATTTCTCGCCAAAGGAAGTGACGGACCGGCCGGGGCTGATCGTTCTGAATCCCCCCTTTGGTCGTCGCATGGGAACCCGGCAGGAAAGTGATTCCATGTTCACTGATGCTTGCCGGTGGTTAAAAAAGGAATACCGGGGATGGAAATTCGCCCTGATTGCACCCAGAACTTCTTTAATCGACAAAGTCCCCTTCACATCGGCCGCTCATATTCTGCCGCTGGGAGGAATCAAGATTGCCTTGCTGACGGGGAAGATCCCATAGGCTGCGTCTTTATATTTTTATCACCGTACAGTATAGAAAGCCTGGCCCTATGGGCCGCGTCAGAGAGCATTTGTAATTTCAACGAGTGAATGATATTTTAACCCAGTCAATCCCCTCGGGGGGAACGATATTTACATTGATCAATGGTTACCTGAAGGCTTATGGCAAACGATATCTATGCTGATTTTATAGAACTGGCCAAACATGAAAAAGCGGTTAAAGATTATCAGATATCCATCAGCGATGTGGGGTCTGCGGTTACCATTGCCGCTCCGCACGGCGGTAAAATTGAACCGGGCACATCGGAAATCGCCCGGCGGATTGCCGCCGATACTTATAACTGCTACTGTTTTGAAGGTGTTAAAAAAAACAACAACAGCCGCCTTCATATCACCAGCCACAACTTTGATGAACCGACCGCTCTTAAACTCATATCCATGTCCGAAATCGTAATCGCCATTCACGCCTGCACCGGCACAGCCGGTTTGGTCTATCTGGGCGGCCTGGATATGCCTCTAAAAAAATCAATCGCAGCTGAACTTAATGATAGAGGAATCGGCGTGTCCCAGCAGAATTCCCGATTTAAAGGAGCAAACCCCGACAATATCTGCAATCGAGGCTTGACCGGAAAGGGGGTTCAGCTGGAAATTACCCGGGATTTAAGAGATGATCCCACCCAAAAAGAAGTCATTGCCGAAGCCGTTCGAGCGTCCCTATGGGCTGCTGAAAAAATGCTTGCCGTAAATTTATAAACACGTTATACAGCTCGCGCTATGATCTTCCGGCAGGAAATCAGGCGAATTATCCATTTCGTTTAACAAACATTTTCTTTCAGGATACTGTTTCATGAGTTTACTATCATCTTCCGTTTCCATTACGTGTTATAAAGTCAGCGGTGAAATTCAAAAACCGGTTCTCGATACGATATACAGCGGCCTCGCCCGCCATACCATTCAATCGATCGACGATGAGCCAATGGAGAAAACCATCGGATGGACATCATTTAAAAATCCGTACCTTCCGGATTTCGAAGGTTCCTCCTTCGTTATCGGTCCCTATCTGGTTTTTTCGCTGCGGCTGGACAAAAAAACAATCCCCGCCAACGTCATCCGGAAAAATGTTGCGGTTGAAACGGCAAAACAACTCAACCGCAGCGGTCGAAACTATTTATCAACCAACGAGAAAAAAACAATCAAAGATCAAGTTACAGCATCTCTGAGCCGGCGCATACCGGCTACCCCCAATGTTTATGACCTGATCTGGAATATGGAAGGATCCCGGCTATGGTTTTTCTCAAATCTGAAAACGGCCAATGAAGCCCTTGAAACGATGTTCTTAAAATCATTCAATCTCACCCTCATCCACCTGTTTCCTTTTACAATCGCCGACCAGGTTTTGGGTCTCTCAGACCCGGACCGCGACCGCCTGGTTCAGCTTGAACCCACAAAATTCTCGGAGGCGTAAATGCTGGATGTAGCCGTATCTTACAATCGGTATAAATTTTTAGGCGATGAATTTCTCACCTGGTTGTGGTTTGTCATGGAAAAACAGCCGGAGGCGCTCAGGGAGACGGATCCTGAACTGAAATCGCTGGATGTCGGCAACCGCATCGTACTGGAAAACCATCGCAACCATACCAAGGAAAGCATTACCATCAAAGGCGACCAGGCCGGTTTGGAAGAAGGAACGTTGGCCTTGTGGAAAGGGGCCTTGGTAACCGAACTCAACCTCGTCTATAAATCCGGCAGCCATGAGTGGCGCTTCAGCGTCAAGGGTGAGAATCTGCATCTGTCGGGCCTTAAAACCCCGCAGACCGGACCGGTTGAAAACAAAGAGGATATGGAAGGGGCCGTCCTGGAAAAGGTGTTCCTCTATGAAAAGGCGTTGGCTCTGATTTATAATCTCTATAATCTGTTTATCCGGCTGCGGCTGGCCCCCAAATGGAAAAACGAGGTTGTCCCTCAGATCAAAAATTGGATTTTATCCCAGCAAAGCAACTGAATTTAAGAGACCGGCTTTTGCTCTTAAACGATTTTAAACCATTTGCTTCGATCGCCCGCATCCTTAAATTTATAAAAAAATCTTCTAAATATTGATTTACCGAGGGTTTTCAGGACCCATCCCATACATAAAAAAACCTTTATCATTAATATACATTGTTATATCAGCATCTTAAAAATTTGTTAAATTGATTTTTTTTGTTGACTTTTATACATACTTTCAATAAATCCACAATACTTCTACGTTTTCGCGTTCTTAACCCACTAAAAGGAGGAACACTTATGACCAAAGCAGAATTAATCGACATCATTGCAAAAGAGGCCGACATTACAAAAGTAGCGGCAGGCAACGCCCTGGAAGCTTTCATCGGCGGCGTTACATCAGCACTTAAGAAAAAAGATGGAAAAGTTACCCTGGTTGGATTCGGCACATTTTCCAAGGCCCGTCGCAAAGCCCGCAAAGGCCGCAATCCCCAGACCGGTGAGAAGATCACCATCAAAGCCTCAACCGTCGCCAAATTCAAAGCCAGTAAAAAGCTCAACGCTTCTCTTTAAGCGAACTATTTTGGCGGTTTTCCGATTTAAAATAATCGGAAAACCGCTTTTTTTCTGCCGTATCAAACGATTATTGCTTTGACCCCGGCATATTCCTGCAACAGCGCCGGGCTAAACGATCTGTCTTTATTACTTCCACACAGTGCCGCCTGTTTATCTTATTATATTTACCCAACCTCTTTTGAAAAAACCGGTTGAACTTTTGGAAACCGCAAAACGATTTCCCTTTCACTAAAAGGATAACGGATTCCCTTTATCAACTGAAATTCCTCGTGCCCTTTACCCAGCAGCAAAACCATATCCCCCGGCCATGCCGCCGAAAGCGCAATGTCCACCGCCCGGGCGCGATCGAGTTCGACCGCATATCCTTCCGGCGGGGGCTTGATCTTGAACCCTCTCACAACGGCTCCGGCAATACCGGCCGGATCCTCAAAGCCCGGGTTATCTGAAGTAACAACTGCAAAATCCGCATGTTCTCCGATAATCTTTCCAATCAGACTCCGTTTGCCCGGCCAGCGATCCCCGGGAGAACCAAACACGGCAATCAAACGACCGGAAGTCAACTGTCGACTTTCCCGCAGAACCTGACCGATGGCTTGCGGGGTATGGGCATAATCGATAATTACATCAAACGGCAATCCGCAACGAATGTACTCGAACCGCCCCTTGATGCCACTGAAGGTTTCAAGCCCTTCCCGGATCGAATCTAGCGGAATTTCGCAGGCAATCCCCGCTCCCGCAGCAGCCAGCGCGTTCCAGACATTATAGCGCCCGGTCAACGGAAGCCTTACGGGGACCCCTCTGCCCTGGATCACCATCTCAAAATCAATCTGGTTTCTTCCGGCAATGATCCGCCGCGCCTGTAAATGTGCGCTATGCAATGCGCTGTACTGAAGGGTACGAACGTTATGGATTGCCGCAAGGCTTTTTCCAACCAGATCATCATTATTCAGAACCTGCCAGGCGCCTGAACTGCTTCCGTTGGCCGCAACATATTCTCTAAAGAACCGGCGTTTCGCCTCCCGATAATTCCTGATGGACTGATGCAGCTCCAGATGATCCGCCGCAACATTCGTCAGGACACCGCCGCAGAATTTGCATCCGGCCAGTCTTTTCTGGACCACCGCGTGCGAAGACACCTCCACAACCACAAAGTCGTTTTCGGCGAAAGCGGCTTCCGCGATAAACTGTTGGAGCAGAGGAGCAGGCGGCGTCGTGTTGTGCATGGGATAGATTTTTCCGTTGATCTCCGTGCCGACCGTACTGGTTATCGCGACTTTATATCCACCGGCCCGAAGAATGTGTGCGATCATATGCGATGTTGTGGATTTTCCATCTGTTCCCGTCACCCCAATCAGGCGCAGTTTACGGGAGGGGTTTCCGTAAAATCCTGCGCACAGTCTGCCCAGCGCGTCGGCCGTATCGGTAACCCGGATGGACATCAGGCCATTGGTAGGGGAGTGTTTTTTATTGACAATTGCCGCACAGGCGCCCTTGGTCGCGGCAATGTCCAAAAAGTCGTGCCCGTCGAATGTCGTTCCTTCGCGAGCGACAAATAGCATGCCCGTTTTGATTTCAGCCGTTGATTCGGTAATGCCTGTCACTGAAAGGTGATCCGGAACCGGATCAACTGAAACGATACCGGCCAGGCGAAATAAGTCAGACAAAGGAATTGGATTCAAATTCAAGTTGTGCCTGCATCATCATGCGATTTTTTTACCACGTTCCGACCAATTTTAAATGAGGATAAACCGCTGTCATCTATTATAAACCAGTGAATTAGGCAAGTATTTATTTCTTTCTGGTGGACATTCTCAGAACTTTTCATATAATAGATACCGATATGACACCGGCAGTTAAAGCGGCCCTGGCGGCAAAAATCAAATACACCCTGCATGAATACAAACATGATCCAAACGTCACTGCCTATGGTCGTGAAGCAGCTGACGCATTGGGCGTCAGCCCGGATAGGATATTTAAAACCCTGATGGTTTCATTAAGCGGCCTGAAAGACCCGCTTGCCGTCGGCATCGTGCCGGTATCCGCCCAGCTGGACCTAAAGTCCTTTGCGGCCGCAGCGCACGCCAAAAAAGCGGCCCTGGCGGATGCAAAGGATGCCGAAAGAGCCACCGGGTATGTTCTGGGGGGAATCAGCCCCCTGGGACAGCGCAAACGGTTGCCGACCATCGTGGATCTGTCGGCCCTGAAGTACCGGACCATTTATGTCAGTGCCGGAAAACGCGGTCTTCAGATCGAACTGGCCCCGGATGATTTAATCCGGTTGTGCGGAGCCAAGACCGCTGGTGTTTGCCGTTGAGTTTATCGAGAACGTAAGAACGAATCAACCGCTTGCAAAACAAATCCGACGCCCGGGTGCAGCCCCTGGCGCAGGATTTGTTTCATATATTTCCAAATGTATTTTTCTCTCCGGATCCGATTAAGTCGCTCTATCCTGTTTGAATGCCTTTATATAACCGGTTGAAACCGCTGCCATAACACCGACAGGCGCCCCTGACGCCGACAGGCCTCCATAAGATGTCACTTCAAAGTCCGGATAGGCATTTCCACCGTGTTCCACAAAGTCAAGCCCCTCCCGTTCTTCTTCAGGGGAGACCCGCAGCCCGATGGATTTTTCAATCAGCTTGAACAGGACAAACGCGGTCGGAAACACCCACAGGAAGCAGGCGGAAATCCCCAGAACCTGAACACCGATAATTTTCAGTGAAGTCCCGCCCATATTGAAAATACCGGCAGCCAGGGTACCCCAGGCCCCGCAAACGCCATGCACGGAAATGGCGCCCACCGGATCATCTATTCTGATTTTGTCAAAGAATACGACCGAAAATACTACTATCACACCGGCAAGAGAACCGATCACGATTGCGCTGGATGGCATAACCGTCGCGCAGGGACTGGTAATCGCCACCAGCCCGGCCAGGGCCCCGTTCAACGTCATCCCGACTTCGGGTTTCCCAAATTTAAACCAGGAAATAAACATGGCCAGGATTGAGCCGGCTGCTGCCGCCAGATTGGTGTTTACAAAAATCATGGCGATATCTTTATTGGCGGCCGTGGTAGACCCCGGGTTAAACCCGAACCAGCCCAGCCACAGGATAAAAACCCCCAGAGCGGCCAGCGGCATATTGTGCCCCAAAATCGGTTTGATTTTGCCGTCTTTGGTGTACTTTCCCATCCGTGGGCCCAGGACAATGGCGCCTGCCAGCGCGGCCCAACCGCCAACGGAGTGGACCACCGTGGAACCTGCAAAATCTATAAACCCCATGCTTTCCAGCCAGCCTTTTCCATGAAAAAGCCCCCCCCAGGCCCAGCTGCCGAAAACCGGGTAGATCAGCCCGCTGATAACGACACTGTATATCAAATATCCTGAAAACTTGGTCCGCTCCGCCATGGCGCCGGAAACGATTGTCGCCGCGGTGGCGGCAAATACCACCTGGAACATCCAGAAAGCCAGGATCCATGGATCACCCCCGGAGGTAAAATCGCTTAGGAAAAACCCGCTGGTTCCGAACCAGCCTGAGGTCGAAGCGCCGAACATCAGGCCGAAACCGATGGCCCAGTAGGCAATGGATCCCATGGAAAAATCCATCAGGTTTTTCATCATAATATTAACGGCGTTTTTAGCCCGGGTCAGCCCGGTTTCCACCATGGCAAACCCGGCCTGCATAAAGAAGACCAGTGCGGCCGCCACCAGGGTCCAGACATAATCCGCGTGGGTCTGAACAAGGTCGATGGCGGCTTTGTTTGACAGGGGCGTTGGCGCTTCATCTCCTGCCCAGGCCCCGGCAAGGCTCATCAGTGTTATTACGATCCATAAAATCATCGATTTCATCTTGAATGGTTTTATAATTGTTGCAATTTTTTTCATCGACGCCTCTTCTCCTTTTCCATAATATGTTTAATTTTGTCGGGTTGTTTTATTTCTCATTAAGTTTAAGCAATGTGCATGCCAGTTTATTTAAACAGCCGGAAACCTATCTAACCAACTTTATATATTATGAATATTATATTTATGAATGATTTTACCTATACTTTTATAAATACAATTATGTATCTAAATAATTTATAAATAACATAATTGTTATAATAATCAGTTTAATTTCGAAATCGGCATTTGTTCCGGATCAACCGTCTCTGCAACACAATGTTGCTGATATATCTTGATAAATAGGGAAAGGTGAATTACGCTACACATTAACTTGGTGCTCTGGTGCATCGCCACGGTTACAATCTGATTCCCAAATGAAAATTGGTGAGTAAGTGTTTTATCCCCCCACAAAAAAAGCAAAAGAAATCCTCCAGCTCATGAAAGACAGTTACTAAGGGAGACGACATGACAAATTTTTTTAGAAAATTATCACTGGTGTTTGCCGCCGGATGTTTGGGAGGCCTTTTAAACAGCCTGGCGGTTTGGTTTCTCGGAGATATCGGAATTACATCGGCTGCAGGAGTAAAATTAGCGCCGGTATTGACCCCGCCGTGGCTTTACCCCCGGATTGTCTGGGGCGGCATTTGGGGACTGCTGTTTCTGCTGCCGATGTCGTCGGATCGTTTTTTTTCAAGGGGGCTGATTTTCAGTATCGGTCCGAGCCTGGTCCAGCTCTTTGTCATTTTTCCCCTGATCGCCCATAAAGGCCCCATGGGACTGGAATTGGGCGCTTTAACCCCTGTTTTTGTCCTGTTTTATAATGCCGTCTGGGGGGTTGCCGCAAGCACTTGGCTGCGCTGGGTAAGCAGGTAATGCGCTGTTTTCCCCCGATACGGGAAAGAGTCCGGGCGCCGGGGATTCGGAGGCTCAGGCATCGTCAGAAAATGGAGCGGTTACCATGAAGGTTTCGCCCCGGATATGTTCCATCAAATGGTATTTTCAAAAGGAGTAAAAAAACATTTTTCTTCCGGCTTAGAGAATGTTATATATCGCACGCTGAGTTCTTTGATAACATCGTTAAAGCTACATATAAAGCAAAGGGAGGGTTTTGTTATGAAACAGATGGTTACTTTTCCCCGCACAGCCGTCTTTCTTTTTTTATTTTGTTTAATCTGCACGCCGCAAGCCGGATTTGCTCAAGCGCCTGACGTACTGGATGTGGAAGCTGTTGTCTGCCGCGATGTGGTTGACCGCAAACCGGTGGGTCCTGAAACCAGCTTTCCGAGTTCAGTCGAAAAGTTGTACTGCTTCAGTAAAATCATCGGGGCCAAAACCCCCACCACGGTTTTTCATGTGTGGTACTATGGCAATACCGAGATGTTCCGCATTTCACTCCCGGTCAATTCCGCTTCCTGGCGGACTTTCAGTATGAAAAGCATCCGGCCCCATGAAACCGGTTCCTGGCATGTGGAAATACTGGACTCCTTGGAGAACAAGCTGGAAGTCATCAATTTTCAGATTCTGAAACAGTAATCGATTTCACAGGGAACCGACGTATTGCACCATGCGTTTGCGCATGCCGGGGTCGGGCAGTTTGCCAAAACCGGCGGCCATATTGTCCCGCATGTGATGCACCTTGGCGGTTGCCGGAATGACACAGGTAACGGCCGGATGCGATATGATAAATTTTATAAAAAAGTTGCCCCAGCTGTGACAGTCAAATTCCGCAGCCCATTCCGGCAGAGCTTTGCCCTTTACCTTGCCAAACAAGGCGCCGCGTTGAAAAGGCCGGTTAATCAGGGTCGCCATCCCCCGGTCGGCCGCCAGGGAGAGTAAGCTTTCTTCCGCGGCGCGGTCTTCCATGTTGTAAGTAAATTGGACAAAATCCAGATTTTCGGTCCGCATGATCTGCATCAGTTCAGCATGAGATCGTCCGTGCGAGGTCGTAATGCCGATATATCTTATCTTGCCCTGTTCTTTCCATTCCCTGAGAGTCGGCAGGTGGGTTTTCCAGTCCCGCAGATTGTGAATCTGCATGAGGTCCATGACCGCCACCCCCATAAGCCGCATCGACGCCTGCATCTGAAGAATGCCGTTTTGTCTCCCATCGGTCCAGACTTTGGTTGCGGCAAAAAGGGCGTCCTTATGACGGATTTTTTTCAACAGCTCGCCCACCACCGATTCGGATGAACCATACATGGGTGAAGAATCGATCAAAGCACCGCCATTGTCAAAGAAGACCTGTAAAACCTTTTCCAGCTCGGATCTGGCGGCCGGATCGTTGCCGACGTCGAAGGTTCCCGAAGTTCCCATTCCGATAACCGCCATGCGCTCCCCGCTGGATGGAATTGCGCGGGTG
>ENA-OSEO01001172-OSEO01001172.1-sediment-metagenome-genome-assembly--contig:-NODE-1172-length-51824-cov-30.914198_pt1 | contig 51824 bp, 43 predicted proteins | sample MGYA00237883_ERZ534232 | MGnify/ENA metagenome assembly ERZ534232
ATACCGAAAGATCTCCCGGAGATAACCGGTGATGCCAATCGAATACACCAATTGTTTGGCAATCTCCTAGCAAATGCGATCAAATTTACTCTGGACGGAGGAAGTATCACCCTAAAAGCTGACAGCGACCGGGAAACGGTAAAAGTATCGTTTATTGATACGGGAATCGGTATCGCCAAACAAAAAATCGACCAGATATTTCTTCCTTTCCAACAACTTGAAAGGTCATCAAAGAGGAAGTTCAAGGGAGCCGGATTAGGGCTGGCTATTAGTGAAAGAATCATGGAGGCTCACGGGGGAAGCATTACCGTAAAGAGCGAATTGGGGAAAGGGTCTACCTTTACTTGCATTTTCCCGTTAAAATAGGGAGTATTATTATCGTGTAATCAAATATTTAAACCTTATGGAGATTTTACAGCATGAAAGACAAAGTTCTCTTGGTTGACGATGAAAAAGAATTAGTTGATGTTATCAAGATCAACCTTGAATTTGAAGGTTACGATGTTGATGTGGCTTATGACGGCGATGAAGCCTTAAAGAAACTGCCTCAGAGCAAACCTGATCTAATAATCCTGGATATAATGATGACTAAGGTGGATGGATGGGAAGTGCTCCATCAGCTTCGCTCTTCTCCCGAATTCAACAACACACCGGTATTAATCCTTTCCGCTAAAATCGAAGAGAGTTCCAAGCTGCTGGCTTTTGGCCTGGGTGCAGAAGATTATGTCACCAAGCCTTTTAGCACGAAAGAGCTAATCGCCCGAGTGCGGGCTCTACTTAAAAGAAAAGAAACGGTAAAAACCGAGGATGTTCACAAGATACCGGTTGTACGGGGTAAATCGGATATCCTGCTGTTGGATCAGGATGATATTCTTTATGCTACGCCTATTCAGAATTATTCCTATCTACATACCATGGATAAGAAATATCTTACCCACTTCAGCTTATCTGAACTGGAAAAGAAACTTACGGGATATTTTATGCGCACCCATCGGAGTTACATAGTAAATCTACATCAAGTAAGAGCGGTTATTTCCCCGTCGAAGGGAAGTTACAAAATAGAACTGAAAGACGAGAATCATACCCAGCTTCCGGTAAGCCGCAGGAAGATAAAGAATATTAAGTCAAAACTGGGGATCTAACAACTCTCAATGATAGGCATTTTTCTGGCCGTCTGGACTATCCGATTATCTTCATCAACATAGACCACTTTAGGAGAATACTTTTCGGCTTGCTGTTCGTCCATAGTCACATATGACATTATTATTATCTTATCTCCCTTTTGCACCAGTCTGGCTGCCGCGCCATTTAAACAAATGGTACCTGAATCAGCATCTACTTCAATGGCATAAGTCTCTAAACGCTCCCCGTTTGACAGATCAACTACCTGGACTTTTTCATAAGGAAGGATATCTGCCGCTTTCATCAATTTGCTGTCAATTGTAATACTTCCCTCATAATCAATATTGGCATCAGTTACTGTTGCCCGATGAATCTTGCTCTTTAGCATTATCCTAAACATTTAATAATCTCCTCCATTTTTATTTGCTTTTATCATAATATTATCGATTAACCTGGCTTTTCCTACTCTAGCTGCTACGGCAATGAGTATTTCTCCCTCTATAAAAGAAATTTCTTGCAATTCTTTATTGTCGCATACAGATATGTATTCCAAATCAACCAAGGGTTTGTCTTCGATCATTTCTTGCATCTCATTTTTTATTTCGGAAGCAATCCGGCAACCTTTATTTATCATTTCTTTTGCCCGTTCAAGAGATTGAGCAAGCACTAATGCTTCTTCCCGCTCCGGTTCCGAGAGATAAGTATTTCTAGAGCTCATTGCCAATCCGTCTTCTTCTCTTACCGTAGGAACAACGACAATGTGAAGGTGAAAATTCAATTCCTCCACCATTCTTTTAATAACTGCTACCTGCTGAGCATCCTTCTGTCCAAAATATACCCTTTCTGGTTTGACTATATTAAAGAGCTTGGCAACAATAGTGGTAACTCCTTTAAAATGATGAGGACGAGATATCCCGCACAGCTTATTTGTCATTTCCTGCACTTCAACAAAAGTAAGATGATTGTTTGGATACATCTCCTCATCTGACGGATAAAAAAGGAAATCAACGCCAGCTGATTCCGCAAGCTTTTTATCTCTCTCAAGGTCCCGGGGATATGCTTTTAAATCCTCCGAGGGCGCGAATTGGGTGGGGTTAACATATAAACTGACTACGACAACATCACAATCCTTCCGGGCTCGATGCATGAGCTCAAGATGTCCTTGATGAAAATACCCCATAGTGGGTACGAGACCAACAGTTTTTCCTGTTTGCCGTAATTGTTTTAGTGCTTTGTGTAAATCGCTGATCGTAGTTATCACTTTCATCGCTTCTCACACCCTGTAAGAATGCCCTCCATCGGCAAAATGCAAATTGAAAAGTGCAAATTGTAAAATTTAAAGCCTTTAAAGTAAAACCATTTTGCCTTTCTCGTTTTTAAATTCTCATTTAGAATGAGTGTTCTTCTCCCGGAAATTCGCCGAATTTTACTTCCTTAATATATTTCTCAATAGCAGCCCTGATATCGCCGCTCAAATTAGCATATTGTTTTACAAATTTGGGAACAAATTTTTCAAACATACCCAGCATATCCTGGGTCACCAAAACCTGCCCGTCACAGTAGGACCCGGCACCGATGCCAATGGTGGGCACGGCTATTATCTCGGTAATCCTGCCGGCTAATTCCGCCGGGATCTTTTCTAAAACAACGGCAAAGACACCTGCATCTTCCAGTGCTTTAGCATCGGATATCATCTTTTTTGCTGCTTTTGTTTCTTTTCCCTGAACTCTGTATCCACCCAGTTGATGAACCGACTGCGGAGTAACACCCAGATGACCCATAACCGGAATCCCCGCTTCCACTATCTTGGAAACAATGGGAGCAACTTCACTTCCGCCCTCAAGTTTTATGCCATGAGCATTTGCTTCCTTTAAAAAACGCCCGGCATTATATACTGCCTCTGTTGCAGATAACTGGTAAGACATAAAGGGCATGTCCCCGATAATCATGCTTCGCCTGGCCCCTCTGACAACCGCTTTAGTATGATGAAGCATTTCATCCATGGTAACCGGCAGAGTGGTATCATAACCCAGGACAACCATCCCCAGGGAATCTCCCACCAAAATAATATCCACGCCCAGTTCATCAATGAGACCGGAAGTAATGTAATCATATGCTGTAAGCATAGTGATCTTCTCATTGTTTTGTTTCATTTCAACCAGGGTATTTACTGTCACTTTCTTGTTCATGGCTACCTCCTTGAAATAATTGAAAAAGTTCTTTCTGCTTATCCTTATCAACTGTGCCTTTTTCCAGAGCTACTTGGGTTACATATTTACCAAGTTCGCAGTATAGTTTCTTTTTATCAGGCATCCGGTGCTCAAAAGCATTCAAATGCTCCTCTAATGGCTCCATATCTCCCCTGGCAATGGGTCCGGTCAGGGCTTCAGTTGTACCCTGGGACTCAAAATTGGCCAGAGTTCCTTTTATAAGGGGGAGCATAGCCTGTAAAGCCATCTCATCAGAGATACCCATACTTTTATATATGCTTTGTGCATAGTGAATCAGTCCCACGAAATAATTGGAGGCAACACAAGCCGCCGCATGATAAAGTGCCTTATCTTCATTTCTTACTACAATTGCAGTTCCGCCAAGAGCATCCACTATTTCCCTGGCCAGAGATTGTACTTCCTCATCTCCGGTAATACCAAAAACCGAGTCGGGAATTTGTTCGATAGCTCCCTTGATAGTGGCAAACGACTGGAGTGGATGAATACTTCCCACTAAAGCCCCACATTTTCCTGCGGCTTTGAGAACATCGACCGAAAGCGCTCCACTCATATGGAAAACAAAACTCCCTTTTTTAAATCCTCCGTTGCGGGCAATTTGCTGACACACCGGTTCAATTTGATCATCATTTGTTGTTAAAAACACAATATCCGCGGATTCTGCTGCCTTGCTGATATCATAGACCTTAGGTGAAGAAATATATTCGTTTGCCTGATCAAGCGATTCCCGGCTGCGGCTGGCAATTGCTGAAATGTTTAGACTCTTCTCCTGGAGAATGTGACCAATGGCTGTGCCTACCTTACCTGCTCCGATTATGGCAATTTTCTTACTGAATAAAGTTGTTCTCATCTAAATACAATCCTTTAACAAAAAGTATAGGAATATTCCTAGCTGCTCAAGCTCGCATTCGCGCGATTGTGAGTTTGGTATCTCTTATATTCTTGGTTTTTATTAATAAACCACATTATTTTCCTTGCCGAAATAAAATCTCAACAATAAAAAAATCTTCTGCTAGACAGAAGATTTACATACTCTATTAATTGAGCTTGCCTTCTTCTGTCTCAGTCTCCAGCTTCAAATATACTCCTGGTTAGATCCAAGCAGACCTGCGGCCTTGCTAAAATAAGTAAATAAATATTTAAATTTGTTTACTTAAATTATCACAAGAATCCTTTAAGTACAATAGGACCGAATATTGAAATCACTACAAAATCCAAATCATATTACTTATTCGTTTGACAGATATCGCTACTTAAGATAGCGTAAGTTTAAATCAGCTAATTTGATCTCTATTCGTATAACAATACACCTTTTTCCTACAGCCATAATTTCCCGAGATCATATTTTTTGGGGAGCAGGTTATTATGTTGCTAATGATCTTAAAAATAATAGCCCTGGTAATCATTCTTATTTTATTACTACTTCTTGCCGTTTTTCTATTAATCTTGCTTGTCCCTTTTCACTTTACCGGTAAAGCAAAAAACACCAAAGGTTTTGAAGCTGAAATAAACGTTAGCTGGCTTTTGAACATCATTGGTGTAAGTTCTGTTTTTAGCGCGGAGAAGAAACTTATCTTTCTTAGACTATTTGGTTTCAATCTATTTACCCATAAAATAAAACCAAAACCCGAAAAGAAACCTAAAAAGGAAGTTGAAAAAGAGGTTGTGACCGAGAAAAAAAAGAAAAAAACAAAGCCCTCGCCATCGGGTGTATTGGATAAATTTACATCATCAATGCAAACAATTTCGCTAAATATTATCAAACCAATACTGAGATTCGTTCTTGGAATGCTATCCTCTTTGAAATTAAAAGTGACAGGCGAAGCTGAAGTAGGTTTGGCTGATCCTGCCGATACAGGTATATTGTTAGGAGCTTTCTATGCAACTTGTGGAGCGCTTCAAATTAACAATTTTAAGCTTTATCCCAACTGGGAGGAAATGACACTTATTGGTGAGACCGCATTCCATGGCCGGGCCTGGTTAATTGATATTCTCAGGATTGTCGTAAAGACTGTATTTTCATCACCAATTAGGAGAATCTGGTGGCCCTTGTTAAAAGAAAAACTGAGGATTTCAGGTAAGATCAAGAAACCCCAAACAGTTTGACAACAAGAGAGGAGGTGTAGAAATGGCTGATTCACAAAGTAAAATGGAAGCTTTTGTTAAAAGTATGCTCGATCAACTCCGGGCGATGGCAACAACTGAGACCATTGTTGGCCAGCCAGTTAAAATCGAGGATAAAACCGTTGTTCCGGTGATTAAATTCTCCGTGGGATTTGGCGCCGGTGGTGGAGAGGGCACCGGAGAGAGTCCGATGTCTAAAGAAAGTAAAACCGGAAAAGGCAGCGGTTACGGCCAGGGTGGTGGAGGTGGCATTAAGATAGATCCGGTCGCTTTTGTTACCGTTCATGAAGGCAAAGTCATGTTACTCCCTGTTTCAAAGACCGGTGCTAATGTTGAAAGAATTGTTGATGCAATCCCTGATCTGGTAGAAAGAATTAAAAGCTCAAAGGAAAAGAAGGAAGAAAAGAAATAACTGCTACTAGACAAGTATGGTTGTATAAAAAATAAAAGGCGGGGCCTTTGCCTCGCCTTCTCTGACTATTTATAAGAGACCTATTGCCATCTCTTCAAAGAAGAAACAGTCTGATCTACAAGCAAATAAGCTTGCTCCTTAGGCATATCAGTCTTCTCCATCATGGCTTGAGTAATTCTGCCAACCATCTCCGTTTTTGAAATTTCCGGTTCACTGAATATGCCATTATGAAAACAGAAAATACAATAATCCTCATTCCTGGTATGATCAGAATTTGTACCAAGGTCTTCCGGTTTGTCAATCGGCATACCGCAGCTTTGGCAAACATACTCACTCTGCATTACTCCAACCCCCTCAAGTCCCTACATGTTGCAGGCCATCTAATTTAATAGGTTATCCAATATAATATCACTAGAGACAGTTTCTCCAAATAGATTTTACTTGCTAATTTTATTAATCCTTGCTGCACATATTTTTAGTTCAGGAGTCTTTGCTTTCGGATCTAATGCCCCGATTGTAAGCCTGTTAACCGGCGCCTCAGCAAAATGAAATGCAACAAAAACCGAACCCACCGGAGATCGTTCTGTCACACAGACGTCAATTTTAATCTTGCCTCTACGAGATTCCAATTCAACTTTTTCTCCATGGGACACTTTAAATTTCTTTGCATCCCTTGGATTAATCTCAACGAGCGGATGATGACATATTTCCTCAATGCTGGACCTTCTGCTCATAGATCCCGCATGATAATGATACAGCCATCTACCGGTTATAAGCACAAGAGGATAATCTTTGTCCGGAACCTCTGCCGCTTCTCTATATTCAACAACATGAAACTTGCCTTTGCCTTTAGAGAACTGATCAACATGTAGGATGCACGTCCCCGGATGGCCCGGCTGCGGACAAGGCCATTGCAGACCCTCTTCCCCTAACCGATCGTAGGTAATACCACCGAAAATCGGCACCAGGGAGGCAATTTCCTCCATTATCTTTGAAGGAGAAGTATAATCCATATCGTAATCCATAGCTTGTGCAATCTCACAAATAATCTTCCAATCCGGCCTTGAGTTTCCAACTGGAGAAATAGCTTTTCTTATCCTTTGTACTCTTCGTTCCGTATTGGTGAAAGTTCCGTCTTTCTCGGCAAAAGATGCACCGGGCAAGACAACATCAGCAAGCTTAGCTGTCTCCGTTAGAAAAATCTCTTGCACTAATAAGAACTCCAGAGATCTAAGAGCCTCTTCAACATGATTGGCATCAGGATCTGTCATAATAGGGTTTTCACCCATTATATACATTGCTTTTACTTTACCTTCACAGGCAGCATCCATCATCTCGGAAATAGTAAGACCTGGTTCTTCCGAAATCTTGGTTTTCCAGGCGTCTTCAAATTTGCTTCTAATCTTAGGATCAGCCACACTTTGATAGCCGGGAAAAACATTGGGCAAAGCGCCCATGTCACAAGCTCCCTGGACATTATTTTGACCTCTCAGAGGATTAACGCCGGCTCCCAGTTTTCCGATATTTCCCGTCATCATAGCCAAATTTGCTATACTTAGAACATTATCGGTACCCTTGATGTGCTCGGTAATACCCAGAGTGTAATAAATGGAAGCAGGTCTTTCCTTTGCGTATAATCTGGCAGCCTTCCGGATATCTTTTGCCGGAACTCCGGTAATTTTTTCCGCCCTGTCCGGAGTATAGTAAGCTACAGCTTCTTTGACTTCATCAAAACCTTCGGTTCTCTTCTTTATAAAATCTTTATTGATGAGATTCTCTTTGATTATTACATTCATTATGCCGTTTAAAAGTGGGATATCTGTTCCCGGCCGCAGTCTTAACCAAACATCGGCATATTCAACCAAATCAATTTCTCTGGGATCGGCAACAATAAGATTAGCACCGCGACGTGCAGCCGCAATCATCCTGTAACCTATAACCGGATGCGCTTCAGTTGGATTAGAGCCGATCACAAACATAGTCCGAGCATGATCAATATCTTCAATAGAATTGGTCATAGCTCCACTTCCGAACGATGCGGCCAAACCGGCCACAGTAGGAGCGTGTCACAATCGGGCGCAATGATCAACGTTGTTTGTACCTATAACCCCTCTAAGAAGCTTCTGAAGTAAGTAATTCTCTTCATTGCTACATCTTCCGGAGCTTAAAGAAGCAATAGTGTCGGCACCATATTTATCCTTTATCTTCGATAAATTCTTGGCAACTCTATCTAATGCTTCTTCCCAGGTTGCCTCAACAAGTTTCCCTCTTTTTCGAACAAGAGGAGTTGTTAGCCGATCGGGATGATTTATAAATCCAAAACCAAATCGTCCCTTAACACATAAGTTACCGTTGTTCGATCCAACGTTGACATCAGCGGTGACACCAACAACCTCATTGTTTTTGGTGTGCAGTTTCATCCGGCACCCCACACCACAGTATGAGCATACGGTATCGGTCTGCTCGGTTTCCCATATCCGACCTTTATATTTACTTAGCTTCTCAGTTAACGCACCGGTCGGACAAGTGGAAACGCATTGTCCGCAAAAAACGCATTTGGTATCAAAAAGCGATCGCTCATATGGAGTAGTAACAATAGCCTGGTATCCACGATTAGTAAATCCCCATATCCTCTGCCCCACAACTTCATCACAGATACGAACACATCGCCCGCAAAGAATACACTTGCGATGATCACGTTCTATTACTGGGTTATAGTCCTCAACAGCATATTCTCTTTGCTCGCCCCGGAATTGAATGTCTTCTATTCCATACATATAAGCAAGATCTTGAAGCGCACAATTGCCTGCATTCTGGCAGGTTAAACATTCCAAAGGATGATTGGTGAGGAGGAGTTCGATTATGGTTTTTCTTATCTCTTCAAGTGTAAGACTGTCAGTTTGAACAACCATTCCTTCTGAAACCTTGGTTGCACACGAAGGGACAGGGGCTTTTGCTCCCTCTACTTCAACCAGACAAACCCTGCAAGCACCATAAGGTTTTATTCTGGGATCATGGCAAAGAGTCGGAATAAAGATATCGTTTTCTTGAGCAGCCTCAAGAATTGTTGTTCCTTCTTCAACTTCAAATTTTTGGTTGTTAATAGTCAGGCTAATCTTTGACATATGTTCTCCTGTCAGTTAATCCTGTTTTTAAAATTTAAAATCAAGTTCCTTTCCGTTTCCTTGCTCTTACTCCCAGTTCAACAAAAATGCAGTCAATAAAATGTTCAACGAAGTTTGCGATATCGGAAACGGAAAGAATACCTATTACTTCATCATTATTAACAACCGGAAGATATCGAATTTGCAGCTCTTGCAGGACCATAGCTGCTTTTCTTAAGTCCATATCCGGAGCAAGTGACACTTCGCTTTCAAGCATAAAATCTTTAACCTTTGCTTCTTTGGGACTTCTTCCTTCAGCAACAACCGACATAGCAATCAGCCGATCCGTTATGATTCCGACCAGTTTTTTATGGTCTATTACCAAGAGCGATCCAATATTTTCATCCCTCATTTTTCTAGCCGCTTCATATATAGAAATATCCGGCGAAATTGAAACAACTTCTTTTGTCATGACATCTCTTACTTTCACAGTACCCACCCCTCATTGCAAAGTTCAAAAGTCAAATTGTAAATTTTAAATACTTTATAGCTACTGCCTAACCGAGTTTGCCACACCCCTACAGAGTCTCACATTATGCATACAGGGTTTTACTCCTCTCTCATCACTTCTTTCTCTTCACTCTCTTGCATCCTGCATCTTTTCAATTTTGAATTTATCTAATCTTTTCTCCCTGCTCCCTATCCTGTATCTTTTCAATTTTTCATTTTGCATTTTACGTTTTGAATTTTTACTGGCTCCTATACCCTATAAATCGCATCAAACGGACAATTAGTGATACATACTCCACACTTTACGCATGTTTCCGTATTTATAATATGCAGCTGTTTCTTTTCACCGGTTATCGCTCCTACCGGACAATGTTTTATACAAATACCACAACCCTGACATGTGCTTTCTTTGATTGCAATTAAGGTCAAATCTTCACATACTCCGGCAACACATCTATGCTCCTTGACATGCTGCTCGTATTCATCACTAAAATATTCCATAGTAGTCAGAACCGGATTTGGCGCAGTACCTCCCAGAGCGCATAGAGAAGCCACCTTAACATCGCGTGCTAATTTCTTCAATAATTCAATATCATTCTCATTGCTCTGCCCATAGGTTATCCGGGTTAGTATTTCCAACATTTCTTTAGTGCCCAGACGACAAGGAACACATTTACCGCACGATTCAGTGCAGGTAAAAGAAAGAAAATATTTTGCCAGATCTACCATGCATGTTTTTTCATCTGCCACAACCATGCCACCTGATCCTACAATTGCGCCTGTTTTAGCAATTGATTCATAGGCAATAGGAATGTCCAGGAGCTCTTCCGGCAAACAACCTCCTGAAGGCCCTCCGATCTGAACTGCCTTGAATTGTCCGTCATCTTTTATTCCTCCGCATATGCCAAAAATGATTTCCCTTAAACTCATGCCCATAGGCACTTCTACAAGTCCGCTGTTTTTAACTTTTCCGGTTACCGCAAATATTTTAGTACCTTTACTCTCTTCCGTTCCGATTGAATTGTATTTCTTTGCACCATTCCGAATAATCCAGGCTACATTGGCAAGAGTTTCAACATTATTTATATTTGTTGGTTTCCCCCAAAGCCCCGATGTGGCCGGATATGGGGGTCGAAGCCGCGGCATTCCCCTTTCGCCTTCAATGGATGCCATTAAGGCGGTTTCTTCTCCACAAACAAAGGCTCCGGCGCCCTCCTTTATATGTACATCAAAATTAAATGGACTACCACAAATGCCTTTTCCCAGAAATCCACTTTTTCTAGACTGGTTAATAGCAATATTGAGCCGCTTCACTGCCAATGGATACTCAGCTCTAACATAGATATATCCTTCATCCGCTCCGATTGCATACGCAGCGATTGTCATGCCTTCCAAGACACTGTGAGGATCACCCTCCAGCACACTTCTGTCCATAAAAGCACCCGGATCACCTTCGTCGGCATTACAGATAATATATTTCTTTTCTCCCGGTGCTTTCCGAGCAAATTCCCATTTCATTCCGGTACCAAAACCTGCTCCCCCACGTCCTCGCAATCCGGAGTTTTTAACTTCTTCGATTACTTCTTCCGGAGTGACGGAAAGTACACTCTTCAAAGCGAAGTAACCATCATTATCCAAATAATCCTCAATCTTTTCAGGATTAATAGAACCACAATTGCGAAGAACAATGCGTGTCTGCTTCTTGTAGAAATTTATATCCTTATAGTGAGGAATTTTCTTTTTGGTTACCGGGTCAAAGAAGAGAAAATCGTGTACGATCTTTCCTTGGCCCAGATGTTCATGAACAATACGCTCAACCTGCTCCGGTTCAACCTGTGGATAGAAGACTTCCTCCGGTTTGATAACTACAATCGGTCCCTGGCTGCAAAAACCGTGACAACCGCTTTCAATAATGGAAATGTCGTCAAGATTCGCTTTCTTAAACTCCTTTCGGAAAGCGTCAATAACTTTCTGTGATCCCGAAAGAAGGCAACCTGTTCCCTTACAAACCAATACTTGCTTTTTACCTTTTATGGATTGCTTTTTAGCAGTAATTTTAGTCTCCTTCTTCTTTATCTTTCTTCTTATATTGTCTTACCGCTTTTAATGCTTTTTGAGAAGTGAGCCGCCCATAAGTCTCATCGTCTACCATCATTACCGGAGCAAGACCGCAGCAACCCAAACAAGCTACAGCCTCTAGCGTGAACTTACCATCTTTGGTTGTGCCGCCGGTCTCAACGCCAAGTTTGGTTGCAATAGAACCGGTAATTTCTTGCGCCCCGCTTACATGGCAAGCCGTTCCCATGCAAACCTTAATTGTATGTTTGCCGTGTGGTTTAAGCCGAAATTGAGAGTAGAATGTTACCACTCCATAAACCTGGCTTAGGGGCAGCTTAAGTTCACCCGCTATTTTTTCTATTATCCCTTCTGACAGATAGCCATATTCTTTCTGTGCTTCCTGTAGGACAGGAATAAGAACACCCGTATGATCTTTGTGTTTGCTTATAATGTCTCCCAGGTTGGATAAATCCATTTCTTCATAATCGCTTTTTTCTCTGGATGATCTTTCACATGCTCTCATTGAATCAACCTCTATCTATTTTTAAATTCCCTTGCTTTGCCATGCATCCCAACATAAACACACTTACTGCTCCAAATATGAGTGACAGTAAAGAATATCGTTCTTAAAAACCTTTATGGTTTTAACTACGTCCATAAATTTTGCATCAAGCGGATCAGCGATAGCCGCATCAAGACCGATCGAAGTTAAGATAGTAAAAAACGTTCGACCCAAAAGGCTTTTTACTTGCTCCGGGCAACCATTATACACATTACTTAAGCCTAAGACTGTTTTGGGAGCAGGATCGCTAAGTTGCTTGAATAACTTAATGGCTTCCACAACCTCCATAGCATCCTTCTGTGCAACGCATACCGGCATTGCAATCGGATCAAGAAATAGTCTATCCATGGATATTCCTTCAGCCGAAATTGCTGTAACCACATCAACAGCTACGGCAACCCGCTCATTGGCATCCCGCGGGATTCCGGCATCGCTTAAAGCAAGCCCTATAACATTTGCGTTGTACTTTGTAACTAGCGGAAGCATCTTTTCCATCCGATTCTTTTCAGCGGATATTGAATTAATCAGCGCTGTTCCCTTGTGAACTTGTAATCCTGCTTCCATTGCTTCAGCATTGGTCGTATCAAGTGACAGTGGGATATCCACAACTTCCTGAACCGTTTTAACCAACCACTCCATTAGCTCCGGACCGCCTTTGGTCGCCGGACCAATATTAATGTCAAGATAATCAGCACCAGCTGCTTCTTGAGCCTTAGCAAGTTCCTGAATCGGCTGAGCATCTCTGGCTTTCATGGCCGGCCCTATAGTCTTGGACATTACATTGATTTTTTCTCCGATAATAATCATGCTGCCTCTCTCCTTCTTTATTTGCTTTGTTCTTACCACTAACTTTATGTTGGCGGCTTAATAATTCACTCTATCAGACTTCTTTAATCCTAAGTAGGACATTTCTTTTGTCAAAATCCTAGATTATATCAAAGCAGTGTCAAAGCATAATGCACTGCTCTTCTATCCTTTAACCTGGCAACTATTTTTAATATCCACATGATACGAACTTCTGACTAAAGGAGCGGAGGCTATTCCTTTAAAACCCATCCCTCTTCCAACTGCCTCCCAATCCTTAAATTGCTTGGGTAAAACATAACCATGTACAGGAAAATGACTCTCTGACGGACTCATATATTGCCCTATTGTTAATAGATCACATCCGACGTTCCTTAGGTCCTCCATTGCCTTGAGAATATCATCATCTGTTTCTCCCAAACCCAGCATAAGACCTGATTTGATGGTTGTACTGGCGTCCATTTCTTTTACTCCAGCCAAAAGTTCAAGTGAACGATTATAATCCGCTTTCGGGCAAACCACCGGAAAAAGTTTTTTTACTGTCTCCAGGCTATGGGTAATCACATCAGGTTTCACGTCAATTACCTTTTGCAGAGCTTCTTTTGATCCCCGGAAATCAGGCACGCAAGCTTCGATCTCTACACCCATCTCTTCTTTCAAGAATTTAATCGCCCGGCTAAAGAATCCCGCCCCGCCAAAAACAAGATCATCCCGGGGAGCAGAAGTTAAAACGATTTTTTTCAAACCTAATTCTTTAATAGACTGCGCAATCCTCTTTACTTCCATCTCATCTACTTTTAAAGGAAGACCATCCGGGACCGAACAAAAGCGGCATTTACGAGAACACGTATTCCCAAGTATCTGGAAAGCAGCAATCTTCTTGGAATAACATTCCGGAAGATTTGGGCAATTTACTACGTCGCACAGAATTTTTGCCTCCGTCCGAGCCAGCTTTTCTCTTAGCTTTTCCATCTCTTTAGTCGGCAGTATCTGATCTACCAACCAACGAGGTAATTCTTGAGATTGATAGGAATTAAAGATAAAAATACTACACATTTTCTTTCCCTACTTTGTCGATCAGTCAAAAAGATTACAGGTTGTCTAAAATTAGAGTAGTAATCAATTTGTAATTTATACCTTTAAGAACGGGGTGCTCACTTCAAACCTGTTTTGATCCGACACATGTAATCCGATCAGTTAAACACTAGTTGCCGAACTTAAAAGTTCTCTTCCGGTCATATTCAAAACATTTAGCCCAAATCAAATTATTTTTTCTGCAACTAATATTCCTGCCTTATGAATATGCAGGTCTGGGAAGCAAGCCTGCTGCTTCAACAATCTTCGGAACTGCTTCCTCCCACTCAATTGCCATTATGTGCACCCCTGCTACACCTTCTATTTGTTGAATCTCATTGATAACATCAACACATATTTTTATGCCTTCTTCTTTAGGATCCTCGGCCTCCTGCATCCGCTCCACTATTTCATCCGGGACATCCAAGCCCGGAACGTAGTTCTTCATATATTTGGCCATGCCGGCTGATTTTAATGGAGCAACTCCGCCTAGGATATAAATCTTTTCATGAAGCCCCCGATCCTTTACCATCTCCATCCATTTAATAAACTTCTCAACGTTATAGATAATCTGTGTTTGAATAAAATCGACTCCAGCCTGCTCTTTCTTTGCCAAGCGAGTAGCTCTATATTCAAAAGGATCAGCAAAAGGATTAGCAGCAGCTCCTAGAAAGAAGCGCGGACCGACTTTTATTTCCTCGCCACACTGAAATTTCTTCCCGTCTCTCATATCTCTAGCCACTTGGAGTAACTGTATCGAATCCAAATCAAAAACACCTTTAGCATCCGGATGATTACCAAACTTCTGATGGTCTCCGGTCAGACACAGGAAATTTTTAATACCAAGTGCTGCGGCACCCAACATATCACTTTGAATTGCAATTCGATTCCGGTCCCGGGTGGTCATCTGAACAACCGGCTCCAATCCCTCCTGAAGCAGAATAACAGATGAGGCTATGCTTGACATTCTTACAATGGCAGTCTGACAGTCAGTAACATTCACTGCATCAGCAAACCCCTTGAGTATTTTTGCTTTCTTGCGTACGACTTCACCATCGGCGCTTTTGGGCGGACCAAGTTCAGCCGTTACTGCAAATTCGCCCGATTCTAAAACTCTTTCCAAATTGCTGTCTGACTTCATTTTTACTCCGCTTCAAATTAAACTAAATATGTTTATTCCTTCAGATTATATTTTCCATCACGGTTAGTTTTTAAATCATCTCGTCTAATTTCTCTGGGCCCACTACTTTCCGACCAGTCCTTTGGAGCATTTATTCTTTCCATTTCCTTCAATAGACCAAGCCTTTTCAGACGATCATAAATTAATTGCCAGGCACAGGGAGTATCAGGTGAAATTTCACATTTACCATCTTGAGAACCCCCGCAAGGACCATTTAAAAGGCTTTTCGCACAGCGGGCAACAGGGCAAATACCGCCAGTTTGGCCTAACACACAATTACCACAAGCTGCACAGTATTCAAAAAAGTAACCGGGTTCAATTACCCGACCCATAAAAGCTGTGTTAAGTGCCGGGATTACCGGCACTTCGGGAAATCGATCAGCTATAGTCTGCACACCAATTCCGCAAGCCGTAGAGAGTACTGCGTCACAATTTCTGACTTCCTCGCTAAGAGGATCGACAAATTCATTTTCACATTGCCTTTGAACTGTTTTTTTAAGATAGTCTTTACTTATGCCTTCCTTTTTATCAGCTAATGAAAGGGCGGAGACTAGTGCTTCTACTTCCTTTTCCCCACCGGCAAAACATACCGCAACACAAGTATTACAGCCTGCAACCAGTACTTTTTTGTGTTTTTTTAACATCTCTCTAATTTCTTTTATTGGTTTTTGTGTTGCCTTAATCAATTTTCTCTCCCTTAGCTTAGATCAAGAGATTCCTTGATTTTATCTACCGCTTCTCGAAAAGACCGATCCTCTCCCCCTGTTGATGAAATATTGCAGAGTTGCAGACACTCTTTTGGGAGACCGATTTGTTCTAATAAATCCTTAACAAAAATTGCCCTTTGTAAAATTCTTTGGTTGCCTTTGTTAAAACGACAGTCCTCTTCTTCACAAGTAACTATAATCACACCCGCTGTTCCCATCTCAAAAAACTTAAGCAGTGTATCAATGCCTATTCTTCCCGTACAAAGCACTTTTATTTGTATTAGTTCTTTTTCTCCGGCAATCTGTTCTCTTATTTCTTCCGATACATAATACCCGTGCTGGCATGTAACACTTAAAATAGGTGTTGTCTGCCCTTGTCGAGCAGCTGCCGCAAGAGCCTCTTTTGCCTGTTCAAGTACTTCGTCCTCGGATGCAAATTTAAGCTTGATTGCTTTGGCCGGACATTCGCTGGGACAGATACCACAAGATTGACATTGGCTTACATCAATACCTGCAAATTCACCATCTTCAATGTAAGGAACACCGAAAGGACAAACCCTAACACAAGTAAGACATGCTGCGCATTTTTCCTTTATTACTTCGGCCCCCATAGTACAACTTAAGCATCTTTGAGCCTCTCTTGCAGCTTGGTCTTGGCCAAAACCAAGTTCAAATTCATCAAAATTCGCAATACGCTCTCCCGGAGAAACCATCGGCATTTCTTCTTTTTCAATTTTCTTAATCTTTTTAATTGTCTCTTCCCTAAGCTCGCTTACTTCTATGCCTACCGGTAATCTGACCGGCGCTACTTTTCCCTCCCGGAGATATATATCAATTGCAACTGCCGCATTATGCCCACTGGCAATAGCTGCAATTGCCGCTCCCGGTCCGGTAACTACTTCTCCTGATGCAAAAACACCTATTCTGCTGGTAGAAAGGTTTTTAGAATCCCAAACCAATCTCCGTCCATCAATTAATTCAACATCCATCCCCTCTAAAAATGTTAGATCAGAAGCCTGACCGATAGCCAGGATCACCGTATCACCTTCAATCACACATAATTTATCCTCATAAAAAGACGGACAGAATCTTCCCTTATCATCAAATACCGACTTAACTTCCATAAACTCTACGCCGGTAACTTTTCCATCTACTCCCAGAAAACGCTTAGGACCCTTAGCGGAATTAAGCGTGGCCTCTTCTTCCAATGTCTGCTCAAGCTCCCACGAATGTGCCGGTATTTCATCGCCGCATTCCAAACAAGCCATGTTTACCTGCTCGGCACCAAGACGAATGGCTGTTCTGGCTGCATCCATTGCCACATCCCCGCCACCTATTACAATCACCTTCTTGCTGATACCAACTTGCTTACCTGAGTTAACATCCTGCAAGAAAGGAATAACAGGGATTATTCCTTCCAAATCACTGCCGGGAATATTAAGGGGTCTGCTTACAGGGAGACCGGCGCTTATCAAAATAGCCTCAAACCCCTCTTCTTCAAGACTATTGAAATCAACATCTTTACCTACTTCCACGTCCGTTTTAAGTTCAAGACCGCTCCGAATAATAGGATTAATATCTTGCATTAGTACATCTGTCGGAAGACGGTAACGGGGCACGCCGTATCTTAGCATTCCTCCCGGTTCCGGCATTTTTTCAAAAGCTGTTACCTTATATCCTATTCTTAGCAGATCATATGCAGCCGTAAGACCGGAGGGACCTGCTCCGATTATGGCAACTTTTTTATCAATAGTTGCCATTGGTTTTAGCAGTTCAAGATCAGGATAAGAGCAATCTGCAGCAAATCTCTTCAAGGAACAAATCGACACCGCTTCGTCAACATTAGCTCTTCTGCAAGCATCCTCGCAGGGATGAGCACAAATCCTGCCGCACACCGCCGCAAAAAGAACTGTACCTCTAATAACCTCCAATGCTTCTTTTGTTTTTCCCTGAGCGATTAAGCCTACATACCCCTGAATATCAGCATGAACAGGACATGCAACTCGGCAAGGAGGCCATAATTGATTATTTAATTCAGAATCAAAGATTTCAATTCGATTATTGCTCACGTTGCTCTCCGCTTTGTTGCTGCCAATTGGTGTGTCCGGTTTAAGCGCTCCACTTCTTTAAATAAGCAGGGATGTCTGTTGCTTCACGCGGTCCGACAATAATATTCCAATCCGGAAGTTCTTCTTCGAGTTCTCCTTTTATCTGTGCAACAAAACCCGGGATCACCAATTTGCTGTGTTTGACTTTGTCGGAAATCCCGCATTTGCCGATAAAGGAGGCTATTCTCTCCGGGACAAACTTTCCGGCTGCCCAAGCAGTAAGAACCGACAAACCCTCCGAATCCATTATGCAAAGCCAGGCTGGAACCTTGCTTGTCTCAACCTCAGATGAAACAATAAAATAGGTTAGAGAGAAATTGGTTGTAACCAGGACCGGCGAATTCTCATTCGGGCTCCCGATTTCATAGATTCCTTGCTCTACAGTTAGCGGACGCTGTGGATCGGTATAGATATTCTGCCGCAAGACCAGAAGGGGAAGTATTTTCCATGGTTCCAAATCGTTTAAGATAATAATTCCACCGTATTTAGCTACATGTACCGAAGCAAGAACCGCTTCCATCATCTCATCTTCTTCGTTGGAGGGCCAGGTAATAACAGGATATCCGAGCGGACGGAATTTCTGCCTTAGAGCAGCCCTTCGAATAAAGGTCAGATTCTTTAAAGTATCTTTACCATTATCCGCTCCAGGATCCAAAATAATATCTTTGATTCCCAATGCCGCAACCTTTTCTGCTAATTCAGCCAATGCATCCAGCCCTGATGGCTCGCTTACAACCAGTGGACACCCTTTTTCCTTGGCTAAATTGGCCATTGCTTCGTAATTATCTTTAGTTGCCGCGCAAATCAAAGGCCGCTTATCGGCAACACATTCCAGCGCACCCTTTATCACATCAACATCATCACTTATTAGAACCAAAGGCATGTCGGTGATTCCGCTTACCTTTTTAACCACCTCGGCAAATCTTGCGCCATCAGAAACTGCTTTTATGGCAATCAGGTCGGCTCTTAAAGTTTGTCCTACTCGATCAAAGCTCAGTTCGTTGGCCTGCTTTGCTTTGGCTTTGATCTCCCCGTCATCCGAATCTGCCTTAATAAGGACACCAAAACCACACTCATTAACAAAGGTTTTTTCATGACGGTAAAGCACGGTTTCCCCGCCAACTTTAAATTCCCTATCACCCTTACCAACGGTTACAATCCTTACCGGGGGTGCCGAAGCCTCTTCCAGTTCCACTATTGCTTCCTCGCTTACATGAGGACAAGCCGTAAGCTCCGCTTGGCCTCCCGCAAGTTTCATGGCAAACGCTAAACAGGTGGGTACACCGCATTCTCCACAATTAGTTTGGGGTAATTTCTTATAAATATCAAGTCCTGTCAATGCCATTAATATCTCCTTTCCTGATTCAGCTTTTGGCAGGTGTTTATTAATATATTATTTATTAACTCGCTGATAAAACTTTTATAACATAGGATCCATTCCCAAAGCCGGATGTCCTACTTTCTGCATATATTCCATAACCTCTTCTTCAGTGGTAGCAGTAGTCTCATCAGCGATCTTGTCTACAAAATCCGGTAAACCGATCTCTTCTGATCTCTTCTTAAGAGCATCCATCATAAGCTCTTTCAGCTCTTTGGGCATCCATGCAATCCTGGTAAATCCACCGTCAGCCTGTATGAATTTCTTACTTACCAAATACTGCTTTCCAACTCCCATAAAACCGGGCATTTGAACTCCTCCGCCAACCGATCCGGCTAGAGTGGAAAACTTCATACCGCAAGGTGTCATTTCGGGATATTCTCTGTTCACTACCATAACCCCGTTACAGGTCGGGAGTAGAGCAACAATACATTCAAAACAGCCGCAGCTGGTCATAGGATCTTCCATCATTGAATAGGCATTAAATCTTTCCAAAGCCTGGTTGGAATTTTCAAAAACCACCTTGTTTACGCCTTCCCACTGGCCTTTGAATTCATCGATGGTTGATCCTTTTTCCACCGGTTGATTTGGACCGTTAGGATCGATTTCAAAAGCAGCTTTTCCATCCAGCCAGTTATATGCTCCGCATAATCCCAGCCTTTCCGGACTGATTACGCAAATATGATTAGGCGCAAATGACTGGCAAAGTGTACAGGAATAGAAAATATCCACACTTTCATCGGTCATGCCAGCAACTCTCTCATCTCTGTGACCGTAGACCTCTCTTGCTCCTTCTCTGAGTTCGTCTACTTTTGCTTGGTCCGTATATATTTTTACCTGTACCTTATCAACAATCGCGGAGTAATCGGCCAGGAGCTTAGACCTGATAATCTCCCCTAGATGACTTAGCTTAAATCCCTTTTCTCTTGCTGCTTTACTAATGCGAATCCAGTTGACATCCCGTGAGCCCATATGGAGTATGCCTTCCGCACCGTTTATAAAATTGTGGATTTGCCTTTCCAGGATCGGCTCAAAATCTTCCTGCATTTTGCTTCCGGCAACATCAACCACAATACCTAATGGAAGTCGGGAACCGAACTCAACATCATCTATTTCCTGACCAATTACCTCAATTTTGCCATCCTCTACTTCTTTGGCTTCTTTTTTCCTCAGGAGTTCGAATGCATGAGTCTTTCCGCCTCCCATTTCCAGATAACAATCCTCTCTTCTTACCCTTTCGCCTTCAAAAGCAGGACCATAAGCAACCGGAATATCTATTTTGGTGATGGCAATCTTCAAACCTCTGACTTCCAGAGCTTTTTCTACCATCTCATCATGTTTGACATTGGATACAACGTGCTCATACATGCAAATACCGGTAGGCAATATCTCCGGTATATCAGTATCAGCAATAACCGGAAAGCCATAATTGATCGCTCCCGCTGCTTGAGCGTATTTCTCATCATCAACTTCACCTAAGGCCAAGACAAATGCGAACACGCGGTTCTGATTATACAGAAGGTTCCTTCTATAATCCCCCGGCTTTACTCCACCAAAAGACATAGCCGCTCTTGATGCAAAACCAAGAGCAAAAACAGTAGCAGTAACATCTTTTCCGAAAGGAATTAGGCGGGTTTCCCAGCCCATCTGAACGCCTTCCTCTTCCAACTGCTCAGCCATGCTTCTTCCGTCCGGTGACGACGCTGACATAAAGACATATAAGCTTTTTTCCTGAAGCTCCCGGGCAATTTTTACCGCTGTCTTATTGTTGGATGCAACGCCCACGCAAGCCGCAAAACCCGGGGCTGAACCATCTACAAATTCAATTCCCCGCTCTCTCATAATTACGTCATCTGCGGCACCAAGCCAAAGATTACCCTCAGTCGGTGAGGGCGTCATGGTATAAGGAACTTTGTCCTCCAAATATTTCAACGATTCAATAATCTCATCCGCGAAAAGAGTAGCCATCCCTGCATCCAGGGCTGAACCCAGGTAGGGAAGCCACACGTGCTCATCAGGAACCTGCGGAAGCAGGTTCTTCGCCCTCTCCAGCACCTGCTTCATGTCACCAACTGTAGACACTCTAATGCCTGTCATAGCATAGATTACCGGAAGAAAATAGCCGGTATTAGGAAACTCTACTTTTTTATCTTCACCATATTTTTCTAATGCTTGATTAAAACTTTTTTTCGCTCGTTCATAAATTTTATGTGCCCCTCTAATAGCAGCTGAAGCAATTATCTTAGACATTGTCCCTCCTTTGAGACGTTACCTCTCATCCATTGCCTGCCTAATGGCTAGAACTTGAGCTCTCGCCGCATTGCCATATCATAGAGAACTCTTTCTTTCTTCTTATCAATCCCTAAAGCTTTTCTTTTGTTGTCTATATGGTCAATTATCATTCCAACCATCTTTGAGGGATCATCTTCCACTGTTGCCCATTTTCCTTTGGTCCATTCCTCTATTCCGTCGAAGAGGAAATCTTTAACCGCTTCACTGCCGGTTACGGGGAAAGGCAAACCGAAGACGGTATATACACCCGAAGCCACAAAATACTGGCCTATGGCAATTGCTTTTTCGCTCATCCACTCAGGACAAGCACCGGCTGCCGGGACATCGGACAAGTCATCCCCGAGTCCGCCGTCTTTTACCACATTGGTTGCTTCGATCAGTATCCGGCTGTTGTCAACACATGAACCGGTATGAAGCACCGGTGGAATACCTACCGTCTCACAAACCTCCGCCAGGCCTTTGCCTGCATACTGTGCCGCTTCCGGAATCAATAATCCATCCTTGGCACAAGAAATGGCGGCACAGCCACTTTGAATTACCAGGATATCATTGGCGATAAGCTCTCTTACCAGTGTGCGGTGATACGATTCAGGACTACCACCCGGACGACCGCAACCCACGACTCCGCAGAGACCCCGAATCCGACCGTTTATAATATTGTCATTTAACGGGTGATAGGAGCCGCGAAAACTTCCGCCAAGCATGTAATTGATAGTCTCATGGGAAAAGCCGGCTACAAGATCTACCGGTTTTTCCGGTATAAAAACATCTTTGCGATTGGGATAGTTGTCAATTGCCAATTCCACGATCTTAGAGGCAACTTCCCTGGCTTTATGCGGTTCAAATTCAATATGAACCGCTCCCGGAATCTTAGCCTGGGATGACGTTGTTATCAGTTTTGTATGAAAGCATTTCGCTATCTCCGGAAGAGAACTCATTATGCATTGAACATCAACTGCCATAGCTTCTACAGCACCAGTGGATAAAGCCAATTCCTGTTGAATAAAACTGCCCGCAATAGGAATTCCGTGACGCATTAAGACCTCGTTTGCCGTGCAGCAAATACCAGCGATGTTAATTCCCTTCGCTCCTTTGCCCTGGGCTTTCTTTATCATTGCCGAATCTTGTGCAACGGCGACTATCATTTCCGATACTAAGGGATTGTGTCCGTGAACAAGAATATTCACCTGATCATCCTTTAAAACACCGAGGTTCACCTGCGAGCGCACTGGCACCGGTGTTCCAAACATGATGTCCGAAAGCTCTGTCGCAATCATTGAGCCTCCCCAACCATCTGCCAGGGAAGTTCTCAGACTTTGCTTTATGATATTTTTATAATCTTGATCAACTCCCGCATGGGTACGGTGCATTATATCAACAATCTCTCGGTCTATACCTCGGGGCACAATATTGAGCTCTTTCCAAATTTGCTGCCTTTTTTCCGGTGCTCTTTTTACAAAGACTATTCCTTCATCCCTCTGGTCAAATTGGGAGAGACATATTTTGCCAACCTCTTCAGCTATTTCTTTGATCGGCCGATCTTCAATCTTCACACCAAGATCAAGTGCAAGACCCAGCAATTTTGTTTCATCCTTAATAACATAGTCGGGAGCTTTCCCTGTTGCCCCCTCTATGAAAGTATGAGCAATCTCACGCCCATGATCTGAATGGGCTGCAGCCCCGGCCGCTACCATTCGGGCAAAATTACGAGCAGCAATGGTATCTTCCGTCGCGCCACACACCCCTTGTGGACTCTTTGATGTAATTCTGCATGGCCCCATAGAACAGTTACGGCAACACAGGCCGGACCCTCCGATAGGGCAAGGTTTGCTTTCCTCCCGTCTTTCAAAAACAGTTTTTACGTTTGCGTCTGCTGCTTTCTTAACCATCTTAAGGGTCGTTTGACAAGTATTAACTTTTTCTTGTTCTTCTTTCTTTTTTTCTTTCTTATCAGAATCTGCCATCTTATTCCTCCTTGTATCCGGTTCAGCCGGATAGGCTTGCGACTGTCAAAAAAGATAGACAGTACTTATAATCCTATGAAAGCTTCTCTAAGGCTCCTCTGACCAATTTCACTGCTTCGGGATGTCTCATAATTAAAATGTCAGAACCAGCAAGAAGCAAACTCATAGCAGTTATTGCTTCCCACAAAATGCCTCTTTTTTTTACATCTCCCCAGGTAGGCTCTTCATCTTCATCGATCTTTGCTTCCCTCGCCCGCCAGGCTTCTTTCCCGACATTGCTGAGCATTGGCATCTGGGTCATTTTGTCATCCTGCTGCAATGCGGCCAATCTCAACCTTTCCATAACAGAATAGGAATACTCTAATCCATATCCCAGGGCTCCTGTAGTAGGATCGATTATGATGCTGTTAGCACCTAAGCCCAACTGCGTCATGAGAATATTTAACTGTTTTGCCATATTGACATCGATTGGTGTATTGCCCGAAACAATGTGGCTATACCCCATGGCAGCTGCGGTTACCGGCTTATAATTTTCTTCAACTGCAGGTCCGATGAGGATACTATCGTCACCTGTAGCCCCGGCAACTTTCTTTAAAACTTCAGCATCTTTATCCGCATTGCCCGATCCATAAACAATTAAAGGTACGGAAATTGCATCCTTTACCGCCTTTACTACCGAAGCAGCATCCTCAGGACTCTTATCCTCCCCATTCGGATCAGTTCCTACCAACTGTATGCATATCGCATCAGCTTTATACTCATCCTGACATTTCTTTGCCCAAGCAACCGGATCACTGACTACGTCTGACAGCTCATCCAGTAAAGCCTGTGGCAAATCACTTGGAGCACTATCAAGGATTTCCATAGCAATAACCGGTTTGTTGGGCAAGTCTCCCTCGTAGAAACAGAAGGGAAGCGCAGTTTCTCCCCCCACTTTTATTTGGGAACCGTCTTTCCCAATATTTACTTCTCTTATCGTTCCATTGTATTTTTCAAGCGGTTTTGAAAATGCCATATATGACCTCCATTCTCTTTACGGACAATTCCTATTCCGGAAAAATCCTTCAATCGTTAACCTAATAAATAGTCTTATGCTTTAGCCTGCTGCTTTGCTGCTTTAACCGTATTTTTCATCAGCATAGCCACTGTCATCGGTCCAACCCCTCCCGGAACCGGCGTAATGGCTGAAGCTTTTTCCTTCACTGCATCAAAATCAACATCTCCAACCAATCCCTGATCGGTCCGATGAATACCTACATCAATAACCACAGCTCCCTCTTTTACCATGTCCGCTGTAATCATCTTAGGTCTTCCGGCAGCCACAACTAGGATATCTGCCCGCCGGGTATGAGCAGCAATATCTTTAGTCCCGGTATGACAGATTGTAACCGTTGCATTAGCCCCTTCCGCCTTTTGTACAAGAATCATTGCCATGGGTTTGCCTACAACACCGCTTCTACCCACGACAACCGCATCTTTACCGTTAACCTCAATGTCTGATCTTATCAATAATTCATGTACGCCCTGCGGTGTGCACGAAAGAAATGTGTCCTCCCCGACAACCAATTTTCCAACGCTTTGCGGATGATAGCCATCAACATCCTTCTCCGGAGAAATTATGTTTATTACTTCTTTTTCATCCAGGTGTCCGGGAAGAGGCATCTGGACTAAAATCCCATTGATTTTATTGTCATTATTGAGTCTGCGTACCATTTTGAGTAGTTCTTCCTGGCTTGTGTCTTCAGACAAAGTATGTTTTTCCGAATAAATCCCCAGAGCATTACAGGCTTTTTCTTTCTGACCAACATAGACTTTTGATGCCGGGTCTTCCCCCACTATTACCACTGCAAGTCCGGGAACAATTCCCTGCTTCTTCAATTCAGCGATTTCCCGGGTCAGCTCTTCTTTGATCTGCTCGGATATCGTCTTTCCATCAATTATTTTTGCTGCCATACCAACACTCCTTATCATTCAAAAATCCCTTATTCAAAATTTAAGAATATCTATCCCTTTAACTGCTCTGTCATCGCATAAGCTGCTTTCAAAGCAGGACTTTCCTCAGGTAAGTCAAAAAAAGTTCTTTGATTTAAATCAAACTCATGGATCAAAGGATCCTCCGGAATAGCCGCCAGTAAATCCAATTTTTGTTTTTCAATCTCACTCTTTAAAATGTCATTTAATCCCGCTGATGGAACTCGCGTTACCACAAACCACATTTTTCCTATTTTCAGTTCCAGCTCGAGAGCTAAATCTCTAATCCTCCCCGCCGTCTGTATGCCTCTGATAGCCGCATCCGAGATCAGCAAAAGATGATCCACATTCTGAGTTGTCCGCCGGCTGAGATGTTCCATACCGGCTTCGCTGTCAATAACTACATAACCATAATTCTCCGAAAGGATATCAGTATATTTGCGCAAAACACTGTTAGTATAGCAATAGCAACCTTGTCCTTCCGGCCGCCCCATTACCAGAAGATCAAAACCTTCTCCTTCTGAAACCGATTCCTGGATTTTAAGCTCCAAATACGATTCTTTGGGAACACCAGCCGGTAATTTATCAATGTTCTTTAATACCTCTTCACGGGCTTGGCCTATGGTACCCTCAATCTCAACGCCCAAAACCTGATTAAGATTCACATTAGGATCCGCATCTATAGCTAAAATGGGTGTCTTTTTCATTTTCCTTAAGCTGCTGATAATTAAGCCACTTGTAGTTGTTTTGCCGGTTCCACCTTTACCAGCAACTGCAATTGTCACACTCACAACTATTCCTCTCATGGTGTAAAGTATTGGTCCGGATATTGTTAGGTACGTATTCGAACCCTAAATCGAAAATGTTTTACTTCTCTAGTTGATCTAAGACCCTGGGAAACTTCTCAATGTTTGTATGAGGGAGAAAAAGCGCCGAAATATATTGATCCATGAATTTTGTATTTGTACTTAATTCCAAATAAGTCATCTTTTTAGCCACCGCCTCGGCTTCTTTAAGTACAGCTTGAGACCGAACTGCCGCATGCGCCCCGAGAATAGAACCGTTTCCGATAAACGTAAACTTCTCGCACGGAAGCTCGGGTAGAAGCCCTATAGTTACAACCTTTTCGATTTCCAGATAATTACCAAATGCTCCGGCAATGATGATTTCTTCAATATCCGTAAGATCCAAACTCACACTTTCTATTAGTATGTTTATTCCTGCAAAAACCGCTGCTTTGGCCCGGATTAGGTTTTCAACGTCCGCTTCACTCAGAACAATATCAGCACCGGAAGCTGAATCTTCAGCCCAAACTAACACATACTCAGGACCAAATTCACCTTTCCTTATCCGTGGACTGTCAATTTCCAAATTAAATTTCCCTTTTTGATTGATCACCTTGCTTAAGAACAGCTCGGCAATAACATCAATAATTCCTGTCCCGCAAATACCGGCTGGTTTCACCCGGCCAACTGTAATGATCATGGGCTCCCAGTTATCTCTGTCAATTCTAACTTGCTCGATTGCACCTCTGGTAGCCTGCATTCCATGCTTTACGCCCCCGCCTTCAAATGCCGGTCCGGCCGAACAAGAACAGGAAACCAACCAATCTTTGCTACCCAGGACTATCTCCCCGTTGGTACCGATATCTATAAAAAGAGTAAGGCTATCACTCTCCGCCATTCGTGAAACAATTACTCCCGAAGTTATATCGCCTCCAATATAGCTGGCAACACAGGGAAAACAATAAAGACAGGTATGGCCGGCAACTTCGATCCCGACCTCGCTTGCTCTGACCCAGGGAAATAATGTCGTTGTCGGTATATACGGCTCTTCCCTTATATAGCGGGGGTCGAAGCCGAATAATAATTGGGTCATAGTGGTATTCCCGGCAGCCAATATTCCACAAATATGATTAGGATTAACATCTAACTCTTTAACCAACTCCCTAATTAGTTTATTGATGGTTCCAACAATCAGCGATTGAAGTTTCTCTAATCCCTTATCTTTTGTTGAAAAAATAATCCGGGAAATGACATCCTCTCCGCAACTAGCCTGAGCGTTAAAGCTCGATCTCTTGCCCATAGTCCTACCGGTAACTATATCAATCAGTTGTGCCACTACCGTTGTTGTCCCAACGTCAACAGCAATAGCATAATGTGTAGCGGTCGTATCGGAAGCTTCCACTTTTATCACTTTGCATCCATTTTCTTGCTGTAGAACAGTTGCCGTTACCCGCCAATTTCCCTCACGCAGTACTCCGGCTAAAGACATTAGAACCGGTAATTCAATCTCATTACTCTTAATACCGTTCTTGCCCAACTCCCTTTTTAATCTCTGCCAATCGCTTATGTTGTCATCCAAGGTAGGTTGGGGAAGATTCAAATATATCTTCCTGAACGGCGGATCAAAAGCAAAGCTTGCCAACCGTTCCTCCCATTCAGCCGATGATATAAGATGTCCGCAAGTAGGCTGCGGTCTTTCTTTTTCGGCAATCTTACCTAGCCGGGATTCGGGAGGTATTCTTACTTCCAAATCTTCAGTTATCAAGGTGCGACAAGCTAAAGCATAGCCCTCGACAATTTCTTCTTGGCTCAAAACCGGAGAAGGCTCCCTCTTGACTGAACCTTTGTCGATTATGACTCGGCATTTGCCGCAGGTCCCGTCACCTCCACAAGAAGCATTAATTCGCACCTCAGCAGCCATAGCCGCTCGCAGGAGGTTTTCGCCTTCTTCGACTTCAATTTCTCTGTTTTCAGGATAAAAACGTACTTTATATCGTTTCAAAGATCAGTGCGCCTACTTTTCAACCAGATTTTTAGTAAACTACCCTATTACTTGATAGTATTTTAATTAGAATAATCCGACAACTCTTCCTTCATCATCAATATCTACTTTTTCTCCAACCGGAGTTGTCGGAAGACCCGGCATAGTTCTCATTTCACCGCAGAGCGGATAAAGGAATCCCGCACCAACCGATGCTCTAACTTCACGAATTGGTAAATCGAATCCCGTTGGTCTTCCTTTAAGCGCAGGATCGTGAGATAGAGAAAGATGGGTCTTAGCCATACATATTGGCAACTTGTCAAAACCGGCTTTGGTAAATTGCTCTATTTGCTTATCAGCCAGTGGAGTATAGCTCACCGAGCTGGCTCCATAGATCATCGTACCGATTCTCTCGATTTTCTCTTTTATTGACATATCAAGAGGATATAGAAACTTGAAATCACTTGGCTGTTCGGATGCATTAACAACTGCTTGAGCCAGTTCTTCGGAGCCTGCACCACCATTAGCCCAGCCATCATATTTGGCCACCGCAAAGGCTCCGGCTGCTTTTGATTTTTCCGTTATAACCTGGATTTCTCTCTCCGAGTCAGCGGGGAAAGAGTTAATAGCTACAACAACTGGAATACCAAAAAGCCTCATATTCTCAATATGTTTTTCCAGATTTGCGCAACCCCTTTCTACCGCACTAACATTTTCCTCCAATAGTCCCGGATCAAGCGGCCGTCCTGCAACAACGGTAAAGTCTCCGCTATGCATCTTGAGAGCACGGATAGTACAAACAACAACCGCAACATCAGGCCTTAATCCGCTGTATCTGCATTTTATATCCATAAACTTCTCAGCACCGATATCTGCGCCGAACCCACTCTCGGTTACCAGGAATTCACCCATCTTAATACCTATTTCATCAGCAATAATCGAGCTATTACCATGTGCTATATTGGCAAACGGACCGGCATGGACAAAAGCCGGCGTATTCTCAAGGGTCTGCATCAGCGTTGGCATAATTGCGTCTTTCATAAGAACAGTCATTGCTCCAGCTACTTTCAAATCCTCGGCTGTAACCGGTTTTCCGTTATAATCAAGTCCGACCACTATCCTGCCCAAACGTTCTCTAATATCCTTTAAGTCAGTCGTCAAAGCGAGAATCGCCATTACCTCCGAAGCAACAGTGATATCAAATCCGCTTTCGCGAGGAACTCCGTCATTCTTCCCTCCGAGACCGACAACAATATTCCTTAACGCCCTATCGCTAACATCAACCACCCGGCCCCAGGAGATGGTGAAAGGATCAATATTGAGTTTATTGCCCTTTAAAAGATGATTATCGAGATAAGCGGCCAGGAGATTATGTGCTACTCCGACAGCGTGAATATCGCCGGTTAGGTGTAGATTAAAATCCTCCATGGGAACTACCTGAGCGTGCCCGCCGCCGGCTGCTCCGCCCTTTATTCCAAAAGTGGGACCCATCGAAGGCTGTCTGATAGCAAGGATTGTCCTCTTGCCGATTCTATTTAAACCCATCGCGAGACCAACTGAAGTAGTTGTCTTTCCTTCTCCTAGCGGGGTAGGAGTAACTGCCGTTACATCCACGTACTTGGCATTAGGACGGTCTTTCAGTCTTTCTCTCACATCAAGATGAACCTTTGCTTTGTATTTACCGTACATGTCCAGATCATCTTCGGTAAGACCACAACCTTCCGCAATTTCCAGAATCGGTCTTAATTTCGCCGCTTGTGCAATCTCTAAATCACTATTCATTACAACCTCCTTCAATTTTAGAAAAGTCTCTCAAATCTCTTGCATGGGACTAAATATTATTTGCCTGTGCAAAATTTCACATCAACGAGCAAATAACACCTCTATCTTAAAGTATTCCGGATTTTTAAATTCTTTGTATAACTATTCTTAAGATTTGATGAAAGCAAAAGCAACAATCAACTCGCAAATGGCAAAATCTTTGATTAAACGGTTTTCCACAAGTGTTAATGGAGGGCCAAATTTGAAAGAAAACATACTTCAGAAAGGAAAACAAAAGACTGAAGACCCATTGTAGCTTGTTGTTTGATGGGCCTGATTTTAAACAGTGATGCACTTACAAGATGTAGATAGTGATGTCACCAATTCATATTTTACTGTTCTGGAGGCTTGGTGGGATCTAAAATAGCAAATATGGTGTATATATCCTCGTTAGAATGAAGAAGAGCAATGCCAATTTTCGCTTCTTTTAACTCCGGATCAATTGTCAAAGCTTCCCGGAACTTTGCTTTTGCCTGATCTCTTAGTTCTTTTTCTCTTTTTTCTTGCCCATCTATTGCCGCTTCAACGGCTCGCATCATATAGATATATCCTATAGCTGCATGAGCTTCAGCATAGTTTGGATTGACTGCGATTGCCTCATTACAACAAGCCTGAGCTTTATCAATATTACCAAGCATAAGATACGCAATACTTTTATCTAGAAAGGGAGGTACATATTGGGGATCCAGATTGATTGCTTTATTGTATGCGTCAATTGCCTTTGAATAATAACCATTCGCTTGATACATAGCTCCCAAAGTCTCATAGACAATACAATTATCTTTGCAGTGTGCTTCCGCTTCTTTGGCAAAGTCAAGTGCTTTATCAGGATTTGCCTCATAAAGATATAAGATACTTCTTAAACTTTTCGCAAACGGATATTCACCGTTTATTTCCAGAGCCTTCTTGCAGCACTTAGCTGCTTCTTCAAAATCATTAAGAGAAAGGGCAGCAATCCCTCTCCAACACCAAAATTCTGCATTATTTGGGTCTAAAACCGTCGTAACACAAAATTCATCATAAGCCACTTCCAGGTCCCGGGTTCTATAATTGTCAATACCTTTCTGACGGTGATAGTTTATAGCCTGCATTAACGGCGACTCAGATGCAACATCTTGAGGATTCGGAGCTTTTATATCGAAAGATTTATTAAAATCAGAAAATTTGTAAGTAGCATCCAGCCTGGTAAGGGGTTGATCGGGAATTTCAATTATTATGTTTTCCTTATAAGGCATTTCGTCTTCTTTTCCAACCCATACTTCAACTTTAACTTTTGAATTGGAAAAAACATTCATTACCGTTTTTACTTTTTCTTTCTGCCACCCGGATTGCTCCAGCTCTTTAATCCAAGAACTTTCCAATATCTCGACAAGCTGTTCTGCGCCAACCTCGGTTGATAAGTAATATCGGTTTTGATCACTCTCCTCCTTGGAGGAAAAACCATTGGCTGACTTAACGGCCTTCAAACACAAATATGCCAAGCGCGGGTCTAAAGCCAGAGTTTTTTCAAGTTCTTTTACATCCTGTTGTGAGAACGAAGTTGCCTGCCATTTATCTATTAGGTCGGGTCTCTTAATGTAAAGTTGATCACCAATAACTATTCTATCGTACTCAGTTTCTTCGTTCTTGGTTCTTACGTAGCAGTTCATTTGATATTTGCTTGGCTTTGACATATCACCGAATCCATCAACAGATATTTCTTCGCCTTCAACGGTCATCTTGGCATCAACTTGAAAGTGAGCACTTTTTACGTTGCTCAAATTTTTTTGAAACGAAGCCGTGACCTGGTCAGGTTTAGTAGCAAAAATAAATTGATAGGCGACAACAAGCGAAGCAAGAACGATTAATAAACCAAGAATAACAATGGGATAATACTTTTTCATTAAAATCTCCCCCGTACAAAATCCTTGTAAACAGATTATCGTTAATGTCTTGATCGGAATACATAAATAAATCTTTAGTTTTTCATCCTGCTGGCTTTTATGTTAACAATCCCAGAAAGAAAGCAGCGGATTGTCTTAAATATTATTAAAATTTAAAAAGCAGTCCACTCAAGTACAGACTGCTTGTGGTATCTTGTTATCTATACTGTATTTAGGGATATTGATGACCGGTAACGTCGATGCCATCTACAAGCTGGCCATTATTGGGACAGGCGAATTCATGTGTGGTCGTATTATAAAAATAATCAGCGCCGTTAATTGGAGCTTTGGGTTCTTTTTTTACATAATCGGGAGCTAGATCCGACATTCCGCTCGGCCATTTATTTTGGCTGGCCTGGTAAGTATGTACGGCCCCGTCCAGGGTTCGCAAATTAGCCTGGCACGCCCGACGATAGGCTGTCGCTTTTGCCATGCTACTGGTTGTAATAGCTATTGAAACCAGGACTGAGATAATCACAATAACAACCATAAGCTCAATCAGAGTAAAAGCTCTCTCATCCCTCATTTTTTCCTCAACAATACCGCAGTCTTTGAGAGTTCTCCCCCGAAAATAGGCTTGTGCCTCTTTCAAATCAATCTGTAAAGATATTATCGGCATTTTGCTACTAAAATATAGAATTTTGACCCAACTTCTCTAGAATACAACAAAAAAGAATAAACAGCAGCTAATGCAATGGTTCGCGGTTATTCTCCGGCCAGCTTCTTATATTCTTGCCATATTTCAGCCGGCATCCGGCTGCCGAATTGGTTGAAGAAATTCCTGATATCAACAAGCTCGGTATCCCATTCCTTAAGATCTACCTCTAATAATTTTTGCATTTGATCATTGGGAATATCTAGGCCGCTGAGATCAATATCTTCCAAATGAGGAATTAATCCAACAGGGGTTTTTTCCGCTGATACACGATTGTTTGTTCTATCAATTATCCATTTCAATACACGAATATTATCTCCAAATCCCGGCCAGATAAATTCGCCTTCATCATCAACTCTAAACCAGTTAACCGAAAATATCTTTGGAGGATTTGTTATCTTATTCCCAATATTCAACCAATGCTGAAAGTAGTCGCCCATGTTATAGCCGCAGAAAGGAAGCATTGCCATAGGATCTCTTCGCAACTTACCTACCTGGTGTGCCGCAGCAGCAGTAGTTTCCGATCCGGTTCTTGCACCTAAAAACACTCCGTTTTGCCAATCAAAAGCTTCAGCAACCAGCGGTATAAGCTGCGTCCTTCTCCCGCCCAGAATTATGGCTGAGATAGGTACCCCTTTGGGATTATCAAACTCATCGGAAAGAGTTGGTGAGTTGTATATGGATACTGTAAAACGCGAGTTAGGATGGGCTGCCGGTGTTCCTTTTCCGCTATTCCACGGCTGTCCTTGCCAGTCAATCAAATGCTCGGGCACCGGACCGTCTAACCCTTTCCACCAGGGCTCATTGGTATCCGTATTTAAAGCTGTATTTGTAAACAATGTGGGATAAAACGATCCCTCCTTTAGTGTTTTAATCATGTTCGGATTGGTTTTGAGTGAAGTACCGGGTGCTACACCAAACATTCCCGTTTCAGGATTAATTGCATAAAGTCGTCCATCAGCACCAACGTTCAACCAGGCAATATCATCACCCAGTGTCCATACCTTATATCCGGGCAGAGCCGATTCAAGCATTGCCAGATTGGTCTTTCCGCAGGCAGAAGGCATTGCGGCTGTAACATACGTTACGTTGCCGTCGGGATCTTCAATGCCAATGATTACCATATGTTCCGCCAGCCATCCCTCTTGATACCCTAACCAAGAGGCAATTCTAAGGGAAAAACATTTCTTGCCCAGCAGCGCATTCCCTCCGTAACCCGAGCCAATACTCCACACTAAATGCTCATCAGGAAAATGCATAATAAATCGCTTATTGGGATCGAAATCGCCAACTGAATGAAGGCCTTTGACAAAGTCTTCCGAGCTGCCGATTTTATCAATTACTTTTTTATCCATACGAGTCATGATTCTCATGCTTGCGGCAACATAGGAAACATCGGTAATCTGAACGCATGCTTTGGCATATGGTGAGTCAGGGTGCCCCATTGTATAGGGAAGAACATACATTGTCTTTCCCCGCATACAACCGTCAAATAATTTTCTAACTTTGTCTTTTGCCTCTTGAGAATCCATCCAGTTGTTATTTGGCCCTGCTGTCTCCTTGTCTTCTTGGCAAACAAAAGTCAGGTGTTCTGTCCGGGCTACATCTGTCGGATGGCTTCTATGAAAATAGGAGGTTGGCCAGGCTTCTTGATTTAATTCCTGAAAAACCGGATTGCCCTCGATTTTCTCTTTTTTTATCCCGATTTCTATTAGCTTGTGCGCTTCTTCTTCCGAGCCATCACACCAAAAAATCTCGCCGGGCTTAGTTAATCTGGCTTGCTCTTCAACCCATTTCTCAAGAGGTGTTGACATATTTTGCTCCTTCCCTTTGAACAATCATTAAGGTGCTTTATATTTTAATATCCTTACAGACAAACAATACTTGTTCTTTCGCTCCTACGACCCTTAGCAATACCTTTCTATCCGAGCTATTCAGAAAGCAATCCGTCCCAGGGAGCAAGAGTAAGTATTTTTCTTGCCTGATCAGGATATTTGGCAATAAACTTCAATTCTGCGGCAACCAGGGGCTTTTGTGTAGATACATTAGCACATCTTACCAGATCAAGTATTTTCCGCGCTTCCTCATCACTGCGAAACTCGATCTCAAGTTTCTCATAAACATTACGAAAACCCTTGATTCCTCCGTATGCACCGGTAGTTATGGTTCTTCCGGTTTCAATGATTTCCGGTTCTCCTCTGCCTAATTCCTCGTAGTCAAAAAGTTCGTAGTTACGTCTGTCCTTTAAGGCTCCGTCAGCATGAATCCCCGATTCATGAGCAAAAGCATTGTCACCTACACCAACCTGATTAGCGGGAATTGGTACTCCAAACGCATAGGCTGCGTATTTGGCAATTTCCCAGGACTTGGAGAGATCAACCCGCTCATCCAAAACATATTTGTTCTCAAAACCGGCAGACTTTCGTATGGCTAACACCGTTGACAATAAATCAGCATTGCCGGCTCTCTCACCAATACCGTTTACCGTCGTATTAATGTAAGCATCAACTCCGGCATCAACAGCTCCTTTTGCTCCCGCGACTGAGCAGGCAACAGCCATGCCTAAATCATTGTGACAATGCAGCTCAACAGGTAACCCTACCTCTTTTGCCAATCCATAAATCTTATCATAGATAGTAAACGGATCATCATATCCCAAAGTATCACAGTAGCGAATTCTTTCTGCTCCGTGCTCTTTAGCCGCAGCGGCAAACTCAATTAAATAATCAAGATCGGTTCTCGATGCATCCTCCGAGTTAACCCCTACTGTTTCCAGGCCAAGCGATTTGGCTTTGTCTACCGCTTCGACCATTTTATTAATTATGTCTTTTCGTCCTATTCTTCCCTGAAACTTCCCGTTAATCATCTGATCCGAAGTGGAAATAGATACATTAATGTGACGTAATCCCGGAACAAGCTCCAGAGCCAATTCAACATCTCCAACCAATGCGCGCAGCCAACCCTCAAGTCTCATGGGGCTTATGGCACCAATCTCAGTTAGTTCAAGATTAGCATTAAGGTAGTTGGTTTCATGGTGAGTTGTAGGAAAACCGAACTCGCTTTGAAATACGCCCATATTATTGAGGTAAATATTTATCATTGTCTTCTCAAGCTTTGCCAGTCCTAAACGCGACGTCTGAACTCCATCTCTGTTAGTAACATCCAAAATGTATATCTTATTTTTTGACATATCCATCACCTTCCAATATTATTTGTTAACTCTCTAAGTCTTTAACCGCCTCCAGCATTGTGTCAAATAAATCATTGATATCTTCAACTTCTAAACAAGAAAATGCGATTCGGACATCAGATTTATCCAATGCAATTATGCCCACTCCATATTTATCAAGCAGGTGTTTTCGCAATTCCTCTGCATCGACTTCTTTTAGGCGCAGACACATAAAATAGCCTGAGTTAAAGGGATAAGGCTCCCAGGCAGAATTATATTTCTCATCTGAAAGTACTTGTTTAACTTTTTGAGCTCTTGCTTTCATGATTTCATATTTTTCCCTTTTTTGTTCGTTGTAATCAGGCAAGCTCATTGCCTTTAAAACAATCGATTGGGAAATAAGGGGACAACTGGAAATTTGTGCTCTTATCGCGCCGCCGGTCTTTTTTTCCAGAGCGTTGAAAAGAATATCCCTATCTCCAATACCACCGACGCTATAGCTGATAAATCCTACTCTGAACCCCCATACATAATCTTCTTTAGTGGCACCGTCCAGCTTTATAGCCAGAATACGCTGGTGAGAATCGGCAAGATGTACAAAAACTGATTCCTTCATTGCGCTATCATCATAGAAAAGGCCAAAATACGCATCATCGACAACGGCAATCACATTGGCTCCATCATTGGCAGCATCAACTAGAATATCCCGAACAACCAAACTTTCTTTTTCGGTTAGAGAATAACCAGTGGGATTATTGGGGAAATTGAGAATCGTAATTACCTTACCTTTCTCAGATGCAGCCTTCTCAACCTCTGCTTGAAATGCTTCGAGATTAAACCCGCCATTTCCATTAAAAAAAGTATATTGATTAATAAGAGCTTTACGGCAGGTAGAAAGCATCATCTTGTAATTGCCCCAATTTTTATCGGGAAGGATGACGATATCTCCCGGGTCAACAAATAAATCTCCAACCAATCCCAGGCCATGAGTTAATCCACTGGTAACAATGGGTAAACTAACTGCTTTTCCTTGAAGACCGGGATTCTTTTTCGTCATCTCTTGAAACCACGCCCGGCGAAGCTCATGTCTACCTGTTGTGGGAGCATAGGGGAAAATATCATCAACTCCCAAATTTTTTATGCTCTGCATAAAACACTCAAGATACATTGCTTCGGGACCCTCTTTGGCAATACCTATAGTAGCATTATGCCGATTTGCTTTTTCCTTTGCCTCTGCCGTCTGTGTAAGTATGCCTTTGGGGAAGAAGAGCTCCTTGCCCAGCTCAGAAAGCATATCAAAAACATAAGGGTTCTCTTTCTTAATAATTTCGTTTAGCTCCTTGGCTAACGGGTTCACCTTTTCCTCCTTCAGCAAAAGAGTGCCATCTTAAAACTAAAAGAACAGGTATGTTTGTTCTATAGTTATTTTATTGTGCTCGGCTTACATTAGTCAGTTAACAGATTCTTGTACAATAAAGGAAGGTTCTCAACTGGATAAAAGCTATTTGAAAGCCATTATACTAGCAGTTCATGATAATCACGATAAAACTAATTAGTATGCAATATAATACCAGGTAAAAAGGAAAAAACAAGTGGTAATACAAATTTTTCGCATTAAACTATTTAACCTTTTTATCATGGTAATATTGCCACGATAAAAGCAACCACTAATCAATCACTAATTAGTGTCAAAAAAAGCAAATATGGTTTTTTGTAGAATATTAGAATTAGCTTTCCTTTTATATATGTTAGAACTTAATTTGCATGATTAGGCTTGGCTTATTAATCAACCTGCTTCCTTGTTTGTTGCCCAAAGAAAAAAGGATGTTAGGGGTAACTTGTTATGTCAAAAGAAAACAGGATTGAACGGAGACAATTCTTATCCACGCTGGGGAAATTCCTAATTGCTGCTGTAAGCGTTACCTCGGGAGGTTGCGCTAGACTCATAGAGTGGTCATCTAAAAAAGAACAAGCCAAAGAAAAGGAAATCAAAGACCTACCCGCAGAAGAAAGCAATCAAAAAGATACAGATAAAGCTTCGAAAGACTCCACAGCTTATCCGGATTTGGCAGTTGTTAAGGGAGAAGACCCTGAAAAGAACGTAAACCGCGCCCTTGAAATAATGGGGGGAATGGGGCGCTTGGTAAAGAAAGGGGCTCGTGTAGTCATCAAGCCAAACCTGCTGACGGCTCGTGAACCACAGTACGCCGTAACAACAAATCCCATTATTATAAGTGCTCTAGTTAGTCTATGTTATCGAGCAGGTGCATCAGAGGTAATTGTGTTGGACCGGCCAACGTCATCAGCAACATCAGCTTTTGAGGTTTCCGGCATTGCCGAGGCTACCCAAAAAGCAGGGGGAAAGATTAAAATCCTAACCGACCGTAATTTTGAAAACACCTCAATTCCTCAGGGACGTTTGTTAAAAGAGTGGCCGCTAGTTAAGGATGTCTTCGATGCCGACGTTTTTATAAATGTTCCTATCGCTAAAACCCATGGGCTGGCTACCCTTACTATGGCCATGAAAAATTTGATGGGAATAATGGGAGGAACAAGATCAATGATGCATGTTGATTTTGATCAAAAAATTGTTGATTTAAATTCTCTTGTTCGGCCTCATCTGGTTGTGTTGGATGCCTACCGGATACTGGTTAAAAACGGTCCCACGGGGGGAAATCTTTCTGATGTCAAGCTGGCAAAAACAGTTGTCGTTGGCACCAACCAGGCAACTGTGGATGCATATGGCGCAACTCTTTTTGATATGAAACCATCTGAGTTATCTTATCTGGTAAAAGCTGGCGAACAGGAAATCGGAGAAATCGATTTGGATAAGGTCAGTATTGTTGAAGAAGGCTTTTAGTAATTTAGGGCAATGCTTTAATAATACAGAAACATTTTATAGAAATGATGAACTGAAGGGAAATTGTGAAAATTTATCGGTATCGTACGTATTTCCAAACATTCTTTTTGGTGCTTTTCTTTGTCTTTCTCACTTTAACGGTTTGGCCACTTGGCCAGGTCTATCTGGGAGCTTTTCTTCTGGCCAATCCGTTGATCGCCTTAAACTCACTAATTAATGGGGTATGGAAATGGGAAATGCTACTGGCCTTGTTTTTCCTAATTCTTCCTTTCTTCCTGGGAAGAGTATTTTGCGGATATGTATGTCCAATGGGGTTTATTGTCGAGCTCTTAGGCCCTAAAAAGCAAAAACTCCCTAAAACACGGTCTCGTGAATTCTTGATAAAACTCCCGATATACATATTAATTGTCTGTATAGGACTAATGCTTTTCGGAAGTGCTCTATATTTAATTTTCGATCCTCTTTCCTTGTTTACCAGAACGTCAACTATTATCATTTATCCTTTTCTGGATATTGCCGCCCGTCTAACCGGCGATATCTTATACCTCATCAAACCACTTCAGGGCATAGTTGATACCGTTACAAATATCTTAAGCGGTATCTTTATCTTTCAAAAGCCATTATCATATCAACTGCAATTCTTAATCCTTGCCATGTTCCTAGTGATACTGGGGATTTCTTTTTGGATCCGGCGGCTTTGGTGCCGGCATCTCTGCCCCCTGGGAGCCCTTTTGGGATTCCTCTCACGTTTCAGTTTGTTTGGTAGAGTAGTAGATGAAAGTAAGTGCATAAAATGCTTGAAGTGCGAGAGTGTATGTCCCCTTGATTCCATTCGCGAAGATGGCTTGGGCACCGATAAATCACGCTGTCAGTTGAGCTTCGAATGCGCGGAAGTGTGCCCCAAAGATGCTATTAGTTTTGGATTAAAGCCAAGAAAAGTGGTATACAATCCAAGCCGCCGCGCTTTCCTAACCGTTACCGGAATTACCATTCTAAGCGGATTTTTTCTTAGCACCTCCATTTCTCGAAAGGAACAGGACTTTAATCTGATAAGACCTCCCGGGGGACAAGAGGAAAACATGTTCCTGGCATTATGTTGTAGATGCGGCCAGTGCATGAAGGTATGTCCCACTAACGTACTGCAGCCGTCCCTTCTGGCTGCAGGCCTGGAAGGTATTCTTACCCCTCAAATGAATTATAATTTTGGTTATTGTGACTGGAGTTGTAATGAATGTGGTAAGGTCTGCCCCACCGGAGCAATAGAGTATTTATCACTTATAAAGAAGCGAGAGGCCCAAATCGGAAGAGCCTATATTGACCGCAATCGCTGTATACCCTGGACTGACTTCAAGAACTGCCTGGTCTGCGAAGAGCTTTGTCCGGTTCCCGATAAGGCAATCTTTTTTGAAGAAGTGAAAGTAAGAAATCCAGAAGGCAAGAAAATAACAGCAAAGAGGCCCCAGGTTATTTCCGAGAGATGCATCGGTTGCGGTATCTGCCAATTCAACTGCCCGGTTGCACACCAGTCAGCAATTACGGTGCGTGCTACCAGGAAAATACCGGCTAAAAGTCTAAAGGCATAACCATGGTCCGACTCATTTTTTCTTTCGCAGTGTTACCCCGAAGAGCTTTCTGGGAAGTTCTCCCTCTTCAAATCGATCGATTGCAACTACATCATAGCCTTTTGCCAAAGACTTCACTTTTTCTTCGCTGAAAAAATGGACAATAAATCCACTTACTTCAAACATATCATCGCCCCTGTTGATGCCCTTTTGGTAGTGTGGGTCATCAGTATTGCGGACAGTATAAATATGAATTCCTCCAGGCTTCAGAACCCGTCTTATTTCTTGCATCAGCAACTCCAATTGATTTGTGGCTAAAGCCATGCAAAGGAGCATGTGGGAATAACAAGCATCAAAGGAATCCTCTTTAAAGGGAAGGGGATTTCGAACATCATGGCATATGGTATCAACAAATGCAGACAAACCTTGGGCAGTAGCCTTTTTCTCAATCGTTCCCATCGCACTTTTGCAATAATCAAGCGCCGATACCTTAAATCCCTCACCGGCAAGAAAGATAGTATCTCTTCCTTGGCCTGCGCCCAATTCCAATACGGTGGACAATCCTTCTTCGCTCAGGAAGCTTGCAGCCTTTTGAGCAGCATTACTTGGAAGAACTCCAAACATATCCGGTTTTAAGAACAGCATATTTTCCCATAAAGCTTGCTGCTTATTCAACACATCTTTATCCGCATTCGGACCATCATCACCCATGAAAGCATCACCTACATTATATGGCAGCTTTTTCTTGCCTATTTCCTAATCAATCATATTTACTTACTTTTATTAATAATTAAAGGAATAATTACAGCTTAACTAACATTTTATCAAGCCGGAAGATAATTCAGATAAAACTTGGTCCTTCCCCAAACAAGCAGTTAAAACTATTCATTTACAGACCAAGGATTGAGCGGAGTTTTTTAGCATTACGACGGCTTACTGGAATTTCACTTTCTTTTGAATCTTTAACGCGGAGAAGAAAGCTTCCCCCAAACATAGGTACAATCTCCTTCACCTCATGCAAATTGACAATAAACCCTCGATGCGCTCTAAAAAACGCGTCATCATGAAGCCGCCCCTCAAGTTCCTTCAACGTGAAAGAAGTAATATAGTTGTCATCATAAGTGTGAATAAAGGTGTAGTCATCTTTGGTGTCAACAAAAATAATATCTTGGGTGGATAGCAAAATGGTTTTTCCTTTTTTCTCAACCGGAATACGCCCGATATTTAAGATCCCGTTACTGGTCATATCTACAGTCGTACTTTGACGCTCTGTCTTGCTTTCGATGACCTTATTTATAGTCTTGCGCAATCTCTCATCATCGAAAGGCTTGACCAAATAATCCGTGGCATTAAGTTCAAATGCCTTTACCGCATGTTCTCCATAAGCAGTAACAAACACGACTGCCGGTGATCGAGGGAGTTCCAATATAATTTCAGCTACATTAATCCCGGTAAGACCGGGCATTTCAATATCGAGGAAAACAACATCATGATTTAATGCCCGTATAAGCTCGATTGCCTCTCTGGCGTTTGATGCTTCACCTACTACCTCAACATTATCGGCTTTTTCCAATAAATACCGCAGCTCTGATCTTGCCGGAGCTTCATCATCCACAATCAGCGCTCTTAACTTCACGAGAATCCTCCAGTACCGGTATTTTAACCGTAACTTTTGTCCCCCTGCCAACAGTGCTCGAAATATCTAGTCCATATTTTTCGCCATAAAGACAAATTAACCTTTCATTAACGTTGTGCAAACCGATTCCCAGCCCTTTGCCAAATCCCGGCTGCAATATTTTTTTCATGTCACTGCTGATAATTCCAACACCATCATCTACCACATTGATAACCAGAGTTGAGTTTTCCATTTTCGCTTCAATGCCGATATTGAGTGATCCGTCAGGAGCAATACCATGTTTCACGCAATTCTCTACAAGAGGCTGAAGAATAAATGCGGGAAGCATACAAGAGAGATATCTTTTATCGATTTCCTTATTTATTTTTAGTTTTTCACCAAAGCGGGCTCTCTCGAGCGCAAGGTAGGAGTTCATATACTCAAGCTCTTCTTCCAATGTAACCAGATCAGTGCCTCTTTCCAGGGTTTTTCGAAAAAAGTCTGCAAATTGGATTATCAATTCTCGTGCTTTATCGGGACGAGTGCGGCAGAACATACCAATCGTATTCAAGGTATTAAACAGAAAATGAGGATTAATCTGAGCTTGCAAAGCTTTGAGCTCAGCTCGAGCTGCTAATTCTTCTTTCCGCTCAAGATCGGAAAGTTCCAGCTGGGTACTCAACAAACGAGCCAATCCTTCCGCAATTGTCATTCTTCCCTCGGTCAATTTATCACTGGATGCATAGTAAAATTTCAGAGTCCCTACCGCTTCTTTTTTAAATTCCAGTGGTGCGACAATTGCGGCTTGCAGGGGACAATCCTTGTAGGGACAACCGATTTCCCTCTGAGATCGCAAGACCCGGACTTCATCGTATTTAAGTGCATCCTTTGTAGCACGAGTAAGAATTGACTCTCCGGGCTTATGGTGATCCGCACCCAACCCGCTAATGGCAAGAACCTTGGAAATATCGGTAAGCGCAACTGCGATAGCATCCGTTCTTTCATAGATTATTTGTGCTACATGACCGGCGGATTCAATATTCAGTCCGGTTCTTAAATAAGGAAGTGTTTTATTGGCGATCTCAAGAATCTGCTGGGTATGGATTGCCTCTTCTTGCTCGAACTTACGCTCGGCTTCATAGAAAAAAAACAGCACAATAAAGGCACCAACGGTAATAACGCCAATTAAGGCAAGATATGAGTAGGTGTTCTTTAGGGCAAGACCCATCGGCTCCCCTAAAAACCTGATAAAGGTGGAAATAATAAGTCCCGCCATAAAGCTTACAAAAGCAAAGGCGGCGTATGTCTTAAAAGACAAGCTCGCATGTGAATCGGCCATTGTCTATAACTCCAAAATTAGAATATAGTAATCTTCGCCATAAGATTTGAATCCAAATTTCGTATACAGATACCTGGATTTAACGTTATCAGCCTGAGTGGTAACAAATACCGTCTCTACCTTCATTTGCCGAAACCAACTTAAAGCATGGTCAAGAAGCTCTGAACCAAAGCCCCTCCCTTGTAGCTCAGGAAGTATGGCTAGTCTTGCAATGGTTCCATCCTTGCCTTTGGCCGCGTTAACATTATAACCGATAATCCTACCTTTGAAAAAAGCTACAAAACAGTTTCCGGTCTCAACGGCTGCGAGCATTTCCTCTTTATCCCACTGCCAAAATTCAGTAAATGATGCTTTATCTACTTTAACCAAGGGTATAAGGTGTTCCGACCTAAAATTGCTTATCTCAAGGTTGGTTACAGTTGAGGGTGTTTTAGATATATTTTTCCTCTTCATTACAATAATGCGTTCTTTTTCCGCAAAACCTTTTTTATAATACTCGGGGAGCTCGACTTGTCTTAACGGTGGTGATGCTATCTCTTTAAAACCTTCGTTTGCGAGAACAGCTATTAGATAATCTAAGAACTCTTGCTTGCAAGCTTCCGGGGCAACAAGGTGTCTGATAGCACCGATTTCCAGGTGAGAACGCCAACTGCTGATTATGCCAAGACAGTTTAGAGAACCCTCCGATACCTGTACAGATGCGGGATCTTTATGCCAAAAAGAACTAAATGCCGCTAAATCAGCAAATATTGCCTTGCTCTTAAGAACTTGCCAAATTAGGAGCAATTCATTTTGTTCTGCGGCACGATACTTCCCTTTATCGGGCATTTAGCACCCGCTTCTGCTTGTCAAATAACGATCAATTTTTGATTCAAAGCATTATTGCCAATATCTCATAATAAGCAAAATATACAGCAACTGCTATTAGAAAAAGACCGAACAATGTCTTAAGAAAAGAAGCCGGCAGCCTTATCGCTGCCTTCGCTCCTATGAATGCGCCCGGAATAGTCCCGATAATCATGAGTAAGGCCAACCGGAGATCAATATGTCCCAACAGGAAGTGGACCACAGAACCGGGCAGAGCATAGAATAAAATCACCATTAGTGATGTCCCAAATGCTTCTTTAATATCTTGCTGAAGAAGCAGGGTTAGAGCCGGTACTAGCAGGATCCCTCCACCCAATCCCAAAAAGCCTGAGAAAAAACCACATGCCAGGCCAACCAACAGGCTCCTATTTTTTATTTTGTCTCTATCCAAGCTTTTGTTTTGAGAAATCGGGGCTTCTGCCCCTTCAATCTGAACAGACATAAACCTTAAGCCGACCACCAGAATAATAAAGGCAGTTATCAGCATTAAGAAGTTAACGGAAACAAACGCGGTAGCTGCCGAACCGATTATAATTCCGACAATGCCCGATATAGATAGAGGCAAAATCAGCTCTGAACTGATTAATCCGTTCTTGCGGTATATATAAGCACCGGACAACACCGTAGGAATCATTACTACAAGGGGGGTTCCCAGTGCAATAAATTCGGATTTCCCAAGAATCAGACGGATACCGGGTGTAGTAACAATACCCCCACCCACCCCGAACTGTCCGGAGAGATATCCGGCCGCCAATCCTACAATAATCGCTTTAAAGACGTACGGCATATTATTTCTTGTCACTCCTTGCACAAAATAATTGTGTTTAGTTTACTGCAAATCGACCAGGAAAATCATATACGAGTTGCTTCTATATGATTTTAGCACCTCTTTACCCGTCAACGTCCATATTCTCAATTATCTGTTTTGCTCTCTCCATTATGTGGCGTTCACCCTTGTATGACAATTTCCCCATCGCTTCATCGATAGGTAGCCACTTTACCTCATCCAATTCAGAATCATGTTTTGACGTGTCACCACCTACAAATGCCATCAGGAAAAAGTGGACAAATTTATGATATCTGGTGTCATCCGGTTTCCAATAGAACCAATATTCTATCTTGTCTATCTTATCAATAATCTTTCCAACCAGTCCGGTCTCTTCTTTAACTTCCCTTAGTGCAGCTTCTTCTATACTCTCCCCTTGCTCAACAATCCCTTTGGGGAGACACCAGACTTTTCCTTCAGCCCGGATAGCTATAATTACCTGGACTTCTCTATTCTTTTTTCTAAAAACCACTCCCCCTGCCGATATAGCCACTTTTGTATTCAATCGTTTATCCTTATCTAACGACAGTTCTTATTCAAATACAAATCTCTGCTAATTCTATTTTTTTACTTAGGTCAAGGCAAGTGGGAACTATTAAAACAAGTTAATGGTTGGCCTGAAAAACCAAACCTTGAAAGAATAATTCAGAACAAATTCCCCTTCATTTTACAGCAGGAGGTATAACCAACACCGCTTTAACAGACGGGTGTACGATTGTCTATAATATTTAAAGATGCTCCGCAAAAAGCACACTTGCCATTATTTACTTCATATTCGGAAATTGAATAGCCCGATCTGGAAACAACAAGCTTCTCACAGTTATAACAGTATGTATTTTCGCCTGGATGACCGGGCACGTTACCAATGTATACAAAGTGCAATCCAGCCGATAAACCGATTTTTCTAGCCCTCTCAAGAGTTTCTATCGGAGTTGCGGGGAGGTGGGAGAAATTCAGGTAAGGAACAAATCTGGTTACATGCCATGGAGTGTTTTCACCTAATTCTTTTATTATCCAGTCGGCAATACGTTTAAGTTGGTCTTCGTCATCATTAAGTGTGGGAATTATGTTGGTAACTACCTCGATGTGCATATTCCATTTTCGAAGAGCCCGTTCTGTTGACCGCAAAACCGGTGAGAAATCATTAATTCTACAAAGTTTGCGATAGAAATCGTTGGTGAAACCCTTTAAATCTACGCGATAAACATCCAGATAGGGGCCGATCATATCAAGGGATTCGAAAGAGGTAAAACCGTTGGTAACATAAACCGTATACAAATCGTTCTCCTTGCATAGTTTGGCGGTTTCCAGTGCATACTCAAGCCAAATGGCCGGTTCATTATAGGTCCAGGCAATTCCCTGACAATCATAAGTTTTGGCCAGCCGGATTGCCTCGTCCGGGCTTATCTCATTAAGTCCGTTTCCTTCCAGATCAGGCTCGACATGGGCAATTTGCCAGTTCTGACAATGCCGGCACCGGAGATTGCAGCCCAGGGTGCCAAACGAAAGAACAAGGCTTCCCGGTTCATAATGAAACACCGGCTTTTTTTCAATCGGATCAGCCGCAACCGAGCAACACTTAGCATAAATTAAGGTGTATAGGGTGCCTTCCTGATTCAATCGTGTACCGCAATGACCCCTCTTTCCATCCTGGATAATACATCTCCTGGTACACACATTACATTTTACTTTGCTATTTTCCAGCTTTTCATAAAGAATTGCTTCTTTCAAAATATTCTCCTTGAACAATCCGCAAACACTATCTTATGGATTTTCCGTGTATAATTCTCCCAAGCTGCTGCTATCTGTTGCCGCATATGTTTTATTGCGACCACCTTTTTTAGCTATGTATAAAGCCTTGTCTGCTTTCTCTACCAATTCTTCAACATTAGTTATATTATGACCAAGCGCGGCGACTCCCACACTTATTGTCGGCCTGGTCAAATCGCCTAAATTCTCAATAGTGAGAATGTAATCTTCAACCTTTTTTCTTAACTTTTCCGCTACCGAGTAGGCCTGCATTCTACCGGTTTCAGGCAAAATCAATGAGAACTCATCTCCCCCATAGCGGGCAGGCAAATCCGTCTCGCGTACATTCTCTTTGATAATACGGGCGATATTCCTTAGAACTTCATCGCCCTTCTGATGCCCATAGTTATCATTTATTAACTTGAAAAAATCTATGTCTATCATTACCACAGAAAGCGGAGAATTATAGCGCTGAGCTCTTTTAAATTCAAGGGATAGCCGCTCGGAAAAGTGCCTATGGTTTGCCAGTTGGGTAAGACCATCGGTTATGGCTGTTTCTTTAAGCCGATTAATTACTTTTAAAAATAATTTACGCTGGAAGAACAGGCAGCTACTCCATTCATTTAAACCTTGATACACGGCAATGGCGGTATCACGGCAACTTTCATAACCACAGGCTCCGCAATCGAGTATTTCTTCCTTACAATTCTTCTCAGCGGAAGCCAAAACTCCCTCCAGCTCCGGCTCAGAGGGAAAAGGTAATTCCAGCTCACGGCTGGTAAAGGTTCGTCCTCTATCCACCTGCGGAATCGAACGGTAGATATCATTGAATGAGATACGGGTTGTCGAGCTATCGGCTTGTTCCCTATAAGAACTTTCGATTATCTTTTTCCGGGCAAAAACACTTAAATCAGTATCTATTTCCGGCCCTTCAATACAACTATTGCAGGCCAGCGCATCAATAAGGCGTGGTTGCACTTCCTCTTCCGAGATAGCACATAATAGCTTTTCTAATGCATTTATTCCTCTAACAATCCATGTGTCCTTATCCATCAGCGTTCTACTGGCAACTATCTCCCGGGGAAATCCTCCGGTTACTGAAACAGTTCTGGTAAGAAACGGTTTATCTTCCTGTTTGTGTTCTTTTTTAGAGTAATTTAGATTTAAATGGGCTTCAACAAAAAGCTCTTTCGCTTCTCCGAAAGTAAGCACTGCATCAATAGCTCTATTAATGGTCTGGTCCCGGGCCTCAACTTTACGTCCCGGACAAGCTGTAATGCACACCGTTGCCACATTCCCCGGATACATCGCCTTTACTAATCTGCTTTGCATCAATTTGGGAGAGGCAATAGGAGCCAGGTGAGAAATATATTTGGGGTGATACTTGAGCAAGAATTCAACCACAACCGGACATGAAGATCGAATAATGGGAGGATTATTGCTTTCTCGGCACAGTTTGAGATACTGCTCAGCAACTATCTCTTCGGCTAAAACAGTATCCTCTACTGCAATGAAACCTAATTTCATTAGGTTTGTACTTACTTGGGAAAAGGATAGGGGATGAAAAGAAGCGGCAGCTTCCGGTGCCAAAATGGCGACAGCTCGTTTCTCAGCGAGTAAATCGAGAACTTTTTGTTTCTCGCTCTCGATTCTTTTTGCTTTTTGAGAGCACGCCACCACACAAAGCCCGCAGAAAATGCACTTTTCATCAACAACTTCGGTATGGCCCTTTACTACCTTAATCGCTTTTACCGGGCAAATTCTAACGCATGCGAAACATTCTCGGCATAGGCTTTCTTCTGTTCTTATTATCTGACTTGCATTGTTCATCTCAAACTCGAAAGATTCAGGAATAATTGTGTCCAAAGAGTCGAGCTTTTACCACTTATAACCATATTTATTGAGACTTAGGTTTTATCTATTACTTCAGTAATATCTGCAACCTGAGCTTCTGTTACTTCTATAAGATCCTCGGGGCGTATCTTAAGTAAGGCATTAACCTCTCCGCAACCGGTATAAAGAATCTGTTTATCAACAGCCGCCCTATCAACTAGGGTATAGAACTTCTTTTGATGAGCAAGCGGTGGAGTTGCCCCCAAAACATAACCGGTTAAATCTATAACTTCCTGCGGCTCTGCCAGCCTCACTCTGGAAACTCGCAGAGTATCTTTCATCTTTTTATAACTAACCTTTCTGTTTCCCGGTACAATCGCAAGGATTGGCTTATCATCCGCAATCAATATCACCGATTTAATTACTTCGTCTAAATTCAAGCCAAGCAATGCCGCTGTTCTTTCAGCAGTTTTGGTAGGACTTTTCAGCAAAAATATTTCGTGTGGTATCTCTTCAGTCTGCAAATAATTGTGGACATCGACACTAGTCTTCACCAAACCCCTCCTCTCCCCTTATCAAGGAACAACAACACCGGTAACTCAAGCTTACTATACCATTACCCGGAACCAATAACAATGGCATATCAAGCTTCAAGTACTTGATAAACCGCAGCTAGTGCTGCTTGTGGATTAGTTACCGATTTAATTGATCCGTCTTTCCTGTTTTGCCTAACAAGCTCCCAGGTATCAATGCCGACTACAGGTTTTTTCATCTTAAGCGCCAGGGCAATTTCAGATAAAGTACCGAATTGGCCACCCACTGCAATTACTGCATCCGCGCATCTGGCAACCAATGTATTTCTTGCCTCTCCCAAGCCGGTGGGAATTGCCACATCCACAAACGGATTTGCCCATTCCCTATCTTCTGAGGGCAGAATACCTACAGTCAAACCGCCTTTTGACTTTGCGCCCTTACAGGCACCTTCCATAACTCCGCCCAATCCTCCACAAATCAAAGTCGCTCCCCGTTCGGCAACAAGTTGGCCTACTTCATAAGCAACCTGATATGTTTTATCATCACACACTCCGTCACCGATCACTCCAATATATATCATCATCTCCTCCTTAAACTCTCTAATGAATTATCTTGCCATGCAGCTTGCTCTCATCTCTAATTATATAATGCAAATATCTCAACCTGGCTTATTAATAACATACTTAAATGCATAATAATTTTGAAATCTGAATTTATCCTGAATCCTGCATCTTTTAATTTTACAATTTGCATTTTGCACTTTGAGTTTATTTATGACTGCTTCGGCACTTCGCTCCTCGCAATGACAGAGATGTAACTATGCCTCGCATCCTGACTTGTATATAGGCTTTCTTATTCTTCTCTCTTCTCCCTACTCCCTCTCTTGCATTTTTTCATTTCTTTAGTATCCCCTGCAATATTTTCACCGCCGCTTTTTTATCTAACGGTTCATTCCAATTGCCGCATTTGGGTGAATGGACACAAGAAGGACACCCCTCTTTACAGTTACAGCTTTTTACCTGGGCAAGAGCTGAAGCAAGAAGTTTTTCCGCCAGGTCGAATCCTCTTGAAGTAATTCCGATACCTCCCTCAAATCCATCGTAGATAAATACCGTAGGGGATCCCGTTTGAGAATGAAACGGAGTAGACACACCGCCAATATCCCAACGATCACACATGGCATATACAGGAAGAAGAGCAATAGTGGCATGCTCGGCTGCATGAATTCCCCCGGCCAGTTCACGCTCCTTAAGCTGTAATTTATTTAATAGTCCATCGGAAAGGACAAACCAGAAGGCTTCCGTTTCAAACTTTTGCTCCGGTAAATCAAGCTCCTCAACGCCAAGAACTTCTCCGCTATATACTTTTTTTTTCTGAAATGCAGTTACCTGGGTAGTTGTCTCCACGTCGCCCCACAATATAATGGTTTTACCGATAGTCCTTTTCTTTTTTTCCTGCAAAATTCTTATGGTGGTATTTTCGCGGGGTTGTGTGTAATATTCCCCTCCGATTTGCTCCACAAAAGCAACTTTTTCCTCTAAGTCTAGGTGAGAGACAAGATAAGAATCTCCCCGGTGAAGATATACCGCTCCCGGATGTATATAGATAAATGCCATAGCAGTATCGATTGTACCCAGCAGCAGACCGCTCTCGACTTCAACAATTGAATATGTATCCTGGGAGGCCGAGCGGATATTCAGTGACCGGGAAGGAGAAGCATGATAGGTAAAAAACCATCGATTCTTCCGCTCGATAAGATCCCCTTTTTCAACCATCTCTTGTACTATCTCCATTCCCTTTTTCCCAAAGAACTGCGCATCCTTTTCCTCTAAAGGAATCTCATATGAAGCACACATCAAGTGTTTCTTGAAAATCGAAGGAATTGCGGAATCTATTATGGCTTCCTCGTGAGGCTTCCCGAAAAAACTCCGGGGATTTGCCATATAATACTGATCCAAAGGATTATCCTGTCCCACCAGTACTGCCAGAGAGCTTTTACGTGTTCTTCCGGCACGACCGGCTTGCTGCCAGGTAGAAGCAATTGTTCCCGGAAAACCATTTATCACGCAAGCATCCAAAGACCCCACGTCAATACCTAATTCCAGCGCATTGGTCGAGCTTACTCCCAATAATCGCCCGGAAAAAAGCTCCTGCTCGATCTTTCGACGCTCGGGAGCCATATATCCCGCCCGGTAAGAGCTTATCTTGTCTTTCAATTGGCCTTCATCTTTTAACTCCTCCCGAGCATATCTAAAAACCAGCTCAGCGGTCTTCCTTGATTTACTGAAAGTAATATTCTTGAAACCGAATCGAACTAACTGGGAAAACAGATAAGTGGTTTCCATATTGGAGCTTTTTCTCTTTTCGCAAGTCGGATCAAGGTAGGGAGGATTCCAAAAAACAAAAAGCTTTCTTCCTCGCGGCGAACCGTCATTATCTACCAGCTCGACGGGCAATCCGGTAAGTTTTTCCGCCAGTTCTTTGGGGTTGGCAATAGTGGCGGATGCTAATATAAACTGTGGAGAAGAGCCGTAATGGGCGCAAATCCGGCGCAGGCGCCTTATCACATTGGCCACATTGGACCCGAAAACACCTCTCAGGGAATGCATTTCATCAATTATCACAAACCTAAGATTCAAGAAGAAATTGCCCCACTTCTGGTGCTGGGGAAGTATCCCGAAATGAAGCATATCGGGATTGCTAAGTAT
>ENA-OSEO01001176-OSEO01001176.1-sediment-metagenome-genome-assembly--contig:-NODE-1176-length-51628-cov-9.753623_pt1 | contig 51628 bp, 52 predicted proteins | sample MGYA00237883_ERZ534232 | MGnify/ENA metagenome assembly ERZ534232
ATTTTTTTTAACCCATCCGGTCAAAATTCCGATCACGCCGTGATGATGACCATAGATATAGGCCGCTTTACCGGAGTTGTCCGATTCCTGATGCAGCCGTTTGACGCCCGGCATCTTCTCGGCCTCCTTGGAGATTTTGATGCCATCGCCGGCCAGCAACAGCCGACCGTCAATCTCAATTAAGGGACAACTTGTCAAAACGATTTGCCACCAACGCTGCATGATATCTTTCAACTGCCAGGACGATGCTCTGAAAAAGGCAAGCAGCGATGTATAACGTGCCGGTTTTATGCCAAGCCAGCGCACAAAGGAGCTGACACCATAATGATCAATTCTGACGATAAAACCGATAATAACGATGACAAACCATTCAAAAGCCGCTTGGCGGCTAAAGCAGGATCTAAATTTTTGCAATATCCGGCTAATCTCGCTTATCATGGCACCCCCTTTAGCTTTTAGTGGTATGATGCGCTTTTAAGGCAAAGGTGTTTGGTGCTGTGCGGATAAACGATTTGCCGGCGTTAACCTTTTTCAAGATAGCCGAAACAATGGAATCGCGGTCCAGCGCAACCTGGAAGTCTCTTTCAGCCAACTTGATAATTTCCGAAACGTGCAGAGGCCGGCCTGCGATACGCAGTATGTTATTTACTATTTCAATATTTGACGTACGTTTATTTGGTTTGGGTTGCACCGCCTTTTTGAAGCGGTTGATGATTTTAAGCTTTGATTCCGTAATTTCCTTTTGGTATTGAAGATAAGATTCGAATTGTTCCATTTATGTATCCTCCTTTTGTTATGAATTCAAAGGAAAAATACATCAACAATATATGTATGTCAACTATTTTTTATGTACGTCACTAATTTTTTGCTGATATTCTTAAAATCTATTATATCTTGAGAGTCTGCCTTTGATTATTATGTACGTATATGCAAAAATATTTTCAGAAATTACGTCTACAGACGGCCATAGAACTTTGGACTCTCAAGATATTAACAGTTCGAATTTAATAGGTGTCAATTTAGCAGATTTTACCTCATGCGACTTTTTGTTCCATCACACTTCCGGCACACCGGGTTTAAGCCACTTGTGAATATGGCGTAAAACACGCCATCAGCTTGATGCCTTTTTCCTATATTGGTTTTTATATTGAGATTCGTGTGTTATGCTTATAAACAGGCTGAATACAGGTTGGGGAGAGATTAAAATGAAGCCATTGGTGAATCAATCGAAGAGTAAACTTACTTTTTTTGAAAAAATACTTTTAGTTTCAGCCAGTGATGCGGCATGTTTTCTTTCGAGTCTTCTTTTGGTAAGCACTTTTTTATTTGTTTTAAAAATCCCGATTAATACTTATAATTTACCTATCTCCTTTGTCTTATCAATAATATTTACTATATGGTTTTCAAAAAAAGTAAAAGCTGATTTTTTTATCCAATCAATAGCAAAATCAATTATGTTAATTTTCCTTTTGGTTTCTATATTCGTATCCAGTTCAGTCTATGATCTAAGTTACGACGGACAGGCTTACCATCAAGAAGCTGTTGTACTTCTTAACCGCGGTTGGAATCCTTTTTATATGACATTGGTAGATGAAGCAACCACAAATCTTGAGCGCTGGTTGAATCACTATCCAAAAGGAAACTGGATAATAGCCGCAACTATTTATAAACTTACCAATAATATTGAATCTGGGAAAGTCTTATCAATTTTCTCGGGCTTTATTGGTTTTGCATTTGTTCTATTTGGATGTTATCAGTTAAAAATTAATTTCTATTTAAAATTATTAATAAGCGCGCTTTTTGCATTAAATCCCGTTTTTTTATATCAGTCATTAACCCACTATATTGATGGTGTTCTTGTATCGCTTTTGGTCTCATTGGCTTTTATAAGTTTTAGAATTGTAAAACAAAGCGAAAAAATTTTGTTTTGGCCGTTTTTATTTGTTTCTATAATTTTGGTTAATATCAAACTTTCAGCCGTCGTTTTTTTTGGTGTTTTGGCTTTTGCCTTTTTTCTATATCTTTCGATTAACAATCAATTAAAAATGTCTTTTTGGTTCGCCAAATTAACAATAGTTTCTGTGTTGATCGGAATACTGTTTGTGGGTTTTAACCCTTATATAACAAATTTTTCAGCAAAAGGTCACCCTCTATATCCCGCAATGGGGAAAGATGCGTATAATTATGTTGAAACAAACACCCCGGAGAATTACTGGTCGTTAAAACCGCCAACCAGGCTTTTAGCGTCCATTTTTTCGGAATCTTCTTTAGCCAGGGGTAAAGGGAAGTTTGCAGTGCTGAAATTGCCTATTACAATTTCTCAGAGCGAGCTAGAGAGTTTTCGCCAAACAAACACAAAAGTAGGTGGTTTTGGCGCACTTTTCGGCTTGGCTTTTTTGCTTTCAGTTTTTGGTTTTATTTACTATCAATTCAACAGGTTGCAAATCCAAGAAAGATTGGTTTCTTTATCTGTAATTACTTTAATTTTTGCGTTTGCTGCAATAATACCCACTTCATCTGTCGCCAGATATGTGCCTTTTGTATGGTGGATCCCATGCGTAACTGTTATATTACTGTTTACCAAAAAGGGCAATATCATGAATATTATCGGAAGCTTAATTATTATAACTCTTGTCATAAACAACCTACTTGTGGGAGCTTATTATTATCCATATAATTTGAAGCAAAGTGTGCAATTGGATAAACAATTAAATAAGTTATCTCATTCAGTTATTTCTCCTTTACAGGTGAGTTTTGGTCAGTTCGGATCAACAAAACTAAAACTTAACAAATACAACATTCCCTATAATGAAGTTTTTACAGATGTTGAATGCAAAGATGGGAAAAGATTTCTTGTTGGCAATGTCTCCAGGATCTGTGAACCCATTATAAAGTTTCCTTAAAAGCGGGGAGCAGGGTGGCACTCGAGGGGCTGAAGCCATCATAGATGCGGATGAACCTTCGCGGATTCCATCGTTTTCCAAACCTTTTTTCTTAAACTTCAACGCAGATTGCGAGTTCAGAATTGAGATGTCTCCCGAAGATCTTGGGGAAAGCAGGTCTTGACGAACTTGGGAAGAAATGGGGCTGGTTATTACGTCAATTCCAAACGATTCCCATGGTATCTTGATCTGTTTGAATCACATACTTTATGGTCTGTTTTTCAGCTTTTCTAATGGGGGATTAACTCCCAGACTAAATATTTCATATTCAGTTTCGCCATCAAGGAACTCTTGAAGCTTTTGCTCTATGGATTTCCGCAAATCGCTATTTTTCCATTTATTCCAATATTCTATCCTTCGCCAATTTGAGATTATCACAACCCGAAATGGATCTGCATGGTCCCACATCGTCTCAGAGGTTATATACCCTTCCTGATCCATGGCTCCAAGACGAATCTCCTTAATAACTTTATTAATTTCGTTAACATACCCTTCTTTGAATCGTCGCTTTATTAAAACCTTAATTGGCATGATAGTTTCCTCTCGTTACATGTCTGGTATTTAAGTTATGTCCTCACGATTCAATAAGGAGATATTCTTGAACCCCTTTTTTATATATTACATAGTGGCATTAAATCCCAGAATTTTTTAGTGAGTTTGTTAGCCTGCCGGACTCACTTGGCAGTTTGTTTGGTTCCTTCGGCAAGCTGATTCAAAAATGTACACCGGTTGTAGTGTATTGGTATTTGAATAACGAACTTTAATTTTACATTACATCCTTGGACATTGCAAAATTTAAAGCAAATATTTTTTGTGATTTCGGTTTGAAATTTCATAAAAAAACCGTCAGATGTCAAGCATATCTCAGCATTTCCGTCCGGCTGATATCTTGCGGATCGCACAAACGATCTTAGTTTTTGACAAGTCAGATTTTGTTACGTATTATCTCAATATCCCTGCACCGGATACAATATCCAAAGGACACATTGAATGGAAAGCCCCGTCACCGCCTCAGCCGAAGTAGATCAAGTTAAGCTAAAACTATACAAAAAAGCATCTTTACTCGCTCAAATTACTATATTCTATAATCTTATTGAGGGCTTAGTATCGGTATTTTTCGGTATAGCGGATGAAACGCTTTCTTTATTGGGTTTTGGTATCGATTCCTTTGTCGAGGTCATGTTTGGTATTGGTATATGGTTCGACGAATTCGTCACAACTCAGACGCCAATCCAAGTGCATTCGAAAAAAAGGCACTCGAAATTACAGGCACTGTGTTTTATATTTTGGAAGTCGGCTTGTTGGTAACTGCCGGTTTCAATATATACCAAGGGCATCGACCTGAAACCACTTTTTGGGGAATTGTTATTGCGGTGATATCCATCTTTACGATGTGGGCTTTGATCATCTTAAAGGTTAAAGTGGGACGGCAACTGAATTCCGATGCAATTTTGGAAGATGCCAATTGTACGAAAACCTGTCTCTATCTCTCTCTTATCCTTCTCTTAGCCAGTGTGGGCTTTGAATTGACAGGTATAGGAGGTATTGATTCTATAGGGGCTGTCCTTATAGCCATCTTCTCATTCCGGGAGGGACGAGAAGCTTTTGAAAAATCTCGAGGTAAATCCTGTCATTGTGATCGTAGTGAAAGCTCATAAGCAATAATTTGCTGCCATTATAGATGTTCCATCCAGCCCTTTTGAAAGCAATAAAATCAAAAAGGCAAACCCCCGAAAATGGATCTGCCCTTATTGAAATGACGATATCCAACCTTTCTTATTTATTATGTCATTGCTTCATGTGATCAGCATGTGTTTTCAAATATGAGCCTGGTTTGAAGAACTCGTTGTAAAACTCCAAATCAAGATGATGGGCTTGCAGATACATAATCAAAAACATAGATGGTACCGTTCCTGGAAATCTACCAATAGTGTCGTAAACATACTGAGCCTGAAGCGCAACGCATTCTTTGAATCGTTCATCGTGCACTTTGGCGGCCGAACGCACTCTTTGGCTATCTTTCCACGGTCCCGGGGTATAAGGATGGAAAGGTCCGCCGGGACCGAATTTGCGTTTACACGCCGCCTCCACCGCTAACCTCATTTTCGGGTAATGAGGTGGTCAGTTTATATTTTTTATTTCAATTATCGTAAGAGGTTAGCCTTTTGAAAATGAGTCGCTTCAGGTGTGCTTAAATTTTTTCTGAAAGAACTCGTAGATAACGGCTCGTAATGAAAAAACTGGTTTTAACTTCTGAGAACGTTTTTGATCTAAGGTCATATGATCGAATTCAAGCCAATCCGGAATGGTTTTTTCATAACGATCCGTAATCCACTCAAACAGCTTCCAGTAAAAATTTATGCACACCTGAAGCTTCCTAAAAACGGATTTGTTTCAATAATCTCAACAGGTATCAATTATCAAATATTTTTTGGGACGATAATGAATACGATGTCGATTCAACATCTATCTGATGTGCTGTTACAGCAGATCTAAACACCTTCAAACCGAGGATCAATACAACTGCGCCAAACATGAAATACAAAGGCTGCAAAAAATTTCGCAGACCAACAAACCAGACTTCGACTGTCATGTAAAGAATTAGGAGTGCACCTAAAACGACTGCAATACCGCCGGAATATCTCTTGCGCAAAAAAGTAACCGTGCCGGCCAATACATTGCCAAATCCGATAACTATCAGCAGAACCAAGCCAGGGATAAAATAGTTCGTGAAAGGAGAATTACTTAACCATCCTATAGGAAAGTCCGGCAAACCATTAGGATTTGAAACCAATCTGAATCCACCAGCGACCGCAGTAAGACCAATGAACGCCTGAAGAGCACCTAAAACATATACCACCCATTTTTTATTATTATTTGCATTCATAACATACCTCCTTTTCAGTTTAAATTTGCACAAACGATAACAATTGAGAGTTAACTTGTTTGGGAAAAATATTTTTTTCCGGATCTTTCAAGCTATTGATGCTTGAATCTCTAAAATTGAAGCAACCTGTCCAGTTGTTGAATAATTTTTTACAAACAGCAAGTTCACCAAATTTGCTGCCGTTATATTTTTGACAGTAAATATAGTATATTATCGTATAAAATATACAACAATGTGGTATATCTTATGTCAAGAAATATTTTATAATGTGGTACTTTATAATTTTTAATGGAAGTAGAATTTTGAGATATAATTGTATTTTCTTGCTGGAAAATTTAGGTAGGGATAGAATATATCAGTGTTCACTCCTTAACTTGCCGAAAATATGAAAGACAAATAAATTATCAATTTGAGTTTTTGGCCTTACCATGCCGGAAATCCCATGGCGGTATAGGATCAGGTTCGCCCCATAGACCAATTTTTCCGTATCTTGCAACGATTTCAAAGTCAAGCCAATCCTCACAAAATGCTTCATTGCAATATTTCGGATAGACCCAGGTCAATCCATTTTTAATAAGCGCTTCATTTAGGGATTGACCATCGACATAAATCAGGGCAACGGAACGGCCATGTTGATCTAGATCCTTGGTGTCAACTTTAACGGTTTTTCCGTATACCATGCCGGAAGTGAATTGTTTTGCCCTTTCACCAAAAGCCTGGCCTTTTTCGGGTGTGTCGATGCCGTATAACCTGATCAATTCACCCTTGCCTTCACGTAATACACTGATGGTATCTCCATCAGAAACTCCGACTACCAGGCCATACCAGGTTTTAGTCTTTTGGATGGTCTTTTTTGATGGAAACGGGAATGTGAATTGGCCTTCAACATGGACATTACCGTCAGAAAAAGCATTGGATATCGAAAGGGCAAAAAAGATTATTGCAAACAAAGGAATTTTAAATCTGAAGGCCATCATCTCACAACCCTCACGCGATGAGTCTCCGCTTATATCTTTCATAATTCATTCATCCTTATCAACCGTCTACTTTTTTAGTTTCTGCATAATGTGCATTCGCATCTGGCATATGCACATATGCCAATATATAAAGGGGACGGCAAAGGGACAGCGTGAAGGATTTTTTTCAAGACACTCAAGATGCTCATCCAATTCAAACTTCCTTACTTGGCAAAGACGGTTGAAATTTTCTTTTACGCACTTGAAATCCTTAGGGCACTCTATCTCTTCCATGAGTTGTTCAATTTTTTTTATGTCTTGCTCTGTCATATTTTTCTATACCCTGTCTGATCTTATCATACTTACAGATCTCGTTTACATGCGGCCACCCCACGACTAACACGACAAACTCGCAGATCTCGTTTCGTTTTAACACGCTTAACCTATATGGATCTCCTGCCTATTGGCTTTGACCCTTTTTCTTTGATATTCTGTTTGAAGCTGCTTGAGTTTTGTAAAGTTCTAATTTTACCCTATTGAGTCAATTTGTAAATGACATTAGATATTGTCTTTCGTTCATACCCTAAAAAAAATAAGGCCCGTATGATAACGTCATACCGGCCTTATTTTTAATTTATTTTAATTTGTTTGGCTATCAGGGGTTCAAAGCATTTCTGATTTTATCAACAATCATTTCCGTTGGAGCACAGTAGATATAGTCCCCTTCAACCGGTTGCCAGGTATCCTGTGTGATCTTGCCCATTTTTTTATGGTGATAGATCAGCCTGTAGGAAAGCTTGTCACTGCCCACATCCTGATAAATCACTTTGTTCACCATGGGTACTCCAGCCGCCCGAGAAAGAGACATCCCCTTGGCGTCCGTGGTACTCTTGCCGAACTGGTTGTATTTAAGCTCCACACTGACCCGGGCAATTCCCAATTCTTCCAGTTCGTCTAAATCCGCTTCTGCTTCCAGTGTCCGGGGACGCACCGGCGCGGCCAGGGTTACGGCCATGACTTCACCCTTTGCCCATCGGGGTTCTGCCGGATAAAGATGCCCGCCGCGGAGACTCCATTGAACCGCATAATCATAAGTTTGGGCATCATCCCCCATGCGGGCATACGTCAGTGTGGCGGTTTGCCCGTTGGATTCCAGATATTTTCGGTCTATGGTCATTTCATCGATAAAGGGCCGCTGGTCTTTTCTGGGAACCCGCACCTGGATGGTGGCGTAATTCACCATTTCCTTAAAAATGTCATAGGCTTCGTTATCGATCACAAAACGCATCTCTCGTCTCTGGAAAAAAGGATCATCCAGGTTGACTTCTGATACCAGTTTGGGATTGTCTTTAAAATCGTTATACCATGCTCCCACATTACCGGTCATGGTGTATGTCTCGTAGCGTGCGATGACTTTTTTTAGGTTGAGCACCTGTTTGGATTTGCGTTGGATCTCCTTACGTTGAAAAACCGTATAAGAATATTTATTGTGTTTGGCCGCCTCCTTTCGCCGGGCAGCCGCTTCTTCCTTGTCCCCTTCTTCGTCCTCTCCGGTTAATTCTTCTTCTGTAGGCTCGCCCAAGCGCTTTTGCATATCAAAAAAGGATTCCAGAACGATTTTATGCAGCCCGCTTTCAACAATCTCCTTGTCGCTGTCCGGTACATGCTGAATATAATCAAAGGTTACCACACCACTTTCCGTTAGAAAATCCAATGCCTGGGTTTGTTCTGTTTCGGTCAGCGTCGTGGTTTTACGGGTACCGATTTTAAATGGATTATACCACTTGGGATCCCAGTATCGTTTGGTCTTTACCTTTTTCTCCCGTTCATGGGTATATTCGGATTCCATTTCATGGTATTTATCATAATCAATGGTGACTTTCACATCATAAGCCGGCAGTTTCACCACATACTTAAGGTCAAACGCCACGGACACCTGGGAGGTGGGTTGTTTAAACCCCTCGGCTAACAGTGTGGCCCCATAGGCATCCAAACGGGCGGCCACCGCCACCTGCTGACCTTCCATCACCGGAGCTTTGCCGCTGGTGATCAGCGTGGACGTAAAATCCTTGTCTCCCAATATCGCAGATATCACATTAAAACTGTTGCCTTCGGCACCGACTTCCAGGGGAACAGCTCCTTTAAGGATGGCACCCTTGACCTGTTTTTTAAGCAGTTTTTCCGTCTCCTGCTGCTGGCTCTGGTCCAGTCCGTATTCCGCCAGGAAATGAAGCACCGCACCTTCCGTACCTCCGGCTTCTTTGGTTTTGTCCGTCACAAAACGAATCAAAGAAAATTTTGGCAAACCATCCGGATGTTTGGAGACACGGGGATTGGCCGGAAGGTAGTAATAGTTGTTGCTGGTTTTTTCAGGATCATTGGTGGCCGCCGGAAAACAACGAACCGTAGTGCCGTCTTTGAGTTTGATATCGACATGGCGGCCATACTGGATGCCGCCCACCTCCTTTACTGCGGTTTCAGATGGTATCGTCAAGGATGGTTTTATGGTTAACGGTTTAAATTGTCGGACATGTCCGATCTTTTGAGCCTGAATTTTATTGGGAGCAGCCGACGCAAGCCCCAAAAATAAGACCGGTACCGTTATAACCGTCGAAATCAACCCAACTATCTTCCATGGTTTTGTCATCATCTTTTCCTCCTTGATCCAATACTCGATTCCTGCCTCCGCAGGAATGACCAATAAACGTCGGTAGTTGGCAAAACGTCATACCTGCGAAGGCAGGAATCCGGATCGTTTTTGCTGAAATATATCGATATATCCCCAGAACTGCATCTCAATGCTTACTGCTTCGGCGGCACTAGAACCAAATAGGTTTCATCCAGTTTCTGCCAATCCCCTTTTATCGGCTGGCCTTTTGATGGATACCAGTTCACACGGTAGAACACATCTTTTCCCAGATCATGAAAAAGAACCGCACGGGAAACAGATTCTGCGTCCGTCGCCCGCATCACGGTCAGGCGTTTCGGAGGAATCTCCCTATTGAAGATTCTATATTTGACTTCTAATGTTGCACTTCGAATGCCGGCATCTTCAAACAGAAACCGGTCTGCATCCAGTTCCAGATCGAGTCGCGTCAATGGTGGGGCTATGGTGATGATGGGGTCACTGCTTTCTACCCATTCACCTTCTTTATCCGGATGTTTGATCTGGTGCTGGCCCTGAATACTCCACGTGGTACGATACCCGTAATTTAACCAGGCCTCGTCCTTTTCTCCCAACCTGGCGTATCGCCAGAATTTACTCAGTTTTCCTTCCCGGATATCTTCCCGGGTAAAGATCAGTTCACCGGTGGCATCCTCATGATCTTTATATTTCTTCAAAACGGAAATTCCGGCAAAGTTCATCATATCCTCAAACACGCCGGAAAAATCACCGTCGATACGGAAATATACATCCCGCTTCTGAAACGCCGGATCAGCCAGGTTCACCACCCTGAACATTTCCGGATTTTCTTTAAACTCATGGTAAAGGCCTGAAATATTTCCTGCGGTATCCACCGGCACATTAACCACAGCCCTGCGGGTCAAGTTTATATTGAACATGGCCCGGTTGATATCGGTACGTTTTTTTAACACATACTGGTTGTCTGTGTAATATTTCTGGTTGCCGGTACTGGTAAACAGTTTGGCCAACCATCCTTTTTGCTGGCGACCAGCGATTTGTCCGGATTCAACGGCTTTCTCCTTTTCCGGAATGGCCGTAAAACCGGTTTGCTGATCAAAAATAATTTCCGTTAATTTGGTTGTAGCAAGATCCACCAGACTTTGCATGGCCTTGTTGGCCGAATCTTCGGGAAGGCGGTCAAAAATTTCCACATTGATCACGCCGTCTCTGACCAGTTCATCCATGATATCCCTGAGTTGCCGTTTCGTGTAATCTTCCTGACGGTTCTTCACCTTGGAAAAATGTTCATAAACCGTACTGATATCCGCACTGATTTTAGCCTGAAAAGAAGGCAGCACCGCTTCATAATGGGTGCGCAGGGCAACGGAAACATCGGATGTCGGCTTGGTCAGCGATTCCCACAACAAGGTGGCGCCATGGGCGCTGAGTGTTGCGGCAACGGCTGCTTTGGCGCCGGGCGTCACCGGGGCACGGCCGCTGCTGATCAAGCTCCGTGTAAACCCCTTGTCGGACAACGATCCGGATATAATGGTAAAACTCCCCTCCTCCGCCTGATGAAGCGGCACGGGACCGGCCAGGCGAGCTTTTCCATTTTCCTTTTTCAAGGCCTCCCGAAGGGTCTCAAGTTCATCTTCCGGCAGGGTAAAGGTCACCAGCATATGCAACAGACCGCCGCTGGTATCCCCTTTAGGATCTACGAATTTGACCAGGGAAAGCTCCAATCCTCCGTCAGCTCTTTCCGACACACGGGGCGCCGGCGGCAGATAATAATACACATTGGCCTCATTGGCATCTTGAAGCAGCAGGACGCCGTTTAACTCCAGTTGACCGGCCTCATAGTTCACCAGCCCCCATGCCGGTGCCGCCAGGAAAATGAACAATAGACAGAATGTAAAAAAACCTGGTTTTCTAAAGTGGACCATGTTTTATATGCCTCCTTTGGGAAGTTCATCCCAATAGATGATATCGCCTTCCAGTTTGGTTTCTGCCGAGGACAGTTTTCTGCTTTTTGTCAGATACCAGGTAATCCCCACCTGTGTATCCGGATTATCCGGATCTTCCGGTATATCCAGCATCACTGAGGGCGCCGGGCCGCTATTCCGAATGGTAACCTGCTGAGGAATATACCGGTCACCGATACGGCAGGAGAGCGTGACAACACCGTGGCGAACCTCCGCCTTTGATAAGAAATCTCCATTCCCCTCGATCGAAATGGTTCTGTACCGATGAGGAGGTGTTAACGCCAGCATGGGGCTGTCGGTTTCCGTCCAGGGTGTGCGAATTTCCACACCCCCATGAAATGACCATATGGCCTGATATTCATAGTTCAGCCAGGCTGTTCGATTAATATCGTCTTTCCAGCCGTATATCATTGAGAAGTTGTTGCCTGAAGCGTTAAAAGTTTCAGGTGTTATGACAATTTCTCCGGTGGTAATTTCTCCTGCCTGATGGCGTTTTTTCATTTTAACGGTAACGAAATTCAAGTACTTGGTAAATGTTTCCGCATCCTGCCCATCTAAGGTTACCAGGATTTCTCTCTGTTTGAACACCGGATCGTCAATGGTGACCGCCCTGAAAATCCGGGAATCATTGCCGTACCGTTTGTAAATTGAACCGATATTTTCCGCCATGGCAAACGCCTGGGTTTCGGTGCGATAGTGGTTCATCTGGTAAACCATCCTGCCGCTTCGCTTGACCTGTTTCATCTGGTAGGAGGCCACCAGGGAGAAGCCTGGAGAGCCGCCCTTTCTTGATTGAACCGCTGAGGCCTTTTTCTTTTCCTCCTCCTTTTTCTTTTTCTCGGCGGCATCTTTATCAGTTGTTGACGGCAGTTTCGCCGGCTTGTCGGTCAAGACGGTCGCCGCTTGATCCGTGGGGGTCTGCTCTGGCGTGGTTTTCTCGGAAGTGCCGGAATCTTTTGCGCCGGACGCGGCACCGGCCGTTGGGACCTGTTCCGACTGGACGCTGGCCGAGGCGTCACCGGCGCCTGTTTTTTCCTCTGCCTTAAGCTTCAGGTACCGAATCCTTCCTTCCACTTCGGTTGCCCGCTGATCCGAGGGCTTGGCATCCTCCAGGTAGGCCTGGTAAGCAGTCAGCGCTTCCCTTGCCTGATTGGGCTCATAGCCACTTGTCCTGGCTTTGTCGTCAAGAGACCTCGCTTCATTGTACATGGTTGCGGAAACAGCCTCGATCCGTTCCCGGCTTCTCTTACCCCTTTCGCTTTGTTCGCCGGAGATAGATATGGCGCTTCGGTATGAGGAGAGGGCTTCCTTGTATTTTCCCATTTTTTGGTAGCAATGCCCCAAACAAAAGGTAACCTTAGCCTTGGATTCATCGCTTTTCACAAGCTGGAGTGCTTTCCGGCAGTATTCAACAGATTCGTCACAGCGTTGCAGCTCGGCGAGACACAGGCCGCTGTTGTATAGCATCATTCCCAGTGAATCAGGTTCTGTGTCGCCGATCAAGGCGGCGCTTTTTTTATAATATTCCAGTGCCTCCAGGTACTTTCCCTGCTGGAAGAATTCTTCACCCTTTTTAAAGGCATCCTTGGCCGCTGTCAGGTCTGGTTGTTCCACCGCATGTGCCACGGCGGGACCTGGAGCAAGTTGTTGAAGGGCGAGCAGAACCGGATTCACGTGGGGATTCGTCCCCGGGAAGGGTGTCAGTTCACTTTTGTTTGTTTTTTGCGTGTCTGTCTTCTTATCTGATGGCGTTGCATCGTCTTTGAGCATCTTTATGGCCTGGTTCAAATTATCGTAGCTTCCCTTTTCAGCAGCCATGCGGGTCAGTTCATCCGGCGCCGGGTCGAACATGACGCTCAAGAGCTTGGCATTGGCGCTCTGGAGAATATTGTCCATGGTGGCGTCTTCGCCTTTGGTGGTAATCTTTATAGCGCCGGTCTGGCGGAGTTCCTGAAAAAGGATATCCACATCCGCGCCAAACCACTTGTACTTAAATCCAGCTTTGATGCGATCGTGCTTGGCGACATTACTCCAGTCTGCTTCCAGGGTGGCTTCATAGGGTTCCCGGATCCCGGCAAATTCCATATCAAACACCAGGGAAATATCCGGTGTGTCACTCTTAAAACTTTCCCAAAGCAGTTCAGCCCCTTCACGGGTCAGGGCCATGGAAACCGCCGCTTTCTGACCTTCCATGAGCGGTGCTTTGCCCACGGCCACCGTGCGTGTCGTAAGTTCATTTCCTTCTTTAAATGATGTAATCAAGGCGAAATTGCCCTTGCGATAGACAATGGGGCCTGCAATTTTGGCATCAGGATGTCGTTCCCGCAGCTGTTTTTCAGCTTTCTTTACCCTGGCATCGGATGCTCCGTAGGTCACCAGAAAATGAAGAATGCCTCCTCCCTGGGCCTGGCCGATGCCGGCCTTGCCGGTTTCCTGGGTCCGTGCATATTTGAGGAAAGAAAACTGGGGCTTGCCGTCTTTATACGCCAGCCTGGGTTGATCCGGAAGATAATAAAACTGATTGGGTTCTTTCATGCCGGGGTAGCAAATCAGGTCACCGCATTTTTCCATTTTATCCAAAAGGATTTCCTGGGCAGTTGCAGTGTTTCCTGAAATCAGCAGGACAGAAATCACGACAAAAACCATACATAATCGACCAAAAGTTTTATTCTTCATACGCCTCCTTATATCGCATCATGGACGTCTTTATTCATCCGCTGTTTCTTTGGTTACGTCGCTTGTATTTTTATAGGCGGTAATATCAAGCATGGTTTCCCCTGTTTTTTCCTGCCACCGGCCGGTTTCTTTGCTGCCGTCTTGGTATATGCGGGAAATCCTGTACCTGTAGGGCTGTTCCAAGTCCTTTGCCAGTTTAAACTCGATACGATTCCGATACTCCCCATCATCTTTAAAGGTCACGGTTTCCACAAGGTCCCGACCGGTTGTGGGGATGGCCACCTCAACAATTTTGGCATACAGCTTTTCTTCCAGGTTTTCGATAAAGTCAAAGCAGAACACATCCAGTCCCGTATAACCCACTTTCATTCTTCCCCCGAGGTCCAGTCGTTGGAAATGGTCCGGATGGGCTGTCATATCCATTTCAACGGGAACCGTCCAGGCCAGGGAAGTTGTGGAAGGCTCCCAGTTCTCTTCTTTTTTACGAACACCGGTCAGGGTTTCATCAACGGAAACACTGACCTGGGTCTGCCCGGCTTTTACAGCATCCCACAAGACCTCGGCAATGTGGGCGTCCAGAGGAACCACCATTGCACCGCTTTTCCAACGGATATTATACTCCCTTGAATATTGCTGATCGGCAAACAACAAGGTCACACGGCTGGCTGAAACCGGCATGGATTTTAACCGGGGAGAGCTGATGCCTTTTGTGCGTAATTCCTTGCGAATTTTTGCAGAAAGCCCTGAATCACGAGAACGCTCAACCCCAAAGGTCAGCACTCCTCGTACCCAGAAGCTTCCGGAATCGCTGGTGCCCTTGCGTCCCAAATAACGATATAGGGCAAGCCCGTAGTCCGGTGTTTTGTCTGATCGCTCATTAAGGATCGGTTGAGCCGGTGACAGGTACCATTCTTCAGATTTTTCATGGTCCATGTATACCCGAACCCCTTGAATATCGTAATAGAAACCAAGGTTTGGGGCTGCCTGACAAGACGGTGCCAGGCAGATCAGCATGAGCAAGCAAATCAACAGGTTTTTCACACATTCTCCCTATTCGGTTGAGGGTGCGTCCGTCCCATCATTAAACAATACTTTCAACTGGCTGGATCCGAAAAATTGGGTCAATTTTCTGGCATCTTCCCACTGGGGTGACAACCGGGTTTCGCCGGTTTCCGTAATGGCTTCAAGTCGGTATTTGTAAAGTAAAGGATCTGTGCCTTTATCTGTGGGAACAAAAACCATAATATCTTCGTTTTGATTCTCATCCGCTGTCAATGCGACTTCCTGTTGCTGAGGGGTTGTTCCTTCGGCTGTAAAATAAGGAGATTGGATGTGGACGATGAGTTTATATAATCCGAATTCTTCGAAAGCAGAAGGAATGGCTTCCAGATGAATTCGGCTGCCGGGTGCAAGCCCCACACCTTTTCTTACTCTAAGATCGATATTTTTAACACAATCCGCACAGCTGCCATCAAGAGAAAGCCCCATCCAGGTGACAGTCAGATTTTCACCCAAAAGGTTTTTTACCGTGGGGAGTTTAAACGGTTTGATTGACCCGGGTTCAAAATTAACAGGTTTGAGGGTCTTGGAAATGCGTTCCAAATTTCCGTTCTTTAATCGATACGCATTTATCGCTTCGATACTGACCGGAAAATCCGTTACATTTTCAAGTGATGCAATGGTTTTGCCCTGGGCCCATTGATCAAAGCCTTTGAGTTGGGGTCCCGAAAATTGCTCGTATTGAAGTCGGATCGGGATCGGGATAAAGGTATCTTTTACCTTTACATTGAGGTTACCCACCAGACCGTCACGGCCAATCTGGGCCAGTACTTCTTCTGTTTCATCCTGGGTAAGGGAAAGGGTTAATCGAAAGATCTGTTTTAAATGGGCAGGGGGTGCCAAATGGATCCGTTCAGGAGGGAGAGTCAGCCCGGTGGCCAAAGCCTGCAAATCCGCCGTAGCCCCCAAGCCGGGCAACGCCTTGATTTCTAAAAGATCTGTGGTTTTCAGATTCAGGGCTTGACGTAAAATGGAATTTAAAAGGTGGACATCACCCAAGCGATGGGGTGCTTCCATTTCTGCCGTGATCATCACAGAGGGTTGCCCGGCTTTCGCACGGGCATTGTACTGTACGTTTAAACGATATCCCTCCGGATCGCGTTTCAACAGAAATTCTCTGGGGATATAGTAAAACACATGGGCTGCTGCAGTGTCTTGTATAATCAGATGACTGTCCCACCCGCAAACCAGACCTAAATCTTCAAGCAGAGAAGGATCATCGATAACATCACTTAAATCCAGTGTGGCCGCCGGGTCCGGTCCCTGGGGCTTGGCGGGTTTAGCCGCCGGCGTGATGGGTTTGAGTTTTTCTAATTTTATAGCTACCGGCCTTTTAATCTGAACCGCCGTCACCGGTTTAAACTGCAGGGGCTGAACTGTTCTTGCCACCGTGACAGTACTTGTCTTGTTGGCAGTCGGAATAGTCGCCGGTTTAACGGCTGTTGCAGTGCCGGGAGAAAGTTTTAGGGTTCTGTTGACAACCGGGAGCTTGTCTTCAGCCTGTACGGAAAAAATCAGACTAAAAAACATTATGAATGTCAGAAATTTACGCATAAGCATGACTCCTATTGAGATGTTTCGGCTTGTATTGCAAGACATCCGCAATCAATATGAACAGTTTTTACTTATCATCCAATCGGGGATTCACCCAAACCGCCCAGTCCTGGGTGCTGGTTGTACCGGAACTGACATTTAAATCAATTTGAACCATTTTGCCTGCCCAGGAAGACAGATCTGCTTCAAGTCCGGTATAGGCATTACAATTGATGCGTTTGCGAAGCACTCGATAAAGTTTGCCGTCGTAGAGGACAGAAACGGACATAATAACGCCATCGGAGCTGTTGGCGCCTTTAAGCAGCGCACCAACGGATTTGAACTTGACGTTTTTACCTAAAATCATTTCCGGATAGCGTCCTTCTATGGTTCCCCCGTTCACCCACTGGGGATGGGTTTGTAAGAGGTTGGTCGCCTTATTATTGGGGCATATCATGCCCTCTTTCAAGCTCCTGACAAACCCCCGATTATCATTTGTGGCGCCCGGGAATGACAGCTTAGCAGATGAATTCTTCCACTGGGCTTTGTAAGCATTCGCAAAAAAATTGTATTGTGTTACCCCTTGGGCGACAGGGTTTATCGACGTCGCACTCTGGGCTGGTTTTACGGCTGTTCCCGTTGTCGACGGCGCAGATTGCTGGGCTGTTGATATCGCCGGCGTGAGGGTTGATCCGGATGCAGGGGAAGTTGTACCAGGAATTGGTTTCTGGATTGATGTGCCGGTTGACGTTGAGGATTGGGCAGGTGGAATTTGAGCGGGTTTTAATACGCTGCCGGTGCGCGGCAACGTTACGGAAGGTTTAACCGTTTTAATACCGGGGCTTGCGGGCTGGGTTCCTTCCGTGGTTTCACCTTCTGCCAGCTCGATCACATCATCTGTTTCAGCCGTTTCGGCTGTCGTCATTTCCTCAGGGATTTCAATGTCGCTACTACTTGTCCATGTCTTAGGAAAATCATACACAAGGCTGCCAAAAGGACGTTCCGGATTGGTTTCCCTGACCAAGGATAAACGGATTTGGTCCGACATCATTCCTTCCGAGGGTAATCCCCACCCTGAAGTATCCTGTTGTTTCAAACCAATGGTCAAAATGACGGAACCTCTTTTATCCCGAAGTGGGGACAATGTGCTGCTGAAACCATCCAAGGGTTCACCCCAGTTCAGAACTTCTCCCTGAACATAAACCCCATCCTTACGCTTGACGCCCTCGTATTTCACCTCAAGAACAACTGAATTACCGCGTCTTTCAAGGAGTTTTACTTCACCGATACGCCCCTTGTATGTCCCGATAAAGTCATCGATGCCTTCTTGCAGGGAGTCCTTGGTAGCATCCCCAAGCGCTTTAAATAAGGTATTCATTATACCGCCGCCCTGGTCCCCGGTTTTTTCTTCCGCCTGGATGTCATCTGTCGTTTCTTTTTCCACTTGAGCCGATAGGGGCATGATGATCATTACTGAAAAGAACAAGACAGAAAGTATCAATCCAAATTTATGTTTAATCATCTTTTCGTCTCCTTGTTGATCGGGTTTTGGAACGTATGGATTTGCTGTTAAACAGGAATATTATATATCGATCAAAATCCATTATAACTTTAGTACGGATTTGGGGAAAAACGGAGGGAAAAATGCCGCGGTCTTCCGCAGCTGATTGCTTTCTTTGAGTTTTTCGGATACTCATTTTGTGAATATTTTTTTAATTACCGGCTAATTATCATTTTAAGACGGTTTTGGGCTGATATTTGATTATATTTTGGTTATTCAATTATTTTTTCTAAGGGTAAATTAATTCTAATTCCCAGGAACGTAAAAGAGGTGGTTGAACATCCATAACAAAATAAAATGTATTGGTATAGGCAATATGCTTATAGTTCCCTATCCGATCCTTTCTCATATCGTAATAATAGATGAGACTCGGACAAGGATCTTGTGTTTTCGCCCCTATGGTCATTTTTTCAATCCTATCAGGCGAACCAAATCTATCCTCGATTTCTTTTTGGGTCATTCCAGGTAGTAGATCAAATACATTTCCGGAGGTAAACTCCGGATGTCGAGCAGAGAATGTAACACAACCCATAAGTATTGATAAAACCAAGGACAAGTAAATTAGATGGCATGGTTTCATAACACCTCCATCATATTCTCTCGATTGATTTTTTCGGCCATGTCTTGTTCATAAACTGATCATTTAATGAACGTTTATCAAAAACAACACCTCGCCTCTTATAGAAATGGGGTTTTGATATGGAGTCCATAGTAACCTTTCGGTTAAGGTTTAATTCTTATGCCCCTTTTCGTACTTTTTAAGAAGGTCCCGGATCGCTTTTTCAATAAGATCAGAGATAGGTTTTCCAGCATCAATGCCAAGATGCTTCAACTCTTTTAAAATAGTGGGGTTAATTCTTATCGCGAAGATCTTTTTTCACTCATGGAGCGCTTATAACAAAAATATATCATGCTTGCAAAGGGAATAGTCTGACAAACAAAATGATTACATTTTGACAATCTAACAATTTATCAAGATAACCCGAAATTACAGTAAATTGAAAAACTTATAATCAAGCATTGCGCCTGAAGGCACTTGCAGGGAAACACTTTCAGACGCTGCGGTGACGTTGCGGGCGGTTTATGACTGTGGACCTGGGAAAGCCTTCAGGCGTTTTTGTGTGGAAAGGATAAACTTTCGGACTTGTCCCGGCAGGATATAAAGCAAAGCCCCTGGGGCTACATCTGCCCAGGGGCTACTGTGGGGGTTGGTAATGAAAGAAGGATATATTTCTTAATTACCGACTAAAAGTAGTGCATAAACCATTCCAACTTAGCTATTTGCGCCGCGCTTAAATTTAGATCGCAATAAAATTAAAAACTTACATAAATTGAAATGTCTGATTGGCAGTACTGATCCATATCAAAGCATCTCAAAATATGAGGTAAATTATATAATTCTATGAAAAGTTTTACATAACACCAACCCCACATCAATCCAAAGAAGCCTCTTGATAAGACACAGTTTCAAGCACAGTCCATGATTTCTACGAAAAAAGGGCAACACATTTTGTGCTACCCTTGATATTTGACAAACTCGTAAAAAGTCTTTTGTGAGCGACATTTGAGCATTTGGGGAATCAGCGTTTCAAGCGGTGAAGCGTTAAAAATTTCAAGCGGTTTGAGGCGCTTGCGCCGAGTTCTTGAAATTTAGCGGAACCGATGGAAACGCCCCAAAATGGTCACGGAGCGAGCAATATCGACTTTTTACGAAACCATCATATTTAATGCTCAGTTTTTTTTAACCACAGGCACTTGTAGTTGGGCAAGCTGTACATCCTTCTTCAAAGACTAACGAACAATCAAATTGGAATCCAAAATTAGAGAAATCGAGCTTTATCGGTTCTGCCTCTATCATAAGCTCTTTATCAACAAGGAGCTTGAAGCCGTCTATATCGAAAACATCGTCTGTATCTTTTGGCTCATCCAGAGCCATGGCAAGGGATGGGCCTCCTCATCCACCTGCATTTAAAAATATACGGATTGGTTTAACTTCTTTATCTTTAAAGTACTCTGCAATCTTTTTGACCGCTGATTCCGAAACTAGTAGCATAGCATCCACCCCCTCAAAAATATCTGTATGGCTGAAAAAAATTCAAACCTGTCAAAAGATAGGTGCTGAGATTTGATCTGTCAATACAGGCAATCTGGATGTGTGGTTGCTGGTTGGGATCTGACATTGTCAGATCTGGTGTGGTTGGGGGGGGAACTTATTCCTGGTTTATCTCGTACAGCTTGCCATAAAGTGAAATCCGGCAAATTGACACATATCAAATAAGAACTGTAAATATCAAGTCGAGATCGTTTTTCACATACTGGGTCGTTCGATCAGGTCAAATCTCCGATCTTATTTCAGTCAAATCAAGTGTCGTTCAGGAAAACTGAAAGGGATATACTCATAACATCAAATTAAATTTGCAGATAAGATTCCAGATCCTTTTTATAAAATATTGTTTCAATGAAATGTGCACCGATGGTACGGTCTCTGACCCATATTATTTTTACATGTTTTCGGATTTCTGATCTCTTTGAGTTATCTAATCTAAATTTCACCCTCAATACATCATCTTTTGAGATATGGTGTGGATTCACGCATTCGAACCGAATTCCACTCATTGAAACATCCCTGACAATTATCTCCCCCTTTTCTTTTATTCCATGAATAAAGTATTCTCCGTCCAGTCTAACACCCTCTCGGTACCTTTTTCTAAATTCTATGGTGTACTGATAAGGTTCACCACATCTACATGTACCCTTCAGATCTTTTTGGGTATCCTTGAATTTAGTGATGTCAATATTCTGCTCGAATCCGCATTTGGGGCAGATTATCGACACTCGATTGGTATCATCCGTAAAAATGGTATACATGAATAATCTTCTTATAGGTTCCTTTTTCTGCGCCAATATCATGAATATTTTATTTTGTCGTTTTCATTTACCCTCAAAACAAGCGCTTCCTGTGGTTTTTGATTACTCGTTGCTATGCCGGAATTCCCAAGGTGGTATTGGATTCGGTTCACTCCATAGGCCGATTTTACCGTATCTGGTAACGACTTCAAGGTTAAGCCAATCCTCACAAAATGCCGCTTTGCAATATTTCCTGTAGACCCATGCAAATCCATTTTTAATAAGCGCTTCGTTGAGGGATTCACCTTCGACAATAACTATCCCAATAGTTCGGCCATATCGGTCATTATCTTTAGTTTTAACTTCAACGGTCTTGCCGTATACCATTTCGGATGTAAATTGTTTTGCATTTTTACTAAAAGCCTGACTTTTTCCGGGGGAGTCAGTGCCGTAAAGCCTGACCTTTTCGTCCTTACCCTCATACATAACAGTAATGGTATCGCCATCTGAGACACCCACAACAAACCACTCCGGAACCTTATTTTTTCAGCAGTCTTTTTTAATGGAAACGGGAATGTGAATTGACCCTCGACATGGCCTTTGCCATCTGAAAAGGCATTGAATATATTGAGAATGAATGAGATTACTACAAACAAGGGGATTCTAAATCTATAGGCCGTCATTTCACAACTCTTAACCTATACGTCTTTCGTAATTTTTCCCAGAGTTTTTCTATGATGACCAAAGCCGCCGTGCCCTCGTTAAGATTTTTATTCCCGGAAACCATCCGGCATGATCCAATCAGATCCTTGTTTATGTCTTTCATAAGCAACTGGTTTCGGATAAAAATGCTCAAAGAATAATTGATCATTCGAAGTTCCTCTTTGTCAAAACTTGCCATCCTGACCCTTTCCTCTAATGACATGTCCGAGATGATCTGGTCTACGGCTTCATCGACTGTCTTTGGAAGAACCGGCAGCCTTTTAAGATACATATCCTTGTAATAGTTTGTGACCTTCGAACCTTGAGGGGCATCCGTTAGATCTAAAAGCAATGCTCCTTCCACTATAATGGTCATGTGTCTGTCGATATTGAGGTATTCATATGTGAAAGGCCCCATAATATACAGCTCATTGATGTTATATTTTTGAATCCAATCATTAACGAGAGTGACAGCCTCAAAAGAGGGTGTTAGTTCGAGATCAACGACAAACAGCTGATGTGTATGCTTCATGGTTATTTTTCTGGCATATTTGGCATCGTCGTTTAATTCCCCAACAGATATTATGAGTGTGCCTTTTGATTCTTTTACATTTCGTTCAATACAGTCGAAGTGATTATCCGTTTTCAACTCTTGGATTTTATACTTTGATGGAAGTGTGCCGATCTCTGTCATTCGTCCCCAGGGAATGTATCCCCCGTGAGGTATGCCAAAACTCATTGCGGCATCTAAAGCAGCTTGATCGGAAACTGTCAGTCCGCCTGATATGATTTTTTTAAGCATGACCTTGGCTTTCAATCAATCTAATTCTAAAAATTACAGTTCCACCTTCAGTAAAAGGCTGCCCGGGATCGAGACATTGAATGTATGCGTGATCTTGATCATCCTTTTTTGTCAGGCCAAGTTGTAATGGGTTCCAGTTTTTCTCCAATACCAAAGCATAGTGCAATATCGATGGAAGTGCATGAGTGCATAGGGCATCAGTCTTTTCTAATTTTATTTGTGGGTTTTGAATTACTATTCTATCCCCTACCTTATGCACCGGGCACTTGCCTTTTATATCGTGAACAATGATTTCCAACATTACTCTCTCCTCTTGACTCCATTTGCACTTCTTTTAGTAAGGCAAATTGAAGTCACCCTTCTGCCCGTAAGCTTCAACCTTTCCATCTATCAGCCTGACATAATATTCATCGGAGCTAAACATACCGGAATTAATCCGATATTTAAGATATTGGACATTCCCGCTCGCACTCGTGCTGTCAGGGGAACCAACAGCTTCGATGGCTTCTTGCTTTGTCATGCCAATTTTTAAATTGTTCATTTTTTGGAACGATCCTGCACAGCCGAAAAGGAAAACAACAAACAAAGTTACTACGATAATTCGATAAAGTTTCATTTTATTCCTCCTTAAGTTACTGATAATTCAGATGTGCTATAAAAACAGTATATAATTCAACAACATACATAATGATAAAAAGAATGTCAATGTATACAAAATGTTTCAACAATATCAAAATTTTCAAAGACCCCTGTTTTTTTGCAGAATAACCTAACTTATCAAGGAGATTACCGAAATTGACTCATTATAGGAATTGAGGCTTGTTATTTACATTCGTATTTATAACTGTAATAAATCACCTATAATACCAATCTGCTATTACATTAGGAGCCTCGCCATGAAGTTCACAAAAGCTAAGATCGTTGAATCAACCCAAAATCAGACCGATTTCCCTTTGAATAGATCGTCGGAAATCGTAGAAGCTTTACTTGAAATAATCAAAAAAAACATTAACATTCGATGAAGATGTTATGATCTCCGGATTTGGCAGGCTTTGTGTGAGGGGCAAAAGGAAAAAAAGGCAGGCATCCAAATAACCGGTGGGGATATGACGCTGACACCAACAAAGGTTGTTACGTTTAAGAATGCTTGGAAGTTGAGAGATAGAATTGGTGAATAGCAGTTAATAACGTGTTAAGGAAATTCTGAAAGGAGGATAATAAGCGATAAAAATGTGTGGTAGATTCGTTCAAAACATACCTTTTGAAACCATTCAACAGAATTTCAATATTCGCACCACTGCCTCTGACATTATACCCAATTATAATGTAGCCCCGACCCAAGAAATTCTTACGATCATTAAACATGACAATGAAAACACGCTGGAGAAGCTTCATTGGGGCCTTGTTCCATTTTGGGCAAAGGATATATCCATTGGTTCCAGAATGATTAATGCAAGGGTTGAGACGGTTTCATCAAAACCCAGTTTCCGTAATGCCTTCAAAAATCGTAGATGCCTGATCCCTGCAAATGCTTTTTATGAATGGAAAGGTGAGAAGGGAAACAAACAGCCATATTATGTCTACATCCCTTCCGGTGAACCGTTTGCATTTGCAGGGCTTTGGGAAACATGGACTGATAAGGAAACTGATGATGAATCTGTTTTCAAATCCTGCACGATTATCACCACAGGAGCCAGTCATAGCATTCGTGAACTTCATAACCGTATGCCGGTGATTCTTGATCAAAAGGTATATGAAAAATGGCTGGATGTTGAAATGCAAGACCCAAAAGAGTTAGAGACTATTCTGAGAGAGGATATAGTCCATGATATGAAGTTTTATCCGGTATCAACGTTGGTAAACTCCGTTAAAAATAATGATCCGAACTGCATTAAGCCGATAGATGAAAGTCAGGTATAAGATACCCATTAAAACACATTAGGGAGTTTGGCATGTTCAGAAAAGGGTTCAGAAAAATATGTGTACTAATTTTGGCAAGTTTTGTCACCTTAATAAGTTGCGGCACAGGTAGCAACTCAAACCATCTTCCACAGAAATTAGGAGATTTGAATCTTGCTAAAGTGATTCAAGATGAAGAAGCTACAGTTATCATAAACAAAATGCATGGCAAAGCGCTTGATGATTGTAAAAACTTCATTGGCTTCTACAGGAAAAATCGTAGCAATAATATTTTGTACGTAAGTGTCTATGAAGATGCTGAAAAGGCCAAAGCTATTATAATGAACATGGCTGGGAAATTGGCAGGTGGATCATCTGTATTTTCTCCATTAACTTATAGTGGAATGGGGAATGATGTTCATTTTGAGACAGAGGGGATGGGGTTTAAGCATTATTTTTATCGTACTGATAATATCTTGATCTGGTGGCAGGTTGAACCCGATAAAGCCGAAGCAACATACAATGATTTGCTCAAATTTGACTTTGCAGTTCTGAACGATAGGATAGATAAGCAATAAAAAAAAGGCAGAGCCATCTTTGCTCTGCCAATAATAGCCCGGCAACCTGCTACTTTCAGACCGCCAAGCGTTTCGATCTCTCAGCTTCCCCAAATGTCGTTGTAAAATGCAAAGTTGCATTCAGATGCACGGACATCCGAGAAGCATTATAAATGTCACATCGAGCTACTCTTTTTACATTATAACCTTCGTGAGATCGTCACTGGTTCATATTCATGGTGTTGAAGCTGAGTGACATTTAATGTTTTTATATTATCCTTTTGTTAAAAAATTAATGCATAAATGAATTCTGTCAACTTGATTTGATTGTTTTTTTGATTCATATTAGAATTGTTCTGATTGGGACATATTTTCAAGGATTTGAACCAGTTGAGATACATGCTTGTCAGAAAATTGGCATGTAAAAATTTGAGTGCATGTCAGGTATAGGCTAAAAGACCTATGCGCCCTATTTTATGAATGCAGTTGGTATTGTCAGTCCCGTGGGTGTCAAACACCAGGTTTGATTTCGGATATTTAACAGGCCCGATTTGTTCGGGCATTCTTTTTAATAACTAAAGTTTCTCTGAATCTCTTTCTTGATAATTACCGGCCGCTTTCCTTTACAGCCCCAGCGCAGCCCTGATCTCATTTTCCTTAAACCCCACGATGACCGTGTCACCAATGATAATGGTCGGAAAGGAGCATTTCGGGTTAAATTTTTTTACATCTTCCAGTATCGCCTGACGTTCCTCTCCTTCCAGAAGATCAACATCGACAAATTCATACAAGACCGTGCATTCATTCAACAATTTCTTGGTGGACTTACAATGACTGCAAGTGCTCAAGGAAAAGACTTTAATCGGCTTCTCAGACATTTGAATTTCCTTTTTTACGGATTTATTTTTGATTCTTTTGCATAACGGTCATCGGGCCATGTTTTGTACCATTTTCAGCTTCAACCAAATTAATATCTGAAACCAAATTGCACTATGCACATGGGCTATTGACAAGAGACAAATCTCGCTCATTTAAAATGCAACGCATCATTTTGTTCATTTTATTAATTTCTATCTCATATTAAGTGAAATTTTACAACAGTCGTTTCACGCTTTTTCGCCAACAAAGCGGAGCCGTTTTTTCACCTTATTTAACATGTTCCACAGCCGGCAAGAACGAGATCCGTTAATTCTCCGGCTTTAATACATAATAAGATGTAGTTTTAACTTGACAAGGAACAATGTGGCATTCTAATATTATTAGGAATCATTATCAATAAATTTCTTTCTTGAACTTTCACAAAAACTACACTTTCCGCGGAGGAGGGCAAATGGAAAAAAAGGACGTATTATCAAAGAAAAAAGAGATCGATCCAAAGGATGTCACCATCTGTGAGGCCACTGCACAAATGCTGCTAAAAGCCAAAAGAGACGGCGTAGAAACAGCGTTTGACAGGGCCGCCAACATGAAAGCCTGCCCCATTGGTGCGGATTCGGCATGCTGCAAACACTGCGGTATGGGCCCCTGCCGGTTGAATGCCAAGGATCCTTACGGTAAAGTCGGGGTCTGCGGTGCAACCATTGATACGATTATGTCCCGCAACTTTGCACGCATGGTCGCTGCGGGCGGCGCCGCACATACGGATCACGGTATGAGCATGCTCGATCTTTTCCGTGAAGTGGTAAATGGCAATATCACTGATTACAAAATTAAAGATACACAAAAACTCGAAGAAGTTGCTGCGTCCATCGGCATTGAAGTCCAAGGACGGGAAACGCAGGATATCGCCATGGATCTGTATAAAGAACTGGAGCGCACTTATACGCAGGTTGAAGGGGAAATCCCCTTTGCCAAACGGGTTCCGGAAAAGACACTGGAAACCTGGCGAAAGCTGGGTATCGTTCCCAGAGGCGCCATGCGCGAAATCATGGAACTGATGCACCGAAGCCATATGGGCGTGGACCAGCATTATGAAAACATTACCAAACAGTGCAGTCGAACCGCTCTTGCCGACGGCTGGGGGGGATCCATGGTGGCCACGGAAATATCCGACATTCTTTTCGGAACTCCGTCTCCGGTCAGCATCGAAGTGAATATGGGCGTTCTCAAGGAAGATCAGGTCAATATCATCGTACACGGTCATGAACCGAACCTGTTTGAATCGATGCTGATGTCGGTCAATGAACCGACACTTATTGAAGCCGCCAAGAAAGCCGGGGCGGCCGGCATCAATCTGGTGGGAATGTGCTGTTCAGGCGCTGAAATGCTGGTGCGTCACGGTATTCCCCATGCAGGGAATTTTATGTCCACGGAAACCATACTGGTCACCGGTGCGGTCGATGCCATGACCGTTGACGTACAATGTATCAAACAAGGGCTGGCCAAGGTGGCCGAATGTTATGGTACCCCGCTGATCACCACCAACCCGCGGTGCCATATCGAAGGCGCTCAACACATCGAATTCAATGAACACAAACCAAGTGCCTGCACCGACGAGATCGTCATAAAGGCCATTTCCCGGTTCAATAACCGAACCGCGAAGATAGAAATCCCAAGGAATAAAAATGTGGGTGTCCACGGATTCTCCCACGAATATATCAATTATATGCTCGGCGGGACCTTTCGAGGATCCTACACGCCGCTCAATGACAATATTATCAACGGCCGGATCCGAGGGGTTGCCGGCGTCGTCGGATGTACCAACCCAAGGGTAAAACAGGACTGGGTTCATGTAGAACTGGTTAAGGAGTTAATTAAAAATGATGTCCTCGTTCTCCAGACCGGTTGTTCCCAGATTGCCCTTGCCAAGGCCGGATTGACCACCCCGGAAGCGGCTATTCTCGCCGGACCGGGGTTGCACGAAGTCTGTGAAACGGTTGGGATGCCCCCGGTGTTAGGCGTCGGTTCCTGTGTGGACAACAGTCGTCTTCTTATAGCAGCCTCTGCCATGGTCAAAGAAGGTGGTTTGGGACACAGCATCGCTGAATTGCCGCTTGCCGGAGCCGCACCCGAATGGATGAGTGAAAAGGCCATTTGTATCGGCCAGTATTTTGTGGCTTCAGGCGTGTTTACCGTTTTCGGCGTAACCTTCCCCATCATTAAAGAGACAAAGTTCTACAAACTGCTGTTTGAAGGACTGGAGAATCAAGGACTCGGGAAATGGGGCTTTACACCCGATCCGTATGAAATGGCAAAAATGATGATTGCGCACATCGATAAAAAGAGAAAAGAACTCGGCATCGATAAAGCCAGGGAAAGGGTTTTGATGGATATGGCGGATCGCCGGGAAATGGAGGCCAAATATCAGAAGGCCTAACCTTATGAAATTTCGTAACACGATCAACTAAAAAAGGCTCCGTACGGAGCCTTTTTTAGTGTTCCACCTTTGAAGGATGGTCTCTCAAAAACCGGTACAGCGTAGCCCGGCCCACACCCAGGATTCTTGCAGCCCTTGCTTTATTGCCACCGGTTTTTTCAAGTGCTGTTTTCACGATTTCCGGGCTCAGCTTTCTGAAAATTCCGCGAGAAGAACAAAGAATAGTCTGTTCTTTGAGCTCTATGGGAAGATCTTCGGGTAAAATCGTATCACCGTCACAATTCACAATGGCGTAATGTATGGCATTTTGCAACTCCCGAACATTACCCGGCCAGTGATAGTCCATCATTACGGAAATAGCCTCCCTGGTAATTTTCGGCAGCGTATCGTTGTGCATCTTTTTTGCTTCGTTAAAAAAATGGTCTACAAGGAGCGGGATGTCATTTCTCCGGTCACGAAGTGGTGGAAGATGTATCGGGATCACATTGAGCCTGTAAAATAAGTCCTTGCGAAAATTGTTTTGCTGAACCTCTTTTTTGAGATCTTTGTTGGTGGCACTGATGACCCTGACATTCATACGAATTGTTTTTTCTCCGCCAACCTTCTCAAACATGCCATCCTGCAAAAATCGCAAAAGTTTTACCTGCATTTGCCTCGAAAGCTCAGCGATTTCATCGAGGAAAATGGTACCCTTGTCCGCCAGCTCAAAACGCCCTTTTTTATCCCTCAAGGCACCTGAAAAAGCGCCTTTGACATGGCCGAACAGTTCGCTTTCAATCAAACTTTCCGGCAGGGCTCCACAATTTATCGGAACAAACGGGGCACCGCTTCTGTGGCTTTCATTATGAATTGCACTGGCAACCAGTTCCTTGCCGGTCCCGGTTTCTCCGGATATATGCACCGGATAATCATACCCGGCAACATCTTGGATTTGGCGAAAAACTTTCATCATTTTGCTGTCTTTACCGACAATGCCCGAAAAACTGGTCAGTTCATGGGCTTTCATGGAAAGGTTTAAAATTTCGGTGACATCTGACAGCGATGCCAGCACGCCGAAATCCATGCCTTTGTTATCCTTCATCATGGTGACGGTCATTTCGACTCGTCTTGATTCGCCGTTTTTTGTCGGGATATTGATCAAATATTCGATTTTATCTTTAAATGCAGGTTTGCTGTCACAGAATGAACAATGTCCGCCACAAAAAGGTCCGCCAAAAACCTCATGACAATCTTTGCCCAAGACTTCTTCTCTGTTGTAACCGGTGATTTTTTCGGCTTCCGTGTTGAAATAAAAGATGTGACGGTTCAAATCATGGGCGATGATACCAATTTTGAGGTTATCAAGAACACGCTCCAGATTTTTCTTGTCGGCAAGTATTTTTGTCAGCATAGCTTCGGGCATAATATGTATATATAAGATATCAGTACTTTTATGTCAAACACGAATCTTATTTGTTAAAGGTCATCTATGTGCATATCGTCCCTGATCCCGAACCGTGTCAGTACAAAGTCATATTTTACAGGATCGTCAGGTACAATTTGTCTGAAACCGGAAGTTATTTCGAGGGCGGTGCGCATGTTCGCCTGTTGTCTTGAAGTAAGGTCCCATTTCAGACTTATTTTATGCATGTGCGTATCCAGCGGAATGATCAGTTTTGACATAGGGACACCATTCCATCCACCGGGATCAATATCATCTTTTCGGACCATCCATCTCAGGAAAAGATTCATCCGCTTGCATGCACTCCCTTTTTCAGGCAAAGCGATTAGATGCCCAGGATTACTGTTTCCATTTGTAAGGGCCGTTGCAAAACAATTCAAGGCGGGAATAAGGGTCGTATCATCAGTTGATACCCCACGCTTAAAACATTCGTTGAGTGAGCCATATTGGGCAAGAACGTTTTTTATGCTCTGAAGCAACCCCGCGAGATGGTCTCCGTTGGCAAACCGGTGCGTAAAATTTTTAAACGTATTCTGCAAGGATGCATGCGTAGAATTCTTTAAGAATAGATAGGGAGACGGCGCCATAATATTAAGGACATATGAAACACTTTTAAGTATTTGTTTCACCCTGCCGTATGCCAGGGACGACGCAATCAGTCCCGCGATTTCCCGGTCTCTGATATCGCTGTATAAATACAGGAATTCAATTGGATCCGGATGTATATATTTATGTTGATTGTATCGAAGATATAAATTATCCAGTCTGCGTTTAATATTTTTTGGGGTCATTTCTATTCAGGGTTGTCAAAGTCGGGCTTATTCATATATATTGGAATTGTAATGAAAAAAAATACAAATAACATACATTCCCTTTTTTTTGAAGAAAAAGAAGTGATACTTGTCGGAACAGCACACGTATCAAAAGAGAGCACCCGGCTGGTGGGTGAGGTCATCGAAACCGAGAAACCGGACACGGTCTGCGTTGAACTGTGTGAATCCAGGTACCAGTCTATTCGGCAAAAAGACAAATGGCTGGAAACGGATATCATCAAAGTCATCAAAGAGAAAAAATCCTTTCTGCTGCTATCCAATCTCCTTCTGGCATCTTTTCAAAAACGCATCGCAGACAAATTTGATATAAAGCCCGGTGAGGAAATGATTAAGGCCATTGAAACCGCTGAGTCAATTGGTGCCGTGATACATCTTGCCGACAGAAACATCAGAATCACCCTGGCAAAAACCTGGAGGGCCATGAGTCTGTGGGGCAAAATAAAACTTCTTTTTCAACTGGTTTTATCCATGGGCGAAATCGGTGATATCAGTGAAAAAGACATTGAAAAAATGAAACAGGAGGATGTACTTGAGACACTCCTTGCCGATGTAGGAAAATCACTTCCTGTTCTAAAAGACATTCTGATCGACGAAAGAGATCAATACCTGACCCACAAAATTCGAACAGCGCCCGGCAAAAAAATCGTTGCCGTTGTCGGTGCAGGTCACGTCCCCGGTATCAAAAAATACTGGGACGCCAAGATCGATATTGAGCGTTTAAATCAGATTCCGCCCAAAGGAAAAATTTCCGGCATCTTAAAATGGGTCATCCCTTTGGGCATACTTGTGCTTTTTGTGCTGGGCTTCTACCATGGCGGAACCCATGCAGGAACCGACATGATAACATGGTGGGTGATGGCAAATGGTATTTTGGCCGGTCTCGGGGCGATGATAGCGCTGGCTCATCCGTTAACGATTTTAACTTCAATCATAGCCGCCCCACTGACCTCTTTGAACCCCATGATTGCGGCAGGCTGGGTTTCCGGGCTTGTGGAGGCTTTTTCCCGGAAGCCGAAGGTCAGGGATTTTGAGAATCTTCCGGAAGACATCCTTTCCATAAAGGGTTTCTGGAAAAACAAAATCACGCGCATTCTTCTGGTGGTGGTTTTTACAAACCTGGGCAGTTCTATCGGCACTTTTGTTGCCATTCCATTAATGCTAAAGGTATTATGACCATGGAGAAGGCAGGGATACATCAAGACATTCGTATCGGCGCACTAATATCCGGAACTGGCACAAATCTCCAGGCCATTATGGATGCATGTGAATCCGGACGGATACGCGGCAGGGTCGTATTCATTGGATCGGACAATCCCGATGCCGCCGGCCTTAAAAGGGGCGAACAATCGAACATTCCGACGTTTGTCGTCGATTATGATTCAATCGTTCGAAGATTTAAAAGAACTCCGGAAGGTGTTAAGCTCCCCGAGGATTTCGACCTCGATGACATTCTTGCGAAGCAGACTCTTTTACCGGCCGATGCCGATAACGATAAGGTTAAAACGTTCATTACTACAAGGGCAATTGCCGAAGCAGCGCTCCTTGACAGAATGAAAAATTATCCCTTTGACCTTCTGGTTCTGGCCGGTTTTATGCGGAATCTGACGCCCTATTTTATTGACCGGGTGAATACCACCCCCGGTCGACCGAAAATAATGAATATCCACCCTTCCCTGCTTCCGTCTTTCCCCGGTGTTGACGGATATGGCGATACATTTCGTTACGGATGTAAAATTGGCGGGTGTACGGTTCATTTTGTCGATTATGGCGAGGACTCGGGGCCGATTATCGGTCAAAAGGCCTATGAGATATCCGAAGGCGACACCATAGAATCGGTCAGGGAAAAAGGGTTGAAGCTGGAATGGGCGCTCTATGCGGAATGTGTAAAGTTGTTTGCTGAAGGCCGCCTTAAAACCATCCGGATGTCCTATAACTTGAAAAGCGGTAAAAAAATGCACAGGACAGTGGTGAAGATATTGCCTCCGCCGAAAGGCTAGTTTGAAACCTGTGAACAGATTATTTTTTAAGTTGTTTATTTTGTCGGTGATGCTGCTGGGACTTCCGCTGACTGGAGTTTTTCTTGCCGGGCTTCCGGTTCAAAGATATCTGGAGTTTCCCCCGTATAGCCGGTATGTGTTTCATTCACCTTTCTCATGGGAAGCATTCACGGGTTACACCATTTTTATCCTTTGTTTTACGGTTCCGCTGACTATCGGGGCCGTCAAATCATTCAAACAGATTAACAAAAAATCGGCTCCTTTATATGCTTTCCCCTGGTGGGGATGGTTCGGCATTATCGGCGGCATTGTTTCATGGATATTGGCATGGACACGATTTTCATGGTTTGTCAAATTTCAACCCCACACCTTTACGCCACTGTGGCTTTCCTTTATTATAGTGATTAATGCGCTTTGCCATAGAAAGACCGGGCGCTGCATGATGATTGATCACACCCGGTTTTTTCTTTTGCTATTTCCCGTAAGCGCTGTGTTTTGGTGGTTTTTTGAATACCTGAACCGGTTTGTTCAGAACTGGAGCTATACCGGTGTTCACTTCAGTTCCTGGGAGTATTTCTGTTATGCAACCCTTTCCTTCTCAACGGTACTTCCGGCGGTTCTGGGAACACGAGACTTGTTCCATAATGCCCATTGGATTAGACCGGGATTCGATAGCTTCAAACCGTTTAAATGTTCTCATCCAAAGATATGGGCCTTTTTTTCACTTGCCATATCAGGGATCGGTCTCGCATGTATCGGTGTGTGGCCGAATCATTTTTTCTCCTTGCTGTGGATGTCACCATTGGTCATCATTATCTCACTTCAAATCCTGATGGGAGAACAGCATATCCTGTCAGACATTTCCGCCGGACATTGGAGCCGTTTAATATTATCCGCATCAGCAGCGCTTTTCTGCGGATTTTTTTGGGAAATGTGGAACTATTACAGTTTGGCCAAATGGGAATACAGCATTCCCTTTGTTTACCGCTTTAAAATCTTTGAGATGCCGATTCTGGGGTACGCAGGGTATCTTCCCTTTGGACTGGAATGCGCCGTGATCGGGGATTTGTTGGAACGGTCTATGAAGACCTCGGGAAATAGGCAAACAACAGAAATCCCTGTATGAAAAAACCGATGAGGGTCATGATTGCCGACGACACGAAAGCCATTTGATATGAAAAGACTTCCGATGCACCATACGCAATGAGTATGTCCGTGATGGGGCCGGCGATGAAGGTTGCGGAAATTCCCCAGCTCAGAAAAAACGTGGCGTTGAATATGCCGAAAAGCCTGGCTCGTTTTTCCGGAGGAATCAGCACGGATGCAAATGCATACGAAGATGCAAGGACGATGACTTCGGAACACCCTCTTAAGAAGTTGCTGATGTAAATGAGCGGCAAATTATTGGCCGTGGCCAGAAGAAGCAGTGATCCCACCGCAAGAGCCGTTCCGAGCAGCAGAGAATTTCCATCCCCTATTTTTCTTCCTACCCAGCCAGCAACAATCCCGGTAAGAATCATCGCAGCCGATTGGGTATTGACGATATAACTCAACACCTTGCTCGAAACCCCAAAGCCGGAATCGAGAACCAGATACTGTGACTGAATCACTGCAATGGAATTTCTGCCGAAATTGATAAAAATCATTGCTGCAATAAAAATCATAAAAACCTTTTCGGAGGAAGCTGAAATGTCGAGATTCTCGGCAGACACGACTACCGACTCGCGTTTAATTCCGCCCTCGGGCACCAGCAGCATGGGAACAATGGAAATAAACATGGCGGCTGTTGCGACAAAAAAAAGCGCGCCTTCGTAGAAACCCCATCCCGCATATTTTATTCCCAATCCGTCATACAGCGCCCCGCCGATCCACACGCCGGCAATACGGCCGATGCCGCCGACACTCGCCAGTCGTCCCTGAATCAAATTTCGGTCCGCTTGAGGATAGATATCCGATATCAAGGCGCTCCAGCCCACATTGGACATAGACCAGAAAATTTCGACTGCCGAAAGACCCAGGATAATCACGTAGCCTGCAAGGGTCATATTCCCGGTCAGGGTGTGTGCATACCACACCAGGACCGTACCGAATCCTGCCAGAATTTCGCCGGAAATGATCAGTGTCCGGCGGAGTTGATATTTATCGGAGAACGCACCCCATACAAACGTCTGGAACACAACATTCATAAACATCGGCAGCGTTGCAAACAGTGTCGTTTCGGTAACGCTTAAACCAAGAAAATGTCTCAAATAAATGGAAAGATAGGTGTAAAACAAACCGCGCCGGAACATGGCGATCATTTGAAATGAAGATATCCCGAAAAATACACGGGGTGACGTTTGATGTTGCCGATTCAATTATATTCTTCCCTGAATTAAAACAAGTTGCGATTTTTTGAATATCCCAGAACCTCGTGCAACTGGACTACCGAAATTTAATCCCAAGTTGCGATGGGCTTTGGAATCCTTTCATCAGTGCATATTGTTCTGCGGCAAAGCTCTTAATCCTTCTTTATAATGATTGTCAACCATACCAGTAAAATTTTCCTTGCATGTATATCGGCGCCAAAGGTATACCCTAAGTAAAGAAGCTTGGCCCATCAAAGATCCCGTATTACGGGGAAGGGTCAGGCTTTATCGTGCGGACTGAAATTATGTAACCGGACGGGAAAAATCTGTATTGAAAAGAAATAAGCTCGACAGGCTCAAAATATTTTTAGCGGTATCCAGCGGTTTTCTGCTGACATTGTCTTTCCCACGGACCGGTATTTCTTTGTTGGCCTGGGTTTCTTTGGTTCCCCTGTTCATTGCATTGAGAGATCTTTCCCTAAAAAATGGCTTTTATCTCGGACTGTGTGCCGGTCTTTCGCATTATATAACCCTGGTGTATTGGCTGGCATATACCATGTCAACATACGGCAATCTTCCCTTCTACGTCAGCGTACCTGTTCTTTTACTGTTATCAATCTATATGGCGCTCTTTGTTGCGATATTCTCAATGGCAACACTCCACCTGTGTCCAAATCCCTTTTTGCTTGGGTTCATGCCGCCACTGATATGGGTGTCCTTAGAGTATATACGTTCATTTCTCTTCACCGGTTTCCCTTGGGAATTGATAGGATACACGCAGTTTAATTTGTTAAATATTATCCAGATATCGGATATTTTCGGCGTTTACGGAGTTTCTTTTTGCATTGTTTTCGGAAATACGGTCGCTTTTTTGATTTATCTTCGTCTGGCGAAAAAAGACTGGAAACAAAAAAGGATTCAAACCAGACTGGCCGGCGGCGCGCTGGCTGCTTTTGTTATAATATTTGCCGCTGTATGGTTCTATGGGAAATGGCGAATATACCATATCCATGAATTGACTGTAAATTCTCCTTCTGCCAGTGTCGCCGTCGTCCAGGGTAATATTGACCAGGCAATAAAATGGGACCCCGAATTTCAAACTTCATCGACCCTGAAATATGTTCATCTTTCATTTTTGACAAAAAAATCTAAACCGGATCTCGTTGTATGGCCTGAAACCGCCACGCCTTTTTATTTTTTGAAAAATGCCGACCTGTCCGAGCTGGTTCTCAATGGAATCCGGGAAACCGGTGCGGACTTTCTGATTGGCAGCCCTTCTTTCGGTTTGGCAGAAAATACGGTCGAATATTTCAACAGCGCTTACCTGATCGACTCAGGCGGGAACATAAAAGGTAGGTACGACAAGGCCCACCTTGTACCATTCGGGGAATATGTCCCTTTAAAAAAATGGCTGCCGTTCATAGGTAAAATGGTCGAAGGGATTGGGGATTTTCGCTCCGGGGAAAGAGGACATACCATTCAGTGGGGAAAATACAGAATAGGCATACAGATCTGTTACGAAATCATCTTCCCGGATCTTTCCAGAGCCATGGTTAAAAACGATGCCGCGTTACTGATTAATATCACCAATGATGCATGGTACGGCAGAACCAGCGCTCCATTTCAGCATTTTTCCATGGCCGTTTTTCGAGCCGTAGAAAACCGTCGGTCACTGATCCGTTCCGCCAATACCGGAATCAGCGGGTTTATTGATCCCACAGGAAAAGTAATCGGTTCCACCCCCCTTTTTGAGGATGCAATCATGACGCGAAAGGTTCCCGTACTTCAAAAAACGACTTTTTATTCACGTTTTGGAGACGTGTTTGCATTGGCGTGTTCGGGGGTTTGCTTGATCTCAGTTTTATGCACTTTTGTTTATCATTTGGTCAGAAAATTTTCAGGTTAACCTCACTGTCCTATTGAAAGATAGAAAAAAACTGGTTATAATAATCAAAATATTACAGAATATTTATATTACCGTTTTTTACAGGAGGCCGCAAATGTCTTTGGAACTTAAAGAAAAAATAAAAGAACTTTTTACAAAACTCGAACAGCTAAAGGACTATCTTTGACATTGCCGGAAAAGAAAAAAGACTTTTGGAAATTGAAACGCTGATCTCCCGCAAAGGTTTCTGGGATAATCCCGAAAATACCAAGGATGTTTTAAAAGAACGAACGGCAACCTCCGGTAAAATCGACAGATTTAAAAACCTTTTCAACGAACTTGAAGAAAGTGAGCTACTTCTGGACCTTGCCATAGAGGAATCAGACACGGATACTGTTGGTGAAGCCGCCAGACAAATTCAAGCCATTGAGCGAAAAATAAAACAACTTTCCATCGACTTGCTGCTTGATGGTGAAGACGATCAAAACAATACCATTGTTTCCATAAATGCCGGTGCCGGCGGAACCGAAGCCCAAGACTGGGCCGAGATGCTGTTCCGCATGTATATGCGCTGGATCGATCGGAAAGGTTTTAAACTCAACATCATTGATTTCCAGCCCGGAGAAGAAGCAGGTATAAAAAGCGTCACTTTCACTGCGAGCGGAACTTACGCCTACGGCTATTTAAAAGCTGAAAAAGGCGTTCATCGCCTCGTTAGGATCTCACCGTTCAATGCCAGCGGAAAACGTCACACTTCTTTCGCTTCGGTGTTTGTTTATCCTGAACTGAAAAACGAAATCGTTGTAGACATTGATGAAAAAGATATACGTATCGATGTTTTCCGGGCCAGCGGCGCAGGTGGACAACACGTCAACAAAACCAGCAGTGCGGTACGCATCACCCACCTGCCCACCGGAATCGTTGCTCAGTGCCAGCAGGAAAAATCGCAACACAGAAATAAAGACCTGGCAATGAAAGTACTCAAAGCCAGACTATACCAGCTTGAAAAACAAAAACAGGATGAAAAATACCAGGAAATTCACGCAAGCAAGGACGAAATTGCCTGGGGCAGTCAAATTCGGTCTTATATTATGCAGCCGTATCAGATGGTTAAGGATCACCGAATAAGCCTTGAAATCGGAGATGTAAACAGAGTTCTTGACGGTGACATCGATCCCTTTATCGAGGGGGTACTGCTTTCAGGAAAATCATAAAGAGGCATTGAAAATTGTTGGCTGATAGTTTTTGATTGTACTGAAAAAGGTGCCAATGACACATGGCATACAAGTTTAACCTATGAATCCATTTGATATTATTAATGAATTTTATAACCCAGGCTCCAGATCCTATCAAATTCTTGTAAAGCATGGCCAGCAGGTGGCAAAAAAAGCCGTTGATATCGCCAAAAGGGTCCTCCATCTTAAACCCGATCTTATTTTCATAAAAGAAGCAGCCATACTTCATGACATCGGTATGTTTAAAACCCACACCCCTGAACTCGGATGTTCGGGAAAATATCCGTACGTCTGTCACGGCTATCTGGGAAGAGAACTATTGGAAAAGAAGGGATTCCCAGCACACGCCCTTGTCTGTGAACGACATGTGGGTACCGGCATCACCGCTGAAGATATAAAACGCCACAATCTTCCGCTGCCTCAACGCGATATGGTCCCCATATCCATTGAGGAACAACTAATTTGTTTTGCAGATAAATTTTTTTCTAAAAACGGCAATATGGCTGACAAAGAAAAGCCGGCTGAAGATATTCTAAATTCCCTCCGCCGATACGGGCCGGATAAAGTGGCCTGTTTTCAATCCTGGATGCGTTTGTTTGAAAAAAATCAGCCTTCATGAACATGCTTGACCAGATGCCCGAGTTCTGGAAAAATAAGCGCCTGGCAGGCGAGCTTGCAGGCCTTTAGGCTGCCGGGAATACAAAACAGCAGGGTATCCCCGACCAGACCGGCAGTTGCTCGGGATAAGAGAGCAGCGGAATCTATTTGCTCGAAACTAAGCTGGGCAAAAAGGGGACCAAATGCTGTAAGTTCTTTTGTAAACAGAGGCTGGACGGCTTCAACGGTTACATCTTTTCTGCTGATGCCTGTGCCCCCGGTCAGCAGGACAACCTGGGCCTCACCCTTGCTGATGATCTCCTGAATTGTCTGGGCTATGGTTTCTGCATCATCAGGAACAACTCGATGCACCACAACGTCATGCCCCTCCTTTTTTGCTCTCTTGCTGATCCACCAACCGCTTTTATCATTCGTCAGGGAACGGGTGCTTGAAACGGTAATTATAGCGATATTGATCTTTTTCGGAACGCCGGCTTTGTGTGTTTTGGTACTCATCTCGTCTCCCTATTCGATGACGACTTTGTCCTCTCCATCATGTTCTTTCAACATTACATTCACGGTTTCCGATCGCCTTGTTTCAACGAATTTTCCAACATAATTCGCCTGAATCGGAAGCTCCCTGTAGCCGCGGTCAACCAGAACGGCAAGTTCTATACGGTCGGGTCTTCCAAAATCTATCAAAGCATCCATAGCCGCTCGAATGGTTCGACCGGTGAATAGAACATCATCAACCAAAATGATCTGTTTTTTATCCACTGAAAATGAAATGTTCGTCGTCTTTACGACAGGATGGGAACTGATCCGGGTCCAATCATCTCGATAGAGTGTAATATCTATCTTACCGATAGGGATATCAATCCCTTCGATATCCTTGATCCGGGATTTTATCCTTTCCGCCAGAAATACCCCTCGCGTTTGAATTCCGATCAAGGTTAAATTATCAATCTCCTTGTGAACTTCTAATATCTCATGGGTTATCCTTGTCAGTTTACGTTTAATATCCGATGCATCTAAGATTATGTTATTTTTACTCATTGCGTTACTCCGTTATCCTTGATAGAATGAAATTGCTCCGGAGACAACAGGATAGTTCCGGCAAGTTGTTTCTTGATCTCGAGTACTCAATTCGTGCAAAGGCCAGATATTTTCGGTTTTTATATCATGACCAGACCTAAGATCAAGATTAATATGATGTTTCATTCTATCAGATATCACTCGCTTTGGAAATGACCTTGATTTTGAGCTATAATTCTTTTATTGTCCAATAGATAATTCAGGAGTCGGGGAGTTTTTCCTCTAAACACTTATTCATCAGCGGAATGGATAATTTTTTTTAAAAAAGCGTGTACTGTCTGAGATGATTATTTGAACTACAGATCCCGTTAAATCGTTCATTTTCAGGTTCTTATACAACCCTAAAAGGTTTGCTTAATATGAAAAACAACTGTACAGGTGTAATACTGGCCGGAGGTCAGAACTCCCGTTTCGCCGGTAAAAACAAAGCGTTGATCCGTATTGACGGAAAACGTATCCTTGACCGTATCTTTGAAATTTTTAGCGTTCTGTTCGATAAAATTATTTTGGTTACCAACGATCCGCTCCAATATATGGAGTGGGATTTTGAGATGGTAACCGACATATTCCCGATTCGCAGCTCATTAACAGGGATCCATGCAGGCCTATTTTATATCACCACGCCATATGCTTTTTTCACGGCCTGTGATGTTCCTTTTCTTAAAAAAGAACTGGTGGAAACCCTCCTCAATGGCATTGAACCGAACATAGACATTGTTATCCCCGAAACTTCCAAAGGGTTTGAGCCTCTTTGTTCTATATATTCTAAACGGTGTTTGAAGCCTATAGAAAGGCAGATCGAAAAAAAAGCCTTTAAAATTCAACAAATTATTCAAACGGTTCGTGTAAAAAAAATCTCCGAAAATATTTTGCGAACCGTTGATCCGGATTTATTTTCTTTTTCGAATATTAACACACCGGATGATCTGGATAGGGCCAAACAAATTTCAACGCATTTTACAGGGGTGTCGCAGTGAATTTAATTCGAATGGTCGATACCATAAAAAAACATCCGGATTATCACCGGGCAGGAATGATCCTCTGCCATAACGGAATTGTCCGCGGGACATCGCGCGACGGTCGCCGGGTTTCTGGCCTAACGATTTCCGTTGATCATGAAAAACTTAAACAGGTTATTGAAAAGTATAAAAAGGAGCCCGGAATAATAGATATACTCGTTGAAATCGCCGATAACAGACATCTTGCCGTAGGGGATGATGTCATGTTTTTGGTGGTTGCCGGTAACATTCGCGAAAATGTTATTTCCGTATTAAATAATACACTCAATGCCATTAAAACCAGCGTTACAAATAAAACAGAATTTTTTCTGTCCGTATGAGGATTTGTTATGCCTGAATTCACCCACATTAACAAACAGGGACACGTGAGGATGGTCGATGTCACCGAAAAAAGACCGACCCTCCGTGTTGCCGTTGCGCAGGGAATTGTTTCTATGAATCCGGATACGTTTGAAAAGATAATGAATCAAACCGTAAAAAAGGGAAACGTCCTCGAAACAGCACGAATAGCCGGTATCATGGCTGCAAAAAAAACTTCGGAACTGATTCCCATGTGCCATCCTTTGAAAATCACGCATATTGCAGTCGACTTTTTTCCGGATACAGCAAAAAACAAAATAAGAATCGAGGCTGCGGTTCGTATTATTGATCAGACCGGTGTTGAGATGGAAGCGATGACAGCGGTATCCGTAGCCGGACTAACCATATATGATATGTGCAAATCCTATGATCGAGAGATGATGATTTCTGATATATGTCTTATTGAAAAATCAGGAGGGAAAAGCGGCGTTTTTAGAAGAAAAACGTGACACTTTAACTTCATGCGATGCGTTTATACCCTGAATGGAGGGTTCCAGATCCATCCAGCGACGCAATTTCTTAACAAAATTTTTAGGTCGAAAGGTATAATTTATGACAAAATTAACAATTACCGGACTGGTTTCATGGTTTATTGGCGGCCTGTTATTCGGTTTCCAAGCGCTGGAAGCAGTTGTTCGGTCCCAAGGAGATCTCGCCTGGAAAAACCTGACACTTATGGACGTTATCAACAAAAACCACTTTGATTGGATTGCAGGGATGCCCGAAGGAATCGTCCACATCACCTTGCAATATATTGTTACCATGCCGTTATATATATTACTGTTTTGTATCGGCACTCTTTTATTCATCTTGAACGCGTTTATGTCAAAATTATAAATGAAGCCTATATTTTTTATCCGATACATCTCAATTGTTCTTTTTTTCTTTTTCTTTTCCCTGATTTTTGCAGGGTGTGGCATCTTCAAAAAAAGACCACCTGAAATAAAAAAAACTGCGCTGATAAGAATAGATTCTTCCAGATATCCGGAATTTTTTGATGACATAGACTATGACGGTTTGGAGAACTGCATTCTGCAAAGTATTTCATATCTTAATCGGATTTCTCCCACGGTGGAATTCAGATTCGGCCAGGATATCTTTAATACACCCCATATGATTCGATCTCTTGATCATTTTCTTAACTTTATTCGAACAAAACCCTTAAAAGATGAACTGATAAGATACATCAATAATAACTACCTGGTTTACACCAGTTTGGGCAGTGACAATCGGGGAAAGGTGCTTTTTACCGGATATTACGAACCTATTATCGAAGGAAGAAGAAAAAATGACCCTGAATATTCGTTTCCAATTTATGCTCGGCCTGACGATTTGACGACGATTAACCTCTCTCTTTTCTCCCCGAAATTCAAAGGAGAAACGATTATCGGCAGATATACAAATCAAAGTGTTGTACCTTACTACAACCGCAAGGAGATCGAATATGACGGACGTCTGGAAGGCAAGGCCGAAGAAATCGCATGGGTTAAAGACCGTATCGACCTTTTCTTTTTACAGATTCAAGGGTCCGGAAAAATTTATCTCGATAACGGTGAAATCATTAATGTCCACTACCATGCGACAAATGGGCAACCTTACCGGAGTATCGGCAAGCTTCTTGTTGATGAAGGTAAAATATCCCGTGAAGAGATATCGATGCAAAAAATTCGTGATTATTTACGCCGCCATCCCGAAGAAATTGAAACCGTTTTAAATTATAATCCGAGCTATGTGTTCTTTAAAATCGAACAAGACGGTCCCATCGGTTATCTGGAAGTCAAATTAACCCCGGAACGTTCCATCGCTCTGGACCGTCGCTTATTTCCTCCGGCGGGTCTGGCTTTTATTGAAACCAAAAAGCCGCTGATCAATGGAGATGGAACCATTCACGAATGGAAGGCGTTTTCGCGATTTGTACTGAATCAGGATACCGGCGGAGCCATTCGTGGCCCCGGCCGGGCCGACCTGTTCTGGGGAAACGGTGAATACGCAGAGATTGCAGCCGGTCATATGCAAGAATTCGGAAAACTTTACTTTCTTATCCTCAAACCGGATGTTCTCTAACACCTTTATCATTTTATCCGGAATTGGATCATGCTTGACGCTTGACTCTTTTTTGTAAAAAATTTATGAATATTTTTTAACTTTTATCTTTTCTCTTCTACCATTAAGGAGTTTCTTATGTTTGGCATTGGCATGCCTGAAATGGTGCTGATATTGGCAATTGCCCTGATTGTCATCGGTCCAAAAAAACTTCCGGACCTTGCAAAATCATTGGGACGTGCTTTTGCCGAGTTTAAACGGGCGACATCCGAATTGAAAGAATCTTTTGAAATCGATTCTGAATTAAAGGAAATCAAAACAACCTTTAATGACATGAGCAACGGAATTAAGGAAGCGATGGATGGTGATGCCGATACAAAACCCGAAGATCAAAACCTTTCTGATAATTCCGGCGAAAAACAGTATGACAATAAAATTAAAGAAAAACAATCAGACGGTTCAATAAGCGATGGATGATCAAGAGAAAATTCCTTTTACCGCTCATCTTGAAGAGCTTAGACGACGCCTGATTGTCTGTTTTATCGCCGTCGGTATCGGTTTTGTTCTGTCATACGGCTTTAAGGAAAAACTCTTTCATATTTTAACCCGTCCCCTGATGGGGGTCATGCAAGCCGGTGAAAAACTTATTTTTACCGGTCTTCCCGAAGCTTTCTTTACATACTTGAAGGTTGCATTTCTGTCCGGCATCATTCTGGCCACGCCAATTATCTTTTACGAGTTTTGGATGTTTGTCGCACCGGGGCTGTATGAAAAGGAGAAACGTCTGTTGGTGCCCATTGTTTCTCTGTCCACTGTTTTTTTTGTCGGGGGTGCATTTTTCGGATATTTTATTGTATTTCCGTATGGCTTTCAGTTTTTCTTAGGGTTTGCCTCTGATATTGTTAAGCCGTTGCCTTCCATGCGGGAGTATTTAAGTTTTGCTTCAAAATTGTTACTCGCCTTTGGTCTTGTTTTTGAACTTCCTTTGATTATTACATTTTTAGCCAAGCTGGGTATGGTTTCCGTACCTTTTTTAAAGAAAAACAGAAAATATGCGCTGCTTCTGTTTTTTATCGCAGCGGCAATCTTAACGCCTCCGGATGTTGTAACCCAGATTATGATGGCACTGCCATTGATGGTCCTCTACGAAATCAGCATTATCGGCGCAAGAATTTTCGGGAAAAAGAAAACCATAGAAGACGATAAGGAAAACCACGAATAAACGCGAATGAATTTAGAGGCTTCGCTAATTGGAATACTGGAATAATGGGTTCAAAGGTATTCTATCGTTTTTGATAATTGGTCTTCGCTGTCAGCTGCGCCCAACAAGAAAGACTTTTTCCGCTTTTAGACCCAATTTTCCATTTTTCCAATATTGACGGTTTCGTAAAAAGCCGATATTGTTCGCTCCGTGATCATTTGGGGGCGTTTCCATCGGTGCCGCTAAATTTCAAGAACTCGGCGCAAGCGCCTCAAACAACTTGAAATTTTTAACGCTTCACCGCTTGAAACGCTGATTCCCCAAATGCTCAAATGTCGCTCACAAAAAACTTTTTACGAATTTTTCAATATTCCATCTTTCCATTTTTAATATTGACAGATCAATTTCTGGTTGATAGGTAGGTGTGCGTTTTGTTCGTCACAATTTAATCAAATAATGAAAGGGGATGACAAGCAGTTATGAACAAAAGACACTGGATCATGGCAATGGTTGCGGTAACAGCGACCCTCTTTATTTCTACCGGAATCTATGCCGGAAAAGAGGTCAAGGATGAGATCAAGCTGGAAAACAAGGCATATGAAAAACACACCAAGGGCATCGTAAAATTTACGCACAAAAAGCATATGAAAGAATATGCGGAGAAGCACCCGGAACTTTACAAAAGAGGTTGTGGAGAATGTCATCACGACAAGGACAATAAACCGCTGACAGAATTAAAAGAAGGCGACGAAGTCCAGAACTGCATCGAATGCCACAAAAAAGCCGGATATATCAAAGGAAAAGAGGCTAAGGGACTGAAAAAAGAGCAAAAGCGCGAATATCATGCCAATGCCATACACGACAATTGCAAAGGATGCCATAAAGACTTTAATAAAAAGATGAAGTTGAAATCAAAAGATAAAGGTGCTGCGCCGGTAACCTGTAAACAGTGTCACGGCGGTGAAGACGAAGAAGAAGATTAGCTCAAAAATAAAAATTAAAAAGGGCAATTGTCTTTGATAAGATAATTGCCCTTTTCGCTTTTTTCAGGAAGCATTCACACGTCCCGGATTCACTGCTCAAATGTTGATTAATGCTGAAACGTTAAATTATATATCCAACCTTGAACGCTTAACCTTGAACCCTGAACGGTTATCTTTATAGGCCCTCGCATTTCGGACCAGAGCGCCGGCCCAGGATGGAGTGCCAAGTGCATGAATATGGGTATACGTCGCAAGAACGTTTTTATAACAAACCCCGTCACGTTTATTTATAAAACCGGCCCCGCGTTTCATGGCAAAGGCAAGATCCTTATCCGCGCCATTCCATTTTAAAACTTTCGAATAGTGGAACTCGTGACCTTTGATCTCGGAACCGATGTCAAAATAGGGGTTTTTTTGTTCCACGGTAACAACGGTATATCCGTGTCCCTGGGGTTTTTTGGAAAACCCGAATACAATGGGAAGCACCCCGGCCATGGGAAACGTCGTTTCATCCAGGACAAGTTCCTCTCCGAGATACATGAGACCTCCGCACTCCGCATATATAGGCAGACCGCCTTGTGCCAAATCCTTTAATTGCCTTCTGAAGGTTACATTTTTGGCCAGCTCATGGGCATGGGTTTCGGGAAATCCGCCACCAATGTACAGGGCGTCTACCTGAGGAATGAAATCGGCAGTAAAGGGGCTCACAACGATGGTTTCCGCCCCTTCCGCTTCAAGCGCCTCGATATTTTCCGGATAGTAGAACTGAAAAGCAGCGTCTTTGATGATGCCGATGACAGGAGCCGATCGGGGCAACGTTGAGTCCTCGCTTCGGCCCGAATGCCGAGTGCGGCCTTCATATTGGATTGTTTCCAGCGCACCTTCCGGAACAGGAAGCGCCGGGACGTTGAAGGAAACTTCGGCCAGCGCGTCAAGGTCAAGATATTGACCGGCGATTCGGGCGGCATCATCGACGGCATCCATGGCACAGTCGTGTTCCGGGGTCGGAACCAGCCCCAAATGCCGTTCCGGAAATTTTTCCCAATCAAGTTTCGGAATCGCACCCAGAACAGGAATATGACAATACTGTTCAATGTTTTTTCGAAGGACGTTTTCATGCCGGGATCCCGCGATTCGATTCAGGATGACCCCTTTTATGTCGACATCCGGGTCGAATTTCATGCATCCCAAAACGGCCGCCGCCATGGTTCGGGTCGATTTCGTACAGTCGATACAAAGCACGACGGGCGCCTTGAGAAGCTTGGCCAGTTCAGCAGTGCTGGTACTCCCCTGAATATCAATTCCGTCGTATAATCCGCGGTTGCCCTCGATAACCGAAATACCGTCTTTTTTGGAATGGGAAGAAAACGACTGAAGAATACGGGGTGCTTTAATCAGGAAGGTGTCAAGGTTGTAACAGGGCCGGCCGGCTGCAAGAGAAAGCCAGCCGGCATCGATATAGTCCGGTCCTTTTTTAAATGGTGTAATTTGTTTGCCCGATGCTTTCCATGCAGCGGTTATTCCGATGGATACGATAGTCTTCCCCGCTCCTCCCCGCATGGCTGAAACTAAAATTCGGGGGAAATCCATATCTTCCTGCTGCATAAGGGGCTTATAAATAAAGCGTGTCCGGTTCGACCGTTTCAAACAAAAGATTTCTGGCGTTAATCTTCGTGTTCGGCATGTGCCTGTTTACCGGTGCCTGTGAGCCCGTACATGGATGTACTTCCGCTGGACCAGTACTCGAGAACGCCATCCTGCACCATCTGGTTAACCAGCTTTTTAGCATCTCTGGGTTTTGCTTCAAGAATTTTCGCCAGGTCATTAAAGTAAAATTTGGATTTTACTTTTAGCTTCTTCGTCAATTCTTGGACGATTTTCTGTTTTGCCTCTTCGTATTCCATATGATTCAGCCTCTCTTTTTCGAAAAGGGGAGGCAAGGGTTGCCTCCCCTTTATAATAACAACAATTAAAACTTGAACTGTGTGGTGTGACGCCAGGTATAATAGGCCGGATCACGGAAATCATCGATCAGGTGATGGGTGAACTCAATTTCACACTTTTCAAAAAATCTTTCCCATCCGATCCGTTCCGCCCATTCACCAACACGTTCATATTTATTGGCACCGGCCGCATAAGCTTCCACGATTTTCTTGATACAGTCCGTGGTTTCCGGCCAACGCGGTGCATTATTGGGCAGAAACGCCACAACAACTTTAGAGAACTTGGGTGCACTGATCCGGTTGGACACCTTACCACCGGCCATAATCACGATGCCGTCACCCACATCATCGGCCAGCGGCATTGCCGGGCACATGGTGTAACAGTTACCGCAGAACATGCACCTGGGCTCATTAACGGAAACACTGTTCACCTTGGTTCCGTCAGCAAGTTCAACCTTGGACGGCTTGATGGCTGCCGTGGGGCAGGCAGCAATGGCCAGAGGAATTTCGCACATCTTGTCCAGGTATTCATGGTCCAGCATGGGCGGCTTGCGATGATACCCCAAAATGGCGATATCCGAACAATGGACCGCGCCGCACATGTTCAGACAGCAGGCCAGGGATACACGAAGCTGGGCCGGAAGCCGCATATTCTGGAAATCATCAAAAAGCACATCCATGGTGGCCTTTACCGGACCCGATGCGTCGGTGGCCGGTGTGTGGCAGTGGATCCAGCCCTGGGTATGGACGATGTTGGTAACACCGGCGCCGGTGCCGCCGATGGGGAATTTGAAACTTCCGCTGTCAAACTTGCGACTTGCAAGGTCCTTTTTCAAAGGCTCTACCTTTGCCTTGCTGTCCACCATAAATTCGATGTTGTTACGGGTGGTGAACCTTAAGTGTCCGTCACAATGCTTATCTGCGATTTCGCAGATTTCACGGATATGGGATACGCTCATGAGACGGCAGCCACCCACCCTTATCGTATATATTTCATCACCGGATTCAGCTACATGGACCAGAACACCGGGTTCCAGGATCTCATGATACAACCATTTACCCTTGTTTTTCTTAATCACCGGCGGATAGAATTCATCGTATTTTCTTGGACCGATGTCTGTTATTCTGTTCTCCATCGGTTTCGCAGGATTATAACCTGAAGATATAAATGCCATGGTCAATACCCCCTATCTTAGATGGTGTTTTCTGAATTCGTTAATATCACGCGCAAATCCGCCTTCGACTTCTTCTTCTTTCCAGAAGATGTACGGATTGTGGCGCGGCTCCTGAACATGCTGAGGTGCCGCCTGAATATTCGTCACCTCGAGCAGTTTCTGGAAACCTTGCCGTTTCATCAGCTCACCAAGCCGTTCGCGGTTTTTCCCTTCTTCCATCCACCAGTCCCAGATGTTTTCAATGACTTCCTTGATCTCGTCGTAAGGCTCTTCCACCTTAATGAACGGAACTATAAGAGACCCCATTTGTGCGCCGTCAAGAATCGGAGCCTTTGCTCCGGCCAGGATTGAACAACCCCGGTCATTACCTATTCTCAACGCTCTTGGCATGACATTGATGCAGTGCATGCATCTGGTGCACTCACGGTTATCGATCTTCAGCTCTTTACCCTCCATCCACATACAATTGGTGGGGCACAGGCCGATCACCTCTTTCTGAATGTCAAACGGGCCCCAGTCGCGACCGGCATGGGCTCCGCCGTTGGGCGGTAGTTCTCCGCCGATATAGGCCTTGACCGCTTCCTGATCGATTCGAATATCATCCCGCCAGGTACCCACAAACGATAGGTCCGCCCGCGCGATGGATGCCACGCAGCAGTTGGGGCACCCGTCAAATTTAAATTTAAACTTGTACGGAAACGCCGGGCGATGGAGTTCGTCCTGATATTCAACGGTGAGATCATGGCATATTGCCTGGGTGTCGTAACACGCCCATTCACAGCGCGCCTGTCCAACACAATCGGAAGGCGTCCGCAGGTTTGAACCGGATCCGCCCAGATCCTGATGCAGATTATGGCCCAATTCCCAGAAGATTTCTTCCAGTTGAGGAGTTGTGGTGCCCAGAAAAATAATATCTCCTGTTGAACCATGCATGTTGGTGATGCCACTGCCGCGTCGGTCCCAGAGATCACAAAGTTGTCTCAGATATTCAGCGGTATAAAACTTGCCGGCAGGCTGGGACACACGCATGGTGTGGAAATGGGCAACGCCCGGGAACATCTCGGGCTGGTCGCAATACCTTCCGATGACGCCTCCGCCGTAGCCGAACACACCGACGATTCCGCCATGTTTCCAGTGGGTTCTCCCGTGCTTATATGACAGTTCGAGAATGCCCAGAAGGTCATCACATACATCCACCGGAATCTGGTACTCTACCTTATCCTGATTCTTTGCCCTTGATTCGGCCTCCTGCTTTAGATCAGACACAAAACTCGGCCATGGCCCGCTTTCAAGCTGGTCCAGCAAAGGGGTTTTATGTTTTGCCATTGTATTACCTCCATTCAAATTGAAAATTAACCTAAATGACTAAAAAATTCACCGTCCCCTTCCAGGGCAGCAACAATCACCTCCTCTCAATTTTTTCATTTTTTTTAGATGTTATCATTCAATACTTCTTAGTATTAAGGTCAAAATACACAAGGAAACCATATAAAATTTATAATTCTGCTTGTCAATAAAAAAGCAGGGTTTCAAAACGTTAAATATCATTTTATTTTGAAGTTGGGGTGTTACACGTGCTCTAATTGTCTGATGCTATTGTATAGGTCCTCGACATGCTTTTCAAGACGCTGCCGGATGACCGGGACTTCCGGGGAATGTGAAGGATAGGTATGGACAATGGCTCGATTGAGATCCAGAAAATCTTCCTGGCTGCAAGATAAAAGATGCTCCCGGAAGCAGTGGTCTAAAGGTTCTGAAAACACGCTGAAGAGTGGTTTTAAGGCCAACCCCTCAAAAAAGCCTTTCAGTATTCCTTTGAGTGCCATATCGTCAGACCACACGATTTCCCCAACCCCATCCAGCCGGTCGATACGCATTTTGATGGCCATATTCAAAAAAAATACCAGCAACGCTTCCAATATCATTTCAGCGTCCGGCGCCTTGGATTTATCATGAATATTCTGACCAAACATGGATCCGTATTGCCTCACAGTGACAAGCTTCACCTCGACATCCTCCTTATGACATTTCAGCACAAAATCGCCGGCGGCATGATGCCAGGAAAATATCTGCTCAAAGGTTTCGACATTATAATAACAGGTTAAAATCTTCGCGGCCTGTCGATAGAGGCTTATGGTTTGTTGGGCTGTCAGGAAAAAGTTCCCATTCTCCTGATCCCAAACAATTATTTTGTATTTCCCATCAGACGAATCAATGGAAATGTGGAATTCGTTAAACCCTTCGAGCCAATCACCCAAAAACATCCGGGTTTCAGCTTGATTCATCTGTGCAAAAACATTGCCCTGAGCGTAAACTTTGGGAACAAACGAATGGGGATAATCTGTGTCGAGCATTTTTAAATGCCGATATTCCCGTTGTGCGCACGCTTTGCCGATTTCCGTAACCGCAATGTTGAGAACAAAGGGAATGCAAGCGTCTTTCAAAATGGTCTCGATTTTTGCCGGGTGATAAAATTCTCCGTGCTTGTCTAAAATGATTCTGATCTCGTCTATTTCTTCAGGTGGAATCCGTCGGCCAAGGCGACGGGAGACTGCCCGTGAAAGGATCGCAAATCGATCTTTTTCCAGAAAATCTCTCGCGGCTGAAAAGCAGTCACCGTGACTGAAGAACAGATCACTGCTTGAAACAAAAGTTCCGGCGGCTTGAGAGCGGCTAAGGGGAATCGGAATCGACCACATGGGATCGTCTTCACGGACGGGATTGTTTCTGTTGGATAAAAAGAACTTAAATCTCGGCATTCAGGTTTCTTGTGTTGATATTTCTTACCTGTATTTGTTTATTTCATCCAATATCTCAGGAGCGACCTCATAGCCGAGTTCCACCGCTTTGTCCACATTCTCAACAGCAAGTTCATACTCCCCTTTTTCAAGGTAGGCGATGGCCAGATTATTGTATGCCACGGCAAAGTCCGGTTGGAGTTCGATAACCTTTAGATTTGTATCGATGCTTTCTTCAATCATCCCTTTCATTAGATATGCGTTGGCCAATGTTGTATAGGCTTGCAGGAATTTGGGATTCCATCGAATTGCTTTTTCCAGGGCCGGAATCGCTTCGTCAACATTTCCCATTTGAAGATGAACGAATCCAATATTGCCATACCCTTCGGC
>ENA-OSEO01001177-OSEO01001177.1-sediment-metagenome-genome-assembly--contig:-NODE-1177-length-51570-cov-14.786087_pt1 | contig 51570 bp, 31 predicted proteins | sample MGYA00237883_ERZ534232 | MGnify/ENA metagenome assembly ERZ534232
TTTAAATTGTTAATATTTAATTTGAAAAAAATGCAATTTTATTTGTTTAGCCATATGGCTTTATTTTCAGGGCAAAATACTATACTACTTTACAAAAGTTGGTATATCTGAATCATATAGAATTAATAAAAAATACATTTCTTATCGAACTCACGAAAATCTAGGATAAAATAAAACTGCGATATATTTATATATCTGCGCCTTTGCGTTTCTTTTCTCACGAATAAAATTGTTTCAGCTTTTCTCTGAGAAATTCCAATGCCTTCGTTATCTGTGTATTGACTGTACTTTCAGTTACAGATAACTTCTCAGCAATTTCTTTATAACTAAGGTTGGAATTGCGACTTAATAAGAATATCTCTTTCCTCCGGGATGGCATTCGGTCAATTAAAAATTCCAGGCATTTTTGTAGCTCATCAAATACAACCTGATCCTCTGTAACAAAATCAAAGTTCTTTTCCTTATGAAGTATGTAATTAATATAACCCTGTATATAGACTTTCCTCTTTAAATAATTAATAATTAAGTTCCTGGTTATAGATAATAAATATCCTTCGAATGACAAAGAAGGATCCATTGATTTTCTTTTCTCCCATATAACAATAAAGACTTGTTGAGTGATCTCCTCTGAATTTTCAACAGATAGATGGTATCGCCTTGCAAGGTTAAATACTTTTGCATAATACATGTAAAATATCCTCTCAAAAGCTTTTTTATTTCCTTCTGAAAGTTGAGAAACCAGTATGGAGATGTTGGAGGTCATTTGCGGATGCAAGATAATAAATAAATAAAATAACCATAAACCCTTTCTGGGTTTGGAACCCTGACAGGGTTATCGGATTATTTAATTAACACCGCCCTCACCGGCGAACCGTCTGCATTTTCCAATGGTAAAGGAAAACAAAAAAACGTTCCGGATAGTACCGTTAAATTTTCCGGAAACAAAAGATTCTCAATAATTATCAGGTTTTTATCGAATATTTTCAGATGATTCGGGTAGTCTTTACTATCTGCAGGATCAACGGAAATAGTATCAAATCCAATTCCCTTGAAATGGAAGGTAAGAAGCCAGTCTGTTGCTGCTTTTGTAAGTGTTGGATATCCCCTGAAATACCCGGATTTTCCCCAATATTTACTCCAGCCGGTATTAAAGAGCACAAAATCGACAGAAATAAAATCTTTTTGAAATTCCAGGAGAAATTGTTTCTCAATGAACTGTGTATTTCCGGGAACAGTAATTATAACCGCTTCGCCTGTGAAAGCATCAAGTGGCAGACGGTCCAGGGTTTTTACGTCTTCCTTCATATGGGCGGGTGCATCTATATGGGTCCCTACATGCGATTCAAAGCTTAAGTGTGTTTCTCTAAAACCCTCAGACTGAATAGTATTGGAAGGGGAAAAGGAAGGCTGTGCTGTACCTGGATATACGGGAATATGATTATTCAGGGGATGTGAGAGGTCGTATATTTTCATTTCAGTTTTGTGTTAAATATGAATTACCCCTTTGTGTACCTTCGTGAAACCCTTTGTGAACTTTGTGGTTATTCTCATTACGTATTTTACCACAAAGGACACAAAGTTATACACTAAGGTACACAAAGGTAAATTAATCCACAGCTTCAATAAATACCAGAAACGACATACAGGTTTCCGAAAACGGGAGTGCCATGCCCGGGTCTTTTAAAATATCGCCAGAAAGCACGAATGATTCCTCAGTATCAACAAATTCAACCCGATATTTACGTCCTGGCTGAATACGGGTCAGGGAAACGGGAAAATTAAATGCGTCTTTCGCATCCCAGCGCAGGAAAAGCAATCCTGCTTTCGAACCATCTGCACTATAGAAAATAATTCCTGCTGCAGGGGCCCCTTCCTCAGGTCGGAAGATATCATAAAGGCAATCGTATTTCAGCTCACTCAGTCTCCTGTAATGATCTGCTTCCTTTAATATTACTGATCGCTGATGCTCCCCTATATGAGGAAGGTCAGCAACCACGCCCCAGGTTCCTGCCATTGCACTACGACAATACATACGGGTGAATTCATCGTCATCCTGGTTATTTTCATCAGGGCGGTTTGTCCAGCGAAGTGCCGACCAGGGGGGAAGGAACTCCATAGACCGGATAGCCTCCTGGAAATTACTTCGTGCATGTACCAATCCTGTTCTGCTTCCGTCCCTTATCCATTGAGCCTGGGACGATAACACAGTGAACTCGTTCAGCATACGGCCACCACTCTGACAACTTTCTATGTACAGATCAGGAAAAGTACTCCTGACCTTTTTTAATGCTTCCTGAAGTGCTACAACGTTTTTCATTTGCCCGGCGCTACTTTCAGCTACAAAAAAATCCTGGTCGTATTTCCACCATGCCGCATTGTAATTTTTACAAAGTGACTTAACATGATCAACCAGGTAAGTATCGAAATCCGATCCGTCAAGATCAACCAGCATACCGTCAATAAAAGAGCGATAGAATCCTGGTTGTTTATCAATTTTCAGTACGGATGGAATCTCAATACCAGGTTTAACAAACTGGGGACAGGTCCATATTCCCGGTTGAATCCCTTTATCACGCACCTGTTTTAACAGATCTTCAAATTCTCCGGGGGAAAATTTATCCGGATGAGGCACCCAATCACCACAAGCCTTATACCATCCTGCATCTATTACAAAATAATCAAATCCATATGGATCCATTGCTTTTACCTGTCTGGAAAGAAAATCCCCGTCTATACCAAAGCGCACAGCATACCAGTGGTTCCAGGAAAAAGGGAATGAAGGAGAAGGTCCTCCATACATACGTGCAGCAAGTGATCTGCGAATTTTCATCCATTCTGCCCGTGCAAGGGATTCGTCTGTTCCGGATAATGGAGTTATCATAATTGCAGGTCCGTCAATACTTTCTCCCGGTTCAAGGATTAATTGAGTTTCTTCCTCCGGGAGAAAAACACGGAAATCCAGTCCTCCCGGAATTCCTTTCAGTTCTGCCCGCCATCCTCCACACCAGTCCATCCCAAAATAAAGACGGGTGGAATCTCCTGTGATCAACCAGTATGCACTCGTCCCATTTTCTATGACATCGGAGCTATGCAACCTGCTTCCCAGTAACTTTGTTTCACCGTCATCAAAAGTAAACTGATGTGGCAAATAAGATAAAGGTTCCCAGTAACGTAAGTTGCTTGCATCCCCGGGAACAGCCCATACTCCATTCCAGGCAGGGAACCATGGCACTTTTACTGCTTCACGGCTGTTATTTGAGGCTCTTACCCTTAAACGCACAAGTGGACTTTCACGGTCGAGTTCAACAATCCAGGTTATGGTGAATCCACCAGGTAACACACATACCGATTCGGCACGTAAAAAAATTACATCGTCAGTACGTCTCCAGTTTATAATCTGTAAGGGCTCATTTAATAAGTGTTGTACAGGGAACCACTTATCCAGACTTATATCAGTGTCTATATCCGTAAAAATCATTTCTCCTGACCTGATCCATTTACCGGATACCAGTACTGGTGCACCCTGGGGAGTCAATCCAAGCAGAAGTTCCACAGCATCATTTTTTAATTCAAGGGTTGATTCCTGTGTGGAAGTTTTAGCAGCAGACATTTTTGTCTTCTTCCTTGTATTATTTTCGGGGGAAATTTTGGAAGATTGGGCAAAGGACAATGTATTTATTCCCAAAATAAAAATAAAGCAACTTAATAATATCTTATAAGAACTACCTGATAAACTTTTTTTTATTTTCATTCTCATTTTAGCAGTTCGTTAAATAATCTATAAACTATAATTCAAATAAAATCAAATTAAGGTCTTTAACTTTCTTTATGTTGAGTCCACTCCGAAAAATCGAATTTACGATTTTCAATTGTTTTACCCCCCCAGCCCCCTAAAGCCTGCCTGTCGGCAGACAAGGGGGGAGAGCCTATAAATCAGCAACTTGCAAAAAGTCCCCCTTGGGGGATTTAGGGGGAAATGACTTTTCGGAGTAGGCTCAAAGTTAAAATCTGCAGTTATAAGATTTGTAAAGTTGTTTATCCTCAAGAACAGGTATCAAAGTTTGTTCTCCATTGAGCAAATAAAGAATAATGTTAGTATCCAGTACTATATTATTCCCATTCATTGCGCCAGGATTTTTGTAATAATAACGGATCTTTCTTTAACTGAATCGATCCGCAATATTTTTTCAGATCAATACATAATTTCTTTCTGGTTTTATTCAGGAGGTTCATTTTAGCAATTACCTCTTCCTTTGATGATCCCCGTTTAATGATATTTATCATGATTACTGCTATTTATGCAAAATTAAGATTAATTTTTATTTTTATTAAAATAAAATAATTCTTAATCTCATTTTAAAACATAAGTTCCTTTCTCCCCCCACTTGATTTCCACATGAGAAATGTACCAGTTATTTCCATCGTCATTATTTCCCTGGAAAAACAGATGTGTTCTGTTATTTATATCCCGAAAAATATGGGGATGTCCTGATTCACATTAATTCCAGAATAAAAAAGTCAACGAAACCAGGAAGATTGAAAAAAGGAAGGTAATCTTATTCCACCAGGTACTAAAAAGCAGGTACTACATTAATTGATTTGCCATCTTTTTCAAATTTATCCATGTAATTAAAAGTAATTATGGTTCCGTCACTCGTATTAAAAAAATCCATTGCTTCATTCAGTCCATTATATTCACGTGAAAAATTCAGATCGTTAAGTTCATAACACACCTGAATTAACTCTTTGATCTTTCCATTTTCCAACATGATAAAATCACTTTCATTTTTCCCCCTGAAATAAAACAATTGACGATATTTTCTTCTAAGATGAATAAAAATCAGATTTTCAAGCCGTATTCCTTTTTCATCAATAAATTTATTTTGTTATTATCAAATCATATCGTTCGATAATAACAAAATAAATTTAACCTGATGAAAGAAAAATCGGGAAAATAATTATAGAATCCTCTTTCTTATCTGATCCTTATTCTGCAATTTCATATTTTATTAGCAGTGCACCCGGTTTTTGTGAAATATACAGGTCTAAACCTTCCATCAATTCCTTTCCGCTTTTCTTTATGGTGATATTATCATAAACATATTTCAGATCATATACAGCATTTTCTATCAATCCTCCAAGTTTAACCTGTAATGATTCCTGGAGACTATCTATACGCCTGAAAGCAATTACTATTCCGTCTTTATTATCCGGCCTGTTCAGCTGGTATGCCAGCCAAACATTATCCCTGTGGTTGCTCCTGCTGCTTGTAAGTGGATAAAAATCACCATAATAGTAAGGGCGAAGTTCTTTATAGTCACTTATACATTTTTGCACTTCAGGAATTGATTCGGAATTTCTTCCTGTGACCTCCCAGTTTATGACAGCTGCAGCACCCAATCCTGAAAGGAATGTATAACTATCTGGTTTATAAATAGCAGTGCCATGGATAGGCAGGTAAAAATGTAATCCGTAGGTATGGCATTGATACCCGTTTGGTTCACCATACTGGTAATCGGTTCTCCAGAGAGGGGAACTCCGTGAAGTAGTTTCCAGGTCAATTCTTCTTCCTCCGCTGGCGCAGTTGTCGATAAGAAGATTGGGAAACCGCACAAGCAAACTGTCCCAGTATGCATACAAACCCTGAATATGTTTTATTTCAGAAATGCCCACCCGGCCAGGTTTATCATTTGCTTCCCAGTATGGAGTCGGATTGAAATTAAAATCCTGCCGGTAATAATCAATCCCTTCTCTTTCCAGGAATTCAGAAATATAATCCGTAAGCCAGATGCGGGCTTTGTCATTCCCGAGGTCAAAAAGTGAATTTACATCTCCCGGAAGTCTTATAAGCCATTCGGGGTGTTCCCTGTCGATCTGGGTTCCCGGGCGAATCCGTTCGGGTTCAAACCATACCATGAATTTTGCCCCGGCAGCATGCACAGCATCAGCTAAAGGCCGCAGCCCGTTTGGAAAACGTTCCTTGTCAACAGTCAGATTACCTACATTTTCACCCCATCCCCCGTTTTTCTTGTTCCAGCCACATCCGGTGTACCAGCCTGCATCCAGCCAAAACACTTCCGGGATAGTCTGAAAGTACTGATATCGTTTCACCAGGGCAACAGCATATTCTTCTGTAAGGCAGGTGTACTCCTGGCACGGAGCAGGGTCACCATAATCAAAACTGCCTGATAACGGGTATTCTGCAAAAGAACCGTTGATCTTTCTTGAATGATGTTTCAATATAAACTGCCTGAATTTGTTATGGCCTGTCATACGGTCTTCTCCCTCCCAAAAAAGAAGGCATATCTTTGGTGTACGTATTTCTTCCTTCGGATAGAGGCTGAGTTGCATCTTCTCCATTCCCGATTTTAAAGTAACTCTGTTTCCTCCCGCCTGTGAAATATCAGCGAACCATTTTCCTGTCCATCCCACTGCAACCATAATTCCTTTCTGATCAGGCATTTCGATATTAAAAAACGGGAATGCGGTATTATCTGAAGATCGCCCTCCGGCAGGAGTCATATATACATTTTCTCCATTGTTAAGAGTAGTGAGAAGCGGCTGAAAATCCCTTCTGTCAGCATTGCTTCCTCTTGCATGATGCAGGATAAAGGAACCGTCAGAGCCTGAGGTAAAAGAATGATCTATAACCGCTGCTTTTTCAATGAGAGGAGTGTTCTTCCCGGAAGCATTGTTAAATTTTAATACCCATTCCACAGCCTGAAAATCATCAAAGCAGGTAACAAAGCATTTTACAACCAGACCGCTATTTGGATCTGTATAAGTATACACTGATTCTTTAACATCAGGATTTGCTGATGTTACCTTCTCTACCTTATACTGCCAGCTCCTGATAAATGCATCAGAACTCTTCCCTCCATAAACAAAAGAAAACGGAGGTATTTTGTTCTTCGCAAAATTGTCTTCCACCCAGCGGGAAATATCAGATTTACCATGTTGGGCATATGTTTCCTGGTAATTAAGAAATATACTGGGTAACATTAAAAAAATTAATTGTAAGATTGGATTTTTCATTTTAATTTATTTTAGAAATTTAATATAGTTTTGGGTAAAAATAAATTTGTACTTCTATTCCCCCTACCTGTCTGCCGACATGCAGGAATCCCCCAAGGGGGACTTTTTGGCCGGTGGAAAACCATCACTAACATCACCCCCTATATCCCCCAAGGGGGACTTTTTAGCCAGTGGAAAATCATCACTAACATCACCCCCTAAATCCCCCAAGGGGGACTTTTTAGCCGGTGCATAATTATCACTTCAGTTTTTTTAATAACATTACCAGTTCATTTTACCAACGTTAGACCTTTCTTGGTTCTCCCCCCTGGGGGAGTCAGAGGGGGCAACAGTTCTCCCCCCTGGGGGAGTCAGAGGGGGAAAGAAAGACGTATTAACTCCCTTATTTTTTTTATTGATCCCTTCATTCAACCTTCCTGTAACTTATCAATAATGAACCAGGTTTTACGGGAATACTAATATCTAAACCTTCCGCCAATTCAACCCCTGATCTGTTGATCTTCAAACCATAATCTTCATAAAATATTTCATATAATGAATTCTTATCCAGTCCTTTAAGATTTATTTTCAAGCTCTCACTGAAATTCCCTTCCCGCCGGAATGCCATAATAACTCCATCGCCCTCTTCAGGTCTGTTCAACTGGTAGGCAAGCCAGGTATTATCTTTGAGAATACAGGACAGATCTGTTAAGGGATAATAATCTCCAAAATAAAAGAAAGGTCGTAAACTTTTATATTCATCCATTAATTTCTTCATTTCAGCTATTGAATGATCCGGAGTATTTATGTACCATGAGGTTACTATAGAACTGCCGAGATTGGACCTGAAATGATATTCATCCCTGAAATGAGTACTTGTGCCATGCAAAGGCAGGTAAAAATTCAGTCCATATGTCTGATCCTGGGAGCCATTTGGATACAAACGGCTGGCATAATCTGTCCTGTAAAAAGGTGAACTTCGTGAAATCGTTTCCAGGTCAATTCGTCGTCCCCCACTGGCACAATTATCTATTATAAGATTGGGGAATCTGACAAGCAAGCTGTCCCAGAATGCATATAAACCTTCAATATGCCTTATCTCTGAAATACCGATCCTCTGGGGTTGGTCCAATTTCTCCCAATATGGATAAGGATCCATATTGAAATCCTGCCGGTATATATCTATTCCTTCCTGACGGATCATAAATGAAATATGGTCCGTTATCCATTGAAGCGCCTCCTCATTCCCAAGATTCAACAATTTCTTAATAGGTGATGCATTGGGAATTTCTGTTACCCATTCTGGATGTTCAAGGTATAATTGACTTCCCTTACTTACACGTTCCGGCTCAAACCATACAAGAAATTTAGCTCCGACTGCGTGAGCTGCTTCAGAAATAGGTTTTAATCCATTGGGGAAATGTTTTTTATTTACTTCCCATGTCCCGACACTGGGCCATCTCCCATCACTTCCTTCCGGTAAAGTGTACCAGCCTGCATCCATCCAAAAAGCATCAGGAACAAGATCAAATTGTTTATAACGATCTATTGTGGCAAGAGAATAAATTTCTGTCATACATGCACCGGCGCAAGGAGAAGGGCCTCCTCCTGCTCCATCAACATTAGCAGCAAATGGTAATTCAGGTGGTTTCCCATCTATCATGCGTGTATGATGAGCCATGATAAATCTTCGAAACTGGTTATGTCCTGTCATCCTGTCTTCTCCCTTCCAGAATAACAGGCAGATTTTGGGTGTGCGGATCTCCTCCCCCGGGAATAAGCTTAACTGCATTCGTTCCATCCCTGATACCAGGGCAACTGACCTTTCATCTTTTTGCTGTACATCTGCATACCATTTGCCTGTCCAGCCTATGGCCACCATGATCCCCTTATGATCAGGCATCTCAATGTTGAAAAAAGGAAATCCGAGTCCTCCATCAGAGGAACGCCCCCTGTCAGGAGTCATATATATACTTTTCCCAATCACCAGTTCATCATCATATGGTCTGAAATCAGCGCGCTCCGCTGCACCCCCTCTAGCATGATGAAGAATAAATGCACCTTCCACTGCTGAAGGAAAAGAATGATTTATTACGGCCGCTTTTTCTAAAAGAGGAGCATTTTCTCCCGAAGTATTGTAAAATCTTAGCAACCATTCCACTGCCTGGAAATCATGAAAACAGGTAACGAAGCATTTTACAACAAGACCGCTCCGGGGATCTGAATAGGTATATACCGACTCTTCAATATCAGGATTTATTGACGTTAGCTTCTCTGCCTTATACTGCCAGCTCCTGATAAAAGTATCAGAACTCTTTCCTCCGTAAACAAATGAAAACGGGGATATTTTATTCTTTGCAAAATTGTCTTCTGCCCAGTGGGAAATATCAGATTTTTCATGTTGGGCATATGTCTCCCCGCAATTAATAAATATACAAGTAAACCATAAAAGAATTAATGTTAAGAGCAGATTTTTCATTTTAATTTATTTTAGAACTTTAATATAGTTTTGGGTTTACACATCTATTCCCCCTAAATCCCCCAGGGGGGACTTTTTAGCCGGTGCATAAGCATCCCCAACATCACCCCCTAAATCCCCCAAGGGGGACTTTTTTGGCCGGTGCATAATCATTAATTCAATTCATTTAATAACATTACCAGTTTATTTTATTAACGTTAGACCTTTTTGTGGTTCTCCCCCCTGGGGGAGCCAGAGGGGGAAAACAGTTCTCCCCCCTGGGGGAGTCAGAGGGGGAAAGAAAGACGTATTAACTCCCTTATTTTTTTTATTGATCCCTTCATTCAACCTTCCTGTAACTTATCAATAATGAACCAGGTTTTGTGGGAATATGAATATCTAAACCTTCCATTAATTCAGCTCCTGATCTGTTGATCTTCACACCATAATCTTCGTAGAATACTTCATATAATGAATTCTTATCCAGCCCTTTAAGATTTATTTTCAATGTTTCATTGAAATTCCCTTCCCTCCGGAATGCCAGGATGACTCCATCGCCCTCTTCCGGCCTGTTCAACTGGTAGGCAAGCCAGGTATTGTCTTTAAGAATACAGGACAGGTCAGTTAAAGGATAATAATCCCCATAATAAAAGAAGGATCGTAAACGTTTAAATTCATTCATGTACTTCTTCATTTCAGCTATTGAATGAGTCGGATTATTTATATCCCATCCTACTACTATAGCACTGCTCAGATTAGAACGAAAATGATAATCATCCCTAAAACGGGTACTTGTTCCATGTAAAGGTAAATAAAAATTCAGGCCATATGTCTGGTCTTGTGAACCATTTGGGTATAGATAACTATAAAAATCCGTTCTGTATAAAGGGGAACTTCGGGATATAGTTTCCAGATCAATTCTGCGACCACCGCTGGCACAATTGTCGATAATAAGATTAGGAAACCGGATAAGAAGACTGTCCCAGAAAGCATACAAACCTTCGATATGCCTGATCTCGGAAATCCCTATCCTCTGAGGCTGATCTAATTTTTCCCAGTAAGTGTAGTTATAATAATTACTAAAATTGAAATCCTGCCGGTAGATATCTATCCCTTCCTGACGGATTATATCTGAAATGCGATCCGTTATCCATTGAAGCGCCTCTTTATTTCCAAGATTTAATAATTTCTTGTTAGACTGAACATTGGGAATTTCTGTTACCCATTCAGGATGTTCAAGGTATATCTCAGTCCCCTCACTGACACGTTCAGGTTCAAACCATACAAGAAATTTTGCTCCGACTGCGTGAGCAGCATCAGAAATAGGTTTTAAACCATTTGGGAAATTTTTTTTATTTACTTCCCATGTACCCAAATTAGACCATCTTCCGTCACATCCTTCCGGTAAGGTGTACCAGCCTGCATCGAGCCAAAAAGCCTCAGGAACAAGATCAAATTGTTTATAACGATCAATCGCAAAAAGTGAGTACAATTCAGTCTGACAGACGTATTCATTACAAGGGAAAGGGCCTCCTCCTGATACTGCCAGTGAAGCTGCGATCGGTAATTCGGAGGGTTTTCCATCTATCATCCGGGTGTGATGAGCTATAACAAATCTTCGGAACTGGTTATGCCCTGTAATCCTGTCTTCTCCCCTCCAGAATAATAAACAAATTCTGGGTGTACGGATCTCCTCCCTGGGAAATAAGCTTAACTGCATTCTTTCCATCCCTGATACCAGTGTAACTGATCTTTCATCCTTCTGCTGAACATCTGCATACCATTTACCTGTCCAGCCTATGGCAATCATTACTCCCTTCTGGTCGGGCATCTCGATATTAAAGAAAGGAAATCCAAGTTCACCATCAGAGGAACGCCCCCCGACAGGAGTCATATATATACTTTTTCCTACAACCAGCTCATCATCAAATGGACGGAAATCGGCACGCTCTGCTGTACTCCCTCTTGCATGATGGAGAATAAACGGACCTTTTACAGCTGAAGTAAAAGTATGGTTTATGACGGCTGCTTTTTCTAAAAGAGGAGCATTTTTCCCCGAGATATTGTAAAATCGTAGCAGCCATTCCACGGCCTGGAAATCATGAAAACAGGTGACAAAACATTTCACAACAAGTCCGCTCTTGGGATCTGTATAAGTGTATACTGACTCTTCAACATCCGGTTTTGATGAAGTTTTCTTCTCTGCCTTATACTGCCAGCTTTTAATAAAAGTGTCAGAACTCTTTCCTCCATACACGAATGAAAACGGAGGTATTTTGTTCTTCGCAAAATTGTCATCCACCCAGTGGGAAATATCGGATTTTCCTTGTTGGGCATATGTTTCCTGGTAATTAAGAAATATACCAGGTAACAATAAGATAATTAATGGTAAGAGTAAATTTTTCATTTTTATAATTTTAAATACCTTATGTAGTTTAAGGTAAAAATCAATTTGCACATCTATTCCCCCTAAATCCCCCAGGGGGGACTTTTTGGCCGGTGCATACTCATTAATTCAATTCGTTTAATAACATTACCAGTTTATTTTATCAACGTTAGACCTTTTTGTGATTCTCCCCCCTGGGGGAGTCAGAGGGGGAAAGAAAGGCAGGATAATTATCTTATTTCATCCCTCAACTTCTCCCCCTAAATCCCCCTTGGGGGACTTTTTAGCCGGTGCATAATCATTACTTCAATTCATTTAATAACAGTACCAGTTCATTTTGCCAACGTCAGACCTTTATTGGTTCTCCCCCTTGGGTGAGTCAGAGGGGGAAAGAAATGCAGGATAATTATCTTATTTCATCCCTCAACATCTCCTCCTAAATCCCCCAGGGGGGACTTTTTGGCCGGTGCATAATCATTAATTCAATTCATTTAATAACATTACCAGTTTATTTTATCAACGTTAGACCTTTTTTGGTTCTCCCCCCTGGGGGAGTCAGAGGGGGCAAACAGTTCTCCCCCCTGGGGGAGGCAGAGGGGGAAACAAATTAAGTTGTTGAATATTACTGTATAATCTACCCCAATGCAAATATTTTATTTTCCCCGGTAATAGTAACAAGCTGAGAATAATGATAAACTGTTGCTACCTCCTTATCTCCCTCAATAATCGGGGTTTCTGCCTCGATAATAAGATCGGCAAAGTGAGGTTTATTAAAAGCAATATAGGCAAGATTAAGCCAATCGATCTGGTTTTCATACGGCTTTGAGAGATCAGGAAACGCTATTGGACCTGTATCGACCTGGTACACTTGTTTCGGATGGCTTATGTTCATGGTCTTACAAGGACATTCAATGAAAGCTGTCAGCCCGGTTTCCTCGTTTTTAAATATTGTCTGTGTTACAATGGGAATCCCTGCTGCAGTTACATCGCGAATTTCTTCCCAGGTGTGTAATTGCCTTATTTTTTCAGGAGCAGGTGTATAAATTACAGGATTATCTCCCCACATTTCTTCCATTGTTTTAACATTACTACGTGGGCGAAATCCTTCCCCCCGTTTATTATGATAACGCCTGAAAACCAACACTTTTCCGTCACCGAAAATAGGAAGAAAATCATAATTGTCTTTATAGAACAAATTCTTTTCAGCAAAAGTATCTTCACTTTTACAGGATGCTCCCTGGTAAAAGATTTTGTTGGTTCCTGATTTTTCATCAGTAATAATGGTCCGGCTTTCAATCCACATCCTGACAGAATTAAATGCTGCAGTATTGCAGACAAATGACTTCCCATAATCAATGCATGAAAAAATATCATTTTTTTCTGAAGATTTGTTCTTATTAGTGCAACTTGTTAAAGTTGGTGCTATAATAGCTCCGGATATTGTAAAAAGCCCATTTTTCATAAAGGTGCGGCGCGATGCCCGGGATTTTTGAACTAATCTTTCCTTAAAATTATCAGGAACAGTTCCCTGATCTTTTTTTGTATTTTTCTTCTTCATAATTAAAATTATTTTATAGTTACTGAAGTTTCGCAGATAATTTTAACTTTAATAATGCATTATAAGGTAATATTTTTTAATCTTTTCCCTTTGTGTAACTTTGTGAAATTCTTTGTGCTCCTTTGTGGTAAAATTGAATGGCTTGATTTTTACTGTAAAACCTGTCCTTTGAATTGTAAAGAGTATAGATCAGCCTCTTTCATCACAAAGCGCAACCGCACAGGTTCACCTTGCAATGTATTAAGGGTTGGATCATTATTCCAAATCACACTACCTTCTATTTTATCACCAACGATCAGCGGGCAATCTGCAAGTGTAAATCCCGGAACAGGAATGCCTTTGGTATCAATGATTTCCACTTGTATGCTGCCTGCTGCTGAAGTACTGTAGTTGATGATCAACTTTTCCCCGGTAAAAGTCAAGAGTTTTGTAATTAGTTCACCTTCTTCAGCTCCGGCGTGGATAGATATAAATCCATCTGTACGAAGCACATAGCGATGCCCACTATTGCCATGGTATATTGACATTTCCTCGTCACTGGTCGGAATCACATTTAATGCAACATAATTTCCACGGCTTTGCCATCTTTCCGGATCTAACCCTGGCCGGATAAAAGCATCTGTGAACAAACGGTTATATGTTTCAGAACCTGCCCTTGAAGTCATAAATAATATATCTGTTGATCCGAGCATCGCATCGGTCTTTTCGGTACCTACCCGACCGGCCATATACCTTGTTGGCAGGGCAATAAAAATGTGCGGTGCCCGAAAATAAGGTTGTGTCTGGCTGGTATACAGATGCTCGCCAGGCATGTTCGGATACATGGCTACAGGAGTGCTCCAATGAATAAAGTCAGAAGATGTAGTACGGGATATCGAACGTAATCCTTTCCCCGCTTCTACAACAATTTGGGAATTACCCGCAGAATCCTTTTGCGGATCTTTACTCTCTCTGGTTTTATGTGTCCACGTCCTGAAATAACATACGTAAAGCTGTTCAGTCTCAGACCAGAATGATACGTTCTGGGAATCAAAAGCATGTGACCAGCTCATATCATATGGTATAACAGCCTGACCGGTTAATTTTCTCCACCTGATACCATCTGCCGATACGAATGCATGAAGTCCTTCTGCTTTAATTTTCCGCTGATATCCGGGGTGTCCGGCAAGAGCCTTAAAACGCTCATTTGGATCCACATCCTTCCGGGTATCGAGGAATGGTGAGAAATTATGACTGAAAGGCGGCTGTCCGGCAAGTACAACATTGTTTTTCCGTGTACCATTTACCTCGAAAAGACCCAGGTCAGGAAAAATCCAATCAATCCCATCAGTGCTTTCTGCATAACAGGTGATCTCCCCCGGATGTCCGCTATAATCAGAACGACCTGTATAAGACGGATCAATCGACCGGTAATAAGCACGATAGAGTTGTCCGTCTTTAATAACAGTGACATAGGAACCGCTTAAAGGAGCCCTGGATAAAGGGAGCAGTTGTGGATGATTCATCTGAAATTCCAGGTTAACCAACCTGTCCACAAGCAAACTGTCAACAAACAATTCCAGTCGTGAACCGATATCGATAATCTTGTCATCCTTATTATCCTGAACAGGGGAAATATTGCATGCGGTAAGAACCAGCAGGAAAAAAGCCAGACAAAGAATTCCGGAATTAACTGTGCTTTTAGATCTGATTGACGAATTCATATTAAAAATATTATAAAATATAACCTTCAGTTTACAAAGTTAAATTCTTTGTGTCCCTTCGTGAACTCCTTTGTGTCCTTCGTGGTTCAATACATTTGATATTTAACCACAAAGTACACAAAGGAGTTCACAAAGGGACACAAAGGAGACACATTAATTAAATCAATTATATCCTGGAAACTATAATTCATTCAGTGTCCATTGATCTCTCCACCTGACGATTACAGTCTTGTTTTCCCTGTTTATTTCCAGGGGAAGCCAGATATGCCTGAATTCCATAAAATCAGGAACTTCACTTCCGGATATTTCGCTGTATTTTCCGGATATAAAAATAAATTTTCCGGGATGATCTGCTACCGGGAACACATGTGCAACCTGTGATTTAAACGTGGTTTCTTCGTCCGGGCCACTGGCAAATTTCCCTTTTGGTTCCCATGGTCCCCAGATATTATCTGCTGTAAAATATGTATTGCTATTTGCCTTGTAACCGGTCAGTCGCGATTCAAAAAGGTAATACGTATCCTTATCTTTAAGAATTGCCGGAGCCTCACCCTCAGCCCCTTCCATAAGTGCTCCCTTCAACACAGATGTGTAATCATCGCTTAATTCGTATATATAGGTATCCCCATGGCCAACAATAAGATAGGCCTTATTATCATCATCCCTGAAGATTTTCATATCCCATCCTCTGATCCTTTCCGGAGAGTCTCTCTTGCCGGTTTGTTTTTCACTTTTCCATATATCCTCAATTAAATTCGGGGTGTTTGCCCATTGAAGTTTTCCTTTAAAATCATAAGGTCCGACAGGGGAATCTGACACTGCCCATATCACATCATTGATGGTCTGAAAATCAGGACTTAAGAGGACTCCCAGAAGAATATATTTACCTGTCACTTCACTTTTAATAATATTCGGCCTGCCTATCAGATTCAGTGGCTGGAGAAGATTTCCGGGCTCGAAACTTGTTTCATTCAATACAATACTTTCCAGTTTCCAGTTGTACAGATCGGTCGAAGAATAAATGGAAAGTCCCGCGTTAAAATTCCATGTAAAAGGTTGATGTGGGAAAGACCCTTTCGGGATAGTGGTGCCACCTATGTAGTTCTGTCCAATCCAGTAATACACACCATTATCATAGAATATACTCCCAAAATGGGATTGAATGGGATTCCCTTCAGTATCATCCCAAAGCTGACCCGGTTTAAAACCGGTATATGCTTTTGATACAGATGATTCAGAGCTTGTTTTTTGCTGGTTACAACTTATAAACAAAGCAGAAGTGGTTATAATACAGCATAACAGAAATAATAGTTGTTTGTTTCTCATTTTTTTTTGTCGGAAAGTAGTGATTTTTTATAAGTTTTATAACCCCTGGCAATAAATTATGTGTAATTTTTTTCAAATGGTTCAAAAAATTGATTGTTCAAAAGGTTAAAATTAATAATTTATTTATGGTATGAGTTTTTACCACAAAGGAACGCGAAGGATTTCACGAAGATGCACTAAGATAAAACAGGCTGTGTGAAAACTAACTGATGAGGATAAAAACATTTGAATTACGTTTAAATAATTCCCAATTGACAGGATCTCATCAGGTTACTGTTTCTTATCACACAGCCTGTTAAGTAAATACAAGTTATTTCAATTCATATCAATATCCCGGATTTTGTGGATATTCATTAGTACAACGGTCAATCTGTGCCTGCGGGATCGGGCGCAGCAGGTGGAATTCCTGGATATTTCCTGCTGCAGTTGCATTGTTATGCAATTTCACCCTTTCCAGCAATTTACCGGTTCGTTTAAGATCATACCATGTAAAACCTTCTCCTGCAAGTTCACGATGACGTTCATTCAGTATTTCATCGATATTAAGCTGTGCAGGGGTAATTAAAGGCATAGTCTGGCCGGGAGCTTCTGCTCTTGACCTTATCGTATTGAAATAATTTGCTGCTATTTGCAGGTTTGCTGCACCTCCCATCATCATATATGCTTCGGCTGCCATCAGGTATGTATCTCCCAACCGATATATAACTTCCGTTCTCCAGTCCCATGTAGGATTACCATATTCTCCGATCACAGCCATAGCCATTTCGGGAGAATCGTCACCCATGTGGCGGAACTTAATTGCCATGCTTGGCCACAATTCCACACCCCATTCTTTTGTTCTGAACATCCGGTATCTGCCTCCCACGAATGCTGCTGCCTCGGCATCTGTCATTTCATCAAACTTTTTCTCCGTTGGGAAAAACACTGCTGTATCTCCGAGAGTACGTCCTGCAGGCAGGGTTTTTGGATTATTATAGTTCCAGACAATTTTGAAGTTAGTGGTCCATCGCATGTCATTCCATTGATTGGGAACATCTGTCCTTGCCGGATCTCTGTTAAATATTTCATGGACAAGGAATTTTGTCGGTCTGTGACGGGACACCTCATTGCCTACATAAAATGTTGCCTGGAGACCGGGTAAACTACGCACCCTGGCAGCAAAACGTCTTGCCCTCCTGTCTCTGTGGCTTTCAATTGAGCCTGAATTTGGAGTTATCAGGAGCCCGAAAATAGTTTCTTCATTATATCCTTTCCCTGAGTGGGGTTGGTAAGGATCCCAAAGAGTATAATAACTATCAATTAAATCATAAGTCCCTGAATTAATAACTTCTACTGCCCATTTTGCAGCTTCAGCGTAATCCTTTACAATAAGGTTTACTCTTGCCAGTAAATGTTTTGCGGCACCTGATGTGGCCCTGGGTATATCATTTACAGCTGGAAGGTTGGCAGCCGCATATTCCAGGTCTTCAATGATCACCGGCCATATATCTTCTTCAGGAGTGCGGTATGCTTCTGTTTCCACACCGAATGTCTCTTCGAGAGTCAGATGTACACCTCCGTGTGTTTCCACCAGGTGATCATAATAAAAGGCTCGCATGAATCGGGCTTCTGCCATAAGGGTCTTTTTTCTTTCATCTGACATATCTTCCACATCATTAACACGTCCTATCACAGAATTTGCCAGGTTTATCCCTTTATAAAATTCAATCCATATATTATACCAGTTTCTTGAGGTGGCGCTCGGGTTCAGACCACCGTCATAGGTATTCAGATATTCACGTGCGCCTGAGCCATATTCAAAGATATCAGTGCCATGATCCCATACATTACAATACCAGCCATATTTAACCTGGACCGGTCCGTACATAGCTTTTGCCAGGTCCTCCATCCCCACCGCTGTAGAGTAATATGTTTTTGCAGTGATACCTGTGCGGAGAGTCTCGTCCAGGTCAGCGCATCCTGCCAGAAAAACGGCAGTTACAATGATTACTATTTTTTCTATATGTTTCATATTCTTTATTTTAAAATCATAATTGTTACATAATTCCAGCATTATAAGCTTAAATCCACTCCAAGAAGGAATGTTGTATAGTTGGGCATATCGAAACCTCTTGCTGCCTCGGGATCGTATCCACCAAAGGAGGTGAATGTGAAGGGATTCTGCACCGAAGTATAAACTCTCGCCCGGTTGATACGTAACCTTGACATCATTTCTTTTGGAAAAGTGTATCCAAGTGTAATATTTCGTACACGGGTAAATGAGGTGTTAAGGTATGCCTGTATTGAGTTTCTAACCTGGGAGCTGATGTGCGGACTCTGATATTCTTTGGATTGCCTGTCAGGCATCCAGTATGGGACATCCCGCATATTATCCATATTGGCATGAGCCTGAAGTGAGAGGAGATCCTGGTATCCCGCAGAACCATAAATGCTGAAATGCTGTGTACCCTGGACAGTATAAATGAAAAACGACAAATCCAGGTTCTTGTATTGCAGCCGGTTTGTCATTCCTCCAATCCAGGATGGCTCTTCTGTTCCGAGAATCTGCCTGTCACTGTCGTCAATCTTGTTATCATTATTTATATCCTTAGCCCTGACATTTCCCGGAACCTGTCCATATAGGGCTGCCTGGGCAGCTTCCTCTGTCTGCCAGATACCATCATAAACCCAATAATAGTTTACATTGATGGGTTCTCCAATGAACCAGCCGCTTCCTATATCATCATTTGTTGTTCCATAAAGGCTTACGATCTCATTCCGGTTTGCTGCAAAATTCAGGTCTGTAGTCCATTTGAAGTCCTGAGTCTGAATACTTATACCTGAAAGCTCGACCTCGATACCTTTATTCCTGGTTTCCCCTACATTCTCAAGTACACTTTCATACCCTGAGGTAAAAGGCAGATTCCGGTTCATCATCAGGTCATAGGTGTCATTTAAATAAACATCCACACTTGCTGTGAGACGATTCTTCCAGAGCCCGATATCAATACCCAGGTTCCTGGAAAGCGTCCTTTCCCATCTCAAATCAGGATTAGGAATGGCTCCATGCTGATAAACCCTGGTTTCGGCTCCGTTAAATGAAATCCAGTCTGACATATACAAAACCCCCTGTGTCTGATAAGGAGCAATTCCTGTATTCCCTGTTTCACCCATACTATACCTGAGTTTCAGCAGGGATATTGTTTCCACGTTGTCCATAAAAGATTCATTTCCGATATGCCAGGCTACTGCCATGGAAGGAAAGACACTATATTTATTCTCGGAAGACAACCGGGAAGATCCATCCACGCGTCCGGTCAGAGTTAATAAGTAACGATCATCATATACATAATTTGCCCTTAACATATAAGATTCCAGTGCCCATTCTGAAAGACCTGTTGCATAACTACTTAATACATCAACACTACCTATATTGTGATATAACTGGTGCTCATAAGGCAGGCCTGTTCCGGCCAGGGAAGTTGATGTCGCTTTATTCCTTTGTATACCGTACATCGCAGTTACATTCACCCGGTGCTTATCAAAAAACGTGTCATCATATGTAAGAATGGATTCATACAAGGTGTTTAAAGTATTACTTTGGGTTTTTGATACTGATGATATGAAATCCCTGTAATATGTACCCCTGGTATAAAATTGAAGATCTGGCGAAAAGGTTGTGCGTAAGGTCAGATGTTCCGGGATAAAGGTTAATTCACCGTAGACTGTTCCCATAACACGGGTTTGCATTCTCTCATCCAGGTTATTTTCCTGCTGCATATCAAAAAGCGGATTCCTGTCCCCAAGTTCATCTTCCATACGTATATTTCCCTCTGCGTCGTAAGGTAATGCCATAGGGGAATTTTTCACTACCTCTGTGAAAGCCACTGAGTAATGCGTCTTGCTGTCACTTACAAAAGCTGACATACCCACGCGCAACCACGGGGCCAGGTCCTGATCTACATTGAAACGGCTTGAAAGCCTTCTGTAATCATTATTTTTAACTGTAGCCTGGTGATCATCCAGGGAAGCGGAAATAGAGTATTTCGTTTTTTCAGTTCCACCACTTACACTCAAGGTATGTTTCTGCTGAAATCCCTGGTCAAAAACCAGGTCCTGCCAGTCAGTGGTCCGGTTCTGAGCTATTGCTTCCAGTTGCCATGGTGCAAAAATAGCTGCATCATTGGTATAGGTGCCGTCCAGGATGTATGCATCTCTTTTAAACTGTGCATAGGTAGGTGTATCCATCAGATCCATCCGTTTAAAAGTATATTGAGGTCCTGCATACCCATTATATTCCACCACTGCCTTTCCTTCCTTACCGCGGCGGGTAGTGATCAGGATCACACCGTTTGCAGCCCTTGATCCGTAGATAGCACAGGAGGATGCATCTTTTAGGATTTCAACAGATTCAACATCACTGGGATTTATATCCATAAGGCCAAACTCCACAGGAACACCATCCATAATAATAAGTGGTGCATTACTTCCTGCCAGGGAACGCTGACCCCTTATTAAAATACCTGAACCTTCTCCCGGCCGAAAACCTGCTGCAGTGATCTGTACTCCTGCTGACTGCCCCTGTAATACATTTTCAATCGAATATACGGCTTGTCCGACAATATCTTCCCTCTTTACTGAAGAGATAGATCCTGTAAGATCACTTTTTTTCATGCTACCATATCCTACCACGATAACTTCGTCCAGTCCGACCATCTCTTCCTCCATAAGCACATTCACAGAGGTTCTCCCTTCAAGGGAAACTTCCTGTGTTATCATCCCGACAAATGAGAACACGAGTACCTGCATATCGGCCGGAACTTCGAGAGTAAAATTACCATTAAGGTTAGTGATAGTACCGATGGTTGATCCTTTGACAACAACATTAACCCCGGGCAGAGGGTCATTTGTTTCAGCACTAAGCACCTGCCCGGAAACGGTTATTGGTTGATTTTTAATAGTTTTCGCTATTGGTATTAGAACAACGAAATTCTCTTTGATCACCTCATAGGTCATATCAGCCTGATCCAGGGTAGTTTCAAGAACTTCGTTTATAGGTTTGTCAATGGAAGAAACGCTCACCCTTTTATTCAATTCCTCAAGATTGTCATTATAAAAGAAGTTCATTTGTCCCTGACGTTCAATTTCCTTGATGACTTCTCTTACAGTTGCGTTCCTCATATTTAAGGATATCTTAGGACTCTGCGAGAAAATATTAGTGGCAGAGACCTGAAAAACTGCTAAAAAGAATATAAACAGTGTTATTTTCATAGTTAGTAGGAACTTTTGTACATCATTGTTGATAAAAACGATGCATGTTTTTAATTTAGTTTTCATACATTTGTAAAGATTTTAGGTTAAACAAAAAATTCCGGTTTAAAGACTTCTGGAATTAAATTTAATCTGAACTGCCGGAAAATGTGACCGCATTTTCCGGCTTTTTTTTACCATAGGCGTTTATTTTAAAGGTTTTACATGAATTTTGATTTTTTAAGTATAACTTTATTTTTATTGATCTCGAAGCTGATGGGGGAAGTCCTTTCGATAGCCCTCAGTACTTCTTCAATAGTAACTTCCTGAAGTGTTCCTGTAAATTTATATTCCTTCATTTTTTCATCCTGGAAACCGATCTTTACATTATAAAACCGTTCCAGTTTCGGCGCAAGCTCAGCCAGTGATTCTCCTTCAAAAATCAATTTCCCGTCTTTCCAGGAAGTATACACCTCAGGATTTATATTTGCAGTGATCCTGAATGCAGCCTCTTCTTTAGTGGAAGGAGTTATAACCGGAATATCCTTTTCTTGCTCTATCGCAGTAATTTTCATATTTCTTTCTTTCCTGGCATAGGTTAGTTTCTGATTGGGTTCCAGGATAACACATTTACTTTTTGCATCTTCAGTAACCGGCTTTACTTCAACAATTCCATTGACAAGGGTGGTTTCAATAGTATTTTCTTCCGGGTAAGATTTTACGTTAAATTTTGTGCCTAATACTTTGATCTTTATTTCCCCTGCATTTACAAAAAAAGGAGAATTGTTTCTGTGTGTTATATCAAAAAATCCTTCCCCTTCGAGGGATACAGTTCTTTCCTTCCCTCCGAAATCAGCACTGTAAGTGAGTTTACTTCCTGCATTCAGCCATACATTGGAGCCATCAGGCAGCATAATGTTGGAACGTGAACCCAGGGGAACGGTGATTTGATTCAGTTTATTTCTGTACCTGATGTTACTGTAATTCTGCATTCCCAGGAATATGGTTGTGCCCGCCAGAAGTACAACACTGGCTGCAACCGCAATCCTTTTCAGATTCCATAAAATTTTAGTTGCCTGACGGGAGGGGGTTTTCTCTTTCACAGTTTTGTCTATCCGTAATTTAAGACGTTCCCAGTTCATATCCAGGATTGTCTCATCTGTTTCTTTCACAGCATCTTCCTGCCATATCCTTTTAATATGGAAATATAATATCCTGTTCTTATGATCAGCATTTAACCATTCTATCAGCTCCTGAGCCTCTTTTTCAGTGGCATTTCCGTTGAGAAATCTGATGATTAAAAGATCATTTATTTCTTTGTTATTCATCGTTTGAATTAATATGAGATGACCTAAGACGTTTTTGATGACATGAACCCTAAAGTATGCAGATAAAATTTTAGGGAAAAAGAGAATTGGAGGAATTAAGAGGAAAGCATGGTTATCCCTCCTGAATCATCTATGAAGTAAATAATTATTTGAAAAATTAAATATTGTTCAGCTGTTATTTACTTTTACTTATAAACAAGTTAGAAACCAATTAGCTTGTTTGTATTTCCTTGCTTATTCTTTAAATTAATGTTATGAAAACAAAACAGGCTGTGGAAAAACATCTTGCGAGGAAAATATTTCCTGGTATATAATATCTTCCGGATGAAAAATTCTCATCAATCACAATTTATTTTCACACAGCCTGTATATGCTAAATATATCAGGTTGAATCCTAATAATTTTTAATACCCCGGATTTTGTGTCATTGTATTTGTACAACGATCTATTTCTGACTGGGGTATCGGTCGAAGTGTGTGATAGTCCTGGATATTGCCTGCAGCAATTGCATTATTATGCAGTTTCACACGTTCCACTAATTTACCTGTTCTTTGAAGATCATACCATGTGTGATATTCTCCTGCCAGTTCACGATGGCGTTCATTCAGAATTTCATCGATATTAAGTTGTGCAGGAGTGATTAAAGGCATGGTTTGACCGGGAGCTTGTGCCCTTGTCCTGATGACATTGAAATAATTTGCTGCTGTTGTCAGGTTGGCTGCACCACCCATCATCATATAAGCTTCAGCTGCTATCAGGTATGTTTCTCCCAGGCGCATTATAGGTTCAGTCCTCCAACGCCACTCAGTATCATCTGAAATTGCAGAAAGAGATTGTTCTGGTGAATCATTACCCTTTTGACGGAATTTTAATGCCATGCTCGGCCACAGTTCAGTACCCCATTCTTTCGTTCTGTACATCAAATACCTTCCACCATGGAATGCTGCTGCCTCGGCATCTGTCATATCATCAAATCTCTTTTCCGTCGGGAAGAATACTGCAGTGTCCCCAATTGCAGCACCTGCGGGTAGAGTTTTTGGATTATTATAATACCATACCAGCTTAAAATTTGTTGTCCAGCGCGAGTCATTCCATTGATTAGGAACGTCAGTCCTCGTTGGATCATAATTGAATATCTCATGTACCAGGAATGGAGTTGGTCTGTGACGGGACACTTCATTTCCAATATAGTATGTTGCCTGAAGCCCTGGTAAACTACGTGTCCTGGCAGCAAAACGTCTTGATTTCTGGTCTCTTTCATCTGATCCTGTTACCGGATTCACTGTCGATGTTGGAGTTATCATCATTCCAAAAATAGTTTCTGCGTTATAACCCTTTCCTGAGTGAGACTGGTAAGGATCCCAAAGGGTATAATAACTGTCTATCAGCTGGTAATCCCCGGAATTGATCACTTCCACTGCCCATTTTGCTGCTTCAGCATAATCTTTTATATAAAGGTTTACCCATGCCAGAAGATGTTTGGCAGCACCTGAGGTAGCTCTTCCTACCTGGCTCTGAGTTACTGGTAAATTAGCAGCTGCAAATTCCAGGTCTTCTATTACTGCTGCCCATACTTCTGCTACAGGGGCACGGGTAGCTTCTGTCTGTACTCCGAATGTTTCTTCAAGTCTCAGCGGAATATCTCCGTGTGTTTCTGCCAGGTGATCATAATAAAAGGCACGCATAAAGCGGGCTTCAGCTACTAATGTTGTTTTTCTTGCCTCCGACATACCTTCCACGTCAGCAGCGCGACCTATCACAGAATTTGCCAGGTTTATTCCTTTGTAAAACGACACCCACATCGGATACCAGTTTCTTGAGGTAGCACTGGAATTCAATTCCATACCATAAGTATTCAGCCATTCACGTGCACCCGATCCATATTCAAAGATGTCAGTCCCGTGATCCCAGATATTATTCCAATCCGCATATTTGGTAGTGATAGGATAATACATTGATTCTGCCAGATCTTCAAATCCCTCCGGTGTTGCATAATAAGTCTCTGCAGTTACACCGGATCGGAGAGTTTCATCCAGATCAGCGCATCCTGCCAGGAAAACGGCAGTTATTATAATTATTAATTTTGCTATTTGTTTCATAGTCTTCATTTTAAAAATTTTAAATCCTTAACATTACATATAAGTGCAAAAATTAAAACGTCAAATCAACTCCAAGCAGGAATGTTGTATAATTTGGCATATCAAAACCTCTTGCTGCCTCGGGATCGTATCCGCCAAAAGAGGTGAATGTAAAGGGGTTCTGCACTGAAGTATAGACTCTTGCACGGTTCATTTTCAATTTAGAGATCAGATTTTCAGGTAATGTATATCCAAGAGTAATGTTTCTTACACGTACGAAGGAGGTATTAAAATATGCCTGAATATTATTCCTTACCTGGCCACTGATATGTGGTTTCTGAAATTCATTGGATTGTCTGTCAGGCATCCAGTATTGAACATCCCGCATGTTATCCTGATAAGCATGTGCTTCAAGAGACAGGAGATCGAGGTATCCTGCGGAACCATACGTGCTGTAATGTTGCGTGCCCTGAACCGTATAAATGAAACATGACAAGTCAATGTTTTTATATTGCAGACGGTTTGTCATACCTCCTATCCAGGATGGTTCCTGACTTCCAAGGATTGCCCTGTCTTCATCATTGATAGATCCATCATCATTCAGATCCTTTGCCCTGACATTTCCTGGTACCTGACCATATACAGCTGCTTCAGCAGCTTCCTCAGTCTGCCAGATGCCATCAAAAATCCAGTAATAGTTCACGTTGATGGGCTCACCTATGAACCAAAGGTTCCCTACATCGTCATCTTTCCCTCCGTAGAGGCTCACAATTTCATTACGGTTAGCTGCAAAATTCAGTTCAGTACTCCAGGTAAAGTCATTAGTTTGAATATTTATCGATGAAAGTTCAACTTCAATACCTTTGTTCCTGGTTTCCCCAACATTTTGCAGCACACTGGAATATCCCGTTGAATATGGCAAATTCCGGTTCATCAGCAGGTCGTAGGTATAGTTGTCATACACATCAATGCTTCCTGTAAGACGATTTTTCCAGAGCCCAAAACTGATACCCAGGTTCTTGGAAAGGGTACGTTCCCATTTCAGATCAGGATTGGGTATTGAGCCATGTTCAAAATACTGGATATCCTGGCCACTAAATGAATACAAGTTGCCAATAGAAAGCAAACCCTGGGTCTGGTAAGGAGCAATACCTGTATTTCCTGTTTCCCCCATACTAAAACGGAGTTTCAGCATGGAAATAATATCTACATTATCCATAAAAGACTCATTACCAATATGCCATGCTACTGCCATGGAAGGGAACAAACTATATTTGTGTTCTTCGGCCATCCGGGAAGAGCCATCCACACGGCCTGTCAATGTCAATAAGTAGCGATCATCGAATACATAATTGGCCCTTAACATGTAGGATTCCAAAGCCCATTCTGAAAGACCTGTAGCATAACTGTCCAATATGTTTACACTGGCCATATTATAAAATAACTGATGCTCATAAGGTAAGCCGGTTCCATTCATAGACATAGCGGTATATCGATTCCTTTGTATACCATACATTGCTGTCACATTCAGCCGGTGTTTTTCAAAGTATGTGTCATCATAGGTCAGTATGGATTCATATAGTGTATTTATTGTTTTACTTTCTGCATTTGATACAGTAGATGCATAATCCTTACGATAGGTTCCCCTGTTATAAAATAGAAAATCAGGAGAATATGTGGTTCGCAAGGTCAGACGTTCCGGGATAAAAGTTATTTCCCCGTAGAGTGTTCCGAGAATACGGGTTTGCAATCTCTCATCCAGGTTGTTTTTGCGCTGCATGTCAAAAAGAGGATTCCTGTCATTGAGCTCATCCAGCATGCGAATTTCCCCGTCTGCGTCGTATGGCAAAGCCATCGGGGAATTTTTGATCACGTTTTGAAAAGCTACTGAATGATGAGTTTTGCTGTCGCTTAAAAATGCATTCAGTCCTACACGTAACCATGGAGCCAGATCCTGATCCACATTAAAGCGGCTTGAAAGTCTTTTGTAATCATTGTTATCTACGGTAGCCTTATGATCATCCAGGGAAGCTGAGATAGAATATTTTGTCGTTTCAGTTCCTCCACGCACACTTAAATTATGCTTCTGTTGAAATCCCTGGTCAAAAACAAGGTCCTGCCAGTCGGTGGTCCTGTTCTCAGCTATTGCTTCCAGTTGCCATGGAGCAAAGATCCCTGCGTCATTTACATATGAACCTTCGAGTATATATGCATCTCTTCTGAATTGTGCATAAGTTGGAGTATCCATCAGGTCTAAACGCTCAAAGGTATATTGCGGACCTGCATAACCGTTATATTCAACAACTGGTTTGCCTTCCATCCCGCGGCGGGTAGTAATAAGGATCACCCCGTTTGCTGCCCTGGATCCATAAATAGCACAGGAAGAGGCATCTTTCAGTATTTCCACAGCTTCCACATCACTGGGATTTATGTCCATCAGCCCGGATTCTACAGGAACACCATCGATGATAATAAGTGGCGAATTATTTCCTGCCAGGGAACGTTGACCCCTGATCAAAATACTGGAAGTCTGACCAGGACGAAAACCTCCTGCTGTTATCTGTACTCCGGCAGATTGTCCTTGCAGCACATTATCAATGGAATAAACTGCCTGTCCGACAATATTTTCTCTTTCGACAGAAGAAATTGAACCCGTCAGGTCACTTTTTTTCATACTACCGTATCCCACCACGATGACTTCGTCCAATCCGACCATCTCTTCTTCCATAAGCACAGTTACTGAGGTTCTCCCTTCAAGGATAACTTCCTGTGTTATCATCCCGACAAATGAGAACACGAGTACCTGCATATCGGCCGGAACTTCGATTGTAAAATTACCGTTAAGGTTAGTGATAGTACCGATGGTTGACCCTTTGACAACAACATTAACCCCGGGCAGAGGATCATTTGTTTCAGCACTAAGCACCTGCCCGGAAACTGTAATTGGCTGATTCTTAATATTTTTACCCATCGGCAGAAGAATAACAAAGTTCTCTTTGATCACCTCATAGGTCATATCAGCCTGGTACAGGGTAGTTTCAAGAACTTCGTTTACAGGTTTGTCAATGGAAGAAACGCTTACCTTCTTATTCAATTCCTTAAGATTGTCATTATAAAAGAAGTTCATCTGTCCCTGTCTTTCAATTTCTTTGATGACTTCTCTTACAGTTGCGTTCCTTACATTCAGAGATATCTTCGGGCTCTGCGAAAAAATATTGGTGGCAGAAACCTGAAAAACTGCTAAAAAGAATATAAACAGTGTTATTTTCATAGTTTGTAAGAACTTTTGTACATCATTGTGTTTTAAAATGATGTATAGTTTTGATTTAGTTTTCATACATTTGTTAAAATTTTGGGTTAAACAAAAATTCCGTTATTAAAACATGTCGGAATGAGATTTAATCTGAATGACCGGAAAATGCGTCCTCATTTTCCGGTTTTTTTTCACCATAGGCACTAAGTTTTAAAGGTTCTACATAAATTTTGAATTTTTAATTATAACAAATTATTCTGCGTTTCTTTATTGAAAGAAATTGCTGCACTTCTTCTTTCCCTGAAATAAGTATGTTCCTGATTTATTCGCGAAATGACCGGTATCCTTATTAATTCTTGCGTTACTGAATTAATCTCCCACAGACCGTTAACAAGAGTAGTAACAATTTTTTTTTCTTCCGGATGATATGTTAAATAAAATTTTGTATTGAACACTTTGAATTTAAGTTCTCTCTTTATAAATAAAAAATAGAGAATTATTATTTTTGAGTAGTATTATAGACCTTTTTCTTTAAGAGAAGAGAATCTTCTCATACCATTTTTATTTTTGTCTTATTTACTTATAACTTTAAAAATCAGTATTTCCTTCATTACTATAATATCAATGATTTGAAATACCCTCTTTTTAACAAGACGCTTTTAATAAATAAATCCCTAAAGCAGGGATGTAAAACTCCTAAGAAAAGTGAGGATTATAAGAGCTGAATTAGTGATTATTGAAGTAATTGCGGCTTACTAATTATTTTTGAAATAATTTTTATTTTGAATCTACAATGAAAAGTTCTATCCCCCTAAATCCCCCAGGATTAATCCATATGCTCCTGCATGATTGAATGCACAGACAAGTGCTCCTGCTACGTTAAATAATCCCGTAAAAATCCCCTCAAAACACCTAATGCCCTGGTTATGTGATATTCAACTGCTTTTTCTGTAAGTTTCAGTTTTTTAGCTATCTCAGCATTTTTCAGGTGAGAATGACGGCTCAGCAGATAAATTTCTTTTGTTTTCTCTGCCATCTCTGTTAATGATCGGGATAACAGGTTTTCAATTTCATTCTCAAACAATTTTTGCAGACCACTCTCAAAAAACAGACGGTTTATGATAGTTGCTTCCTCATACCTTGTCTGGACAATGTCACTATGCTTGTTTATTACGGTCAGGTGACGCAGATACTGTATACAATTGTTATGAACACTTCTGTAAAGGTAGGCTTTCAGGGATGTGTTTATTTTCAGAGACTCCCTTGATTCCCACATCCTGAAAAAAATATCCTGGACGATGTCCTCTGACTGCTTTACATCCTTGATATAAAAATTTGCATATTCACGTAAGACAAAAAAATATTTCCTGAAAAGCTGTTCAAAAGCTTTTTCGTCACTGTGCTTTACCTGGTCGAGCAAAATATTGTCTTTCAAGTTATAGAAACATTAGTTGGCAAAGCAAATATAATTTTTTATTGTTGTTCGGCAAAAAAATGCAGGAAGATGAAAATTGATAGTTGGGAGTTTCCTTTAAACTATACAAACTGCATAATCAGTGATAATTTGTAACTTTTTCGACGCTGTCCGGCTGAAAAACGCCGGACAGGTCTTATAGCCAGTAATAATTATCAAGTTGTAAAACCTGGCTTTGCCAGCGTTGGGTAGAAAAGACTTATGAAAAAATGTTATTATTTATCTGGACTGCGGTTTAATTATTAAATTTGTTAACAAAGTAAAAGTTCGTTATATTTTTATTTTGAGCTTATAATGAAAATTTTAATAATTGAGCTTGCTCCTAAAAGTCACTTCCCCCTACCTGCCAGCCGGCAGGCTGAAATCCCCCCTCGCCTATGCGTAGCCGCTACGGCAGAGCAAGGAAGGGGGACTTTTTGCAAGTTGCTGATTTATATACGTAAATTATTAATAATCAATCCCTGCGTCTATACAATTAATAAGAGATTAACGAACTATTGTAAATTTGGGAAAAAATAATTAACTATAATCCACTATCAATGAAAAAACTTACATTACTACTCACAGCTTTTTTCATAAGCATTTCAACCTATACCCAGGTACTGACTTCCGATGAAAGAATACTCCTGGAAAACATGAACAAGGAATACGCTCTGGATGCTTTAAAGGTGTCTTTTCAGTATGCATGGTTATTATACCGGAGCGGGGATGAATCTGTTTATCCAAAAGCCGATACTGTCCTGAATCGTCATATCAGCCTTCAGGATGATGAATATGAATCTTTTACCTATGGCCACTGGGGCTGGAGAATTGTTAACGGGGAAAGATTTACAGACTGGAACAGTGCTTTATTTCAGTCACATATCTTGTTCCGCAATTTATGGGAACAACAGGATAAGATGTCGCCCGAAACGAGGGAAAATTTTCTTGCCTGTTGTGAAAGGGTTCTTGAAGCTACAAAACGCCGGTGGGATCAGGAAGTATTTGACATTTACAGGGATTTTACTGCCTACAGCAATATCTTTGCAATGTATGTCCAGACTTTTGTCCTGGCAGGAGAGCGCTATGATGATCCCAGGTTAAGAAAAACTGCCTATATGCAATGGACACGCTGGTATAATCATATTTCTTTTTTCGGTATTGATGAATTTGTTTCTACAGAATACAGCATGGTTGTTTTAAGGGCTGTAGCCGATATTCATGATTTTACAAAAAATGAAAGGATCAAAAAAGAAGCAAAGGAAGTCATGGATCATATCTACCTGTTACAGTCAGTCATTACACATCCATTATTAAAGCTCCCTGTATCAGGGATAAGCCGGGATTACAGGAGATTTCTCCAGCCAGGGGATGCGCGTTCAGAGGTTTTAAAGCCTGAAAGTCTCCCTGAAGGCTATGTTCCGCCACAAAAAGCTGTTGAGATATATGAAAATAGAAAATACCCGTTTGAAGTTACAGGTAAAGCCGCTGCCATGCCTTTTATTTTCAAATCATATCAATTAGAAGATGCTGCAATGGGCAGTATGACAGGCGGTGCTTGTTTCCAGCAACAGATCCATTGTATGGCAGCAGTTGGCAAAAACGAAAAGGAAAGAGCTGTGGCATTTCTCCAGGGATCCTATACACCTGTGAACGGATACAGTGATCAGAAAGAAACTTCCACATTGTGTGTGTATAACCACCTGCCTGCATACTGGCATCTCACACAGATGCTGGGGAGAATAGACATGTCAGAATACAAGAAAACATTTGGGGATTTCGGTGTCGGGATCACAGCTGACTGGATAGAAAAAGCCAGTGCTCCTGACCATATTATACTGGAAGCCTATGGGTATGAACTTCATATCTTTCCCTTTAAACTTCGGGATGAGAAACTTGTTCCCTGTGAACTTACATTAAAACACAGGACAACAACCAGTCCTCGTTATCATCCCAGGGCAGCAATATTTGATGAATATACTTTCCCTGAAGAACCTGAATGGTTCGGGGCTTTCCTTACCCTTGTTAAATCAGGATCAAAAGTAAAAGATCCGGGTATCAGCTATAGTAACATCAATGGTGTCAGAACGTTCAAAACAAAAATGGGACACCAGGTAAAGTTGTTTGTTGCTGAAAAAGTGGATACAAGGCAGATATATAATGTAGATCCGGCGTTTATTCCGTTATTGAAGTATTCGAATTAAAACCGGTTTAAAAATTCAATTTGAATTTTTAAAATAAAATAATCAAAACATGAAAACATACATAAAAATTTTTATTCTCCTTGCAGTTCAATCAGCAGCTTTAACCGGGTGCAAACAAACAGCCAGGGATCTGCAACCTGGAATTCTTTTAAGTTTCGATGACCGAAATATGCTGCACTGGGAAAAACAAATTCCTTTATTTGCAAAATATGACGCACATGTAACGTTTTTTATTCATCGTTTTGATGAACTTACTGAAGAGGAATTAACCGCCGTGCACAATCTGAAAAATGCAGGACATACCATTGGTTGTCATGGATTACGGCACCTTAAAGCTGCTGAATATTCAGAGAAATATTCAACATCTCAATATATGTCGGAAGAAATTTTCCCTGCCATTAAGGTAATGACAGAAAAAGGTTTTCCCCCCTCATTTTTTGCATATCCAAGCAGCAATAATAATGAGGATACGGATAGAGAGTTATTGGAATATTTCCGTTATATAAGAACAGGTTGCGGAATTGAGGGAAAGATGGTAAACACGGAAAGAGCTTTTAAAAAAATTGCAGATCTACGGGATAAGATCAGGTTTGATGGAATGAGTTTCCATCCCAAGTCACCGGCCGACACGCTCGTTATCCAGATTAAAGATGCCATGGACAGGATAAAGGAGAGAGGAGAGATATTTGCTGTATATTCTCATGATTTAAGGAATGAAGGTGAAGAAGGCCCAAAACATTATATTACAGTTGATGCACTGGAAGAGACGTTGGCCTATGCACAGGCACACGGTATAAAATTTTATTCTTATGATGAATTACCTTAAAACGAATTTCCTGTATGTCCATTCAAATAGTGAGTACACTCTGAAAAGTCATATTAATTCAAATATCGCCACAAATTAACTAATTAATCTTATACATGCAATAAGAAGTATTTATTTCACAATCTCTTGATGATGATTCTAGTATTAAACGTTTTATTAATAATTGTTTCAGGATGTTTAAATAAACCTGATGAGAAATTAAAACACCTTAAATTTGATATTCAGACCGAAATTGCACATCAGGAGCTGAGTACTAAATTCTGCTGGTTTCAACCTGGGACTGCTGCAATATCTGATCCTTCTCATTGGGTAGAAAATAATTTTGCCAGGAATAAAGTCCCTCCCTTTTCATTTGTTTATGGAGGGAAAAACTCAGATACCTTCATTACCAAATGGGATTACAAAGTTGAACCTGTAGAATCCAAAGATCCGAACATAAATATATCTGTTTATTCTTATTCTGACCCAAAGGGTGGACTTGTTGTAAAATGCTTCGTCACTTCTTATAATGATTTTCCGGTTGTGGAATGGGTACTGAAATTTATAAACAATTCAACCCGGAATACCCCTGTTATTGAAAAAGTAAATGCTATCAATCATATTTTTTCCTATAACAAGTCCGGCACATTTATTTTACATCATGCAAAAGGTTCTACATCAGAAAGAAGTGATTTCCGACCTTATTACGATGAGTTGAAGATTGGGGAAAACATCTATATGACCCCTGAAGGAGGGAGGGGTTCATCATTTGGTAATTTGGCTTTTCCCTACTTCAATATAGAGAGTCCTGCAAATGAGGGTGTAATGGTGGCCATTGGCTGGACAGGTAAATGGTATGCAGATATTCAGCAAAAAGATGAAAAATCAGTATGGCTTAAATCTGGTATGGAAAAAATGCAACTTTCTTTGTATCCAAAGGAAGAAATACGCACTCCGAGAATTTGTTTGTTGTTTTGGGAAGGGGAAGACAGGATGACAGGGCATAATCAATTTCGTCAGTTTATCCTGGCTCATCACACCCGGAAGACAAATGAGAAATATGCTGAATCGCCGCTTAGTTCAGGTTTTGTAGGTGTGGGGCCTAAACCCTGTCATATCGATATTTGTAACACTGAAAGTTATGCTGTTGCAATGATCCATCGTTTCCAACAGTTTAATATAGTCCCGGAAGTATTTTGGATTGATGCCGGGTGGTATCCTTGTGGCGGAGTCTGGCGTAATGTTGGCAGCTGGGTTGTTAACCAGGAAAATTTTCCAAATGGATTGAAACCGGTTTCTGATGCAGCTCACCAAACCGGAGCTAAATTTCTTTTATGGTTCGAACCCGAGCGTGTTACAAAAGGAAGTCTCCTGGACAAAGAACATCCTGAATATTTAATAGAACTCCCAATGGAACCACATTTAGAGAAAAAAGTTACTGAATGGATTACGGAATCTCCTTTTCCAAACCCTAATATGAGACTGTTAAATCTTGGTAATAAAGATGCACTAAAATGGTTAACGGATTATATCTCTGATATGATCACAAATGAAGGGATCGATATTTATCGCCAGGATTTTAATATGGAACCATGGCCTTACTGGGAAAAATCAGATCAGTCACAGCGTATAGGAATTTCGGAAATAAGGCATATTGAAGGATTATATGCATTCTGGGACAGTCTCCTCGTTCGGTTTCCTAACTTGATCATTGATAATTGCGCAAGCGGTGGCCGACGTCTTGACCTCGAATCTATATCCCGGACTTCCCCTTTATGGAGAACAGACTATCGTGGTTATGAAGAACCTAATGGTTCCCAGGACAATGCTTATGGCTTAAACTTTTATCTGCCTATCCATGGTACAGCTAACACAGTCAGATCGCAATATTATTTCCGATCAAATATTAGCAGTTCAATGCAACTCAGTTGGGATATAAACAGCAATGAATTTTCCCTTTCTGAAATGCAACAATACATACATGATTTTAAAAGGTTAAGGCCCTATTATTATGGAGATTATTATCCTTTAACAGGTATAAATAACATTCTTAAGGATAATACCTGGTTAGTCTATCAATTGAACCGGCCGGATATAGGTGACGGAATAATCATGGCTTTTCGCCGTGATGCCAGCAAAGATCCTTCCATCCGGATACAACTGAGAGGATTAGATAAAACATCTGTTTATGAATTCTTTTTTGAAGATTACGGTTTAAAAATCAATCGAACAGGAGCGGAATTAATGGAAGGGATTGAAATTCAAATCCCTACAACACCTGGTTCTCTATTGATATCGTATAAAATTGTAAAATAAAATAATCAATCCATTATCAAACCATTATATTTACATTCTGTTTTATTTTAACGCACAGTTGTGCGGCATTGCCTTTATGCAAGACAGAGGCAGGGTGTGCACTGCCTCTACGCCAATAATCAAATAATCAATTAATAATTTATGGGCATGACATGCCCTGCTACTACGCCTTATTCATTGATACGTGTCTCTACGCAAGACACGAAAATTCGTGTCTATACGCATATTATTAAATACTCAATCCCCCTGATCCCCCGATCCCCCTGATCCCCCGATCCCTTTGACCCCTCGATCCTGTTGATCCCTTTGATCCCTTCCCCGTCACTTGTCACTTCCTTCCCCCTTCAACTTAATTATTCCAAAAATTCCTATATTTGTTCAGACAACCTTTTAATGAAAACCACCGGCCAACATATTTGGAGAAAAATAAAGAAAGGTGATATAAAGGCTTTTGAAACGCTGTATAAAAGCTTTTACAGTCCCCTTTGCTTATATGCTGTTGGTTTTATCACCGATGAAGAAAAGGTAAAAGAAATCGTAAATGACGTTTTTTTTAAGATATGGCAAAAACGTGAGAATGTGGATATTAAGCATGGATTAAAAGCCTACCTCTACAGATGTGTACATAATGCCGGTATAGATTACCTTACATTAAAGAGAACACAGGAACAAAACCGGATGACAGGCATTTCCGATAAGATAAAAGAAATTGCCGGCCAGGACGAAGAAAATATACTTGAAAAAATAGCTTTCTCTGATGTGGAAAAAGATGTTATGCGAAGCATAAATAATCTTCCTCCCCAGTGCAGGGAAATATTCCTTTTAAGCCGCTTTGAACTCCTTACGTATAACGAAATCTCCGAAAAACTCAATATTTCAGTCAACACAGTGAAAACCCAGATTTCCAGGGCTTTGGATAGTTTGAGAGTTAGTTTGAAAAAATATTTATAAAGGGAATAGAGATTATCCAAAAAGTCAAAGACAGCTTATTTTGTTGAAAAAAGCTTTCTTAAAAGATACAGCAAATTGTTTCCTTCTCCGACGCTGTCCGGTTGAAAAGCACCGGACAGGTCTTATCAACCTAAACTTCAGTGCAGGTTTGTCTTACACACCTTAACTTTAGTGAGGGAGATCTAACTTCCCGTAATAATTACCCATGTGCAAAACCTGGCTTTGTCAGCGTTGAATAGGGAAGACGAAACACAAACACAAACACAAAGGCTAATTTATGTCCGGCGGATTTTCATTTCGTCATTTTTCCAGGGGTTTATATCCGCCAGTTGGCGGACAGGCTCCCTGGCTATTTAATTTAAACCCCGGGGTATCTCAAAGACACGGCATGCCGTGTCTCTACAACGACACGAAATATCATTTCTCAACTAAGACACGATAAATCGTGTCTCTACTCATATACCCGATCCCTTTGATCCCCTTGATCCCTTTGATCCCCTTGATCCCCTTGATCCCTTTGATCCCCTTGATCCCCTTGATCCCCTTGATCCCTCGATCCCTCGATCCCTTTGATCCCTCGATCCCTTTGATCCCCTTGATCCCTTTGATCCCTTTCCCCCCCTCCTTGTCACCCTCTCCACCCATAATACCCGTCTTATTAGTATTATATAATCATGTTGAAATGGATCTTAGTCACGAAGAATACTTTAAAGTTTTGATTCATAATTATTTATCCAACCAGGCTTCGGATAAAGATAAAGAAGATTTGGTGTCATGGATAAATCATTCTGATGCGAACAGGAAATTATTTACCGAATACTCCAGGGTATGGATGTTAACTTCACAGGCTGCACCCAGGGGAAAATTCAATAAAGAAAAATATAATGAATGGAATAAATTGTCAGCCATGTTGAATATGGAAGATAATAAAGTTCCTGTTGTATCACTTTCCCTCTTTGATAAGCTTTTACGTGTTGCTGCAGTGTTCCTCCTGCTTTTTTCCGTTACCGCAGCAATTGCCTGGATGATTACCTCGAACAGGCTGGAAAATATTGTGTCCCGTGAAATAGTTCACCAGATAAATGTTCCTAAAGGCAGCAAAAGTGAAGTGATCCTCCCGGATGGGACACAGGTCAATCTTAATGCCGGTTCAAGTCTCAGCTATAATGGTGATTTTGGATTATCCTCCCGTGAAGTTTTCCTGGAAGGAGAAGCCTATTTTGATGTGGAAACGAATGATAGAATGGCATTTATTGTTAATGCTTCAGGATTAAAGATCAAAGCTTTAGGTACTGTTTTCAATGTTAAGGCATACCCGGAGGAAGAATCCGTTACCACTACACTGGTGGAAGGAATTGTAAAGATCGAGGGAGAAGGAGTAGATTATACAATGACTCCCCGGCAAAAGATAACCTATGTTAAAGCTGAAGGCAAACAGATGATCCCTCTGAAAGAAAAATCTGAAAAAGATATTAAAACAGTGGATAAGGGGAAAAAACATGATCTGGTCAGGTCTCCGCAGGTAAGGGTAGCTTCCAATGTTGACACATATGAACTCACAGCATGGAAAGATGGCCGCCTGGTATTCAATGCAGAAAAACTCAGCACGCTCGCTGTACTGGTAGAAAGAAAATTTAATGTATCAATTGATATTGAGTCGGAAGAGTTGCAGGATTACCGGTTCACAGGGACTTTTTATAAAGAGACCCTCGAACAGATACTGGATATCATTAATCTTTCGGCTCCCATTAAATATGAGATCAGGGAAGGTATTGTTAAGATTTCCCTGGATCCTAAACGGAAATCTGTTTTTAAAGAAGTTATATCCAATTAGTGTCAATAAGAAAACTCTATAAAAATAAGAAATGCCACCGCTCACCCCTCAATCCCCTAAAGGGGATGCCCTTAACTCACAGCGGGGAGGTTTTCCCCTTTAGGGGAGTAAAAGGGGTGTGGGTTGGATGTATATGAATTTTCTTAATAAGCACTAATTAAAGCAACAATATAAACTAAAAACCAACGCCTATGACAGAAAACCAAAGAAACTAAAAAAACCGGGCAAATTTTGGCTCATCTACCCGGTTTCACATCAGTTAATTATTACAACAACAACCAGTTAACTTCTCTTGCACAGAGAATTGGTTTATTATTTAACAATTAACCAGACAAAAATATGAAAAAAAGTCAAAACTATGTTTCGTTTCAAAGAAAAGTACTACTACGTATGAAACTAACAATACTAACAATGCTATTATTTGTCATGCAGATATCGGCTTCGGTAATAGTGCATGGACAAAAGTTAACCCTTAATGTGGAAAATGAATCACTCAGGGATGTTCTTAAAGAAATAGAAAGGCAAAGTACCTACAGGTTTTTTTACAACGATGCCTTTGCCGACCTGAGCAGAACAATTCACATTAACATTGAGGACAAGACCATTAATGAGACAATGAATGTCCTGTTGAATTCTTCGGACATGTCATATAAGATCATGGAAAACAATTTAGTGGTTATTGCCCCCAAAAAAGAGCTGCAACAAAGGAAAATAACAGGGACAGTATCAGACGCTGAAACCGGTGACCCTATCCCCGGGGTCAATATAGTGGTGGAAGGAACTACAACAGGGACAATAACTTCAATATCAGGAGAATATAATATTGATGTTGCGGATGCTAATTCAGTGTTGGTTTTCTCATTTGTGGGATATGTAACCCAAAAAATCACAGTAGGGGATATGCAGGTGATAAATGTCAGCTTACCCATAGACCTGGCTCAGATTGAGGAAGTGGTTGTTGTGGGATACGGAACACAGAAGAAAAGCGACATCACCGGATCGGTTACTTCCCTGGCAGAGGAAAGGTTAAATATACCTTCCAATTTAAATATTGCACAGGCTCTCCAGGGTGCTGTCCCGGGTGTTATGATCCAGACTTCTTCTGCAGGAGCTGTACCCAATGAAGTGATCATGATCAGGGGACGTAACTCTATTAAAGCAGATAACAGTCCTTTAATAGTTGTGGACGGAATACCTTATGGAGGACAGCTGGTAGACCTGAATCCCCAGGATATAAAATCAGTTGAAATATTGAAAGATGCTTCCGCTGCAGCGATCTATGGATCAAGAGGTTCAAACGGAGTTATCCTGGTTACCAGTAAATCCGGACAAGATGGGAAAGCAAAGATAACCTATAATGGTAGTTATGCTGTGCAAAGTTTCGTGAAACTACCGGATGTGCAGGATGGAGAAGAATTTTATTTCCGTAAAAACGAACGTGAACCCGGGGTAATGACTGTTTCCGAACAGGAAATATATGATGCAGGTGCATGGGTCGACTGGATAGACCTGGCAACACGTAACGGGAACAGCAATCAGCATAACCTCTCTGTATCAGGAGGATGGGAAAATACCCAGTATTATATATCAGGGGGTTTGACCGATGTACAGGGATTAGGTATTAATGATGATTTCCAGCGTATCACTTCCCGGATCAATATAGATACAAAAATTACTGAATGGTTAACAATTGGTACAAGAACAAATTTGTCATATGATGATATGAGCGGTGTCTCTCCTTTTTCCTCAACTGGTGATGCAGCTGGACTGGGTACAGATGTTTATCATATGAATCCTCTTTCAACTGCATATGATGAAAATGGTAATCTCACGATTTATCCATGGCCGGAAGATGTTTTCGGAAATCCGTTACAGCATATATTAGCTGATGATATAGATCAAAAATACCAGGTTATAACAAATAACTATGCATTGATCACTTTCCCATTTATCAAAGGTCTGCAATACAGGTTGAATACCGGTATTATGGCAAGATTTTATGATAAAGGAACTTATTACGGGAGGGATACACAAATAGGTCTCAGCAACCAGGGATACGCGGAAACCGAACGCTCAAGATACAACAATAATGTTATAGAAAATATTATTAGTTATAACAGGGAATTTGGTAAACACAACATATTTTTTACCGGGGTGTACAGTTATGAATCAACAAAAAACAGTTCCAACATTCTAACTGCCACTGGTTTTCCACATGATTTCCTTACCTGGTATTCTATGGCACAGGCAAACCAGGTTATTCCGGAATTCCAGTATAGTGCCACCACTATAATTTCCCAGATGCTTCGTTTTAATTATTCCTACGATAGTCGTTATCTATTGACTCTCACAGGAAGAAGGGATGGATATTCAGGTTTCGGGGCTAAAAACAAGTGGGGGTTGTTCCCTTCTGTTGCTCTGGGGTGGAATATCAGTAACGAAGATTTCTTTACCCTGGACAATATTTTCAATCAATTGAAAATAAGATGCTCTTACGGTTTGAACGGGAACCAGGCAGTGATACCCTATGAGACTATTTCCCGCTTAAGTGAATATAACTATGTTACCGGTTCATCCACTATTGCCGGTTATCTGCCGAGTAAGCTGGGAATGGATGATCTTGGATGGGAATCCACTAAAGTGCTTAATGCCGGACTGGATTTCGGAATACTGGAAAACAGGATCATTGGTGATATCAATTTTTATAAAGCCAATACCTTCGACTTACTTCTTGACCGTACCATTTCTCCCGTACATGGAATAACCCAGATCACGCAGAATATTGGCGAGACTGAGAACACAGGTTTTGAAGCCTCCCTCACTTCCCGGAATATTTCTGCCCAGAATTTTAAATGGGTAACTTCCGGGAGTGTATCTTTTAACAAGAATAAGATCGTTTCACTTTACGGTGAGCTTGATGATGAAGGAAATGAAATCGACGACATTGCTAACGCCTGGTTTATAGGTCAACCTATTAATGTTAATTATACTTATGTTTGGGATGGTGTATGGCAACTGGATGAAGCTGCAGAAGCTGCAACATGGGGGTCCCAGCCGGGTTCTGTTAAATTAAAGGATTTGAATGATGATGGAGACATTAACAATGAAGATGCTAAAATACAGGGACAACTTGATCCAAAGGTTTTATGGGGAATGAACAATTCATGGAGTTACAAAAATTTTACACTCTCAGTATTTATGCATGGAGTTCACGGAGTGACAAAAAGGAATGCGTTAATGGTCGATGATATGTATGGAGGCTACCGTCGTAACACAACCACAAAAAATTACTGGTCGCCGGATAATCCAACTAATGAATGGTATGCGAATAATTTAGTAGCTGCAGTGATGGATGGCATTACATATTCTGCTGCACCGGAAAGCGCAAGTTTTGTCAGGATTAAAGATGTCTCAATTACCTATGATATTCCGGGAAAATTGCTGGATCGTATGAAAATCGGTTCCCTGCAGGTATATATTACCGGCCGTAATCTTTATACATTCACAAAATGGAGAGGTCTCGATCCGGAACTGGACAACCAACGGGCTATACCCTTACAGAAAGAGTATGTGTTCGGAATAAATGTAAAACTCTAGGTTTAATTCAACTAAATCGTAAAAATCATGAAAATAAAAAATATATACAGAGTTTTTATGGTGGTTTTAATGATTCTTTTCACATCTTGTTCCGAAGATTTGCTGAATGAAGAAACACCACATATTATTACATCTGAGTCGCTATATTCAAGCCTTGCAGGATTTGAAACAGGATTGAACGCTTTATATGCAAAGGTTCGCATAGAAAGGGAAGTTACCAGGGGATCAAATAATGATCCGCCGGCAGATATGACCATGAACGGAACTGACAACATGGTTACCAATCATGCCTCTGGTTTTTCCTCGATAGCTGAAAGATGGACTACATTGAACAGTCCTACCTCCTCATTTTATTCAGTAGTTTTTATTTGGTTGTACGAGATTGTTAATGCTTCAAATACTATAATAAACCAGGCCTCAAGCAGGGATGATGTTGACTGGACAGGAGGTCAGGGAGATGAAGAAACAAACAAGAACCTCGTTATTGCTGAAGCCAAAGCTATCAGAGCCTGGGCATATCGTCATCTTACCTTTATGTGGGGAGATGTTCCGTTAAGCCTGGATGAATCCTTAAGTTCTACCATTAAGACTGACTGGCAGAGAGCCCCGGTAGCTGATGTGAGAAACCAGATGAAATCAGACTGGTTATTTGCAGAACAATATCTCAATGTTGAGCCTGCGATAGCTGGCAAAATAAGCAAAGGCGCCGTACAGCATTACCTGGCCGAATTGTATCTCGTTCTTAATAAACCCGATAGTGCTCTGTTTTGGGCAAATAAATGTATTAATACTCCGCAGTATAAACTAATTACCGCCAGATATGGAGTAAAAAGTAGCCAGGAGGGAGTCCCTTTTATGGATATGTTTGAAGACGGGAATGCCAACAGGGAAGAAGGAAACACGGAAGCGTTATGGGTCTGGCAGTGGCAGTTCCAGACTATCGGAGGCGGAGCCAGCATAATGAGACGATGGCATCAAAGCAGGTACGCTGAAGTTCTTGTTGGCGGTGTTCGTCCCCTTCAATGGACAGTGGAAAGAGGAGGCCGTAGCCAGGCACGTATGGCCCTGACAAAATGGGCAATAGACCTGTATGAAGATGGAGATGACAGGGGATCAAATTACGCTATCCGGAAATCTTTTGTCCTTAATGATGCTTCTAAAAATACCCCTGCAGTAGCAGACATATTACCTGCAGGATATAATTATGGTGATACTATCTGGCTTGATGGGAGCAATGATATAACAGCTTCCGCAAGAAACAGGTTAAACTGGCCTTTTTCAAGAAAATACGGGGCAGGCACTCCTGAAAGTGATGTAGCCGGGTCATATCAGTATAACGACCAGGTTTACCTTAGACTTGCTGAGACATACCTGATCAAGGCTGAAGCACAGATGCTTCTGGGATTTCCCAATGATGCTGCAGCAACTATTAATATTCTCAGAAGCCGTGCTAACGCAAGTCTTGTCAACGGAAGCCAGATCAATATGACTTTTATTCTTGAAGAACGGTCAAGAGAACTGGTCGTTGAAGAACATCGGAGATATACATTGTTGAGGACAGGTACATGGCTTGAAAGAGTTCAGCTGTATAATCATAATGGAGGGCAGGTAGCTACAGAAAGAGAACTTCTGTTTCCCATACCACAGGTTGTTATTGACGCTAACCTGACTGAAGAAATGACTCAAAATCCATTATACTGAGAGTCATAAATAAATAGTTTAAGAACCTTTGATCCTTGTCTTTAAAAATATTCTGCTGAGTTTATTATTTATCAAGTAGTTTACTTAGCAGAATATTTTTTTAATCAAAGTTTTGCACTTATACAATATTATAATCTACAGTCAAAAATTTCAATAGTATTGTTTGGCATCTTATTAAATATAGCTAACACCCCGAAGGGGCAATTTAATTTAGCCCAGGGCAACGCCCTGGGTAGAAGAGATCCGTTATTCAATTCCCCCACACGCCCGCTGTCGGCGGGCGTGTGGGGGGTATTTTGGGAGTATCCCGTTTACCCAGGGCGTTGCCCTGGGCTGAATTATTTCAGGCTTTCAGCCTGCGGGCTTTTACTCATGCCAATCTACTATTTATTATTTATTATACTGACTCTTAAAAAGTTACACTTGAGCGAAACATTAGTTATAAACTAAATAATGTCCCGAACAAGCCTTATGCATAATCCTTTGTGAATCCCTTCGTGTCCCTTGTGGTAAAACACGCAAGGAAATCAATCACTCAGATACACAAATAAAGCCATGGATGGTACAAAGAAAAATATTATACCTCACAAGCATTTTTATTTATTAAATTGCAAAAACATTAATAAATAATAATATGAACAGATTTAAAATCTTACCTTACCTTTGTATAATTATCATTCTTTCACTTCCCTTTACACAAGCACAACCAGGGAATAAATCTGTAACTGAACCGGTTAATATTGGTTCCCGGCTGGAACTTTTCGTTGACAGCCTGCTTATTGAAAACCTCAATGGCGTTGAATTATGCCTGCATTCTCCCGTGAGACTTCCATTACCGGGCTCTCCTGTGAAAGGCGGATATATGACTGTGATAAAGGATGGGGATCTGTATCGTGCGTATTATCGTATTATTGATGAAAACGTTGCAGGTGAGAAAACTGATGGTACAACTGCGGAATATACCTGTTATGCTGAAAGCAAAGACGGGCATGAATGGACTTTTCCAAACCTGGGTATTTATAAGGTAAATGGAACAAAAAATAACAATGTAATACTTGCAGAAATATCTCCTTTCACTCATAACTTTTGTCCTTTCCTGGATACCCGCCCGGGGGTGGAAGAGAAAGAACGTTATAAAGCCCTGGCAGGCACAAAAAAAAGTGGTTTGCATGCGTTCATTTCTGCTGATGGAATTCACTGGGAAAAGTCAGGTACAGAACCTGTAATAACATTTGGTTATTTTGATTCACAAAACGTTTCTTTCTGGTCGGAAACAGAACAGAAATATGTTTGTTATTTCAGGATATTTATTGAAGTACCCGGTGAAAAAAAAATACGATCCATTTCCCGGACAACGTCCACTGATTTTAAAAACTGGACTGAACCTGTTGCCATGAATCCAAACCTTCCCGGGGAAAATCTTTATACCAGCCAGACACATCCGTATTTCCGCGCTCCTCATATTTATATTGCCCTTCCAACCCGGTTCCAGTATGGAATGGTCGCAGGTAAACCTGTTAAAGGAAACCTGGGCTCGACGGATGTATTATTTATGTCATCAAGGGCAGGTTCCACTTCTTACGATCGTTTATTTCTGGAAGCCTTTATCCGCCCGGGAATTGACCCTGCAGGCTGGGAAGACCGGGCAAATTACATGGCACTCAATGTTGTCCCCACTTCACCTGAAGAAATGTCCATTTACCACAAAGATGGTTACCGGTATGTTTTGCGTACAGATGGATTTGTTTCCGTGAGAGCAGGTTTTAAAGGCGGAGAGATGCTTACCAAATCATTGATTTTTTCCGGTAATGAGTTGATTATTAACTATAGCACTTCCACCGGAGGAATGATACAAGTGGAAATTCAGGAAGAAGATGGTACACCGGTACAGGGATTCCGACTGGCTGATTGCATTGAAATGATAGGGGATGAAATTGAAGGAAAAGTTTGCTGGAAAGAATCGCAGGATCTTGAAAAACTGGCCGGTAAACCTGTGAGATTGAGGTTTGTAATGAAAGATTGTGATCTGTATTCGGTTAGATTTAAATAATAATAACTTACTAAAGGTTCACTCTTATACACAAGTTTAATCAACAATTAAAAGTTTTTGTAGCATTGTTTGATATCTTATTAAATATGTCTAACGCCCCGAAGGGGCAATTTAATTCAGCCCAGGGCAACGCCCTGGGTATTAGGATTCGGTTTTTAACTCCCCCACAAGCCCGCCGTCGGCGGACTTGTGGGGGATATTTTTGGGAATATCTCATTTACCCAGGGCGTTACCCTGGGCTGAATTATTTCAGGCCTACCTGCCGGCAGGCAGGTTTTCAGCCTGTGGGCTTCTACTCATACCAATCTACTATTTATTATTTATTATGTTGACTCTTAGAAGTTATACTTTTCCGAACTATTAATTATTTACTATGGCAATCATAAAACGCAGATTTTTTTTACGAGGTTTTCATCCTGTTTTACCTGGATACTTTTCCTTGTTTTTCCTGACTTTCATTTATGTAATGTCCAATGCACAGGATCATGAAAGTAATAAGTTGATTAAAGGTGCAGTGATCTACGATTATGATCCTGCAACAAAACCTGGTGATGATATTTTCGGCACCATTATCGCCGATTTCAGCAAACCTGTCAACGGGGAATACCGGTGCTCACATGGAAGTCCGGTTTGCATGGAGTATCCCGATGGAACACTGGTGGCTTTTTATTCCAATACAAGCAGTCATAATATAGATGGCTGGAGTGAATATGCATTCAGTAAAGACAAAGGAAAAACCTGGGATAAATACCATCCTTTTCCCTATTCTTTTGAAGCATACCAAAAGGATACGGCGCGTCCTGTATTTGCTGAAGAAGGACTGGTAACCAGCAAGGGGACAGCAGTACTTTTTCTTACTTATTTCGAAAATCCTGAAAATGCAAGAAGAAAAGGAAATGGTATTATGCGCAGCTTTGATAACGGGAAAATCTGGACCGGTCCGGACCCGTTTGTCGAAGGAATAGCCGGGTACCCTGCTGCTGTTGCTGTGGCAGGTGATGTAAACTATGTACTGATTGACCGTGAGAATGAAGATAATAGAAATCATGAGCTATACATCAGTACAGATGATGGGAAGACATGGACTAAACGAAGTACACTGCCATTGCAGGAAGATGCCTGGTATGGGGCAATGTGTGTGATGAAAGACGATGGAATACTGGCTGGAGCCTACGTTACAAAGGATGAAAACCACTTTTATTATTCTATCAGCAAAGACGGGGGGCTGACCTGGAATGGTCAAAAGAAAGCATATGTCGATAAAAAAATACGTGATCCTGAACTGGCATATCTTAATGGCAAATACTATTTGCATGGAAGAAGCGGACATAGTGGGGAGGGGAAACACAGGTTTGTCCTTTACCAGTCTGATAATGGAGTGAAATGGAGGAAAGGGGTTATAATAAGCGGGGATGAAAGAAAACCGGATGGTTATAGTCATAATTGTATCATTAATAATTATGACAATGACTTACCTGCTGAATTGATGATTTTATACAGCATTGTGTATGATCCCCCGAGAACTTCGGAGTATGTGTTTTTTGTGAAACCGGGGGATTAAATTATGGTAGTTTTCCCTACTTTGTTTTCCCCCTCTGACTCCCCCACCTCGCTTTCGCGTAGCTTTCGCAACCGCTAAAGCTTTATGCGAACGCGGTCAGCGGAGCAAAGGGGGGAGAACTGGTATCCCCCTCTGGCTCCCACAGGGGGGAGAACTGGTAGCCCCCTCTGGCTCCCCCAAGGGGGAGAATCCCGAAAAGGGCTAAAGTTGAAAATAATATTGATAATGTTAATAAATGAAATAAAGTAGCTGTTATGTGGCAGTTAAAAGTCCCCCCTGGGGGATTAAGGGGGAGTGCCCCCTCTGTCTCCCCCAGGGGAGAACCAGGAAAAGGCTGAAGTTTGAAAAAATGGAAGAATTAGATAAAAATATGTATTTTGGCACAACACCTAAAACATTGGAAAAAGCTAAGCAGCTTAGAAAAAACATGACCAATACTGAAAAGCTTTTATGGAACAGGTTAAATAAAAAACAAATACTCAACTTAAGATTTCGAAGACAACACCCTATTGATATTTTCATTGCAGATTTTTATTGTCATGCTGCAAGACTGATTATTGAACTTGATGGTAAAATACATGAAAGTCAAAAGGATTATGATACAGGAAGAACTGGTGAATTAGAAAGATTTGACATACAAGTTATTCGTTTCACAAATGATGAAGTTGACAATAATATTGATGATGTTATAAAACAAGTTGAAACAACTATTATCCAACGGCTTAAAAGTCCCCCCTGGGGGATTTAGGGGGAGTGGAGAACTGTTTTCCCCCTCTGAATCCCCCAAGGGGGAGAATCCCAAAAAGGGCTAAAGTTGAAAATAATTTTGATGATGTTATTAAATGAAAAAAAGTAGCTGTTATGTGGCAGTTAAAAGTCCCCCCTGGGGGATTTAGGGGGAGTGCCCCCTCTGGCTCCCCCAGGGGGGAGAACTCCCAAAAGGGCTGAAGTTGAAAATAGGTTTGATAATGTTAATACATGAAATAAAGTAGCTGTTATCTGGCAGCTAAAAGTCCCCCCTTGGGGGATTCCTGCCTGTCGGCAGACAGGTAGGGGGAGTGAAGTTAGAGGCGTAAAACAGAAATTATTAATTATTTTTATTGTGAAAAATAACAAACCAATTAAATACTTAAACAACATGAAATCCCAACAAAACTCACCTGTTCAAAGTAATGCGCATATTTCCCGGAGGAAATTCCTTTACTCATGTTCGGCTTGTGGAGCCTGTATGGCACTGTCACCTCTTACAGCAGGATTATCCTGTTCATCCGTCAAACGCGAAAAGATGAAAATACGTGTGATCTATTCTTTGCACGCACTCGTTCAGCCACGCCCTGACTGGCCTAATATCGGATTTGATTTTGCGCCGGTAATAGAGAATATGAATGCTGTATTAAACAGCAACTTCAAAGAATTTACATTTGTTTCTACCCTGGCTACCGGCCAGGAAGAAGCAGAAAAGATATTAGAACAGGATGTCAATGAAAATATCGGTGGATATATTATATATCAAATGAACTGCTGGAACCGCGTTGTCCAGACTATTGCAAAAACAAATAAACCGGTGTTATATGTTGATTTTAAATATGCCGGAAGCGGAGGATTCCTGGTTTATACATCCAGGTTCATGGATGAAAAACAGCCTAATGTAGGATTTGTTTGCTCCTCAAGAATGGAAGATCTTATTGAAGCCGTGAAATGTTTCAGGATAACAGCAAAAGGAGGAAGTGTAAATGATTTTGTTTCAGGCGTCACACAGGCAAGATTAAGACTTACTCCGAAACAGGGAAATCTGAATTGTAATCCTGATGTCTTAAAAGCAATGTCGGCAGAAGAATGCAAAAAATATCTGGAAGAATCGAAAATCCTGGCAGTTAAGAGTCAGGAATCATCTATTGAAGAACCTGTTATGGGAATTCCGCTTGAATATATATCGTTTGCAGAATTAAACCGGGCATGGGAGTTGGCGGACAGGGATGAAGCTGATGCCATTGCACAAAAATGGGTAAAAAATGCTTCTGAAGTTATTGATGTTCCCTATACAGAGATTCAGAACTCAGCAGCCATGTACCTGGGGATGAAATCCGTGTTAAAGGAACACCAAGCAAATGCAATAACTGTTAATTGTCTCGGGGGATTTTATAATAATCATATTCATGCTTATCCATGCCTGGGTTTCCACCAGTTAACCAATGAAGGCCTTATAGGGGCATGTGAGTGTGATATCAAGTCGACCGCAACCATGGTGGCAATTACAACTATGACACATGGTCGTCCCGGATTTATTTCCGATCCCGTTATTGATATATCAAAGCGCCAGATAATATATGCTCATTGCGTTGCTCCCAATAAAATGTTTGGACCTGACGGACAAACCAATCCTTATTCTGTCATGACGCACTCGGAAGACAGGCAGGGTGCCGCCGTGAGGTCAATATTACCTGTTGGTTACATGACTACATCACTGAAAATTGACCAGGATAAAAAAGAGATCATTTTCCACCAGGGAAAGGCTGTGGATAATGACCCAGATGACAGGGCATGCCGTACAAAGCTTTGTGCCGAACCAGTTGGTGATATCGAAAAACTATTTACCAAATGGGATAAGTGGGGCTGGCACCGCGTCACCTTCTATGGCGACCTGAAAGAACAGGTGTTTGAACTGGCGGATTCCATTGGTTGGAAAGTGGTTGAGGAGGCTTAGGATTATGCATCAAAAAATCAATCGCCGTTCGTTTTTAACCCGTACAGCATGCGGGATAGGCGCTGTTGCTTTTAGCAGTACCAATATGCCTTTTTTATACGCCTCTTCAGTAATGTCAAAAACAGGAGAGAGAGGGAAACTTCTTGCTACAACCGATTATATTGATAATGTCATTGTTAATAAATGTTTGTTTAGCAGGGAAAACCTGGACCAGCTACATAAGTATCTTGCTTCAATAGGAGTTAAACGTCATCAGTGGCAGTTTAATCCGATCTGGAGTTTCTATGGAGGTAATCAACATGGATTTGATGTTATTTCTGAAGCAGTTGCTTCTGCACATGCACATGGGCTTGAGTTTTATACGGTAATAAAACCTTTCGAAGGAGGAGGAGCAGGTGTTCCATTACCACTTTCATTGCCTTTTCCGGATGGTGCTGTTGCCATGAAAGATATTTGTGGAATTTATCCAACAGCACAATCTTTTATTGCCAGTCACCCATATATGTGTTTGAAACGCAAACCCGGAACTTATGAAGTTACTGGTCCTGTTAGTTCCATTCGACTTGTTAAGAATAATGATCTGTCTACACGGATAAAACCGGAGCATCTTTCCCTCTGGACGAGCACCACCAATAATCGGTTTTCAAAATATGAAGGTCCTGTATCATTTCGTGAATCTGTCGAATGGCGTCCTACCTTCCCTAAAGGAAGAAAATGTCGTATCATTCATATGGAAGGACTGAAATTTCCCGAAGATCATAAATATATTCTTGTGCGTTGTTCAATAGCCGATAAAAACGGTGAATTTACCAATGAACGGGGAAGTATTATTGAATTGGAAGGTCACGACGGGAAGAAAATACCTTCTACTCTTAGCGCCGGTCCTGTCAACTATAATTCCCTTCGTAATGAATATCTGCAATCTTTAGGATCAAAATACACTCCCTATTTTCAGTTACCTGAAGTGCAGGCAGAATTAAATGACCAGGAAAAGTGGAAGGGACATTTTCAGGACTATTATAGTTTTTATGATGATTACAGATCATTGGGAATGATCACCAATCCCTATACATTGGATAAGGAAGGATATATTGCAGTAGTGTGTGGTAAACGGGAGTACATGCTCGGCAATCTTAATCCCATTTATCCTGAGGTTCGTCACCATTGGCTGGATATGGTGCGTTATTGCCTCGACAGGGGTGTTGATGGTGTAAATTTCAGACATGCCAATCATGTTCGTTCTGCCGAGTACTGGGACTATGGCTTCAATGACCCGGTCATTGAAGCTGCAGGAGGGGAAACTGATTATGCTTCCATTATGCGGATTAATGGAGATGCATATACACAATTCCTGAGTGAAGCCAAAGATCTTATTAAAAGCTATGGGAAATCAATTACTGTTCACCTGCACCCTCACATGCTTGTGCCGGACGACCGGGGTCGTTTAGGTACTCTGCCTCCAAATTTTGAATGGCAATGGAAAAAATGGGTGAATGAGATCGGTGATGACTTTGAATTAAGAGGTACGTTTACTCTTCGTCCATGGAATTTGGAAATAGTTGCAGATACTTTCGGATCAGCTACCAGGGCAGCAAATAAACCATTTTATTTCCAGGGTAGCGGCAAAGAGTTAAGCTTCCAGGGTACTAATCACCGGACCCGGGAAGAATTGGAATTTCTCCGGAATTATAAAGGATTTGAAGGCTTTGTTTTGTACGAAACTGCCGGATATACAAGAATGAATGAAAAAGGCGACCTGGAAGGAAGTCCTGATATTGAGGCACTTATAAAAGAGAATTCTTTTAAATAGTTTCCTGTACAGACGGGTAATTGGGGAAATGCTGAAATATTTCCACAACATGGATAATTTTATAGTCAATTGGGAAAATAATACGAATACTTAAATAACCTCAGTTCGATATAAAATATATTTTGTATTAATCTATATGATTCAGATATAATAACTTATATGAAGTGGTTTGGTATTTTGCCCTGTTTTCTAAGAAAACTACAAATTTTCACAAAGAAATTTACGCTGCGAATTTATGTAAATCGACATAA